>Ga0126371_10000405_pt1 | contig 35059 bp, 22 predicted proteins | sample PanSoiMetaPlot_4_FD_110145 | JGI IMG/M metagenome (GOLD analysis project Ga0126371, IMG submission 110145) | Tropical forest soil microbial communities from Panama - MetaG Plot_4 | ecosystem: Environmental > Terrestrial > Soil > Tropical forest > Bulk soil | place: Panama | collected 2016-02-17
ATTTTTTTCTTGCCGGCTGCGAGCAGGCCTTTTACCTTCTCGCGGAACGCATTGCTCTCTTCCCCGAGCACGATGCGTCCTTCGATCTCAAGCACGGTAACGCCGTCCACTTCTCGATCCGTCATTCTGAGTGCCACGTTCGCGCCTCCTGGAAACTCTAGCTGGTATTTGAATTTGGTGCCCGGAGAAATCGCCGCTGAGGCGAAGGTTCTCGTGAAACCGTATCCTCAAAACTCAGTAAAAGTCCGAACAGGACATGTAATACCCGCAAGATGAGCAGATCAGCTTGCAGCTCCGTGGCTCAAGCCGAGCCGAGCAGCGCGGGCAGAAGGCGGAGGGAAACTCCGAATGCCGAACCGCGCGATACGGATCTGCCACCGGTTTCGATCGCACCTTCGTCGCATTTGCCGATTGCGACTGGGCCGCATTCACTGACGACGACGAACCCGGGTGATTCTGAGCCATATCCGGACACCCTTCGGACGGACGTTTATAGCACATCCAGCCTACCGGGAAAAGCAAGGTAAATCGTTATTTCCGGGAGGATGATCACTTTCACTGGACGCAGGGCTGGGCTTAGGTGTAGACACCAGGGAATGGATTCTGTGCCGGAGCGCGAGGGTCTGCGCTTTGGGTTGTCCTAGAATCGTGCAACCGTGACCATAGTGTGGGCGTCTCAAATTGTGGAAGAAGGGAAGGGGCCATGAGAGTGCACGGCAGATTCGGGCTAGCCACCGCGGTACTGCTGGTTTTACCTACTTTTTCGCAGGCCCAACATGCGGCGGGAAGTTTTCGAGCCGCGCCAAGTGCGTCCACAAGCGCTCCGGCTGTTCATAACACAGCGGTACGGGCACACAGTGGGAATCGGGCCGGGACTGGCCACGCAGTAAAACCGGGGTCCGCCGCTCGTTCCGCTGACTCGAGCCGCAGCGGGAATAATTTTGCATCCTTTGGCGCTGGCATCGATCCGCTGGCGACGCAACAGGTCTTGGGCCCGTTATCCAGCTTCGGATTGGATTTCGCGCAGGCGATAGCGATTCGAGACGAGCAGCTTAAGGCGTTTCTCGATCCAGCCACACAGCAGAGGCTTGCGCGCGCCGAGCGGTGCGCGCGACGGAAACCGAAAAACACGAACGGGTTCATTTTTCTTGATGGCGGCGCGGCATATGCGCTGCCTGTCGAGCCTGGGGCGGACTTGAATCCGGATGCCGATGCGCGGCCGGCACAGGATCAAGCGCAAGATCAGGAGCAGGGCGCGCGCCAGGAGCGAGCGCAGCAAGCGTCGCAGCAGCAGGAGCTCATGGAGTTGGAGGCGAAGAAGGCACGCTTCGCCCAGGAACAATCTGAATCCTTGCCGGATGAGGGAGAGTTCACGCTGATTTTGCGAAGCGGGCAGGAAATTGAGGCTGTGGCGTTCACGCGCGTGGGCGACAGGATTGTGTACATCACCACAAATGGCGGACGACGGACGGTTGCTGTGCGCGAGGTTGATGTGGATGCGACTGTGCGTTTGAACCAGGAGCGCGGGACTCCGTTGCGGATTCCGCTGTAGGTTCGAGATAGCAGGGATCCCCAAAAACCAATTCATCGTTTATAGCTCTCGTTTCGCCGCGCCATGCTGTGCGACCAGAAAAGCATGCTTCGTTTCGATTGGCCGAAAAAAGAACGAGAGCGCGGCCTCGCCAAGCAATGGATTTCTGAGTATCTAGTCAACGTGGGCGCAGGCTGAAGCCTGCGCTACTGAACAACTACTGCTAATCGGCGCGGCTAGTTGGAGCGGGCTCGGGCATTAGTGGGCCGGCTTCGGCGGGGAGGCCGGCTCGCTCGAACTGGACGGTGATGTGCGAGATTTGAAAATCGCGGGAGAGGACTTGCTGAATCTGGCTGAGAATTTTTTCGCAGCCTTCCATGTGCATATCAGGGATGCGCGCGTGACAGGAAAGCGCGTGAAGATCGGTGCCCAGCGTCCAGATATGGATATCGTGGACTTCCTGTACTCCTTCGACCTTCAAGATGGCGCGGGCGACATTCTTCAAATCAATACTTCGCGGCAGTCCTTCGAGCAGAATGTGAGTGCTCTCACGGAGTATCCCGGCCCCCGTCCAGAGGACCATCGCGCCGATCGCGATGCCGATGATGGGATCGATCCAGTTCGCGCCGGTGTGGCGAATTACGATTGCGCCGACGATGATGGCGATGTTGGAGAGCGCGTCACCCAGATTATGAATCCAGACGGCGCGGACGTTGAGATCGCGCCGGCCACTGTGGAGAGCGAAGGTAATGCTGCTATTGATCACAAGCGCCAGGATCGAGACCCACAGCATAACGCCGGACTCGACTTCCACAGGGGTTCGAAGCCGCTGGATCGATTCGTAAATCAGGAAGAGCGCTAGAATCGCCAGCAGCATCGAATTGATGAAGGCCGCTAGTATGCCGGCGCGGTGGTAGCCGTAGGTTTTTTCGGGGGTAGGTGGACGCATGGCCCAGCGCGCGGCCAGCCACGAAATTACCATCGTGGGCACGTCGGTCAGGTTATGGAGGGCGTCGCTGATGAGAGCGATTGAATGTGCGGCGTATCCGGCGATTAATTCGACTGCCACGAGAGCGAAAGTGGCGACCACGGCGGTGCCGAGAATGAGGGTCATTCCCTGGCTCGCATCAATAGGCGCATGCGAGTGGTTATGAGCAGCGCCGTGTGAATGGACGTGCATCTTCTGGATTCTACTCGCACAGCAGGCATCGGAACCATCTTTCGCTATTCGCGATGTCGCGAAAGTTCTGGCTGACAGCCGAATCCGCGGATGGCATAAAGCGAGAGTCAAGGGCCAGTGCTGCGAGATTCCGGGAACGAACACCAGCGGGAAACTCAATTGACTTGGCGCGCTGCCACCGCCTACCATGAGCATCATCCTCGAGGCTTTGGGACTCTCAGGGGGCGCGGGCGGCGCGCGGGAAGCTTCGCCCAGCGATGACGCACAACGCAGCCAAGCTGATTTTCTGGGGAGTGCGCGGCTCGACGCCTACGCTTGAGCGCGATACCTGGCGCTATGGGGGAAACACGCCCTGCCTGGAGCTGACGTCACCCGAAGGCACGCGGTTCATCCTCGATTGCGGCACCGGTATGAGGATGCTGGGGAATCTCTGGACGGAGACGCATGGGGAACGCGGCATCCATGCGCACGTCCTCGTGACCCACTACCACTGGGACCACATTCAGGGCCTTCCGTTCTTTCGACCTCTTTTCGAATCGCAGAACAAATTCAACTTCTATAGCTTTCAATCGGACTATCTGGGGCCAGATAGCCTTCGGAAGGTGCTCGAAGCGCAGCTGGCGCGCCCGTATTTTCCTGTGGATGTAAGCACGATGACGGCCGGGCGGACGTTTCACGAGGTAACTTCCGGGCAGAAGTGGGAAATTGGCGGAACGAAGATTACTGCCGGATGGCTGAACCATCCTCAGGGATGCTTGGGCTACCGTATCGAAACTTCCGGTGGGTCGATTGTCTATGCGACCGACAACGAACCAGGAGTCGCTGAATTCGACAAGAATCTCAGAGAGCTGGCACATTGCGCGGACGTCCTGGTCTATGACGCACAATATTCCCCGGAACAATTGGCCTCAGAAAGACGGGGCTGGGGACATTCGAGTTGGCTCGAAGGCGTGAAAATCGCGCGGGAATGTAAAGTCCGGAATCTGATTCTCTTCCATCACGATCCGGATTCGACCGACAAGATTATCGATGGTTTTCTCTCCGCTGCGCGCCATGAGTTCACCGCTGCCTGGGCGGCCACGGAAGGGATGACCGTGTCGCTCAGCGAACGCGGAATTCATGTAGCCCTGCCGAAGTCGCGCGTAGGACAGCGGCGCCGGATTCGGTTTGCAGCGACGGTTAGCGGCCAAGGAGAAGATGGCACGGCTTTCGAAGAGAAGGCGACCGTGCGCGACATCAGCTTGCAGGGAGCTTATCTGACGCTGAAGAGTCGGCCGAAGCTGCAATCGGAATTGCGCGTGGTGATCGAAGCGGCCGGTGACGACAAACGCTCGAGCGTGTTATCGCTGCGCGGTACTGTGATTCACTTTGACCCGGGACGCGAGAAGGGTAGCAATGGTGTCGGGGTAGTGTTCATCGAGGAACCGGAAACAGCCCACCCGAACGACTAAAATTCTTGTCGGTATATGAACTTAGGACTTTTCTGTCAGCTCGGCAATCTGCGAATCCAAATCGGCTAAAGCGCTACTGAGTTGATCCCGGTGGCGGGGATTCTGAGTCGCCTGCAGATCCTTTTGGACGCGAGAGCGGGATAGCAACAGTACCTCGCATCTGCGGCGTGATTCCAATTGTTCAGCGGTCAGTTGCTTCTTCGTATTTTGTCCTTTCTTTTGCTCATGTTCCTGGACTTGTTCTTCGACAGACTTACTTTCCCATCCTCTGGCCATGCGTGCATTCTATGACAAGTGTGCTATCCGCGCTCGATTTTTCGTGTGGATGTTTCAAAGGCCAGATGTTGTTATCCGGCTTGCGCAATCGAATCGAGTTCGATTGAGCGGTGCCCGGGCGCTTCTACGGCGACACCATCGCGAAAGGCCACGAAGCGACCGGAAATCGCCGGCACGCGTTCGCCGGGAGATATAATTCCGACGAGATTGAGCGGATCGGCGGCGGATATTGTTGTGGTTTCACCGGATGGTTGCTGGTCGCGAGTTGCTCGCAACGATTCCACAGCCACCGGCAGAGCGAATTGCTCGCCGAGGAAGCCGCTCACGAATCTGCCCCCACGAATTTCTCCTCGATCTTCGAGACGACGAAGGGCCAGCAATACTTCCCGCCAGCGCGGAAGGATAGCTTCGCGCGTGAGCACTTCGCGGAACACCACACCATAGCGGTTGAGCAGCATCTTGCAGGTGGCTTCGAGCGCGGCGGTGCGATCGTCGGATTCCACCGGATAAAGAAGCGACCAGCGGCCGGCGCTGTGGCGCGGACGATTGGTGCGGCCGTGGCCTTGGCCGCTGCGGCGCTTGGGGTCGATCAAGGCGCGAAGATTATCGAAGCCATCGGCTGTGATGATTCCAGCAGCCACAAGTTCCCAGAGCGCGGATTCAACTTCAGACTTCAGCTTACCAGTGCCGCGCACGATGTCCGGAAAGAACGATGCACCACGCTGTTTTAGAAATTGCAGAACTTCTGCTGCGCCCGGGCTTAGGCCTTTCGTTGCGTCCATGCCGTCTTTCGTGCGCCGGGGCATCATCCACTCGGATTCTTCGCGTGCGAAAAATGTGATGGGCGCGACGCTGGTCGGGATCACACGGCGCGCGCCTTCGCGCGAATCGTCGAGCAACGCGGGATGCGGCGAAAGGCGGCCCCAACCGACAGCGCCCGTGAGGCAAAGCTGGTCAAGTATTTTCGGATCGTAGTTCGCCACGCGACGGGCGAGAATTTGCCGTTCCCAGGCGTTGGCCGGAGCCTCATAGCCCTGAAGCTGGCGCAAGGCTTCGAGAGTGCCACGCTCGCCTAGAAGCTGCGTGGACGGCGCGACGTGTTGCCAGCGCAGCAACCAGCGGATGAATTGCGCGGCGTTGACGGGCTGAATTTCGTTCCGCACCTTGCCAAGAGTAAGGCGATGAATCCGCGCGAGCAGCCGGCGATCGCACCATTCGGTTTCCGGAGTCGCCGGATCGGTGAACTTTCCGCGGAGCACAGAACCGCTGGCCTCAAGTCGCAAGAACGACTTGTCAATTTCGCTTGCGGGAATACCGAGTGCATCGCCAAGTTGATTGGAAGTGACCGGACCGCAGTGTTGCATCCAGCCGGTGACGAGAGAGGAGCATGCTTCTTCCTTCGAGGGAGTCGCAGGTTCGACGTCCGCGAGCGTGGTTTCGAATCGAGCATTTGGAAAAATCGCAGCGAAAGATTTTGCCCGTTCGGCTGCCACCCAGAATGTGTGGCTTTGCCCGGTGGCGCGCGTGGCACGGCCTTGCAAGATGAGCTGCTCAAAGAATTCCTGCCATGCGCTCGAGTCTTCTGGCATAAGCTGCAGTATTTTTGAGCCGCCTGCACCTGGATCCGGGAGTGCAATCAAGGTTAGCAAGCCGTCATGCAGCTCGTCGGCATCGCGAGCATCAGGCCGAGCTTCTTCCCGCACCTCGGCGATCGCGGCGGGGTCAAGGCGGCCGACCTCGGAGAGAACTGCTTCGGGAAGCACGCGGCGCATTGCGACAGCGCGGGCGCGACGCTCTTCTAGAGGCGCGTCATCGAGATAGGCAAAAGGATTCGCGTTTAGGATCTCGTGTGAGAACTGCGACGGCACGGGAGTATCCACAGCGACGCAACGGATGCTGCCGTCGAGAATCCCGGCGAGAACCTGCTTCAGGCCGTCGATATCCATCGCTTCGGTGAGCGCATCTTTCATCACTTCTCGCACCAGAGGATGGTCGGGGATGCGCACCTCGCCCTCGAGATTTTCTGGGCATGCGGCGGCATCGGGAAACACGGCAGCCAGCAGATCGTCGGCGCGCATGCGCTGAATGTGCGGAGGAACTTTCTTACCGCCCTTAAACCGAAGCAGCAACAATGCGCGGTTTGCGTCCCAACGCCAGCGCGCGCCGAAAATCGGAGACGGCAGAACGGCTTGCTCGATCACATGGTCGAGCGACGCCGGATGTAAGAATCTAAATACATCGGCCAGCGGGAAGCTGTGCTGCTCGGCCAGCGAAATATTGAGGCCGTCATCCGTGGCGGCTGCTTGCAATTCGAGATTGAACGAGCGGCAGAAGCGTTTTCGCAGCGCGAGCCCCCAGCCTTTGTTGATGCGGCCGCCGAAAGGGGCATGGATCACAAGCTGCATGCCGCCGCTTTCATCGAAAAAACGCTCGGCCACGATCGTTTGTTGGGTTGGAACCGCTCCGAGGACTGCACGGCCCGCAACCACATATTCCAAGATCTGCTCGGCGCCTGCGTCGTCAAGGCTACATTCTTCCTTCAGCCATGCAAGCGCGGGTTGCGCGGCGGGGAGATTCTTTACTTGGACGCCTGCCGGGACGTCGCGCGTGCGTTCGTCAATTTGCGTGCGTAGGTCGGCAACCTGCGCGGAGAGTTCCGCCGTCCGAGCCGGAGCTTCGCCACGCCAGAAAGGAACCGTGGGAGCAGCGCCGTGAGCGTCCTCGACCAGCACTCGGCCCATTTGCACGCGGCGAATGCGCCAGGAAGTGTTGCCGAGCAGCATGATGTCGCCGCGCAGGCTTTCAACGGCAAAATCTTCATCGATTGTGCCGACAACGGTGCCTTCCGGCTCGGCGACTACCGTATAGAGAGCGTTATCAGGAATCGCGCCGCCACTCGTGATGGCTGCGAGGCGGCTTCCCCGCCGGCCACGCACGCGTCCATTCACACGGTCACAATGCAGATAGGTTCCGTAGCGGCCACGTCGAGCCGCGATCCCTTCGGAAAGCATTTCGACGATGGTGTCGAATTGCACGCGCTCGAGATTGCGATAGGGATACGAGCGACGGATGCGTGCGAAGAGATCGTCTTCCTGCCAATCTTCCGCAGAACACATGGCGACTATTTGCTGCGCGAGGACATCCTGCGGCGCCTCGGGAATTTCGATGCGGTCGAGATCGCCTTGCCGAATCGCACGAACCAGGGCGGAGCATTCCAGCAGCTCATCTCGGGTTGCAGCGAAGATTCGTCCTTTCGGAATTGCGCCGTGCCAGTGACCGGCGCGTCCGATGCGCTGCAGAGCAGTGGCGATCGAGCGTGTGGAACTGATCTGGCAAACCAGGTCCACTGCGCCGATATCGATACCTAGCTCGAGCGACGCGGTGGCGACGAGAGCTTGAATTGCTCCTGTCTTCAGCTTGTTTTCCGCGCCGAGCCGCAGCTTGCGCGAAAGGCTGCCGTGATGCGTGGCAACCGCATCTTTGCCAAGGCGTTCTTCAAGGTGATGGGCCACTCGTTCCGCGAGTCGGCGCGTATTGACGAACACAAGAGTCGAACGATGCTGGCGAACTAGTTCGGCTACGCGGTTGTAAATCTCGTCCCACATTTCATGCGAGGCAACCGGGCCCAGTTCGCTTGCTGGGACTTCGATGGCGACATCCAGCGCGCGTTGATGACCGATCTGCACGATCACAGGGTCAGTGCGGCCGCTGCCGGTGAGAAAATGGGCAATCAGCTCGATCGGCCTTTGCGTGGCAGAAAGGCCGATACGGACGGGCGGATGATCGGCGAGCGCTTCGAGGCGTTCGAGCGACAGCGCGAGATGCGAGCCGCGCTTGTCGTCGGCGACGGCGTGGATTTCATCGACGATGACGGTTTCGACAGATTTAAGAATTTCGCGGCTTTTCGCCGCAGTGAGCAAAATATAAAGAGATTCAGGCGTCGTGACGAGAATGTGCGGCGGCCGCTCGAGCATCTTGCGCCTTTCGTGCATGAGCGTGTCGCCGGTGCGCACTGCGGTGCGAATCTCGGGCATCAGTAAGCCGCGTTCGGCGGCGAGCTGCAAAATTTCGCCGAGCGGAGTCTCGAGGTTTTTCTGGATGTCATTGCCGAGAGCCTTGAGAGGCGAGACGTAAAGAACTTCGAGCCGGTCGGTCAGCTCACCGGCGAGTGCTTTTCGGACGAGGCGGTCAATACAAGCAAGGAACGCAGCGAGAGTCTTACCAGAGCCGGTTGGCGCCGAAATGAGTGTCGTCTTCCCGGCGAGAATATGCGGCCAGCCTTGTTCCTGTGGCTCGGTGGGCGTGCCGAGAAGGCGGACAAACCACTCGCGAACGAGCGGGTGCGCCCAATCGAGAGAGGCCAATGCCCCAGCCGCCGATTCTGTAGAAACAGGATTCATCGAAGAGAATTCGGTATCGCTACCCTGAGCAGGCTGAAGTTAATTGCTACCGGCGAATATCTAGAATACTCTTTACCGAAGGCGATGTCACCTTGGGGCACGGCCGCGAATTTGCTCGGTATCTTGTACAGGAGTGACTGAACGTGAATCGAATCAAATCTAACGGTGAGTTCACAAGACTGTGCGTTGCCGCTTCGATGCTGATTACGCTCCTTTCCCTGGCCGCTTTTTCTCCGCGCTCAGCCGCCGCGCCGCCACAACCGGATGATGCGGCTGCCATTCTCACCCTGCTCAACGATCAAACTGCCGCCTGGAATCGGGGTGATATCGAAGGCTTCATGAATGGCTATTGGAATTCGAACCAGACTGAATTCGTAAGCTCCGAGGGAGTATCGCGCGGCTGGCAAGCACTTCTCGAACGCTACCGGCGCAGTTATCCGGATCGGAAAGCGATGGGACACCTGACGTTCGCAAACCTCGAAATTCGAGTGGAGTGCGCCACCGCCGCGTTCGCGGTAGGCGAATATCATCTGCAGCGCGAGAACGACAATCCCTCCGGCGTGTTCACTCTCAACTTCAGAAAATTTCCGGAGGGCTGGCGAATTGTCGTGGACCACACAACGGCGTTCCCGAAGCCGGCTACGGCGCCGAAATAGCACCAATCGAGATGACACCAATCAATTGAAACGCGCCGCTGAGAAATTCGGGCGATAATGGATTCGAGCGAAGACGCTGGCTGGTTGAGAATCACCAAGGAGAGAACAATTTGCGCGCTGTGATCACAGGCGGTGCAGGTTTTCTAGGCTCAAATCTCTGCGACTTGATGCTCGATAAGGGCTGGGAAATCCTTTGCCTGGATAATCTCGTCACCGGCAGCGATTCCAACGTGGGGCACCTTCTGCCCCATCCCCATTTTCGCTTCGCCCGCCAGGATGTGAGCCGGTACATTGACGTGCCGGGCCCAGTGGATGCGGTGCTGCATTTCGCTTCGCCGGCAAGCCCTCCCGACTATTTGAAGATGCCGATCCAAACCATGAAAGTCGGCGCGCTCGGCACGCACAACGCCCTCGGCCTTGCACTCGCCAAGAAGGCAAAATTTCTCCTCGCATCAACATCAGAATGCTATGGCGATCCGGAGGTGAGCCCTCAGCCGGAAAGCTACTGGGGCCGGGTGAATCCAATCGGGCCGCGCGGAGTCTACGACGAATCGAAACGATTCGCCGAGGCTCTTACGATGGCTTATCACCGCTATCATGGCGTAGATACGCGAATCGTGCGCATCTTCAATACATACGGGCCGCGCATGCGTCTGAATGACGGCCGTGCGCTTCCGAATTTTTTGCATCAGGCTTTGACCGGCGAGTCCTTGACGGTCTACGGCGATGGCAAGCAGACCCGCAGTTTCTGCTACGTTTCCGATTTGCTCGATGGAATCTACCGCCTGCTCGAATCCGACGAGCACGATCCCGTCAACATCGGCAACCCACACGAGATCACGATTATGGAATTTGCCGAGCGAGTGCGGACGCTGGTGGGTTCCAAGGAACCGATCGTGTTTCGAACGCTGCCCCAGGACGACCCCAAGCAGCGCTGCCCGGATATCACCAAAGCGCGGCAAGTCTTAAAGTGGGAACCGAAGGTGAAACTCGAAGAAGGATTGAAGCTCACGTACCAATACTTCCATAAGAAGGTTTCTGAGCCTGCGCGTTAAGCCCGCGCTTAGGAGACAGTCCTATTCCATCAATCCGGACGGCCGATCGAATAGTATTCGAAGCCGAGCTGTTTCATTTCCGGACCAGAAAGCAAATTGCGCGCGTCCACGACGAACGGATGCGTCATTGCATCGTGGATCCGCTGCCAGTCCAGATCCCGGAATTGCTTCCATTCTGTTGCGATGATCAAAGCCTCAGCCTCTCTTGCGGCTGCGTAGGGCGATTCTGAGATTTTCACCTGTGGCACGACGTCCCGGGCCTTCTCACTGGCTTCCGGATCAAACGCGCGAACGTTTGCCCCCTCCGCCAGCAGTTCCAGAATCAAATCGATGGCCGGCGAGAAACGAACATCGTCGGTATTCGCCTTGAATGCCAGCCCCAGCACGGCAATCGGCTTTCCCTTCATGACCCAGAGCCCTCGCCGGACTTTTTCGATAACGTGACGAATGCGGCCTTTGTTAATTTTCTCCACTTCCTTGAGAAGCGAGAAATCGACGCCTGACTTTTCCGCAAGGTGGACGAAAGCCTGCAAATCCTTAGGCAAACAAAATCCGCCGAACCCGAGGCCGGCGTTCAGGAAACTGCCGCCGATTCGGGAATCCATACCCACCGCTCTCGTCACTTGTTGAATGTCGGCCCCTAAACGTTCCGCCAGATCGGCCAGCATGTTGGCATAGGAAATCTTCAAGGCGAGAAAGGAATTTGAAGCGTGCTTGATCAATTCGGCGCTATTGATGGTGGTCACCAACCATGCGGGTGGCGGCACGTCCGGGCACGGGGAGGGAGCGTGAAATGGGCAATTGAATTTGCGTTCCAGCACCGGGCGATAGATCTCGTGAAGCTGCTTCTCTGCAACTTCGTCATCCACACCCACGACAATTCGGTCGGGATGCAGGAAATCTTCCACGGCCGTGCCTTCGCGAAGGAATTCCGGATTCGAGGCCACGCGAAACTCCACTTTGCTCTTTCGGCCGTAGACCGCTAGGGCGCGCTTCAATTCCTGGCCCGTCTGCGCGGGAACGGTGCTCTTCTCAACCACCAGCTTTGGCGAACGCGCTTCGTTTGCGATGAGCCGCGCGACGTGGTCAATTGCGCTCAGGTCGGCGCCGCCATTCGGCAACGGAGGAGTGCCCACACAGATAAAAATCGCATCGCCGGCCGCTACCGCATCCACGGGGTTGGCGCTGAACTTTAGCCTGCCCTGTTTGCGGGTCTTTGCGATGACGCCGTCGAGCCCCGGCTCGTAAATCGGCAGTCGACCGGCCTCGAGCGTCGCAATCTTCTCGGCATCATTGTCAGTACAGACTATTTCGTGGCCAATTTCCGCTAAGCAACCACCCGTCACAAGCCCCACGTAACCCGCGCCAATTACAGATATCTTCAACGGTTCCCCCGGACATGTGTTTTGAAAAGCTATTCAAATCCGCCCTCTTATGTTACCTGAGGCGCCCTCGGTTTCCGAATAACCGCGGAAGTAGGTGCGTGAAACACACGATGCACGGATCGAAACCTGAAACAGGCTGTCATGAGCTATCGCTTCGAGAGCAGAAAATTTCCCGCCATCAGTGCGTCCACACCGGAGCAAAAATAGCTTCGAACCGCATCCCTCGGCGTTACAACCAGAGGTTCGCCAAATAGATTGAACGAAGCATTCACGAGAACGGGCGCCGGGCCCTTCTCTCCGGAGCGTTTTAAGAGCTTCCAGATCAATGCGTTGTCTTCTTTGGTCACAATGTGGAGACGCACGCGGTCCTGAACGATAAATCCTGATGCAACCGGCTCCAGCAACTTGCGCATCCTGGGTGTCGGCGTCGCCATCGTCGTCATAAATCGCCCGTTCGTTGTGCACTCAAAATACTCCTTGCAGTCCTCTTCCGGTATCGACAGCGCGAAAGGGCGATACGTTTCGCGATGCTTCACAAAATCATTCAAATTATCAACAATGTACTCTGCCCAGGGCGATGCCAGCAAGCTGCGGTTCCCCAGCGCGCGCGACCCGAATTCGGCGGCGCCCTGGAACCACGCAACGATCCTGCCCCCTTGCAATAAGCTCAACACTTCGTCAACCTTCTGATCCTCGGAATTGCACCAGCGATAGGTAGCCTTGCAGTTGTCGAGCACTTGTTTGATCTGTTCGTTGGAAAATTGCGGGCCAAGATACAGGCTCGCAAGCGGCGCCACACGCGAACGCTCCGGCGATTCGTGCCAGGCAAGACATGCAGCTCCCACAGCGGTACCCTCGTTACCGGCGGCGGGTTGAACAAACACATTCTCGAAGCTCGTTTTCTCCTCGACGGCAGCCACCAGAAGCGGATTCAAGAACAACCCCCCGGCCACGCATAGATTTTGCTGACCGCTTTGTTTCCGCAGGGTTTCGACCCATTCGACGACGATTTCACTGCACGCGTTCTGCAGACTGGCGGCGATGTTGGCGCAGAGCTTAGGTTCGAGATGCGGTTCCTCCTCGCGCTTGATTCCGAGGCCTTTATAGAATTCATCGCTAAAGCAAAGGTCGGCCGAAAAATCGCGCTGAAAGTATTTGGAATGCAAATGCGGGGGAGACTGCGGAGCCCGCCGAAGCATCGCCGTGAAGAAATCCGCAAAGATAGGCTCACCGGTCGCTCCCAGCCACTGCGTCTTATGCTCGTCGCCGTGAGGCTGAAATCCGATCAGCTTCGTAATCTGCGTATAGAACCAGGCGACCGAGTGTGGAAATGAAATGCCGGCGAGCTCTCGGATGTTTTTGCCGTCACCCGCGCCTGCGAAACCGCAGCGTCCATCGCCGCGTTCGTCGAGCGTCACGATCAGAGCCCGTTCGAATGGTGACGCGAAGTAAGCGCTGGCTGCATGGCTCAGATGGTGATCGAAGCCTTGCACGCGGTCCCGGGCGCCGGCCGCCATGTCGCGTACGATCCGAAAATTGTTCAACTCACGCCCCAGCTCACCAGAAGCTTTATTCAAGAAATAAACGCTGGACTTGGGTGCGAACGGCGCAAGCCGCGCCCGAAACAGAGCTGTGCGTGACCATGCGCGTCCGGGTCGGGAAGCGATGGCGATTCGATCGACATCCGGCCACTTGATCCCAGCGGTCTCCAGGCAAAATTGAATAGCGCGGCGCGGGATGCCCTCTGCGGTGCGTGTCCTGGCCAGCTTTCCCTCTTCAATTGCGGCGATCAGTCCAGTTTCGCCGATGATTGCGGCAGCCGGACCGTGCTCCAGAGAGGAAAGCCCCAAAATGTGCATTTATTCGATCTCATTCATTTCTATCGGTCCACACACAATCAGCAATCCGACGAGTTCGTCCAAGCAGCAAATAAATCCGGATCGGCGCGAACTCTGAATAAGCCGCAGAAAGCACAAAAATGCTTAATCACGAGGAGGATGAAGCGTTGACCTCGCCGTCAGCAACCCGCGCAGGCCGAGCAGCAAAAGACGCGGCTGCTTCAGGCAAACGCGCCACAAGATTTTCCAGGCTTCATCCCGCGAGTAATCGCCCAACGATTGAATCGCAGGCGCATTCAACAAATCCACCAACCGGCTGTAATCGGATTGCTGGAAATCATGCAGTGATCGGCGCAACAGGAGATGCAGATTCAACTCGCGCCGCAGCGACCGAAGCTCCGCGCTCGCGCCGCCATATAGAATCGCTTCCGCCACGCCAAGCGCCCCTCGAAACCCGGTTACAATTCCGCCCACCGTCGTCACCTTCACTTGTCCGGCAGCGTCGCCCACCACATATACCGACCCGTTCCCGAACTGACGCCTCACCGGCACCCATTTCTTGTACACGGGGATGCGCGCACCCTGAAATTCAATCGGGTCGAGTCTTCGCTTTTCAAGGAAGCGTTCGAGGTGGCGCCGCGTGTCCGGTCCATTTTCGCCGATCAATCCCAACGCACCCCGCGTAGGGGATTCTGGAATCAGCCAGTAAAAGTAGGGCGTGTCTTGAGGAACGAACCACACTCGCGCCGTATCAGATTGCATATCCTTCGGCAGCGCCACGATTGCCTGTACGAGTGGAACCGTTCCGAGGGGCGACCAGCCTGCCGCGCGCGCCACCCGACTCGAAGCCCCGTCACCGCCAACAATCGTATCCGAACGAATTTCTTCGCGTCGGCCGCTCGCGCAATGCTCCACCTCGAGGACGATGCCTCGTCCGTTCGGGTGAAGCCCGTGAAACCGGTGACCCAGCGCAACGGAAGCGCCGGCTCGTTGCGCCTCTTCTGCCAATCCTTGGATCAAAGCGCGTCGCTCGATAACCAGGTCCGGATATTTCAGGGAAACATTGGCGCTGCGCCCATCTGTAAACAATTCGAAGCGCTTGATTTCATTGACGATGCTTCGCTCCGCAGCAGAGCCAAGCAGGTTCCTCATCCGATGCGTCACAATGAGCGTCCGCTCCGCAGGCTCGAGCGTTTCGATACGCTCAAACACACGGACGGGTACGCCTTTACGGGCAAGCAAAGAGGCTGTAAAAAGGCCGGCGGCGGAACCGCCGACTACGGCGACGTTCTGGTTGCTTGAGCGTGAACTAGAGTTGGAGTCGTTGTACGCGACGCGCGATTCGAGCACTGGTCGTCCTCAGTAGAATCAGTACAAACGTTTAACTTGTTTCGCAAGCCGTATTTTCGGGAAGGCAATGAGGCGCTTGCGACGCGTCAGTCGCGATGCCACAAGCACCTGCCGTGGGTACCCTCAGCACCCTGAAACACAGGCGAGAAAGTATATCCTACTGCTGAAGCACCGCCAAAGACGATGGGACCTAGGTAGGGGACGAGGATTTCTGCAGCTTGATCTGCCTCTCGTACGGAGCTGTCTCGAGAAAAACCACGGCGATCAGCGCGCACACAGCCAATGCGCCCACGAGAGCGTAGATCGTGCCTGTGGAAAAGCGTCCGACAAACAACGACATCGTGCCCAGCAAGCCCGCCAGCAAATACAGGATGAGCACTGCACCCCGATGACCCAAGCCCAGGTTCGATAGCCGGTGCGCAGTATGATCCTTCCCTGGTGACGTGAAGGGAAGAAGCCCGCGGCGCAGCCGGGAGATTGATATCATCGTCGTATCAAAAATCGGGACACCGAGAATTAAAACCGGAACAAGCCATCCAGCCGGAAATGGCGCCCCATCCGGTCGGATCTTCAAGCCCAAAGTTGCCATCAGGAAGCCGAGAAACATTGCCCCACCATCACCCATGAATATTTTGGCGGGATTGAAATTCCAGCGAAGGAATCCAAGAGCGGCACCCAGCGTGGCGGCTGCCAGAGTTTGCACAGCCGTCTGCCCATTCATATAGGCAGCCAACGTGAAAAACGCAGCCGCGACCGCCGTGATGCCGGCACAGAGGCCGTCCATATGGTCGAGGATACTGAACGAAGCGGTGATTCCGACCACCCAGATGACGGTCAAGCAGCCGTCCAAAATCATCCCCGCATTTCCAGGAATAAACTGAGAAAAAAGTTGCGCGCGAATTCCCGAAGCCAGGAGCAACAGCGCCGCGACAGGCATGCCGATAAACAGCTTCACCTGATGATGTAGCAACCCCCCGTCGTCGAGAAATCCTACGATCGCTAAAAGGGTGGCGCCGCTGAAAATCGCGATCGTTTGCTGCTGCATCACGCCGTGCTGCGTGAGCAAAATAGCCGCCGCGAAGCCCAGGTAGATAGCGATACCGCCCAGAAGAGGAATCGGTTTCAGATGGACTTTGCGTGGGCCCGGCTTGTCTACAAGTCCAACCCGCAGCGCAAATTGGCGCACCGGCGCCGTCAGTCCGAGAGAGCCGAATAGCGCTACGCAGAACGCAATCAGACTGGTTGGTATCGCCATGGTCGATTTAGTCCCGTGGTCACCGCGCCGTCAGCATCTTCTCCAGCACGCCGCGCACTTCGTCCGTCTTCTTGCTCTCAAAATACCAATCCATTGTCTTCTTCAGCCCGTCGCGGAACTTCGTCTTCGGCTCCCAGCCCAGCAGCTTTTTAGCCAGCGCGTTGTCCGCCACCCGGTTTGCTGGGCCCGTCGGCATGTCGCGCCGCAGGCGAACTTCAGCTTTCTTACCGGCGAAATCGAGCACCATTTTCGCCGCGTCAATCACTCGAATGCGCTCCATCGTGCCGAGATTCACGGCGGTGCCGTCGTTGATTTTTTCGGCGGCCAGTATCGTTCCATTCACGATGTCGTCCACATATGTCCAGTTTCGGATTTGATTCCCGTCGCCCCACACTTCGAACGGATCCTGGCCCACAAACGCGCGCGCAATCATGGCAATCACCGCGTGATTTTCCACCCCTCGCGGCCCATACACCGTGAAATAACGGCACGATGCAGCGCCGAGTTTGTGCTCCTGGTGATACGCCTGCAGCGTAAGCTCGGCCATCAGCTTCGCCCATCCGTACATATTATCCGCGTCGTGCGGCGGCTTCACATCTTCTTCTCGCAGATAGATTTCTTTCTTCACGTCTGTCTGCATGTAGTTGGGATACACGCAGCCGGAGGAGGCGTACACAACCTTTTCCACGCCAGCTTTCACCGCCTCCCAAAAGACGAGTCCGTCGAGAAACAAATTCGAGGCTGGACCGGCCTGATGCAGGTCCACATAACCGCGGCCACCATGATCGGCGGCCAGGTGAAACACCACTTCGATGCCATTTATTGCAGCTCGCGTGACGCCGGGTTCGCGGAGATCCGCCTCTACGAAAGTGACGTGGCCGCCCTTCAGGTGATGCTCGATATTGCTTAGCCTGCCGCTGGTAAGATCGTCCACCACGCGGACCTTCGTGCCGCGCTCCACCAGCGCATCCACAAGATGCGAACCGATAAAAGATGTACCTCCGGTAACAAGAACTTTCTTATTTTTCCAGATGGCCCCCTCCAGGTCTTTCCTGCGCGGCTTCTTCCAAAATAATTGCAAATTTCTCTAGCTCATTCACTCTAGCATATTTCCCCGCGGTTTCCCGGGCTCTGCGACCCATCTCAGCCAGCTGATTCGGGTCCTCACGGAGCTTCCGGATTGCCGCCGCCACTGCAGCTGGATCGTCCGGATCCGCCCATAGGCCGCTACCGGATTCCCGCACAATTCGCGCCGCGTCGCACTCGAGCGCCGCCACCACCAGTATCGGCCGTCCCGCAGCGAGCGTTGAATAGAGCTTGCTGGGCACCACGACGCCTTCCAGTCCGCGCTTCATGGTAATGATATGCAAGTCGCCCGCCGCCATCACATGCGGTATCTCGCTTGCCGGACGGAAGGGCAAGAAGCGCACGTTCCTCGAACCGTTGATTGATGTTTGCATTGCGGCGCGGTTGGCCCCGTCACCCACAAACACCAGACCGGTGTTTTCGTTGCGCAGCAACTCTGCTGCTTTCAAGAGCGTTGTCCATGCACCGTAAAATCCAAGATTACCAGCGTGAAGGACGACGAACGGGAATCCGCAGCGAACCTCCTCCACAGCGGGATGCTTCACATGAGGCGGCGGCACCGAAGGCGAGGCTCCATCGCGAACCACCGCGACGCGGTCCGGCGCAACGCCCTTCGACAGAATTCGTTCGCGCATGTCGTCGCCAAGGACGATTACTCTCGCAGCCTCGCGCAAGGCTCGGCGATGCATCTGCTCCCAGCGCGCGACAAGCGCATTCGCACGCACGATGTCGCCTCCCAGCGCCATGTCCGGATACATGTCTCGTATGTTGTAGACAAACGGACGGCCGCTCATGCGCGCAATGAAAGCTCCGGCGATCCCTGCCACGGGAGGGTCCGTCATCGCGAGCACGACATCCGGCCGGATCGCCAGCGCGCGCGGCACCGCCAGCGCAAGATACGAAAGGTAATTCGAAACGCGGCGCTTCATCTCGTGCCGCGGAAAATCAGTCGAGCCTACGCGCTCAACCGTAACATTGTTTCGGTTATCGCTGCGAAGAAAAGCGAACGGATAATACTCCTCGGGGTCATAAGAGGGCCGGCCGGCAAGGACGGTAACCTGATGTTTCTTGGCGAGAGTTTCCGCGACGAGCGCAGCCATCTTCGCAGTGGCGGAAGTGTCCGGCGGATAGTATTCGTTCAAGAGCAATATGTGCATGAGCGGCCTAACACTTCAGATTCGTCGCAGGCTGGGATTCGGAGCGACGAGAACTGCGCGTCAAAGTTTTGACTGACTACTGCTTGTAATCTTACCCCAATTCGTCATTTCAGCGGCTCGGCAAGACCATCGGCGCTCATGGCGCCCGCCGCGAGCGCAGCTTTTTTCTCGAGCGTGAAGTTCCCCATCACCAGCACGTCCATTTGCGTGCGCCGGAAGCAATCGAGCGCTTCGTCCGGGCGGCAGACGATCGGCTCGTTGTCGTTGAACGAAGTATTCAGCACCACCGGCACGCCAGTAAGGTCGCCGACAGCTCTGAGCAGTTTCCAGTAAAGAGGATTCGCTCCGCGGCTCACCGTTTGTAATCGCGCCGTACCGTCCACATGAGTCGGTGCAGGAATTACCCCGCGTTTTTCGGGGCGGACCGAATATGCGAACGTCATAAACGGCGACGGCTCGCTCCGCTCAAAATATTCGGGGACGGCTTCATTGATGATCGAAGGCGCAAAGGGACGGAAAATTTCGCGGTGCTTGATCCGTCGGTTGAGCACATCCTTCATTTCCGGGCGCCGCGGATCGGCCAGAATGCTGCGCTGCCCCAGCGCTCGCGGCCCCCACTCCACGCGCCCTTGAAACCATCCTACAATTTTCCCCGCGGCGATGTGGCGAGCCGTGGCCTGCACCAGCGAATCTTCATCCAGTTCGCTGAGCTGCATATCGCCGTTGGATGATCCTGTAATCGCCTTACGAATTTGCTGCTGCGAAAATTCCGGTCCCCAGCCGGCCTGCTCCATCACAAATTGGCGCGGGCGGCCGAGTGCCTGGTGTTCCACAACGAACGCTGCGCCCACGGATAATCCGGCGTCCCCTGCCGCCGGTTGCACATAAACGCGCTCGAACGACGAATGATCGAAAATTTTGCCGTTGGCCAGGCAATTGAACGCCACTCCTCCCGCAAGACAGAGCACCTTCTCGCCGGTTTTCGTCGCGAGCGCAGCCCAATGTGCTGCCAACACTTCTTCGAGCGCAGCCTGCATGCTCGCCGCAAGATTGTGATGGCGCTGTTCGAGAGGCTCTTCCGCTTTGCGCGTGGGCCCGAGCCGCTTCTCGAGGTAGGGCGAGAAAAGTCGTCCGAGCACAGGAGTCTGGCTGGCGTCGCGCCACGACATCTCGGCCCCCTGATTCTGATGCGTGAAATAGTCCAGGCCTAGCCGGAACGAAAGCGGCCCGTCCGCGCGCACGATGCGGCGAAATTCTTCGAGGAATTCCGGCTGGCCATACGCCGCAAGGCCCATCACTTTGTATTCGTCGCCAAATTTCCAGAAACCGAGGTATTGCGTCAGGGCCGTGTAGTACACCCCGAGCGAATGAGGAAAAGTGATCTCGCCGAGGATTCGCATGCGCGCGCCTTCACCCACGGCCCACATGGAGCTTGCGAAATCGCCGAGCCCGTCCGCGGATAGAACCGCGGCGCGCTCATAAGGCGAAACGAAATAAGCGCTCGCAAGATGCGCGGTATGGTGTTCGATTCGATGAAATTGCGCGCGAATGCTTTCAGGCGCAATCTCGGACGCCGATGCCAGATCCTCTCGAATGCCGGCGAAGCGAGCCATTACCTGCGCCCGCTCGAACGCGAAGCGCGGCATGCGCATAGCAAATCGCAGCTTGGTCGCAATCCTCGCCCGTGGATCGCGTGGAATCGCGATGTGATCCACTTCCGCGAGCTTCACGCCCGCCTGATCGAGGCAATATTGAATCGCGCGCGCCGGTAGACCCGCCGCGTATTTCACGCGATTCAGGCGCTCTTCTTCCACTGCTGCGAGCAGGCGCCCGTCGGCGACGATCGCCGCCGAAGCATTCGCGTGGTAAGCATTGATGCCGAGAATGATCATTGCGAGAAGTCGGTTTCAGGCATTGCGCGCGGATCAGGCCACCGAAACGGCGGCATCCTTTCGAGGCTCGGAATCTCCGGCAAACTTTCCATGCATATGCCGTTTCACCCATTCGTTAAGCACGTAAAGGCTCCATGGCCGCGACCACGTTGTCCGCCCCGCCAGAAAATCGTCCCAAACTCGTCGCGCGTTTTCGCCGCTGAGCAACGGCTTGAGAACCGGAGACCAGTCGCCCAACCCCGTCGCGATTCGCCCGCGCAGCGCGCTCCGCATCCAATTTTCCCATGGAAACGTGAAAGTGCGCTTCGGCTGCGCAGTCAGTTCCTGCGGCAAAAGTTCGCCAAGCGCGGCGATCAAAAGCGCCTTCGGCTGCTTGGGATTGCGCTTCTGCGATTCCGGCAGCGACAACACATATTCGACCAGCGAAGAATCCAGAAACGGCACGCGCACTTCCAGTGAATGGTGCATGCTCATCCCGTCGGTATCCCGCAGAAGTGTATTCACCAGGTATGACCGCAGCTCCAGCCACGAAACTCCAGTGAACTCATCCATGGACTGCGCTTCGCCAGCCTCCTCGCCGAGCCACTTCCCCCACGAAGTCCCCGCCCAAGCGCTCGCGTCCTGGCCTAGCCACCCCGCAACCACCTGCGGCGTAAAAAGTGAACGCGTGAAGTAATAAGGATGCGGCAGCGCAGAAGGATCGAGCCACGCCGCGGACGCTTTTCGAACCGCATCCGGAGATGACCCGGAGAGCCTGCCGGCACCGCTCGAAGCCACTACCCGTCGCAGAGGTTTGGGCATCCAGTTAGCCGCCGAAGCCAGCCGCCTGATTTTCGACGTCGCCTGAAAGGATGTATAGCCGCCGAATAGCTCGTCGCTTCCCAATCCAGAAAGCGCCACTTTTAATCCCGCCTGCCGCGCCGCCCACGAAACAAAATAGGTGTTGATCCCGTCCATGCTCGGCTGATCGAATGACGCTACCGCTTCATCGAGCCGCGCCAGCATCTCTTCGCCTGATAGCGTGTACTCTGAATGCTCGGTGCCAAGCCGCTCCGCCGTCCGCCGCGCTTTCGCCGCTTCGCTGAATTCCACATCTGGAAATGCCACGGTAAACGTGTGAATACCGCGCTGCGCCCGGCTCGCCAAAGCTGCGATTGCCGTCGAGTCCAGCCCGCTGCTGAGAAACACGCCCACCGGCACGTCGGCAATCAAGTGCCTCGCCACGGCCTGTTCCAGCAGCGAACGAACGCGCGCCGCCGGTGTTGCCGCAGCACTCGTTGCCCGTATCGCCTCTTCTCTCTCTTTCGCCCCATTCCAATACGATTTCGGAGCAATCGCACGGATGCGCTCGCCGTTGACTTTGATATCAAGGTAATGACCAGGCGGAAGCGAAAAAACACCCTCGACCAAAGTCGCCGGCTCGCTCACAGATCCAAATAAGAGGTACGACGAAAGTGCATCCGCCGAAATCCGCGCTGGCACTGCTCCGCTGGATAAAAGTGCCCGCACCTCCGACGCAAAAACCAAAGCCCCTTCCACTATCGTGTAATAGAGCGGCTTGATTCCCATCCGGTCGCGAGCGATAAAAACCCGCGTCGCCCGTCCGCCGAGCCCCTGAGGCATTTCCACGATCGCAAACGTAAACATCCCATGCAGGCGTTCGACGCATTTCTCGCCCCACGTTTCAAACGCATGCACAATCACTTCCGTATCGGAATTCGTGCGGAAGGTATGTCCGGCAGCCTCGAGTTCCTTGCGCAGCGAGCGAAAATTATAAATCTCGCCGTTGTAAACCACCGCCAGCGTGTTCGTCTCGTTCCACACCGGCTGGCTCCCGCTAGGAAGGTCAATGATGCTCAACCGGCGGCTGCCTGCAACCACGGGCGACGTGAACAGAATACCTTCTGCGTCGGGTCCGCGATGAACGATCGCCGCCATCATCCGGCGCACCATCGCCTCGGCGTGCTCGCGCGACTCCATCCCAACGATTCCGCAAATTCCGCACATGCTGGGTAGCGTCCCTGATTTAACGCACCAACAGAATACCCTCGCTGGCGCCGCTATTCCACCTTCCAGCAGCGCGAAGGGCTCGTCAAAATCGAACGAAATCCAAGCCGTGCTCTGGGTTTTGCAAAGGTCCTAAAGCAGGCGTGTCATTTGCCAGTCAATTTCTTATATTGCGCGTCACTCAAGGGCACCACCGAAAGCCGCCCCTGGCGAACGAGCGGTGACGTGGCGAACAGCGGATCAGATTTGATTTGTGCCAGCGATACCGGCATTGCCAGCGCCTTCCCGGCCTTGATTTCTACCGCCGGGTTCTTCGGATTGGACGTGTCCACCGAAAGCACCGAAGCCGTTCCCACTGCGGTCTTCTGATCTCCAGTCTCGTAGATCACAAGCCGCGTCCCCGGCTTCATCTCGCGAAGATTCCTCAGCGCGACTGGATTCGAAACGCCATCCCAGACCGTCTCTTTATCCTTCTGAAGATCCGCAAACGAGTACTCGGAAGGCTCCGTCTTCAGCAAATAGTTTGAAGCGCCGTCCTTTTTGTCTTGCTTCATCGTTCCCATTTCGCACTCCGCTCCTAATTTGTCCGTGAGTTCTTGCGCCGCAGGCTCTCAGCCTCTCTGCCAGAAACTTCAGTCCCCATGATACAGGTATGGTAGTACACAGAGTCACACATCCGTAAGGAACGTACTGTCCTTCCCCTGTCCTTTCTCTGTACTATCGTCCAGTTGTTCGCCTGTCCCAGAGTTCTACACTGCTAAAGCATTGTCGCACCAGGGTTAGGGGGTAACCATGGTCCGCAGAACGCATTTATTCATTCTACTTTTTAGCACGATCGGCCTCTCCTTTTTCGCAAGTTCCGCTCGGGCCAATCCCGCAACCCTCAAATGCAATTCCAATCACGATCAGGTGTGGGTCTACGATTCGCTGAACAGCTTCAATGTTGATGCGAAGTTGAAATGCGGCCAGGACGTCGAAATTATCGAACGTCTTCCGAATTACGTGAAAATCCGCACTCAAAATGGCGTCGAAGGTTACGTGCCGGACGCCGCCGTGTCAGGTCTTCCAGCTTTTCAGCCCTATCGCGATTCGGCCCACGACGTTGGCCTGGCTGCAAAACAACTGCAAGCCATCGAGGTTGCCAAAGCCGCAGCGCAAGCCGCTTCTCTGGCGCCTGCCGATGTGAACTACTCAAAAGTCTCGCCGGCGTCGGCTTCTGGATCTTCGAACTCAGTTACCGCAACAGCCCGACAGAAAACCGTCGCCAATGTTTTGATAGCAGCGCCGCCCACCCTCGGAGAACTGACACCGGCCTCGGCCAAATCCGCAGCGAAGCCAGCAGCTTCCGCTGCACTCGCGGCAACCGCAACTCCAACGGTCTCGCCGGCGCTTCCAGCGCAACCACCCGCAAGACCGGCCGCCGAATCGTCCGAAATGGCGGTAGCGCAGCCGGCAAAGACGCCTTTGCCGTCCGCCATGAATTCTGATTTAGCTTCCGACTCGGCAACTCCGATCGAGCAATCGAACACGTCGTGCCAGGCCTACTTTTCAGCCTACGGCCTCACGCCCAGTCAAACCAAATGGATGGCCAAAAATCGCGAAAAAGCCTTCTCGCAAATTTGTCCCGCGCCCGATCCTTCCAAGGTCGATTTCGTGATGATCTTTACTCACGACGTGGATTTCTTCGGCGGCACGATGCCCGATCCCGTTCATATAAGTGGCGGCTTCTCTGATTTCACTCCCATGACGCCGATGGACACCGCCCTAATTCCGCAATCGCAGGCAGACAACGCCCGCCGCGAGTATGTCTGGATCTTTCAGTTTGAGAAGGGAACATTCGATCCGGCGAGCTTCCCTGCGAAACGGCGCTATCAATATTCAAAGATGGAGACGGGTTCGCTGGGCGCAAAAGCGGGCGTCAAGACAATTGAGGATGCTTTCCGATTTGTCTCCGGCGCGAGCCACTAAACACACGCCACCCGATCACAAGCGCTCACCAGAAGCAACTGATCGCAATCTGTTAACGCAAGCACACTTGACGGCGATTTCTCAGCCTCGCCTTACTGTCCGCTTGCAACGCCTGCCTCCGTTTGATCCAGCGGCCCTTCCCACGAAAGGCTGTCCACAAACGCCCGGCACCCCGCTCGGCAATTTTCCCGCAGTTATCGTTGCGAGCTGTCCAAACCCCAGCCGCAGCGCTCCGCCCCGGCATGAGCGCCATTTCCTTTCCCAAGCCCCAGGTCCGCCGTCAGCACTGTAACCCGATGGCCTCGCCTGGCGAGTCCCGTCGCGAGCGCGCGCACCTTGAACACGGGTCCACCCCGTTCCTGAAAAGGGAAATAGGACTGAACCACTTTCAAAATGCGCATGTGGCCTGTTGTGTCGACTAGAATCTTAAACGTGAGCTGGGCAGCTTCACCCTGCAGAGAAACGAGAATGCTACGTCAAGGCACCCTAATCCAGATTAGGAGCTCCGCGCATGCGCAGCCCGCACAAGAATTGAAGGGATAAGACTCGGAAGCGAATAACGTGCGAAGAAGAAGAAAAAGGGAGTGAGCAGACCCCACCGTCGTTCGATATCAGAGGGGTAGGAAAAAAGGAGCGACGGTAGGTGGCCGGGGGAAGGAAGCTGGCCCAGCCCTCAATCCCCGAAGGGATTCTCAGCTTTCCTCCCCCTGACCCGACACCCTATCGCACGCGAGAAGCCAAAGCATATGATTGAAAACAAAGGCTCTTCAGAATCACCTGAGGTGTAAAAAGTCCAAGCCCCCTGGTAAATTTTCCGGGGCACAAGCGCTTTCGCTCTCCTTCGCGTCAATATTTCTTTCCAGAAGTCGCGCTGCCGCCTTGACCGCCATCGCTGCGCTTGCTATGTTTGAAGATTATTCTGAGCGCAATCTACCCAGTGTGCGCTGTCCTCTACCGTTAGACGGCATCAAAAGCGGTCACCGAACTATGGGCCTCAAGAAAATCGTTATCCGCGGCGCGCGGCATCATAATCTCAAGAATATCAGCCTCGAGATTCCCCGTAACTCGCTGACCGTTATCACCGGCCTCTCCGGCTCGGGTAAATCCTCGCTTGCCTTTGACACCCTCTACGCCGAGGGACAGCGCCGCTATGTCGAATCCCTTTCGGCCTATGCGCGCCAGTTCCTCGATCAGATGGAGCGTCCCGACGTCGACTCGGTCGAAGGACTTTCTCCGTCCATCGCCATCGAGCAGAAGACCACAACCCGCTCGCCCCGCTCCACGGTTGGTACTATCACCGAGATTTACGATTACCTCCGCGTCGTTTACAGCGCGATCGGCACTCCGCATTGTCCCAAATGCGGAAAACCCATCACCCGCCAATCCACGGAACAAATCGTGCAGTCGGTTCTCGCCCTCAAGCCTGATGACCGCATCATGGTACTCGCCCCGGTCGTTCGCGGGCGCAAAGGCGAATACAAAAAAGAACTCGAGAAATACGCCAAGGAAGGTTACGTCCGCGCCCGCGTCGATGGCGACCTCGTCAATCTCGACGAACCGATTCCGCTCGATCGCCGCAAGAATCACACCATAGAAATCGTCGTGGACCGGCTGCTCCTGAAGAACGGCATTGCGCAACGTCTCGAGGAATCCATCGAGGCAGCTCTCCGCCTCACCGGCGGCCTCGTCACCATTTCTGTCGTGGGCGGCGAGGAGCACGTCTACTCCGAAAAACTTGCCTGCCCCGATTGCGGCATTTCCGTTCCGCAACTCGAGCCGCGTTCCTTCAGCTTCAATTCACCGTATGGCGCATGCCCCGAATGCCACGGCCTCGGCTCCAAGTACGATTTCGATCCCTCCAAAGTGATCGTTGATTGGTCGAAGCCGCTTTTTGAAGGCGGCCTCGGCCCCGGCTCAGGTTCCACCTTCGTTCAACGCACCATGAAACTCGCAGCCGCCGCCCACGGCTTTGATCTCGATACGCCGTTTGAGCAATTCCCGCACAAAGTGCAAAATCTAATCCTGCACGGCAATCCTGCTGACGGCACCGGAGTGAAAGGCCTCAATTTCCAAGGTGTTCTCACACACCTCGAAAAAAGCCTGGAAGAATCGAACTCCGATACCTATCGCGAATGGCTTACGCAGTACATGTCGCCCGCTCCGTGCGCCGCTTGCAACGAACGCCGCCTGCGCCCCGAAAGCCTCGCCGTAAAAATCGCCGGCCTTTCCATCGCCGATTTCACCGCGCTCCCGCTCACCGAAGCGCGCGCCGCCGTTGACAAGATTCGCGGCCACCTGTCGCTCCGCCAGCGAAAAATTGCCGGCCGCCCGCTCACGGAAATCGCCGAGCGCCTCGATTTTCTTCTCGCCGTGGGACTCGGCTATCTCACTCTCGATCGTTCAGCCGCCACGCTCTCGGGCGGTGAAGCGCAGCGTATCCGCCTTGCCACTCAGATCGGCTCGCGTCTACGCGGCGTCCTCTATGTTCTCGATGAGCCTTCCATTGGCCTGCACGCGCGCGACAATGGCCGCTTGCTCAGCACTCTCGAAATCCTGCGTGACCTTGGCAATACCGTCCTCGTTGTCGAGCACGACGAAGAAACCATTCGCCGCGCCAACTACGTAGTCGATCTCGGCCCCGGCGCAGGCACCGCCGGCGGCCATCTCGTCGCTGCGGGAGCGCCCGAGGAAATCGCCGCCAATTCGGCATCGCTCACCGGGCGATATCTTTCCGGCCACGCAAAAATTCCCGTCCCGGACCACCGCCGCCCCACGAACGGAAAAGCCATAACCATCCTCGGCGCGCACGGAAACAACCTGAAGAATATCGACGTCACTTTTCCGCTCGGCCTTCTCACCGTCGTCACCGGTGTCTCCGGTTCCGGAAAATCCACGCTCATCAACGACATTTTGTATCGCGCCCTCGCTGCCAAGCTCTATCGCTCCATGGAAAAGCCCGGAGAACATCGCGCCATCACCGGTATCGAGCACATTGACAAAGTTGTTCAAATCGACCAGGCTTCCATCGGCCGCACCCCGCGCTCGAACCCCGCCACGTACACGGGCGTTTTTGCGCCGATTCGCGAACTCTACGCCATGCTCCCGGAATCGCGTGAACGGGGCTACCGTCCCGGACGTTTTAGCTTCAACGTGAAAGGCGGCCGTTGCGAAGCATGCCAGGGCGATGGCCAGCGCCGCATCGAAATGAATTTCCTGCCGGATGTCTATGTCACCTGCGAAGTCTGCCGCGGCAAGCGCTACAACGCCGAGACGCTTGCCGTCCGCTATAAAGGCCTCACGATTTCCGATCTTCTCGATTTACCGATTGAGGAAGCCTTGAAGGCTCTCGAAAATATTCCCGCCATTCAGCAGAAGCTGCAGACGCTCGTTGACGTCGGCCTCGGCTACATTCAACTCGGCCAATCCGCCACCACGCTCTCCGGCGGCGAAGCTCAGCGCACCAAGCTTGCCCGCGAACTTTCGCGCCGCCAAACCGGCCGCACATTGTATATTCTCGATGAGCCCACCACCGGCCTCCATTTCGACGACGTGAAGAAACTTCTCGACGTGCTGAATCGTCTCGTCTCGCTCGGCAACACCGTGCTCATCATCGAGCACCATCTCGACGTCATCAAACAAGCGGACTGGATCATCGATCTCGGCCCTGAAGGCGGCAACGAAGGCGGCCGCATCGTTGCCCAAGGTACGCCCGAGCAAGTTGCGCGAGTGAAAAAATCTTTCACCGGCCAGATACTCGCCCGCGCGCTGAACGGCACAAACGGAAATGGACACGGCAGCGCCACTCAAAGCGCCAACACGCAACCCGACACAAACGCGACCGCCTGACTTGTATGATCGCCGACGACAATAACCCCATCCCCATCCCTCCCGAATCATTTCTAGAACCGCCCGCTTCCCTGTCCACAGGCTTGCGGCGCGGTCCGGAAATACCCACCGCTGCAACATTGCCCTCACCCGTCCAGCCCGACGCGCCTCCGCCCGAACTCCAGCAGTATCCCGAAGATCTGCGCGCACGATGGGGCTGGCTTGACCTGCTGCTGCTTGTAGCAGTCGCACTACTCGGAACTTTCGTAATCAGCATCATTCTCGTCGGCATCTTCGCTGCCTTCGGAATGACTCCTGCCAGCTTGCAGAATTCCGCCAACAACAAGAGCCTCTTCCTGATCGTCAACCAAGCCATTCTCTCGCTCGGACTGCTCGCCTATCTCGCCGTTCACATACGTGCCCGATGTCAATCCCCATTCTGGAAAACCATCGGCTGGCGCCGCCTCCGGACCGGCACGATCCCGCGCCGCATCGCCTATATTGGCCTGGTTCTCGGCGGCTTCAGTCTTTCCCTGCTGGTTCAACTCGCCTCCGCCGCGCTGCAAACCAAAACCAAACTCCCCATCCAGGAATATTTCCAGGACCCGCGCAGCGCCCTCCTCCTGATGCTGATGAGCATCCTGCTCGCCCCGCTCGTCGAAGAAACCGTCTTCCGCGGCTACCTCTACCCGGTTCTCGCGCGCAGCTTCGGCATCGGCGCAGGCGTCGTCATCACCGGCACTCTCTTCGGCCTGCTGCATGCCCCCCAACTCTGGGGCGGCTGGGGCCAAATCCTGCTCCTCATCGGCATAGGAATTGTTTTCACCGCCGCTCGCGCCATCTCGCGCACGGTCATCGCCAGCTACATCCTCCACGTCAGCTACAATTCGTTCCTCTTGATCGCATTCCTCGTCGCATCCCACGGCTTCCGCCACTTCCCGCCCGGCCCCCAGTAGCACAGCCATTTCTGCCTGTGCCCCCAACCCAACCCTCCACCACCTCAACCTCGCCACAAATCAATCACCGTCAGCCCACCTTTCTGCAGTAGGGGCGGCTCTAAGAGCCTTCCGCGCCGCCAACTCGAATGTTAGCCATCACGATCCGCAGTCAGTTCGTCACGGGCGTTGCATTTTTCGCCGCCAACGCCATCCACGCACCGCCCCATTCACCCCTGGCGTAGCTCAGGTCCCGTTCTGGCGGTCCGCCAGAACTGACCTGAGGTCCTCCTCCACCATCAACATCCCCGCACTACAATCAGCTAGAATAGAACGCCGTACGCCGGGCGCTTCGCACCACCCCGCGTCCCGCGATCACGGAACCCGAAAACTTGTATACCGTCGAACCAATCCGCTGGACGCACGAAGGCGTCGTCATCCTCGATCAGCTCCGCCTCCCGCGCGAAGTCACCTATCACACCTACACCGACTATCGCGACGTGGCCAAAGCGATCAAAGACATGATCATCCGCGGCGCCCCGGCCATCGGCGTCGCCGCTGCGATGGGCGTCGCTCTTGGCGTCGAACGCTCCCGCGCGCAAACGCTCCCCGAGTTGCGCGCCGAATTCGCCACTATCTGCGACACGCTCGTCCGTACCCGTCCCACTGCCGTCGATCTTTTCTGGGCAATCAAACGTTTCCAGGGCCGCTTCGAAGAATTAGCCTCGGAAGCTGCATCCTCTAAAAACGGCGCCTCCGGCCTCGCCCACCTCCGTGCCGCCCTCATCGAAGAAGCGCAGAAAGTTCACGATGAGCGCCGCGAAGCCGATCGCCGGATCGGAAAATTCGGCGCTGACCTCCTCGTCAAATCAGGCCGCGTCATGACCCAATGCAACGCCGGCGCGCTCGCCACCGGCGGCATCGGCACCGCCTTAGGGGTGATTCGCGTGGCGGTCGAAGAAGGCCATCAGATTGACGTGCTCGTTCCCGAAACGCGCCCCTACCTGCAAGGCGCCCGCCTCACCGCCTGGGAATTACAGCAGGACAAGATTCCACTCACGCTCATCACTGACAACATGGTCGGCCATTTCCTGAAAACCGGCGGCGTGAGCGCCGTCGTTGTCGGTGCCGACCGCATCGCACGCAATGGCGACACCGCCAACAAAATCGGCACCTACGGCATTGCAGTTCTCGCCCACGAGAACAACGTTCCCTTCTACGTCGCGGCCCCTATCTCCACCATCGACATGTCGCTCGCATCCGGCGACCAGATCCCCATCGAAGAGCGCTCCTCAGCCGAAGTCACGCACCTCGCCGGCACCCAGCTCGCGCCCAGCGAAGTGAAAGCCGCTCATCCCGCTTTCGACGTCACCCCGGCCCGCTATATCACCGCCATAATCACAGAAAAGGGCGTAGCCCACGCCCCGTTCGACGAACCCCTCCGCAAATTCACCGCAGCTCCGTAGTTCGCAACAAAGCTCGCCGCGAAGCAGTTCACACACTCCAAAATTTTCGTCGCTTCGCCCGGAACTTTCAGCCCCACCCTCACGTACCAATCAATGTGACGGGCGCATGCCCGCAAAACAAACGGCAAAACAAAAAATGTTAAACGACCAATTGCGACAAGTTCTACGACGCCTAGCCCGCGCCCCGCTCTTCACCGCCATCACATTGATCACTCTCGCCGCCGGCATCGGCGCCAACACCGTGATCTTCAGCGTTCTCGAAGGCGTACTGCTGAAGCCCCTGCCATATCCACACCCCGACGAATTGATCGGCGTGTGGCACACTGCTCCGGGCGTAGGCATCAAGGACCTCGAGATTTCTCCGTCCATCTATTTCATCGACCGCGAGCAAAGCACCACGTTTCAGGATATCGGCGCCTATTCGAGTGATTCGATCAGCGTCACCGGCGCCGGCGAACCAGAACAAGTCAAAGGTCTCGACGTAACCGACGGCACCTTGCCTCTTCTCGGCGCAAAGCCCGCACTGGGCCGCCTGTTCACGCGCGAAGACGACTCCCCCCGCACGCCCGAAACCGCTCTTCTCTCTTACGGCTATTGGCGCCAGAAATTCGGCGGCGATCCCAACGTCATCGGCCGCTCCATCACGCTCGATGGAAAACCGCGCGAAATTATCGGCGTCCTGCCGCAGAATTTTTATTTTCTCGATGAAAGCGAGCCCGCCATTTTTCTTCCCTTCAAATGGGATCGCAACAGAGTGAAGCTAGGCAATTTCAGTTACCGCGCCCTGGCCCGCTTGAAACCCGGCGTCACCATGGCGCAAGCCAATGCTGACGTCGCGCGGATGCTTCCGATCTCTATCCGCAGCTTCCCGGCCCCCGAAGGCTTCAGCCCGTCTCTCTTCGAAAAAGCCAAATTCGGGCCGAATCTGCGCCCGCTCAAGCAGGACGTAGTCGGCGACATTGGCAACGTACTGTGGGTGCTGATGGGCTCGATTGCGGTGGTTCTCTTGATCGCTTGCGCCAACGTCGCCAATCTGCTCCTCGTGCGCGTCGAAGGACGCCGCCAAGAACTGGCCATTCGCGCGGCGCTCGGTGCCGGATGGAAACGCATCGCGGCAGACTTGTTGTTCGAAAGTGTGGTTCTCGGCCTGATTGGCAGCGCGCTCGGCCTCGCCCTGGCCTATGCCGCGCTCCGCATTCTCGTCGCCATGGCGCCCACCGGACTGCCGCGCATTCACGAAATCGACATAGATTTCCGCGTGCTGCTCTTCACCCTTGCGATCGCGCTGTTTTCGAGTCTTCTCTTCGCCTCCATTCCTATTTTCAAATACGCCGGCTCGCGCTTGAATACCGGCCTTCGCGAAGGTGGACGCGCGCTCAGCCAGAGCCGCGAGCACAATCGCGCCCGCAACGCCCTCGTAATCGTGCAGGTGGCGCTCGCCCTGGTGCTTCTGATTTGCTCTGGTTTGATGATTCGCACTTTTCGCGCCCTCATGTGCGTCCCGCCCGGTTTCACCTCGCCCGAGTCGGTTCAAACCTTCCGCTATTACATTCTGGAAACGGATGTGCCCGACTCCGATGCCGAGCGCGTTGCCCGCATTGATCAGGAAGTGCTCCGTAGACTTGCCGCCATTCCGGGAGTTTCCAAAGCGAGCTTTTCGAGCGGCATTCCGTTCGATCACATTGGCTCGAACGACCCCATCTTCGTGCAGGATCGCGTCTATGGCGAAGGAGAGCTTCCACCTTTGCGGCGATTCAAGTTCATCTCCCCGGGTTTCTTTTCCACTCTGAATACTCCGTTCATCGCCGGCCGCGATCTCACCTGGGACGATATCTACCAGCGGCTTCCCGTCGCGATCGTTTCTGAAAATCTGGCCCGGGAGTACTGGCATAGCGCGGGCAACGCGCTCGGTAAGCGAATTCGCGTCGGCAATAATGACGCCTGGCGCGAAATCATCGGCGTCGTCGCCAATGTGTACGACGATGGCGTTGACAAGGATCCAACCTCGTCCGTCTATTGGCCGGTCATCATGAATCGTTTTGAAGGGCAAAAAGAATCGCTGCGGCGCGGCATCGGATTTGCCATTCGCAGCCCGCGCGCCGGCTCGGAAGCGTTCCTGAAAGAAATTCGTCAAGCCGTGTGGTCAGTCGATTCCAATATTCCTCTGTCCGAGGTTCACACCCTCGATTACCTCTACAAGCAATCGATGGCGCGTACTTCCTTCACCCTCATCATGCTGGGAGTGGCGGGCGGAATGGCGCTGCTCCTCGGAATCGTAGGCATCTACGGAGTGATCGCTTATTCCGTTTCGCAGCGCACCCGTGAAATCGGGATTCGCATGGCTTTGGGCGCGCAGCAGCAGACGCTCACCTCCATGTTCGTACGCCACGGGCTTTGGCTGGCAGGGATCGGCGTCGCATGTGGGCTGGCAGCGTCGTTCGCGGTGATGCGTTTGATGTCATCTCTGCTCTTCCGCGTCAGTCCCCTTGACCCGATCACTTACATCGCCGTCACCGCCGGTGTTATCGCCACTGTGTACGTTGCGTGCTATCTGCCATCACGCCGTGCGGCTACGGTAGATCCGGTCGAAGCCCTCCGCGCGGAATAGATTTACTCGCCCAGCAAACTGCTGGCTTGTTATATCTCTCCACGCTAGAATGAAGACTCCAGGGAAAGCCCCAGCGTAGGTAGACCGGAGGGCGCAATGAAAGTCCTCTTCGTACATCCCAGCCCCCTGATGTACTCGGAGATTTACCTGCGCCTGGAGCCGCTCGGGCTTGAGTTGGTCGCCCAATCCGCGCGCAAAGCTGGCCACGACGTCCGTCTTCTGGACCTTCAAGTCTTTCGCCACCGCGATTACTTCCGCCTTCTCGAAGACTTCCAACCGGAAGCCATCGGTTTTTCGCTGAACTATCTCGCAAATATTCCCGAGGTGGTGGACCTCGCCAAAGAAACCAGGCGCCGTCTTCCGGAATGTTTCATCTTTGCCGGAGGCCACAGCGCGTCTTTCACCGCGAAAGAAATTCTCGCCCACGCCGGTGGCGCCATCGTCTGTGTCGTTCGCGGTGAAGGCGAAGCGATCACGCCGTCGGTGCTTGAAGCAGCGCATGCCCCGGACAAACTTCGTGCGTTGCCGGGCGTCACCAGCGTCTATGGCGATGGCCCCGCGCCTCGTCTCGTCGAAAACCTGAACGCCACGCAACCAGCTCGCGATCTAATCGCCCGCCGCCGTAAATATTTCATCGGTGTGCTGGACCCCTGCGCCTCAATCGAATTCACACGTGGTTGCCCGTGGGATTGCTCGTTTTGCAGTGCCTGGACGTTTTACGGTCGCAACTATCGCAAGTTGAGCGCAGAAGTGGCCGCCGAAGATCTCGCCACGATCCAGGAGCACGGCGTATTCATTGTGGACGACGTTGCCTTCATTCAATCCGACCACGGTCTGGCTCTTGCGCGCGAAGTGGAGAAACGCAACATCAAAAAGGAGTATTACCTCGAGACGCGCGGCGATGTCCTCGTCAGAAACAAAGAAGTTTTCCGCATGTGGAAGCGCCTGGGCCTGAAATATATGTTCCTCGGCATCGAAGCCATTGACGATGAAGGTCTCAAGAGCCACCGTAAACGCGTCACAGTGAAAAAGAACATCGAAGCGCTCGAATGCGCCCGCTCGTTGAACATTCATGCTGCCGTGAATATCATCGCCGATCCCAATTGGGATGAGCGCCATTTCGAGGCTGTCCGCGCATGGGCGCTACAAGTTCCCGAAATCGTTCACATCACCGTCAACACGCCGTACCCCGGAACGGAAACCTGGGTTACTGAGTCGCGCAATTTTACCTCTCGCGATTACCGGCTCTTCGACGTGCAACACGCCGTGCTTCCCACCAAGCTTCCTCTCGATCGTTTCTACGAGGAACTTGTGCGCACGCAGCAGATTCTCAATCAGAAGCATCTCGGCTTCGCCGCGCTCAAAGACACTTTCTTCATGGCCCTCGGCTTTCTCGCCAAGGGACAAACGAATTTCGTCAAAATGCTCTGGAAGTTTTCGAGCGTCTATAATGCGAAGCGCCAGATGCAGGATCATCAACGCGAAATTCGCTATCCCATCCGGCTTCCCGAAGCCGCACCTCGCAAGCGTGTGGATCAGACGCTTCTCTACATTCACACGCCCGAAACAGCTCACGCCTCACACGAGGTCTGAGCATCGCGGAAGCGTAAGAATTTCCTAGGTTAGTACCTTTCGGCTTGGCTGATGCGCATCTGCAAAACGGAAATAAATCCTTTGCCTACAATCGTTTCCAGATACCAACCCTACCTTGGCAAGATGAGTGCTTCCCCCTATCCCA
>Ga0126371_10000407_pt1 | contig 34978 bp, 26 predicted proteins | sample PanSoiMetaPlot_4_FD_110145 | JGI IMG/M metagenome (GOLD analysis project Ga0126371, IMG submission 110145) | Tropical forest soil microbial communities from Panama - MetaG Plot_4 | ecosystem: Environmental > Terrestrial > Soil > Tropical forest > Bulk soil | place: Panama | collected 2016-02-17
CCCGATTCCGCCGCCGGCAGCCGCGCCTCCAGAAACGGCGCGGCGTTCCACACTTGCGCCGTCAAAGTTTCCGGCGAAATCCACTGGCTCCAGGGTTCCCGCGATCGTTGTACGCCAGCTTCGGGCAAATCACAGTATGACGCAAAAGCCGGCGCTTTCTCACGCCTGCACGATCCGAAATCCCTGGCCCCCGTCCACCGAGGACCACCCGAACCCTCGCAGGCGCACGCCGCTGCAATCGCAAAATTGCCGTGCGTATTCGATCTTGAAATCGTCCGGGTCTTCTCCAGACCGAATCAAGTCGAGGCCCGCCAGGTCCAGGTCTTGGTAGCTCGGCCGCGCGCGCAAGCTGGTGGGAATCGGCGCCAACCGCAGGCTCCCTCCGTAATAAAGATTCGGGTTCCGGTTGTTCCGCAACTCCGCAATCTCCGCCAGGTTCATCTCTCCTTCGCGCGGAGCCTCCGGCGCGTGACCGATTCGGGGCAGACCATTCACACCCAGGTATCCCGTAAAGCGCGTCGGTTGCGCGGGGAACGGCTTGTCAAAAATCACTCCCGGATTGAAATGATCGTGGAAGGAACCGTCTTCGGGCTTGCGGAAAAGCTGAGAGTTCTCCAGCCATTTGCCGAATAGGGTCACCGCCGCCGGAGCCAGCACGTTCTTTCCCAGCCACATCGCTCCATCGATCAGGAGTTGGGCCATCTGAGCCTCGGCCGGTACTGCCAGAGTGTTGACCAGGCTGAATCCGCAGGCTGCACCCGCCGTCTGCGCCAAAAAGCTCCGTCGTGTCGTGATCTGCATATACCACCTCGCAGGACCGATCCAACTCGCACTTCCCGCGCCATTCGCGTCACGGCGCATTGAATTTTGGATTTGTTGGAAACAATGATCGTTTGGAATGTCCGGTTTTCTATTCAGTAACCGGACGGTTAAGAATCATGCGCAAAGCGGTTAGCGGTCTCATCGCTGCTCGTCGCTCACGACAAACACAATCTACCCGCCCCATGATAAGATGATCGGCGATTTTCCCCGAAGGAAAATGGAGGTCTCCATGAGCAACCAGTCTTCGTCCGCACCCGAGCGGCGTTCGTTTCTCACTTCCTGGAATGCCGGTGTAGCCGCGCTGGCCGCCATCGCCTTCGGCCGCCAGGCCCGCGCGCAGGCCAAGCCCGCTGCGGCCGCTCGTTGGGAGCCAGCCCGCCATGACAAAGACGACTGGTTTGATCAGCTGCCCGGCAAGCATCGCCTCGTGTTTGACACCACCTCGCTCGAGCATGTCGCCAGCTCCCTCCTCTTCGCCAATAATTTCATTCGCGTCAACCAGGCCGACTACGGCCTGCAACCCAGCGAATTGGCCGTCGTCATCATCGTGCGCCACCGCTCCACGCCCTTCGGCTACACCGACGCCATGTGGGCCAAATACGGCGCCCCCATCGCTGCGCGCTCCCAAGTGGAAGATCCCAAAACCAAGCAGCCGCCGAAGATCAACATGTTTACTTCCGCCAATTACTCGGAGTTCGACAATCGGGGCATGACCCTGGACTCCGTCTTCAAGCAGGGCGTGCAGTTGGCCGTCTGCGCCACCTCCACCCGCGGCTATGCCGCCGCCATCGCGCAGGCAACCGGCGGCAATGCCAACGCCATCTTCGAGGAATTGGCCGCTAATCTCGTCCCCAATAGCCGCCTGGTGCCCGCCGGAATCGTCGCCGTCAATCGCGCCCAGGAGCGCGGCTATTCGCTCGTCAGCATCTAGCCGCCCAGGGACGAAGGAGAGTCGGATGAAAATCGCGCTTGCTTCCTGGTTGATTCCCGCGGCGGCCGCTGTCGCCTTAGTCGCCTTCGCTCAGACCGAGACACCGGACCCGGCCAAGCCCCACATCCGCAGCCTCTCCCACGCCATCCACGCCGTAGACGATCTGGATACTACGCTGGCTTTTTACCGCGAAGTGTTCGGCCTCAACGGCACGCCTAACGATTTCCCCAATCCCGCCGTCCCGCTGCTCACCAACGCGCCCGGCGTCACTTTGCGTCTCTCCATGATGCCGCTCCCGGGTAACATGCGCTTCGAACTCACCCACTTCAAGGGCCTCGAACGCAAACCTGCGCGCGCCGCCTACACCGACCCGGGCGCCGCCAGCATCGTCCTCTATGTCCGCGACCTCGACCTGGCAGTAGCCAACGCGAAGAAAGCCAATGCGCCAATCGTCACCACCGGCGGCGCTCCCGTCGAGATCACCACGGCCAAAGGCAAAGCCCGCTCCATCATCCTCCGAGATCCGGACGGCTTCTTCGTGCAGGTGGTCCAGGAAGCGCCCGAGCCGGGCGCGCCCGGAGGCAATGTGCATCGCGTCTCGCTGGCCTACACCATGGAAAGCGCCGAGGCGACCGCCCGCTTCTACAGCGGTATGCTGGGTGTCGACCTCACCGGCCCCTCGCCGTTCTCCAAAGATCCGGCGATGCTCAAGCTGGTCGGCGCCCCGCGGGAACCGAGTTTCGCAAACTCACCGGCCTGCTGCCCGGCCCGCCCGCCTCCGTCGAGTTCACCGAGTTTCGTGGCCTGCCCCGCACCAAGTTCCACCTCCGCGTCCGCGACCCCGGCGCGCCGGCCATGGCCGTCCAGGTGAACAACGAAAACGGGATGATCGCGCAGATGAAGGCTGCGGGCGTGCCCATCATTTCTGCTAACGGGGAGATCGTCGACTTCGGCGGCGGCACCCACACCATCTTCGTCGAAGACCCGAACGGCATGAACATCGAAGTCTTCGAGCGTACCGGCCCGCCGCCTGGAAGAGGCCAAGCGAAGTAGCGGGCTGCGCTCATTCCGCGGATGGAACAGCGCCGGTTCGGCACGAAGCGCCAGGTCCCCGTCATCGGCCAGGGCACTTGGTATGGCGACAGCGATGACCGCGACGCCGCCATCGCCGCTCTTCGCCGCGGCCTCGATCTCGGCGTGACCCACATCGATACCGCGGAAATGTACCTCTCCGGTGTTGCCGAAGAGTGGATCGCGCAGGCCATCTACGGACACCGCGACGAGGTCTTCCTGGTTTCCAAAGTCCTCCCGTCCAACGCCTCGCGCCGCGGGACGGTGGCGGCGTGCGAGCGCTCCCTGGCGCGTCTTGGCACCGACCGTCTCGATTGCTACCTCCTGCACTGGCGCGGCTCGCATCCGCTGGCCGATACCGTGGCCGCCTTCGACAAGTTGCAGTGCGGCGGCAAAATCCTGTCCTGGGGTGTCAGCAACTTCGATGTGTCCAATCTGGAAGAACTGAAGGCCGTCGCGCCTCACGGCGGCCCCGTGTGTAACCAGGTTCTCTATCATCTCGAAGAGCGCGCCATCGAGCACGCCGTGCTCCCCTGGTGCGAGCGCCACAGCGTCGCGGTCGTCGGCTACAGTCCCTTCGGCCACGGCGCCTTCCCCGGCGCGCGCACCGCCGGAGGCCGCTTGCTGAAGCAGATCGCCGAGGCGCACCAGGCTACGCCGCGCCAGGTCGCTCTCCGCTTCCTCGTGCGACATGATGCCCTTTTCGCCATCCCCAAGTCGACCAACCTGGAACACGCCGCGGAGAATGCCGCCGCCGGCGATTTGCGCCTGACCGATTCCGAGATCCTCCGCATCGACCAGGCCTTCCCGCTCGGCCCGACGCCCCGCGCGCTGCCGATGCTCTGAACCGGAACCCCAGCTCCTTTAGAATTCGTACACCAGCCCCACACGCACGATCCGCGGCGTGTCGGTCGAATTGTAATAGTTGAACCGCGGACCTGACGTGTACGTGATGGTCCACGGCGCCGCCGAGTTCAGCGCGTTCAGCAGTTCCACGTTCGGCCGGAATAGGCCCCACCGCTCCGTGCGGAAGTTGCGCGCGAACCGCAGGTTCAGCAGCGCGCGAATCGGCCCCTCCTCCGCTCCGTAGCGTTCCACTGGAACCACGATCGAGCCCGCGTTTGGCAGCACGTATGTCTCCGTCCGTTGTCCATATAGCCCGTTGTACAGGTTGTACGTCGCCGAAATGTCGAATCGCCACGGCAGCCGGTAATTGCCCGTCAGCCGCCCCTGCCATGCCCACGTCTTGTCGAGAGGAAACAGCAGTTGGTTGGGATTCGTCCAGATCGGCGCCGCCCCGTTGTTCCCGTTCGCCGTGTTGATGTACGAATGATCGCGCGTCGCCGTGTAACTCGCCAGCACCGTCCAGCGGCCCGACCCCGGCCGCTTCATCACCGTCGCTTCGATGGTCCCGAAATGATCGCCGTTCCCGGTCTTGTTCACATATTGCGTCGTGCTGAACGCCGCCCCCTTGTAGGCCGCGGCCATGTCATACACCGGGAACGCCGGCCCGTTCGTGTTGCACGTCACCGTCGCAGTCGGCAGGCACGACGGCACGGTCGGCCCTGCGTCATACACCGTGTAGGGAGTGGTCCACGCGTCGAACGGGATCGCCGACGGAATCTGCACCCACGTGTTCCGGTTGTCCACGTACGTGTATCCCACGCGCGCCGACAGCCCCGACCCCAGCTCGCGCTCCACAAACGCCTGGAAGACATTCGAGTATTCCTCCGGCAGATGCGGGTTAATCACCGCGTTCGACAGTTTCACCACCGCGCCGTTGCTCCCGCCCAGCACCGATTGAAAATCCGGCCCGTTCGGATTCAGGTTCACCGACCCCGGCACGTAATCGCACTTCCCCTGCAGCGCCACCGATTCGGTGCACGTCGTCATCGTCGAGTTCCAGCGGTACGTCGAAACCGCGGTCGTGTTCAAGTTCAGCGGCGACGCGAAATCGTCGCCCGGCGTCCAGTTGTACCGCCCGAACGCCGCCTTCAGCACCGTTTTGCCGTGCCCCGAAATGTCCCACGCCACGCCCACCCGCGGCGCCACGTTCCGCCACGTCCCTGTGCTGATGCGCGTGAAACTTTGCGCGCCGCCGGTATAGATGTTGGGATCGCCGCTCGCCGGCGCCACCCATGGCGGTCCAAAAGCCCCGGCCGGCTTGTTCTGCGGCGGGATGAACGTCGCGAAATCGTCGAACCGCAACCCCACGTTGATGGTTACATGCTTGGCCACGCGCCAGTTGTCCTGCGCGAAGAAGCCGCCTTCGTGCAAATCTTCCCGGTTCTCCGGAATCGGGTAGTTGAAGAACCGCATCTGCACCGGCGTGCCCGCCACTCCACCCACCGTCTGGAACAGCAGCTGGTAGTTGCCGTGAATGCCGTTGGGTTCATCGGTGCCCGTCCACATAAACATCCACGTCGACCCGAATTTGAACTCATGCTTCCCCAGAAACGATCCGGCCGGAAAATACGAGAGCGATCCGGTAACCTGCGTCTGCCGGCGCGCCCGGTGATCCTGGCCCAGGTTCGGCCCGTTCGCGATCCCCGTCGTGAGGTCCGTCATGCTCGGAATGTTCTGCGGGTCCGCCTGCCCCACGTAGTCGGCCTGGTATAAATGATGTCCGGCGAAAAAGTCGAACACCAGCGAGTGGCTGAGGGTCGCCTGGAATTCGCCCTTGTATTCTTCCACCGGCTCGGTGAAGTCGCGCGTATTCAGGAACGGCACCGTCGGGCTTCCGAAATGCGCCGGAAAATACTCGCCCTCGCGCGTGTAAAACCCGATCAGCCTGTATTTCGGGTTGATCTGGTACGTGCTCTTGCCGGTCCAGTTCGTCAGCCGTCCGTACGCCTCCCCCGGCTTGCCGTTCACGGTGTACCCGAGCGCTGTCCGATGGCTGTTGTTCACATGCGCGCCGCCGAAAAACCACCAGCGGTCGCGCATGATCGGCCCGCCCACGCTCACGCTCGCGTCGGTCGCGTCCAGAATCAAATTCGGCGCGGTGTTTCCCTGCGAGCGTAGCAGCGGCGTCAGGTTGTTACTCTCCAGCGCCTGGTTCTCGTAGTTGACCTCGCCGCGCCCGTGGAACGAATTGCCGCCCGATTTCACGATCGCGTTTAGAAAGACTCCGGGCTCGGTCGTCTGCGCATCGCCGCCGGTCGGCACGATCTGCATCTCCTCCAGCGTCGTGTAGTCGTAGTCGCCTTCGGCGTTGTTGTTGCTCTTCCGCGTGTTGATCCCTTCGATCAGCGCCGTCGATTGCCCCGTTATTCCGTACGCCGAGAGCACGAAGCTGGCGATCACGCCGCCGCCCAGGTCCGGCGCCGATGTCGGCATCACCCCAGGCGCGATCGAAACCATCTCTTGCATCGTGCGCGTTGCCGGAATTTCGTCCGCCACCGTCCGTGCATTCGCGCTCGCCGAAACGGTAGTCGACGTTGTGTCCAGCACCGGGCTCTCCGCCGTCACCGTGACGGTTTCGTTCTGCGCGCCCACCATCATCTGTACGTTGACTTCCGCCGAAAACCCGGCCGAAATTTGGATGCTGTCGCGCACATATTGTTGAAACCCCGGCTGCGCCGCGACAATCCTGTAAGCGCCCACCGGCAATTGCTCGAACCGGTAATTGCCGCCCGAATCGCTCGCGGCCGTTTGCGTCGCCAGCAGGGCCGGGCTGCTCACCGTCACCTGCGCCGCCGGGATTGGCGCACCGGAGGAATCCGTGACAATCCCATGGATGTTGCCGAATTGATTGTTCTGCCCGAAGGCGGTGGAAACGCCCAGTCCCAGCAGCATCGTGCTCACCCGCGCAATGCGTCCGGCCGGCGGAAAAGACCTCGAGCCCCTGGCATATGACATCGAGCGCCCTCCAGTGGGATGTATAGCTATCATCCCCGATTCTGCGAGTCAAGCCCCCGAGCGTTTTTGTCACCCCGTGCCCAGTCGGCTAAGGTCACTGGCATGCACGATACACCCGGACCAAATGCGCCGCGCATGCGCCGTCGGACTTTCTTAAGGGCGGGCCGGCCGAGCCCCCATATATGAAGAAACCGACTGAGATAGCCGGTCCGATTTACATAGTCACTTCTGTTAGTTCTCCGTAACTCTGGCAACCAGGCGTTGGCCGAAATCCACCGTTCGTGGTGCACCACGGCCGTCCGCGGCCCGCCAATATACTGATTCTCGGTTGTTTAGCGCATGGCCCGCGGCTTGCTTAGATAACCCTCAGAAAGAAGGAGGACGGGGAACATGAAGACGAAGCTGGTCGCATTCGCATTGGTCCTACTCGCCGGAGGTTCGCTGTTTGCCGAGACTCATTGGTCGATTGGGATCGGCCTCGGAACACCGTATTATTACGATTACGCGCCGCCTCCGCCGCCGGTGGTTGTGTACACCCCGCCTAGTCCTGGCCCTGAGTATGCGTTTGTTCCGGGCTACTATTATCCGGCTCGAGGAGGCTACGCCTGGCACGCCGGCTCCTGGTCACGCCCGCCATATGCCGGCGCCTATTGGGTCGCCCCGCGGTATTACGAACATCGCTACTATCCCGGCTATTGGGAACGCCGGGAACGGCACTGGGACCGCGATGACGACGAGCGGTGGGAGCACCATGACCGCGGGTGGCACCGTGGTTGGTACAAGCACTACGGCGACGATTAGCCCTGCCGCAAACAGGTGCTTACTGGTGCTGGCGGACTGGAAACAAGTCCTTGCGGGCAACAACGTTTATTGACACATAAAAAAGCTGGGAGGTGGTGAATGAGCGCACGGTTCTACGTCGCGATCGTGGCTTTCGCATCCATTGCGGGATCAGTAAGTGCCCAAACCTATTCGCGGCGGGCGACCGCGCTGGGTGGCGTCCGTCCGGATCGAGGGAAGTGCACAATTGAAGTCGTGGTGGATGGCGCAGCCGAAGTTGAGGTCCGTGGAGAAACTGCGAATCTCCGGAATCTTGCGGGCCAACCTCCGCAGTGGCGGCGATTCGAGTGCAGTGGGCCCCTGCCGCCGAATCCAGTCGACTTCCGATTTGCCGGCGTTGACGGTCGAGGTAGGCAGCAACTGGTTCAGGACCCGCGCAACGGTGGTGTTGCGTTAGTGCGTATCGAGGATCCTCAGAGCGGCTCCGAAGGGTATACCTTTGATCTTTTCTGGAGCAATACGAATAGCGGGGGGAACCGGAACTCAGGCTATCAGCCTAGTCCCGGTTATCAACCTGGTCCCAGTTATCAACCTGGTCCCGGTTATCAACCGGTTGAGCGCGATCCAGACGCTTACTACCGGAATCGCGATGTATGGTTTCGCGGCCAGAACTGGCGTGGTCAGCTTTTTCAACGAGTACGGCAGGACGTCGAGTACGTTCAATCTGTGACGTTCCCTGGGGGTGGCGACCAATTCAGACTCGCCAGCACTCTGGAGGAACTCGATGAGCTTCAAGGCAAGCTCGTGGAAGGCCGCTATGATGAAGAGGAACTCGACGACGTCATCGCGGCGCTACAGAAAGTGGTGCGCGACAACCGATTGTCGAGCCGCGATCGCGACCTGTTGAGTGATGACCTGGACCGACTGAAAGATTTCCGCGAAAGACACGGGGAATACTACAGGCGCGACGAGGACGTGTATCATCGCGATCGGGAGGACTGGTATCGGGGATCAAACTGGCGCGGGAAACTCTTTCAAAAAGTCCGCGAAGACCTGGACCACGTTCAATCGGCGACGTTTCCGTCCGGTGGTGACCAATTCAGATTAGCGAACACCCGGCACGAACTCGATGAGCTTCAAGGCAAGCTCGCGGAAGGCCGCTATGATGAACGGGAACTTGATGACGTCATCGTGGCTCTGCAGAGAGTGGTACAGGACAATCGCATGACGGGCCGCGATCGTGACCTGTTGACCGACGACCTAAACCGGCTGGTCGAGTTTCGCACTCGCCACGACTCCTACGGCGCGCGATAAAGCTCTCACCGAAAGCAGATCTAACGCCTCCGCCGTCTGTTGCTGTCCGGCAAATGTAACGTCCGGCTCGGCGCGGAGATGAGTTCGTAGAGGACGACGCGAAATTTGAAAGTAGATTGGGACATAGTTTTCATGGGAAGTCTTCCTAATGCGCCTGAACAGCGTTGGATGGAGTAAACCGCTGGATCCGCCTGCCCCAATCGGTCTCCGCTACATAAATGTTGCCGTGTGAATCCACCGCCATTGTGTGACCGTGGATGAAATTCCCCAACTGGTGTCCGGGCCGGCCAAAGCTCGCGAGGATCTTCCCGCTCCCATGCTCGAGAATATGGACGGCCTCATTGCGGCCGTTCATCACGTACATGTATTTTTGCTGTGGATCACGCGAGAACTCAACCCACCAGGCAGTGCCGCGCGGATCCGGCAAAGTCGGCGTACCGGTGCGAATCCAGATGTTGCGTTGAAACCTCCCTGTTTTGTCGAACACTTGGACACGGTCACCCTGCCGGTCGCAAACGTAAACGAAACCGTCATTGCCAAGAACGACGCAATGCACCACCCGGGAGAACGCTCCTCCAGCGCCCGTCCGCGTTTCTTCGTCGGAGGCCTGCCGGCCCCATTGCCTAAGAAACGTCCCGTCTCTGTCAAACACCGCGATACGCCGATTGCCATAGCCATCGACCACGTATAAGTCTCCGTTCGTAGGATCGATCGCGATCCCCGCGGGATTGAAGAAGCGTTCACGGCTCCCGTTTTCAGATTTCCCTTTGCTGGTCCCGTCCGACGAATCGAAAGACCCACGCGTCCCGATCTGCTTCAGCAGCTTTCCCTCGTGACTGTATTTCTGGATGACCCCGTCATCATTGCCGCCGACCCAGACGTTATTCTCGCGGTCAAACGCGCAGCCGTGGATGGAGTGCGGCACCACGTTAGGATCGCCCCATGACGCGATGACGTTTCCCGCTTGATCAAACATGATGATGGGTGGCGCCTGCTGGGAAGTCTCGGCTTCTTCCACGGTGATGTCGCGCCGGTTCACCACGACGATATGGTCGTGCGAGTCCGTGCACACTCCTCCGAGCTGACCGGTGATCCAGCCTTCCGGCAGCGGTTTAGGCCATGAGGGGTCTACCTCGAAATGAGGAGTCTGTGCGGCTAGTAGAAACCGGAGGCCGCATATAGCGAGAACCAATTTTGCCTTCACGTTTGTCACCCCCCGGCTATCTAAATTCCCGAAATCATCATATGACTCCTCGGCCGCCGGAACAAGGGAACAAATGGGCATCTCACCAGATCAATTTGAGAGCAAACTGAATCTGGCGCGCAGGGGTTTGAGTGGTCGTGATCAGGCCCGCGCTGGAGATGCTGTTCCCGATTTGGTCGAAGATGGTGCGGCTGTCCACCGGCGAAGCGAAGTTGGCGCGGTTGAATACATTGAAGAATTCTGCTCGAAACTGGACGCTCCAACTCTCCGAAATACTCCGGATGCGGTTGTTCTTGAAGAGCGAAAAATCCAGATTCGCAAGGCCGGGCCCGATCACCGTATTGCGGCCCAGATTTCCTCGCAGATTGGCCGGGTTTGGAAAAGCCAGGCACTGTGTCTTGATGTAGTGGTTGGGGTCACCGGGATTGCTGAGCGTCTCGCAACCCGGACCGACGACCCGGTTCGGCGGCTCGTTGGTTTCATCGAGCATTGTCCCCAGCGGATCTCCCCCCAGGACCGGAGTAAACGGCTGGCCCGTGGAAGCCTTATAAATACCGCCGAGTTGCCATCCGCTGAGCGCCCACTTCGTAAACCGTAAGCCCCTCTTCGCGACCGGCGTTTCCCAGGTAAGATTGGTCACGAAATTCTGCCTCACGTCGAAGTCGGAAAGACCCCGCGACGTACGCTGATCGAAAAACAGGGGGTTCATCAGCCCGTTGGGAAACGAGTCATCCGCCACCGTGGCAGACAGCGTGTCGATACTTTTGCTGAAGGTATAAGCCGCATGTAACTGAATGCCATGGCTCACAGTTTTGGTGACAACCGCTTGCAGCGCGTTATAAGAGGAGCTGGCCTGCCAAATGGTTCCGCTGATCCGTCCAAAGTTCGGGTTTAGCGGTTTGCTCGAACCCAATACCGGGTATAAATAGCCCGCGGCGGTCAGAGTGGGAAGCACCGTATCGAAATTGTCTTGCCGGTACGGCTCGTGAACGCCGTGGGAGCCCACGTAACCCACCGTCGCGGACAGTCCTTTGGCAAGTTCGCGCTCTAAGTTGATGTTCCACTGCATCACATAGTTCCGTGGGGGGGCAGGCTCGGTGTAAGAGGCCCGCGAGACCGTCGAGCTGCCGGAAAATTGCTGGAATGCCCCCAGGGGGAAGGTACCCGGGGGAAGATTTGCAGCGAAGATCTGGGCCGCGAACGGAGTCACATTGGGGATAGTCAGCGTGAATTCATAGGGCAGCGGCAGCACGTCGAAAATACCGAAACCGGAACGGACGATCGTCTTACTATTCTGGAATGGGCTCCAGGCAAGGCCCGCTCGCGGTTCGAAATTACGAAACGTTGGATTCCGGAAGAACGGCGAGCCCACGCGCGGCGCCGAATCGGTCAAGTGGTCGAGATTGGAGATGCGGTTGTTCACCTCAGCGGGAACCGTGGTAATCTCATAGCGCGTGCCGAGGCTGAGATTCAGGCCCGGCCGCACGCGGATATCGTCCTGCGCATAAGTGCCAAATAGCGTCTCGCGAAGTCCGACCACTGGGACCGGACGGGGAACCACTCCCTCAAAAGTTCGCGGGCGATTAGACAACAGATCTTCGAGGGAGCCGAACTTGAAGCCTCCGTCCACATAGAGAGTGGAGAGGAGGTTATCTTGCATGCGCTCCATAACAGCACCGAATTGCAGAACGTGAGCGCCCTTCGTCAAAACCACGTCGTCGGCCCCCTGAAACGAGTTCCAGGTGTATCGCTTGGAGTTACTCAGGGTGTTGGGAAGCGCCGGGTTCAGGCCTCCTCCGAAATCCGTCAGGCCCGGCACGCCCTGGATCCAACCCACGTATTCGCCAGGAACAAACGCGAAGGACGGGTCCATCAACCGCGGGTTATTGACCTTGGATACACCGCCCTCAAGGGCTACCGCCCGATTGAAGCCGAAGCGAACCGCATTCAAGAGCCTCGGATTGAAGATGTGCTGCTCGCGTATAGTGACCAACTGGCGCCGCGAGACGACATTCGACAACAACTCGTCCATGGGGTCCGGTTGGATCTGGACAGAGTTGTCGCGAAGATACGTTCCGGAGAGGTTGTCGCGTGACGAAAAGGTGTGGTCGATTTTAGCAGTGAAGTAATTCTCGGTGGTGACTGTCTGGTCGGCAAAGATGAATTTGGCCGTGTCGCCGTTACCGAGGACGGGGCCGTTCGCCAGCGGATAGAACGCGTTGAGAAATCGCGCCACGGCCGGGTCAACCTGAACTTGTTTGAGGATTGGGTCTGGACTGCCCGGAACCGACACGTGGATCAAACCTTTTCTGGCGGCTGGTGACGGTACCGTATCCACGTGAGTTACTCCGAGAGACTGCCGTAATCCTTCGTAATCGGCAAAAAGAAAAGTGTGCTCCCTCTGAATCGGGCCACCGGCCGATGCTCCGAATTGATTCCGCTTAAAGGGCGGAATGGAGGCGTCAAAGAAATTCCGCGCATCCAGGGCGCTATTCCGAAGGAATTCATATACGTCGCCGTGAAAGCTGTTGGTTCCGGAGCGCGTCACGGCATTGATGACGCCGCCCGAGGTTCGACCGTATCCAGCGGGATAGTTGCTCCCGAGTACCGAGAACTGCTCGACGGCATCGACGCCCAGGTTGGAACCAAGCACGCTACCCGGCGCGCCGTTGGAATAGTCGTTGATGCTGATCCCATCGAGACGATAGTTATTCTGATCGGGCCGAGCTCCCGAAACGCTGATCGCCGCCCCGAACCCGCGCAGGGCTGCCGCGCCTCCGGTCTGGATACCGGTGACGCCCGCCTCGAGGGCAGCCAGTTGTGTCCAATCGCGCCCGTTCAGTGGGGAGTCGCGGACCGTGGAGCCGTTCACGTTGGCATTCTCGGTCGAAGATGCCTGCTCCGCGGCGAGTGCCACTCGAATGACGTCCTTTGGATCGCCCTTCTGCATCAGAATGTTGATCACCAGCTTGGCATCGACGGCAACTGCGAGACCGGTTCGTACTTGCGTGCTGAACCCGGGAGCCTCCACGGTCATTTCGTAGGTCCCTGGCACAAGGTTGGGAACCGTGTACACGCCGGCGGCGCCGGTTGTAACCGCTCGTTCGACCCCGGTGTCACCGTTTCTGAGCTTGACTCGCGCCTCGGGAATGGCGAACTGCGAAGCGGCGACGGTACCGGACAGCACTCCACCCGCACCTTGTGCCTTCGCACAAATGCACAGCAGACTCGTGCAGGCCACGAAACCTAAGCCCAACTGAGCAAGAGGACTTGATCGCTTGAACATTACCCTTATCTCAGTGATCGCACGGCCGAGTTTTTCGGGCACCGCGCGTGCATTTCAGACCGCGTCCGCTCACTCACCGTCACGAATTGGGCCTGTATTACCGTCCATAAACCAACAGGCGGAACGTTCCGGGTTTGGGCCTGGGTTGCGGGTTCGGCTGCTGTGGAGTCGGCGCTGCGGGCGGATCGAAATCGGCTGTATCCACGAATAGGCGATGTGTTTTCGAGTCAACTCCCATAGTCTTGGCGCCGAATTCGGTTTTTACTACTTCGACAACACTGAGTTGCTCGGGAGAGTCCTCGTGGAATACATGAATGGCTCCGTCGCGTGTTGACGAGAAGACCAGACTCGTCTGCGGCTCGAACACGTTCGTGTCCACGCGATCGCCGATCGTGAAGGACGGGCCAACCACTTTTCCGCTCTCGGCATCCATAATAACCAGCATCTTGGGATTACGCCCGGAGATGAATAGTCTCCGGCTTTGGCGATCCATCGCAATAGCCACAGGTTGACCGGCCGGCGAGACCGGCCAGCGCGATTTGATTTTGAGGGTGTGGGAATCCAAGGCAATCACTTCGTTGGTGTCCTCGAGGTTGTCGTAGATGGTGCCCTTGCCGTCGGCCACAGCCTGTTCCGGAGCACCGCCAAGCGGAACCGTCGCTAACACCGTTCCCTTGGCTGGATCAATCACGGTCGAATTCTTGGCTTCGCCGTTGAATACAAATATGTGCTTCGAAGCCGGATCGTAAAGAATGGAATCGGCGTCCTTTTCACCGTTGATTCGGCCGATCGTCTTCAATGTTTTCAGGTCGAACATGATTACCTGTGCCGCGTCTCCGTCGGTAATAAAGCCGCGGCCGAGATCCGGGACCAGGGCGATGCCGTGGTCCCGCTTTAAGCCGGTGATATTGCCGAGCACCGCCAAGGTATCCGCATCGAGTACTTTGACCTCGGTGCCGTGCGACAGATAGAGCCGTCGCGCAGCGGAATCGACCGTGATGTAGTCAAAATATTCACCACCGCCTTCGGCTGCTCCCAATGGTATTTTCTTGAGCAAACGGTAGCCGACAGGGGCCGGAGTCGCCGCGACCGCTAGCCAGAACATGGCAACACCAACCGACAACGGAACGATATCTCTGCGTTTCATCTGAACCTCTACCAAACTACTTTGATTGCAAACTGAATGTCCCGAGGTTGCGTCACCAGGGCCTGCAGACCGCCGGCGCCGGTTTTGGTTCCGTCCTGGTTGAATAACTGGGCGTTACTGGACCCAAAAAACGGCAAGGGTGGCGCAAAATTGGCATGGTTCAAAAAGTTGAAGAATTCTGCCCGGAACTGTATGTTGAAACTCTCCGAGACTTTGCGGACGGCGAAGTTCTTGTACACAGAGAAATCCAAGTTAGCCAGGCCCGGGCCAACAATGCTGTTGCGCCCGGCATTGCCGAGCAGATTCGAGCAGGTGCCCGGTATGCCTGCGCTCGGATGAGCCGAACCCGGCGGGCTGTAGCCAAAGGGCACGCATTGTGCAGCGATCTCGGGAGTGGCTTGGGGTAATGTGAAGCAATTGTAGTTTATATAACCCAGGAACACCCCGCCGGGACTGCTCTTGTAGTTGTGATTCACAGGATCGCATCCAGGAACGAGATTGGGGATGGAGAAAAGGTCGGAGCCGGTATTCTGTATGCCTAACGGGTCTCCTCCGATCAGTGGGGTCGTCGGAATCCCACTATTCAACTTGACGATGCTGCCCAGCTCCCATCCGCGCAACACAGCCGCCGCAGGTCCGTGAAGAGATGTCGGTGCGGGCACTTGCCAGATGCCATTGATTGCGGCGCTGTGCGTGACATTGAAGTCCGACACGGAGTGATTGATCTGCGGAGCAAACCAGAACCAGCTCGTGACGGAATTGGAAAATGCGTCGCCCGCGATCGTGGCGGAGCTAGAGTCCATGGCCTTGCTGTACGTATAGGAGCCGCCGAACTGGAAGCCATGACTCATCCGCTTCTGAACATTGACCTGGAGGCCCTCATAGGAGGCCGTTGTTCCAAAAGACATAAAGCGGATACCGCCGAAGTTGGGGTTGATTCTCAAGTCCTTGGTATTACCGTTCACATCGGGGGGGTTGTACGGCCACAGCCAACCCGCCGACGTCTGGGTCGGCAGGACCATGTCGCCGTCATCACCGCGTATCAGCATGTGGACACCATGCGAACCTATATAACCCACGGTTGCCGTCAAACTGGGAGTGATCTGGCGCTGGACGTTGAAATTCCACTGTATGACGTAATTCCGCTTCGGATTGGGTTCCATATAAGCGGCAGTAAGTGACCCAGGTCCTAACTGCGAGTACGCGCTCGTTGAATCGGTGGGCGTAACGCCCAGCTTTAACGGAAATGTTGCATTGGCCCGATTGACCGTACCGACCAGGAAGAATGGCGTCTCAATGCCTTGCTGGGTGTAATAGTAGCCGGGCAGCGGCAAAATGTCGAAGATCGCGAAGCCGCCCCGAATGGCCGTCTTCCCATCGCCGCGCGGATCCCAGGCAAAACCAAATCTCGGCTCGAAGTTATGAGTCGTCGGGTTGGAGTAATAAGGGGCGGCGCCGGTGCACCCTGGTCTGCCGGCACGATCCGCGGGAGTAGAGACCCGAGTGAGTTCGGGATCCGCGGTGCCGCAGTATGGCAGCGAATCGCTGAAGTTGCGAAGATTGGTGAGCCGGCCCTCCACCTCATTGAGCACCGTCGTCATTTCGTAGCGCAGGCCAATGTTCAACGTGAGGCGTGAGCGTATATGCCAGTCATCCTGAACATAGCCTCCGAACAGCGTCTGCCGCAAGCCCCGCGGGGCTACTTTGTCGGGAAGCCCTCCTTCGAGAGAGTTCGGCTGGTTCGTCAGGAAGTCGGTCAGGGAATTGAACCGCAGTATTCCCCAGGGGTTGTAACTCTGAAAGAAGTTGTAGCGCATCCGCTCCATGGCAAAACCAAATTTCAAGGAGTGCGCCCCCCGTGTGAGAAAGGCATCGTCGTAAAACTGAATGGAATTCCAATCGTGATGGCTGAATCCGCCGTTCAAGCCTGCGGGAAGGGCTGTGAATCCGCCGCCGATCCGGGTGTTCGCGTTATAGCCCCCAAACATCATCGCTAGGGAGGGGTCTTTGGATGCGGGGTTGATCGCAGAGACTGTCTGATAATTAATCACCGCGTTGCGGTTGAAACCGAGCCGCGCAGTATTTGCCAACCCAGCGCCGAAAACATGGCTCTCTTCCAGCGCTGCGATATGGCGGTTGGTCTGGGATAAGACCATTAAGTTATTGAACTGGTCGGGCTGCGTGTAGGGCGTGTCGTCGTACATGTAGGTGGCAAATAACCTATCATTGGTGCTGATGTTGTGATCCACTCGCGTGGTGTAGTAGTTCTCCTTGACGACCCGTGCCCCGGCAAAAGTAAAAAGCCCCTTGTCGCCCGTTATCGGCCCGTTCGCGTGAGGATATAACGCCAGGTACTTCGCAATAGCGGGGTCCACATTAATGTGACTCCCATTCGCCAGATTCCCCGCCCGAGCGGAGTCTGAGGGAACAACAGACGGCAGCGCAACGCCCTGCGTTTGGCGTATCCCCTCGTAATCGCCAAAGATGAAAGTTCGGTCTTTGCGGATCGGACCGCCGGCGGCGCCCCCGAACTGATTGCGCCGGTACGCCGGTTTTGGCTGGCCGCTGGCGTTCAAGAAGAAGTCCGTCGCGTCCAGTTTATCGTTTCGCAGGAACTCATAAACGTCGCCGTGGAACGAATTCGTGCCCGACTTGCTGATTGCGTTGACCACTCCGCCGGAGGTCCTCCCGTATTCGGCCGAGTAGTTGCCGGTGAGCACGGAGAACTCCTGGATCGCATCCACGCCCAGATTGCCGCCGAGCACGCTGCCCGGCCCGCCGTTGCCGTAATCGTTGATGCTGAGCCCGTCCAGCCTGTAGTTGTTTTGCGTAGGCCGGCCGCCGGAGATCGTAAGTTGTGCACCGAATCCGCGGTTACCGCGAACCGCGCCGCCCTCGAAGGGCATCTGCGTTTCGATTGCATTGACGCCCGGAGAGAGAGTCGCCAGTGAAGCCCAGTCACGGCCATTCAGCGGCAATTCGCGCACGGTAGTCGATTCGATCTCGGCACTGATCGTCGATGAGCCCAGTTGCACGGCGGGCGCGAGCGCCTCCACCTGAACTGTCTGACTGGATTCCCCAAGTCGCAGCGGCACATTCAGAATCTGTTGGGCACCGACAGTCAGCGTGATATCGGACTGCTTCGCGGTGGAGAACCCGGGAGACATCACCGTGACATCATAGACGCCCGGTAACAGATTGGGAGCCGAATAAAGACCGGCGGAGTCAGTGATGACCGAGCGGCTCACACCGGTTGCTTTGTGCGTGATGGAGACCTGCGCGGCGGCAATTGCCGCGCCGGAAGGATCCGTCACGGTGCCCGAGAGCGTGGCTCCGGCAACCTGCGCAAACGAAACGTTGGTTAACAATTGAGTAAGCGTCAGAATGGCGAGCAGCGGCAGAATGGCCGGAATCCGCCTTGGAAGGATTCGGTGTTGCACAGTCCCCTCCTCGACGATTAGCCCGCAGAGCCCAGGGTTGACCCTTAGGACGATACACCGGCTCTACATTTGGACCCCAGATCACTCAAACATTCCCAAAGCTCACCCTCCTTGGGACACCGGGGCTTGAATCGTGGCATCGACTTATATCACCGCTAACTGCCAGTGTCAATCGAGAAACTACTCGAGAAACTATGCCCCCGAGCGTTTTTGTCGCCCGCAGCCAACCTTGGTCACAAACCGGAGAAATTTTCTTTATCCTTCTCACAAGCCAGCGCTTACGCCCCAAAAGACGCTCCTCAAAAGGCTGCCTGTTTATAGCCGCGCGAGATAATTGGGGTGTGGGAAGGATGCTACGGGATAAAACCTCGGCCCGCCGGTTCTAAGCGAATCGGCCGAGTCCGCATCGATCGATGCGGAAGTGCCGCGCTAACTGCTTTCGCTGGAACAAATCGTTGTCACGTCTCGCATCGATCGATACGAAAACGCCCCCTACGGTTCGCCTTCCAGCTTTCGCAGCCTCACCTCGACTCCGCTGCCCTTCAGCCCGTCGGCAAATTCCTGGGTGTTTTGCCCGCGGTAGTGATAGGGATACGCAATCTTTGGGTGGAACTCTTGGACGCAGGCGGCCGCCTCGGCCGGCGGCATCGTCCGCGGCGGGTTCATCGCCACGAACGCCACCGTGATGTTCCGCAGCGCCCGCATCTCCGGCACGCACTCGGTGTCGCCCGAAAAATACACGCGCGTATCGCCGAACCGTAGCACATACCCGTTCCCGATGCCTTTATGGTGGAACGGCTTTCCGGGCGCCGGCCCCAACTTCAGGTTGTACATCGGCACCGCCTCGATCTCGATCCCCAGGTACGTCCCCCGCTCGCCGTTGCTTAGCGTCTCGATCACCCCAGCCGCTCCGTTCAACGTATCCGCCACCGCCGGCGGTGTCACGATCACGGTCGTGTCTTTCTTTAATGCCTTGATCTGCGCCGCGTCCATGTGGTCGGCGTGCGTGTGCGTGATAACGAGCAGGTCCGCCGGCGGCAGCCCCGTGTAATCCGCCTGGCTCCACGGGTCCACGTGGATCACCTTCCCGCCGAACTCCAGCATCACACTTCCGTGATACAGCGGCGTCACTTTCAGCGCCCCCGCCGATGTCTCGATTGTGTCGCTCTGCCGGTTCGGCGCCGCTGCCCCAAATGCCGCCGCCATCCCGCTCACCATCAGTCCGCACACCATCCGGGTCACGCTGCCTCTCATCGGGCACAACCTCCGCTGGAATTATACGCCGCGCGGAGACCGGCCCGCCCGGCACTCTTCCTTCGTACCTGTACGATTCCAGATCTGTACCGGTACCCTGCCGTTTGCCCACGTGTCCGGCAAGGGCCATAATAAGATTCATAAGTATTAAATTTAAACGAGGCATCCATCGCCTGGCCGGTTCTGCTGCCCAATGCGACCAGGCTCCCGCTGGTGATCGCAGGCGAAGTGGTGTGGACCGCCGGCGTCCGCGCGGCTGTCCGCATTCGCCATCACGAGTTTCGCACCGTGGCAGGGGGTGGATCGAGCGCTGGGGGCTTTGGCCCAGACGTGGGCGACTACACCCGACGTGAGCCGCTGAGAGGCCAAAAGGCCCCTCGATCCTGAATCAGCTGTTATTGGCAACCCAGTTGCACGCTGCAGCCAGACGTATTATGGCCAGAATTCTGGGAGCGGTCGCGACTTCCCACTCGCCCACCATCGGGTTTGCCTTGGACAAACAAAAGCAGAACGATCCGGTATGGGCTCCCATCTTCGAGGCGTATGCGCCCGTGCGCCGCTGGCTGGCCGAGAAGAAGCCCGACGTCCTGTTTCTGACCTACAACGACCATGTGACGTCGTTCTTCTTCGATCACTATTCGCAATTCACGCTCGGCATCGGCGACTCCTACCAGGTGGCGGACGAAGGCGGAGGCCCCCGCGCTCTGCCGCCGGTCAAAGGCCACGCCCCTCTGGCGCATCACATTGCAGCGGGCCTCGTCGCGGACGAGTTCGATATGGCGTATTTCCAGCACAAGGCGCTGGATCACGGCTGTTTCTCGCCGCTCTCGATGTTGTGGCCGCACGAACCCGACTGGCCTGGCGCGATCATCCCCCTGCAGGTGGGCGTGCTGCTGTTTCCCATTCCCTCGGCCCGGCGCTGCTACAAACTGGGCGTCTCGCTGCGCAAAGCCATCGAAAGTTATTCCGAGGATCTCAAGGTGGTGCTCGTGGCCACCGGCGGTTTATCGCATCAAGTCCACGGAGAACGCGCCGGGTTCAACAACCCGGCCTGGGATGAGCAGTTCCTCAGTCTGATCGAGCGCGATCCGGTCAAGCTCACCGAACTCACCCATGCCGACTATGCACGCTTAGGCGGGCTGGAAGGCGCGGAGGTGATCACGTGGCTGATCATGCGCGGCGCGCTATCGGCCAACATCAAGAAGATTCACCAGACCTACTACCTGCCCACCATGACGGGCCTGGCGACCGCCGTCTATGAGAACCAGGATGTCGCGCCGATGGCGAATGAAACCGAGGCATACCTGAAACACGTGCGTCACCAACTCGCGGGTATCGACCAACTGGAAGGCACGTACCCGTTCGATTTGAAGACCAGCGTTCGCGCGTATCGCTTAAATCAATTCCTGCACAGCCTGATGGAGCCCGCGCGCCGCCAGCGGTTCCTGGCAGACCCCGAGGCGGCGTTTGCCGAAAGCCAGCTTACCGAAGAAGAACGGGACATGGTGAGACGCCGGGACTGGCGGGCGTTGATTCATTACGGCGTCATTTTCTTCATGCTGGAGAAGCTGGGCGCGGTGGTCGGAGTATCCAATCTGCACATCTACGCCGCCATGCGCGGGCAGACGCTGGAAGACTTCCAAAAAACGCGCAACGCCCCGGGAGCGTTGTACTCGGTGGCCGGCAACGAAGGTAAGGCGTTGGGGTGGGATAAATCCGCCAAGTGAGCGTATGTGCCCGATCTCGAAACTAAGACGGTGACCATTTCGGTGGGAACACCCCTGCGCGAAGCGGAAAAAGTCATCATCGAAGCCACTCTCCGCGCCACCGGCGGCAATATCTCCGTCGCTGCCAAGATCCTGGGTATTGACCGCAGCACGCTCTACAGCAAGATTGGCAAGCACAAACTGCCGCGGTAAAGCGAACGCAATCAGCGGCCGGACTGATCGGAAAGCGGGAGCTGCAGGGTCACACGATCTTCTGTGCCGGTGACTCGGGTGATGTGGCCCTTACCGGTCGTATCCTCCACCAGGTCGATATGTCCGGGTCCCACCGCAAACTTCTTTCCCCCGGCGACTTCGATTTCCCCCTGGCCGCTCAGCGTAATCACGTATTGCCGGCGCGGCGCGGTATGCCAGTCAATGACTGTGCCCGGCGCCGCGCGATGCAACTCCGCTCCCGTAGTCGCGAGCAGTTTGAGAACTTCGTTGTTGTTCCCTGCCATGAATTTGGCTTCCGTCTCCTCCGCGTGAGTCTGGCCATCCGGCCCCGTGTAGAGCCGGGTCATCATGAGGGGTTTGTGTTTCTGGCCACCAGTGCGCCCGGTCTGCGCAACCGACACCAGCGCAAGAGCCGCGCCCAAACCTGCCGCCACTAGAATGCTTGTCTTCGAAGTCATGGAATACCTCCTGAACTCGGTTTATTGGCCGGCCGCTCGAATCTTCGCGGCTTCGGTGCAATTCTGGACCACGCTGAAGTAGCGTGCAACCCCGTCCGCGCCGACTTCGAATGGGTTGGCTTCGCCCGGCTGACGGTTTGCGGCGCTATGGGCTTTGAAGAACGCGTCGTCGAACTCGGAGTGGTTCGACAGCAGCGCTGTTGCTCCGTAATCGGCAGCGGCCTTCGCCACCTTCTTCGAGGAAGCCAGGTAGCGGTCATAGTATGCGGCGTTGGCGTTGAAGGGGAATGCCGTTCCCCCGACGTACGCGACGCGCAGCGGCTTGCCGCGATCCTTCACTTCAAAGAGATAAGAAAGCGTTCCGGGAGTGTGGCCAGGCATCGTGACGATCTGCACCGAGGCATCGCCCACCGAGACCCGCATCCCGTCATCGCCAGTCACGTCATGCTTGGGTTTACCGCCGGCGTGACTCGCCGATTTGTCGATGGCGTCCCAATCTTCCGCGCCGTAGATGAGGTGCGCGCCCGGCATCTGGTCCTGCAGCAGCTTGGCGCCGCCGTCATGGTCGGCATGCGCGTGCGAAAGAATGACGTATTTGACCTTGCTCTTGTCCAAAGCAAGCTTCTTCAGCCCCTCTAAAATCTCATCGTTCGCGGCATAATCGAACAGCGCCTCGATGATAATTATGCCCTGGCTGCCCACGATGGCCCACGAGCTATGGATCTTGGTGCCGAGGAAATACAGATTGTCCGCGACCTTGGCCGGCTCGGCGTACCACGTTTCCCTGGCCGGGGGACGGCGCGTTCCTCCGCGCGCGGCAGCGCCCGCGGCCGGAGGCGCGGCGGGAGGCGGAATGCACAGGCGGAGGAAGGTTCCTGCCCACTCGGTGCCCGCGGCCATTTTGGCGGCAGCGAGGTACTCGTCGATCTTACCCGAAGGCGTTTGCGCTGATACGATCCCGACCGCAGCGACCCAGGCGGCGGCCGCCAGGATGCGGGTTATGAGTGAGTTCATGTGATGAGCTCCCTTCCTGCTGATGGTTTCACATGCCGTGAGCGGTGTCATAGCTTCGAAGTGCGGTCCGGCTGGAGGGCCGGCATCCATCATCGCAGAAAAAGAGGCGTTGAGCCGGGAATCCGCTAATGCAATGTGCAATTGTGCCGATGGGAGTATTAGGTGGCACGCGGCCCCGGAGCGTCAAAATGAAGAATTTCGACAAAGCCCTGTATGAGGGGACTCTGGTTGCGTTCGGCAAGATCCTTTCCAAGTACAACGTATTCGCCCAAGGCTCGATCCTGAAAGACACCGGCAAAGATCTCCTCACCTACCTCCGCCACCACGGCTTCGAGTTTGTAGAAACCGGTGATTTATCCGATCTCGGCAGGGTTGTGGACCTGTTCCTGAAAAACGGCTTCGCGCGAGATCTGGTGGTGACGCCTGCCGACCAGGGGGACAACTATACCTGGAGCGATCTGTTCCTTCTCGATGCGTACAAGGAGCTTCAGGATTGCACCGAAAATCCGTTCCTTTCGTGCCCCCTGAACCTCTGCCTGTACTACCTCGCCGACCGGCATAACAAGGTGATGAAGCTCCACGAAAAAACCTTCGATATGGAGAAGCGTGTGACGATCTCCAAGTGGGAGCTGATCGACAAGGATGCGGTCGCCGAGAGCGGGTTTGATCCGCTGGTCATCGAGAACGCGCGTCTGGTGGAACTGGCCGAAGAGCGCGCCAAGCGCCTCGAACGGGCGCAGCGCGAGTTGGAGCGGTACGCGGCCGAATTGAAGGTTGCCAAAGAACACGCGGAACGCCAGACACAAACTCTAGAGGAGCAGGCCGTGCGTCTGGTGGAGGCACGCGAGGCCGCGCTCCAGGCAGCGAAGGCGAAATCGGAGTTCCTGGCCGGTATGAGCCATGAAATTCGGACGCCGATGAACGGCGTGATCGGCATGGCTTCCCTGCTGTTGAACACGCCGCTTTCCGAAGAGCAGCGAAATTACGTCGAGACCATTATCACCAGTGGTGAGGCGCTACTGGAGATAGTCAACGATGTCCTCGACCTTTCCAAAGTCGAGGCGGGCAAAATGGGCCTGCACGTGGTCGGCTTCGACCTCGAGGAACTCATCGATGACACCATTGACGTGCTTGCCCCGACAGCAAGCCAGAGAGGGTTGGAACTCGCGGCGGTAATCGATCCTGCAGTGAAACGTGACCTCCTTGGCGATCCCGGCCGCCTGCGCCAGGTGCTCCTCAACCTTCTCGGAAACGCTTTGAAGCTCACCAACGAAGGCGAAGTCCTGCTCAGAGCGAAGGTGGTGAGCGACAATTGCGATACGGAAATGATCTGCTTCGCCGTCAGCGACACCGGTATCGGCATCTCACCGGAGGACCAGGGAAAGCTATTCGAACCCTTCTCTCAACTCGATGCCAAACCAGAGACTGCGGGCACGGGACTCGGCCTGACCATCTCGAAGCACCTGGTTGGCCTGATGGGTGGCGAGATCTGGGTGGAGAGCCGGAAAGGCGCCGGCAGCATCTTTTCGTTTACGGCTGGTTTCGGCAAAGCTGTCGCCCAGCGGGCACGCGCACGGCACTCGTTCCATGACGCAAAGGCTCTGGTGATCGTGGAGAATCCGGCCATTCGCAACGTCATCAAAGAGCAGCTCGAAGGCTGCGGCTTGCGCGGCAAAACTGCCGGTTTTCTCCAAGCGCCGGCACTCATCAGAACGGCAATGACAACGGGCGACCGGTTCTCGATCATTGTTCTCGATTTTGACCCTGCAGCCGCGAGCAGTGTTCGACAAGCGATCGCCGATTCCGGACGGCCGGCGCCGCCGCTCGTCGTGCTGACTCCGCTGAGCTATGAATGCTCCGCAGACCTAACCGACGCACACCAGATCAGAAAGCCGGTGCACCAGTCCGACCTGGAGCGTCTGCTCATGAACCTCTCGGCCGAACTGTCGGGGCGATCAGCCGCTCCTGCCGGGCACGCGTCCGGGTTCGCAGCGCCGCTTCAGGATCGCAGACAGATCCAATCCGCGGGCGATCCGCTGCGGATTCTCGTTGTGGAGGACCACGTTGTCAATCAGCGTGTCGCACTGAAAATTCTGGAGACGCTCGGCCATCGCGCCGATCTTGCGGGCAACGGGCGTGACGCCGTGGATGCTCACCTCAGAGATCCCTACGACATCATCTTCATGGATTGCTGCATGCCCGAGATGGACGGGTTCGAGGCATCCGCGGAGATCCGGCGTCGTGAGCCCGGAGGCCGGCACACCAGGATTGTGGCCATGACCGCAAATGCGCTGGAAGGCGACCGGGCGCGATGCCTCGCGGCGGGAATGAACGATTACCTCAGTAAACCAATCAAGCCGGCCGATGTTCTGGCCTGTCTTCGCGCCTGGCAGAACAGCCGCCAGCAAGTCTGCCGGTAAGACGGCGGCCGGCGCAGGCAGTTTTCCGCGGCGGTGCCGCAAGTGGTAATTTTACTGCATGCGTGCATCGATCTTTTTCCTGCTGGCGGGGGCTGCTCCGTGGGCACAGGCCGCGGACGCTTCCTGGCCTGCTTATTTGGGCAGCCCCGGTTCCGAGCAGTATTCCTCGCTCACGCAAATCAACAAGAGTAATGTGAAGCAAATGGAGGTCGTCTGGACTTATCCCACCGGCGAAAAGGGCAACTACCTCTTTAACCCAACCGTTGTCGACGGCACCATGTACGTGCTGGCGAAGAACAACTCCATCGTGGCGCTCGACGCCATCACCGGGAAAGAGCGTTGGGTTCATCCGAACACCGGCGCGGTCACGCAGCGAGGAATCAATTATTGGGAAAGCAAGGACCGCTCCGACCGTCGCCTCTTGTATTTGAATGCCGGCTACCTGACAGCCATCGACGCGCGCACAGGCAGCACGATTCAGAGTTTCGGCGATAACGGGCGGGTCGATATCCGAGTGGGCTTGGACCGTGACATCGATCAGTTCCCGCTGCTGCAGACTAACAATCCCGGACGCATTTTTGAAAACCTGTTTATTGTTCCGCTGCCGGCGCGCGGCGATAATTACGCGGCTGTGCCTGCTGATGTGCATGCTTACGATACGCGCACGGGAAAACTGGTATGGATGTTTCATTCGGTTCCGCATCCGGGCGAGTTCGGTTATGAAACCTCGCCTAAGGATTTCTGGAAGACCGGCGGCGGCGTGCATAACTGGAACGAGCTGAGCGTGGATGAGAGGCGCGGGATCGTCTACATTCCGTTCGGCACCGCTCGCTTCGATTTCTACGGGGCGAACCGTCACGGCCAGAACCTGTTTGGCAACAGCTTGGTGGCGCTGGACGCGCGGACGGGCAAAAGGCTCTGGCACTTTCAAACCGTGCATCACGATTTGTGGGATTACGATTTGCCCTCTGCGCCGCGCCTGTTGACGGTGAAGCATGACGGGAAAACCGTGGAGGCTGTGGCGCAGCCGACCAAGCAGGGATTCCTGTTCGTCTTCAACCGCGTGACAGGCGAGCCGCTCTGGCCGGTGGAGGAGCGGCCGGTGCCGAAGTCGGATGTGCCGGGCGAAGAGGCGTGGCCAACGCAGCCGTTCCCGACCAAGCCGCCGCCGTTCGCGCGGCAATCGTTTACGGAAAGAGACATCAATCCGTATATCAGTGAAGCGGAGCGGACTCAGATGCGCGAGGAGTTCAAGAAGTTTCGCAACGAGGGACTCTTTACGCCGCCGAGCCGGCAAGGCACAGTGCAGATGCCCGGAAACAGCGGCGGCGCGACGTGGGGAAGCTCGGCCGTGGTGCCGAACCGCGGCCTGATGTTCGTGGTGTCGAAGGAGCGGCCGGCGATCATCAAGCTCAATCTTCCCGGTGAGAAATCGCGCGGTCAAACACTCGGTCAGCCTCCCCTGCCGGGCCCGCTGGTTACCGAAAACGGCGAATTTCCACGCTACGATGCGCCGTACGACTTTATGGTGGAAGCCAACGGGCTAACGGCGATCGGGCCGCCGTGGTCGCAGATTACGGCGTACGATCTCAACACGGGGACCATCAAATGGCAGGTTCCTGACGGCGGTGTGACGGCGCTGGCCGAGCAAGGCCACGGCGGCACCGGGGCGCTGGCGCCGCGCGGCGGAATCGTGGCCACCGCGAGCGGGCTGCTGTTTGTCGCCACCGCTTCTGATCGCAAATTCCGCGCGTACGATCAGGATTCGGGGCGCGTCTTGTGGGAAACGGATCTGCCGGCGGGAGCAGAGGGTGTGCCCGCGGTGTATGAAATCGACGGGCGCGAATATATTGCACTTTGCGCGGCAAGCGAAACCAACCCGCCGGTGCGCATCGATGCCGGGAAGCCACCGGCTCCCGCAAAGGGCGCGTACCTGGTTTTCGCGCTGCCGCGCAAGTAGTGCTCCGCTCGCTGACGGTCGCGGTTCTGCGTCGGACGCTAGTTATCGCCGTCGCCGAAATCGAACAGGTCGAACAAGTCTCCGATTGCCGGTGGGTTTGCCGGCGCGTAGACGCTGACTCCGGGGTTGTAGCGCGGGTTCGGGAAGTTGTCGCGGCTGCGGCGGGTTAGCGGCTGCAGATCCCAATTCCTTTCGATGAATTTCAGGATCGAGACGTGGTCGCCGTAATCGTGAGAGAGGTGGCCGGATTTGGTAAACGGGGAAACGGCCAGCAAAGGAATGCGCGTCCCATCGCCGAAGAAGTCGAGAGGCTGGACATAGCCTGAGTCGTAGTAGCCGCCTCCTTCGTCGAAGGTGATGAAGATGGCGGTGGATTTCCAGAGTTCGGGGTTGGCTTGTACGCCGTCGACGATCTTCTTCACGAATCCTTCGAACAGGTCGAGTTTGGAACTCGCCGGATGGCCATCGACCCATCCGCTCGGCTTGACGAACGACACGGCGGGCAGGGTTCCGTTCTTGATATCGGAATAGAGGTCGGTCGTGTCTTTTAAGTGCGCGGTGCGCACGGCGGCATTGGTCATGATGGATGTCGAATACTGAAACCAGTTGCAGATATTGCAGTACTGATCGCTGTTGGCGCCGACGGTTCCGAAGTTGAGCTGGTACTTATCGGTGAGATAGGCGTTCCACTGGTCACCGTAGTATTTCCACGAGACGTTCTTTTCCAGCAGCGCATCGCCGATGTTGCGGACGGTCGACGGCGGAATGGTGAACGGAGTGTTGAAGACGTTGTTGTCGGTGTAGGCGTTGGAGCCGTCACCAAAATAACCGGGATTGTAGTTGTTCAGCAGGTAGTAATGGCCGGCCTCGCAGTTCGGGTCGATGCGGATGGTTTGCAGGTACTGCAACACAGCCGTCACTCCGGGGGCATCCTGGTCGGAGCAGTTCGAATACGAACCGCCGCCGAAGACCGGAGAACCGAATCCTCCGCCGCCGTAACCATCTTCCGTGTACCAGTTGTTGGTGCCTTTCACGGGGTTAGGGTTTTCAACTTCATCGACGACGCCGGCGTCGGGCGTTCCCGCATAAACCAATTGGTTGTGCGGAGGCGTAGCGGCATGGCCGTTGCCGTCGCTAAACCACATTCCGTCGCCGGTGCCGAGCATGATGTGGTTGGCTCCGGTGCCGCCCTGCACCGATTGATGGAAGTTGTCGCTCATGGCGTAGTGGTCGGCGAGGAAGTTGAAATACGGAACGTCGCCGTTCAGGACGTTGTAGAACGCCATCGCGGTGGAGCCTTCGCCGGTAGGCTTTGGAGTGGGGGATCCATTGGTGCCGGCGCCGATGGTCACCTCGACCCAAGGAAACAAGTCGGATTTGCAGCCGCTCGAATTTTCCAGCGTTGCGTGATCTCGGCTGCAGTCGAGCTGCTGCCACATCTGATAGAAACGGTGAACCGGGCTGGCCGCGTAGCCGTCGTAGGGGAAGGTCGAAGAAGTCAATTGGAAGGGACCGGGAGGAAGATGATTGACGTTCGCGATGCGGGCATCGGGGACATGGGAGCCCTGACCGGTGCCGCCGGTAGTCAGGAAGCCATAGTAAGTATCGTCCGGTAATCCATTTTCGGAGGCCTTGGCATCCGCGAGAGAGCAGATCCCGTTATCGGTGCAGACGTTCGACGGACCTCCGGTGAGGGGCGCAGGCAATACGGGATACAGCGCCTTCTTGTCCGGATTCAGGCGGTAGGTATCGGTATCTTCGGCGGAATATTGAAAGCCGCGCATCGGATTTGGCCCCGGCCCGCCGTGTTCGTTGATGATTCCTCGAGAAAGCAGGTTCCAGATCGTCTCGCCGGGCCGCTTCGCTTTGTAAGTGGCGAATACGTGATCGAATGTCCGGTTTTCGCCGATGATGACAATCACATGTCGAATGGGTGTTTCCGTTTCCTGGTCCCGTCGGTTACCGCCGTCATCGGCGCTCGCCAGAGGGGCAACCAACGTCATTTGGAACATCGCCACCGTTACCAAACCGGCACGGCATGTTTGCAGCGCTCGCGCTGCCACGCGTTTCGCCATCGATCCTTCTCCTTGTCAGAAAGTGGGCGCCGTGCGCGGTCACGCGCACGCGCAGTAGTTTCAAGCGAGGATAGAACTTCAGAATCAAACGGTGATGAGAGTTCGATGAGAATTCGGCTAATCTGACGATCGAGTGCTAGTGGCTCTTGGCTGACGAAGCGGGCGGCTGGCGCAAGGCTTCGTCGAGCAGTGAGCGATCAATCAACGAGGCCAGTTGAGAACGGGTGCGGGGTGTTCGATTTCGTTCTTTGGCCACCCATATTTCTTCTTCCACCATCACGTCGAGAAGATCGGGCGCGAGGCCGCCGGCGTAGCGCAAGTGGGGCCAACTCCTGGAGACCATTTCCGGAGTGTAATTTAGCTTACCGGCGATGAGGGGCCAATATTGGCGAGGCCGCCGGCGGATCTCCGCCGAAGACGCGATGAGAGACCGCAATAGCTCGACGATGGCGCGCCGCTTGGCCGGATCGGCCAGCACCTTAGCCGAAGTATTGAGGTTGAAGAGTTCGCGATAGACTCGCGGGTTCTGGAATACGATCGCATCCGAGCCCACGGCGCCGATGGCTCGCTCAGCTTCGGGCTCCCACATGGAGATGACGTCCACGCGCCCCTCTTTTAACGCCGCCGACATTTCGGTAACGGGATTGATGGGCACCAGGGTGATATCCGTTACAGAAAGATGCACGGTGGCCAGCATTTTCACAAGAAAGTAGTGAGCCGAAGTGTTGGGCGGTGTTGTGATGCGCTTTCCTTTTAAATCCGCGATGCGGTGGATGCCCGCGGACTTCCTGGCAACGAGACGATAGAGGCCCTCCGCCACGGTGAAGATCACCCGCAAATCGGGGTCATCGACGGATTGCCGCAAAAGCTGCGTTTCGGCATTGGTCGCCACATCGACAGTTTCGTTCACGATCGCCGGAATACCGCCATTATTCACGCGAATTTCGCCAGGATAGATTCTGTCAGCGGCCACTAATAGCGGAGACAACTCGATGGTGGTCATGTTGCCGGCGGCCCGCAGCGGAGGCAACGCCTGGGCTTGTATTGCGGAATGCAAGAAGACGGCGCAGACCAGGCAGATTGCACCAAACAATCGAAGCATCACTCCACTTTAATGCCACTTGCACGCTTCGTTGACGGGCGGATGGCCGGCGCCGGTTTAGCGTTAAGCGATTCTTGTCCACTATCGATCAATCGCTGTCCCCAAGTTAGTTAACAATGAGATCAAGGCTCTTTCCCCGGGCCCCAAAGCCGCCTACACTTTTCATTTAACGCGCCAGTTCAACCGAGGCGCCGGGCGTCTCGGTTCGACCAAAACCTGGACCGACACGGGTTTGACGGTTCGCTTAATTGGATAACCGGTTTCGCAGCGACGTGACGGGCTGTTGACCGGCCGTTGCCCCGTGCAATCCATTTCGGAAATTGAGCGCCCTACGTGTCTCTCTTCTTATGAAATTGCAAAGAAACGCCCTCAAACTCAGCATGGCGGTTTTGAGCTTCATTTTCGCCGGCCAGCCCCGGCTTTTCAGCGCGACGTTGTCATCGGCGGCGGGTTCGGTATCGCCGGGGAGCAGCGTCTCGCTGCCCATCTCACTCTCCAGTTCAGGAAGCCAAGTGGTGGGGCTTGAGTGGCAGATAGGGTACGCGGCGGGGGATTTCAGCAGCATCAGCGTCTCAATCGGGCCGGCAGCGACGGCGGCGTCGAAGACCTTGACTTGCGCGGCGAGCGGGGCCGGACAGTACACGTGTGTGTTGGGCGGTCTGAATCAAAATGCGATTGGAGATGGCGTGGTTGCGACCGCCGTTTTGACCGCAGGAAACACGTCATCCGCCCCTTCTTCCGCAGTTCTGATAACAAGTCCATCGGCCGCCGGAGCAAACGGAGGTGAGATTGCCATCACGGCTGGCGGCTCGACTGTGACGTTTGCGGCGGACACCGTTAGCGGCGCCGGCCAGTGGCAAGGGTTGGGTGGCGCTTTAGCGGGAAGAGCCGTTGTCGGAAGGAATTCGGATGGGCGCTTGGAAGCATTTGCGCGCGGCGCTGACAACGCACTCTGGCACATGTGGCAGCAATCGGCAGGAGGTTCCTGGTCGGGCTGGGCTTCGCTAGGAGGGGTGATTACCAGCAATCCGGCTGTGGCATCGAACGCGAGCGGCGGTCTGGATGTTTTCGCGGTCGGGTCGGACAATGCGTTGTGGCACACCTGGCAGTCGAGCCCCGGATCGGCGAATTGGTCCGGATGGAGTTCTCTGGGCGGGTATATCACAAGCGATCCGTGCGCAGCGACCAATCCCGATGGCCGGTTGGAAGTTTTTGTGCGAGGCGGAGACGGAGCAGTCTGGCACGCGTGGCAAACTGTGGCCGGCGGAAGCTGGTCGAACTGGAGCTGGCTCGGGGGAAACTTCACAGGACGTCCCGTCGTCTTGCGGAACGCCGCGGGCCTGTTGGAAGCATTTATCGTGAACAGCACCGATCAGTCCCTGTGGTATGGCGGACAGGACGGACGGGGCGGTTGGACTGGATGGACTTCCTTAGGCGGTGTAATTGTCGGCACGCCGGCCGTGACTCTCGACTCAGCCGGCAACATCGAGGCCTTCGTGATAGGAGGGGATCGTGCGCTCTGGAATAATTCTCAGAATTCGAGCGGCGGTTGGTCGGGGTGGAACTCGATGGGCGGAATCATTTCGGCCAATCCCGCAGTCGCATTGAACAGCGATGGGCGGCTCGAAGCGTTTGTCCGAGGATCGGATCTTGCGGTCTGGCACACGTGGCAAACCGTGGCCGGTGGGAGCTGGTCGGGCTGGTCTTCGCTGGGCGGCGTCGTTAGCGAGGAACCCACGGGCGCAATAGATGCCGATGGCCGCCTGGAGGTGTTTGATCGCGGCGGCGATAATGCACTTTGGCACTTTGCGCAAGTGGCTCCCGGTGTTTGGTAGTTACGCGGGGCTCTTCCACTTGTTACCGAGCGAATCGCTCCTGCTCGGGCGGTTACTGTTCCCGGTGCAAGTCCAGCAAGATCACGTCTTCTTCGCCGCGCACGGGCGGGGAAAGCCGCAGCCGAAATACGATGCGTCCCGCCGCGGCGATCAGCGCCAACGCCATCACTTCGCCAATGAATGAGGGAAACCGGGTTCCTTGCGGCTCGGCCGGACGGTTTCGCCGCGCCGCCTGCCTATACGGACTCATAAAAGGAGGCCGCAGGGAGCCGGCGTACCCTTGCGTTAATACGATAAACACAGCGGCAGCCAGCGAGAGCAGGGCCAGCCGCGCCAGGACGCGCGCCAGCTTCACAGCGCGTCCTCGAGGAAACGGCGGAAAATTTTCTGTCCCGCCGCGAGCGCCCAATCCCAATTGATGGCCAGGTGCAGCCCGGCAAGAATGAGGACGAAGTTCGAGAACCGGTCGTGAATGGAATCCCAACGCCAGTCCATGTCGGGCACGGCTTTGGTCCCGGTCAACATCGGGATCGCCTTCTGCGAGATGAGAATTCCCGAGAAGATTACTGCGGTGATGCCGGCGAACAGAGTCAGGTTGAGAAGGTAATTGACCCGGGAGCGGATGGATTGCGCGGTGAACCAGCGGCGGCTGTGGGAGGCGATCCAGGTCCAGGAAAGCAGCAGATGGGCGAAGACCATGGCCGCCGCCGCGAGTCCGAGCCACTCGTGGATCACAAGGCCGGTGAACGGGACCGTCTCCAACGCGGAGACCGTGACCAGCAGCGTCACGTCGAGCCAGAAGGTTATCTTCAAGCGCCAGGGCGCCGGTTTTGCTGAATCGCGCGCTACCACGCTGTGAGTGGCCATCTTGTTTCCAGGGTTTCAGGCGGCAGCTGTAAGACGCCGGCCGATGCAAAAAAGTTCCCGGCGCGAGTGGATGCGTGTGGCGAGCGTGAGCGATGGCTGACCGCCGCGTCAGTTTGATAGAGCCGTTTGAAGTAAGCCGCTTGCGTCTGCGGTGGACGGGCAGCGGCCCATTCGGGCCCGTTCGGCTTTCGCCAAGGCCCGCGGGGCCGATGGCGGTATACTTGGTTTCGAAGGTGGATTGGTCGACTGTTCTCGCGGTCGGAACTTCGAGAGCAGGTGATGATTTCACGGGCGAGGTGCCATCGGGAGTTGTATGGAGAACAATCGACAGGAGCCGGAGCTGGGATACCGCCTGGTCGTGGTGTTGGAAACCAACGATCAGATTCAGCTGGCGCTGGCGAAGGGCCTGCTCGCCGATACCGAAATTCCGTTATTTATCCAGGGCCAGCTCGCAACTTTGTATCAACCCGTGGACCCGTTTCTTCACAAGTGGGTTCGTCTCCAGGTTCCCGAGGATCGCGCCGCGGAGGCGCAGGAAATTCTGGAACCGGTGTTGAAGCCGAGACCGTATCTCTGCTGATTCCCGACGGCAGAGGCACCGGCGGCAGGACCGCCGGCGTTACTTCTTCTCTTCGGCGCGCGCGGAGGAGAGGATTCCGAACATGCCGTAGTTGCCTTCGTGACAGGCGTACTCGTAGATCGGGCTGGTGATGCGGACGCTCGGAATCTGCACGGTCAAGGGCCGAGTATACATCGCGGGATCGGTGACGGTGAATTCGTATAGCAGCGTATCGGCATCGACGCGGGTGAAGCGTTCCACCAGATGCGTGGTCTCGGTGGGGTGCAGCGCCTCAAGGCCGCCCTGGAGGCCGGCTTTATCGCGGAGATTGGTGGTGTCGATCACCAGCGTGTCGCCTTCCCAATGGCCGCGCGAATCGCCGAGCCACAGGTGAATGGCGCCAGGAACGTGCGGGCGCCCGTCGAGGGGAATGATGCGGGCGTCGTGAATCATCTCATTAAGAATCACGATGGTGTCCGGCGTCTGGATGATCTGGTAATCGTTGTTGTACGCGCTGGGCAACATGGGCGGACCAGCGGTCATCCAGTTCAGGCAGCGCTCGGAAAGGCCGCGGTCCTCGGGCCCGTCGGCGGGATGCAGGCGTCTTCTTTCGGCGCGCGCGGCGAGCTTGGCCTGGCCGTCGGCTGTGATGGCGGGGGCGCGGCCATCGGGCGGATCGACGATCAAGGAGGTGCGGCGGGATTTGACGGTTTGGGTGCCGCGGTCGTACCAGAATTCGTTGTAGGCGCGGGAGACATCGGCATCGGTGCCGGCGCCGTCGCGGCGGTCGCGATCGTTGATTTTGAGCGACTGGCGCTCGTAGTCGCCGGCTTCTTTTTCGGTGAGCACGGCTTTGCCGGCCAGTTCCGCCGGACGTTCCAGAGGCGTGATGGTGGCGTTCGACCAGTTGCCTTGCAAGTCCGGGTGGCCGTCCGGCGTACGTGGCGTCTTCCAAGTCTTAGGCGTCTGTCCCAGGGCGGTGTACGCCGCCAGCAACACGAGCCCAGTTGCTGTTGTGAAAGAGCGCTTTCTCATCCAGACCTCCGCGACTCTTGGTGCGAAGATACCACAACGAACGCGGGCGACGCGCGGAACGCGCGGACACCTTTCGGTAAGCTACTTCGCCTTGGGCAGCAGCTTCAGATTCCCCGGCAGAGTAAAGAGATCGTCCTTCAGGCTCTTGTTGATTTCGACGGCATCGGAAAACATCTCGTAGTTCTTTTCTCCATTGCGTTCGCGGCGCACATCGAAGGGCCACTTGACGCCGCCGCCGACATCCCTGTATTTCGAGAACGACGTTTCCTCGGTGTCGAAATCCTTGAACTCGGGATTGCGGCGCTTGAAGAGCTGACGCACCGGGAGCTTGGTGGTTTGGCTGAAGTAGACGGTGACGGTGCGGTTGTCGGCATCGGTGATATCGACAATCTCCACCGGCTGATTCAGGTAAATATCGGCTCCTTGGGAATAAAAAGTCAGGCCGGGTTCGTCGAGACGTTCGCGGAGAATGTAAAAAATGTTGCGCAGGGTGCTGTCTTTGTAGTTGGCATACCGTTCGTCCTGCACGGGGCGTGCGCCGCGGAAGGTGAGTTCCCAAGCGCCATTCTCATTGAATAAGACGGCGCTGTATTCATCTTTGCC
>Ga0126371_10000408_pt1 | contig 34969 bp, 31 predicted proteins | sample PanSoiMetaPlot_4_FD_110145 | JGI IMG/M metagenome (GOLD analysis project Ga0126371, IMG submission 110145) | Tropical forest soil microbial communities from Panama - MetaG Plot_4 | ecosystem: Environmental > Terrestrial > Soil > Tropical forest > Bulk soil | place: Panama | collected 2016-02-17
GAGGAGTCGCACCAGCGCTTTGGCCTCATCGATCGAATCGTTCACGTCCTTGAGCATGACATATTCGAAGGTAATGCGCTTGGCGTTCGAAACACCGGGATAACGGCGACAAGCTTCCAACAGCTCCGCAATTGGATACTTGCGGTTCAGTGGCACGAGCTCGTTGCGCAGGTCGTCCCGCACCGCGTGCAGCGAAACCGCCAGCATGCAGCCGATTTCGGCGCCGGTGCGTGCGATGTTGGGCACAACGCCGGATGTGGAAAGTGTAATTCGCCGCTTTGAAATTGCGATGCCCTCGCCATCGGCGATAATGAGAAGGGCATCGCGCACCGCGTCAAAATTGTAGAGTGGCTCGCCCATACCCATCATCACAATATTGGTGATGCAGCGTTCGCCGCTCGGCACTACACCATCGATCGGTTTCGTGCCGCCGGGCCAATCGCCGAGCCGGTCGCGTGCAACCATGACCTGACCGACGATCTCTCCCGCAGTGAGATTTCGGACGAGACGCTGGGTACCGGTATGGCAGAAAGTACAATTGAGCGTGCAGCCGACCTGGCTCGATACGCACAGAGTCCCGCGTTCGGTATCGGGGATATAGACGCATTCGACCTCATGCGGACGTTCGCCATGCACCTCACCGGGAAGCCGCAACAGCCATTTGCGCGTGCCATCGACCGAAACCTGCTCGGCGACGACTTCGGGGCGGGCCAAGGTAAAACGCTCAGCTAGCCCCGTACGTAGGCCTTTCGACAGACTGGTCATTTCATCGAAAGAGGTGAAGCCGCGGAAATAAATCCAATGCCAAAGCTGCTGTACACGCATCTTCCGCTGCGCTTCCGACACACCAAGAGAACTCAGCGCGTCGGCAAGCTGCGTCCTCGTAAAACCAATTAATGACGGCTTTTCAGGCGCCACATAGCATTCGAGCGCCGTCTTTTCGACGAATCCGGTCAAGTTTGTTGCGATGTCTGTAAACGCTGTCATCGGATCATTCACCAGCGCCGCACGGCACTGGCGGCAATATAGGCTCCGAACGACCTACTTGCACTCCTCCGCGACCTTGTCGAGCGCCTGGCCAATACCCTTGAGCGAATAGGTGTCCGTGGTCTTAGTGCCACGCGCGGATTCACTTTTAACTATCAGGTCGGAGCCTTTGCGCATGGTTTCTACCATCTGCGCCTCTTCAGCGGCGTTCTTTACCCAGGCGCCATCGTTCTGCGTGTACATCGGGTAAGTGGCCGAGCCGACCGCCGCGGACGCATCCTGGCCGGGCTTTTGCGCGTAGCCAACGATAACTGAAACTTCGTTCTTTACTTTCTCCGTCGGACGGGTGGAAACAAACGCATACGACGGATCACGGCTTCGTCCGGTCGGCGCGCTTGTTGTCGACGTGGGCTTTGCGAGTGCAAAGCAGATCTTCTTGCCGCCGGGCATTGCTCGATAGGCGCCCCATTCGCCGAACTGGCCAAGCAGTACAGCCTGATCGGTCGGATTTCCCGTCTTCTTTTGCTGCGCGGATGCAGAGACATTGAACGCACCGATCACGCACAGAGCGGCGAAAATACGAAATAAAGCAGTGATGTTCATCGGGTCCCTACCGGTGACGATGGCGTTGACATGACGGTCGATGCGCCGCCCCAATAAGAATCGCCGCATATTAGCCCATTATGGGGGAATGTCGGCAATGTGAAGGCGACAAATTGCGGCACACTGCCAAAAGGTCATGCTTTGCCAGGAATATGAGGCCTTGCTATTCGCGCTGCACAATTCCAAACATCCGAACACCATGAAAGCCCTACTCTGCACACGATACGGTACGCCCGACGATCTCTCGCTCGCTGATATTGCCGAGCCAATGGCCGGCCCAGGCGAAGTGACCATGCGTGTCGAAGCTGCGGCATTGAATTTCTTTGACACGCTGATCATCGCCAACAAGTACCAGACGAAGCCGCCACTCCCGTTTTCTCCTGCGGCGGAATGCGCCGGCACGGTTGAGACATTGGGCACAGGCGTGACGGATTTTGCAGTTGGCGATCGCGTGATGGCGTATACCGGATATGGTGCCGCGCGCGAGCGCATCGCCGTGTCGGCCGGCAGGCTTGTCAAGATCGCCAATGGCATTGATTTTGATCGGGCGGCCGGTCTTTGCGTCACTTACGGAACCACGCTGCATGCTCTGAAGGATCGCGGCAAGCTGAAGGCAGGTGAAACACTTGCGGTGCTCGGTGCTTCGGGTGGTACGGGTTTGGCGGCGGTTGAAATCGGCAAGCTGATGAGCGCGCGCGTGATCGCCTGCGCCTCTTCCGCGGAAAAAATTGCCTTCGCGCGCAAACACGGCGCCGACGACGGTGTTGACTACGGCAGCGAAGACTTGAAAGAAGCGCTGCGTCGCGTCACGCAAGGCCGCGGTATTGACGTCATCTACGACCCGGTCGGCGGCGCTTATGCGGAGCTCGCGCTGCGTTCAATTGCTTGGCAGGGGCGTTTTCTCGTGGTCGGGTTCGCCGCCGGCGAAATACCGAAACTGCCTCTCAATCTCGTTCTGTTGAAGGGTTGTGACGTGCTTGGTGTGTTCTGGGGATCGTGGATCGAGCGCGATCCGCTCGGGCATCGCACCAACATGGAGCAGTTACTAGCGTGGTGTTTGGAAGGCAAATTGTCGTCGCATGTGCACGCTGTCTATCCGCTAGCGGAAGCACCGGCCGCACTCAAGGCGATCGCCGCACGGCAAGTGATGGGCAAGGTAATTTTAAAGCCGTAACGGTCACGCATTGAAATCCTGAACGCAAACTTTTTCGTGACGGCGTCACGTGCGGCCGCCTAGGCCGAGCGAGGTTTGCGGCCTTCTTGTAGCGAACGGGTGACCCTCGAAAAGGGCCGGCGTCGATATTACGTCTTGCTGGGCAATCTCGATCACACGAGGCACCCATGTCCTGGTCATTGAATATTGGCAAGGTAGCCGGCACCGTCGTCCGCGTTCACATCACCTTCCTGTTGTTTCTCGCCTGGATTTTTGCCGCGAGCTACGCCTCGGGCGGCGCCGCAACTGCGTGGGACAGCCTTGTTTTTATGCTCCTGCTTTTTCTCTGCGTGCTTTTGCACGAGTTCGGCCACATCTTCACGGCTCGTGCGTTCAATGTGACGACTCCCTATGTAACGCTCTTGCCGATCGGCGGCGTCGCCCAACTGGAGCGCATACCAGAAGAGCCCTGGGAAGAGTTCCTCATCGCCATTGCCGGACCGATGGTCAATGTCGTGATCGCAATTGCACTCGTATTCCTGTTTGACGCACACCTGCGGCCGAGTGCAGCGGCCGCCGTGGACAATTTGAGAATTCCGCTGGTCGATCGCCTTGCCGCAGTGAATCTTTTTCTTGCCTTGTTCAATATGATTCCAGCCTTTCCGATGGACGGCGGCCGCGTTCTGCGGGCCCTGCTGGCGAGCAAGCTCGGCTATGTGCGCGCGACCGAAATCGCAGCCGGGATCGGACAGTTCGTTGCCTTTGCGCTCGGCTTTATTGGGCTACTGGTAAATCCGATTCTGATCTTCATCGCGATCTTCGTGTACCTTGCTGCTTCGTCAGAGTCACACTTGGTGGCATTGCGGGCAGCTTCACGGGGCGTGCCGGTGAGCTACGCCATGATGACGCAATTCGCCACTCTATCGCCGGAGGCGCATATAGACGAAGCCGTGCAAACATTGCTGCAGACCAGCCAAGGCGAATTTCCTGTAGTGGACAGCGTCGGCAAGCCAGTTGGCGTGCTCGGCCGGGCTGATCTCATCCGTACCATCAAGACGCGCGGGCCGGATGCGCGCGTAGCGGACGCGATGTCTGCGGAAATACCAACCGTCAGTCACCGCGCGACTTTGGAACAGGCGTTCAAGCTATTGCAGCAGAAATCGGCTCCAGCCCTCGGCGTCACCGATTCGACCGGAAAGCTGGTGGGATTCGTTACGAGCGAGACCATCGCGGAGATGATGATGCTGCACGAGGCGCTGCCGAGAGGCACACGCATTGGCCCTTGGAGCCGCGCGGCGGGAGCCTGACCCGGAGTCACAGACTCGTCGTCTTATCTTTTTTTAGCTGTCAGAAAAGGCGTCCACCCTCCTCTGTGATTCGGCGGAGACTACTTCATGTCCGGGCGCCCGTGCACCGGCAGCGCAATATCGCGCCGCCGGCTGTTGATGACTCTTGCCTCGGCTACGGCAGCGACCGCAACTGATGGCTTGATGGCAGCACCAGCTTTCAGCCGATCGTCGCAACGGCCAATAATCACGCATGGAGTGCAATCAGGTGATGTGTCTCTCGACTCAGGAATGGTGTGGGCGCGCGCAGACCGGCCCGCAAGAATGCTGATCGAGGCTGCAACCACGGACAGCTTCAAGGACGTCATCTACACATCTTTCACAGACGCGCTGCCGGAGACAGATTTCACCGCTAAGGCACTCATTGAGGATCTGCCGGCGGCGCAGGACATTTTCTACAGGTTGCGCTTGCAGAATCTATCGTCGCCCGGCGTTGTCGGCGAGCCGTTCGTCGGGCGCTTTCGCACCGCGCCGTCCGATCGCCGCTCGATCTCATTTGTCTGGTCAGGCGACACCGCGGGTCAGGGCTGGGGCATCGATGTCTCGCGTGGCGGAATGCGCACTTACGCGACGATGCTGCACAACAAACCTGATTTCTTCGTTCATTGTGGCGACAACATTTATGCGGATTGCACCATCCCGGCACAGCAGAGGCTGCCGGGTGGCGCACTCTGGCGCAATCTCGTCACCGAGGAAAAAAGCAGAGTCGCAACAACGCTTGCCGACTATCGCGGCAATTACAAATACAACCTGCTCGACGCAAACGTGCGTCGCTTCAACGCCGAAGTGCCGATTTTCGCACAGTGGGACAATCATGAGGTCATGGAGGATTGGTGGCCTGGCGAAACAATCGACAGGCGCGGATACGACGAAAAAAGCGCCCTGTCGCTTGCGGCGCGGGGGTGCCGCGCGTTTCATGAGTTCATGCCGCTTCGATACCTTCCGTCAGAACCTGGTCGCATCTATCGGAAGATCTCCTACGGTCCGTTGCTTGATTTATTTCTGCTCGATATGCGCAGCTATCGCGGTCCAAACGGGATAAGTCCAAAAAGCCACTACGGTCCTGACGCTTACTTGCTTGGACCAATGCAGCTCGCCTGGCTTAAGCGCGAACTCAATCGTTCATCCGCAACGTGGAAAGTAATCGCATCCGACACGCCCCTGGGAACAATTGCCGCCAACGCATTGGACGCCCGGACACCCCTCGGGCGGGGCATTGAGATCGCCGATTTGCTCTCATTTATCCAACGCGCCGGTATTCGCAATACACTGTGGCTTACGGCTGACCTACACTACACGGCCGCACATTACTTCGATCCGACCAATGCAGTTTTCCAGGACTTCGAGCCGTTCTGGGAATTTGTTTCCGGCCCACTCCACGCCGGTACGTGGACACCCTCGCCGCTCGACCGGACGTTCGGTCCCCATGTCGTCTTCCAAAGCGCCGCGAGTCGCGAGCAGGGTGATAACCTCGCTCCCTGCTTTGGTCTACAACACTTCGGTCACATAGCGATTGACGGAAAGACCGAGGTATTGAGAGTGACACTCAAGAATGTCGATGATCGAGTTCTGTGGTCGACCTCCATAGAGCCAAAATCTGATCAAAGCGTACGACGTCTTTTTCGGCCTTTGCCGGGATAATTCAACAAGTCCCGAATATTGTCAGGATGGATTACCCACAAGGATATCAGCCCTGTCACCAATCCGTCATGCTGACGTCGGTAGTCTGTTAGCGATCCCGACCAACTTTCTTGATTAATGTGAGAAGCGGAGGCTCGGATGACAATACGTATTCGCTCGACAACACGCCGCACGTTTCTGGCAACGAGCGCGGCAGCAACAGCTTTTACGACGATCGGTGGCATTGCCCGTCCATTCGTCAGCCGAGCAGACGATCGCCCTATCATCACGCACGGTCTGCAGTCTGGAGACATCTCCACGGACTCCGGCGTCGTATGGGCTCGCGCCGATCGTCCTTCACGCATGCAATTGGAAATCGCTACCACCGATAGCTTTAAGGATGTCCGCCACGCCGCCTTTGTGGACGCGCTACCCGAAACCGATCTAACAGCCAAGCTTCTCGTGGGGAATCTCCCACCGGCACAGGACATTTTCTATCGTGTGCGTTTTCAAGATCTCGCCTCCCCGACAATTGTCGGCGAGCCGCAAGTTGGACGATTCCGCACTGCGCCGAACGATCGGCGCTCAATCAGCTTCATATGGTCGGGCGATACGGCCGGCCAAGGGTGGGGCATCGACGAATCGCGTGGCGGCATGCGCGCCTACGCAACTATGCTGAAGAACCGCCCGGATTTTTTCATCCATAATGGCGATAATATTTACGCCGACGGTCCGATTGCAGCAGAGCAGAAGATGCCGAACGGTCAAGTGTGGCGAAACGTCGTGACCGAAGACAAGTCAAAGCCGGCAGAGACGCTCGCGGAGTTTCGCGGCAACTACAAATATAATTTGCTCGACAAAAACGTCCTCGCATTCAATGCCGAAATTCCAATTTTCACGCAATGGGACGACCATGAGGTCACCAACAATTGGTGGCCCGGCGAACCGCTGACCCGCGCCGAGCATCAACGCAAGAAGTATGTCGACAAGAACGCTTTGCTGCTGTCTGCACGCGCCGCACGCGCTTTTCATGAATATATGCCGTTGCGCACCACACAAATTGAGCCCGGCCGCGTCTATCGCAAAATTTCTTATGGACCGCTGCTGGACGTCTTCATGCTCGATATGCGCAGCTATCGCGGCCCCAACGGCGAGGACAAAGAAGAAAGCTACGGACCCGCCGCCTATTTTCTCGGCCCGACACAGATCGATTGGCTCAAACAAGAATTGGCCAATTCGCGCGCAACTTGGAAAGTCATCGCGGCCGATATGCCGATCAGCTTGCTCGTCGTCTATGACGTCGACCGGAAATGGGGTGTGGAAGCCGTCGCGCAGGGTGACGATGGCCCACCACGTGGTCGCGAGTTGGAAATTGCTGATCTTCTTTCGTTTATCAAACGCTCGGGCGTACGGAATACAGTTTGGCTTACGGCCGACGTCCACTATACCGCCGCGCATTACTACGATCCGAACAAGGCCGTATTCCAAGATTTTGAACCGTTCTGGGAATTCGTGAGCGGACCGATTCATGCGGGCACTTTTGGCCCGAACACTCTCGACAAGACTTTCGGCCCGGAGCTGATGTACATAAAGGCGCCCAGCCAAGAGCAAGGCCAGAACCTGCCGCCAAGCGAGGGCCTTCAGTTCTTCGGGCAGGTCACGATCGATGGCACGAGCCAGCAAATGACGGTAACGCTTAAAGACGTCGACGACCGGTCGCTTTGGGCGAAGACCCTCGATCCGAAATTCGGTTAAAGACATCGTGTTGCAAGAGCAACGTCCCTGCGTCGGCTTTAACTTGCCTATGCACTAGCTCCGATCGGTGGTTGCATCCCGGCCGCGCGTGACTATATTGCGGCGCAATAGCGTCCGCGTCGCGGGCCCCTTACGGGCCCGCGCTTTGATTTCTGGAACCGCAAATGGATCTTCGCAACGTCGCTATCATCGCGCACGTCGACCATGGAAAGACAACCCTGGTCGATCGGCTCTTGCAGCAATCCGGCGCATACCGCGACAACCAGCGTGTGGTCGAGCGGGCGATGGATTCCAACGATCTCGAACGAGAACGCGGGATTACCATTCTTGCCAAGGCGGCTTCGGTCGTGTGGAAGGATACGCGCATCAATATTGTCGACACGCCTGGTCACGCCGATTTCGGCGGCGAGGTCGAGCGCATCCTGAATATGGTGGACGGCGCTCTAGTGCTTGTGGACGCCGCCGAGGGTCCTCTGCCGCAAACCAAGTTTGTGGTTTCCAAGGCGCTCAAGATGGGGCTCAAGCCCATCGTTGTGATCAATAAGGTGGATCGCGCCGACGCGCGGCCGACTCAAGTCGTCAATGAAGTGTTCGACCTGTTCGCAGCTCTCGATGCCACTGACGAGCAGCTCGATTTCCCGATCCTGTACGGCTCGGCCAAACAGGGCTGGATGGCCAGGAGCCTGGATGGTTCGCACGATGATGGAATGCAGCCGCTGTTTGATCTCGTGCTTGCCCACGTCAGACCACCACAGGTGGAAAACGGACCGCTCCGTCTTCTTGGCACCATTCTCGAAGCCAACCCTTATCTCGGACGTATCGTCACCGGGCGCATAACCTCAGGTTCGGTGAAACCCAACCAGCCGGTAAAGGTACTTGATCATGATGGGAAGCTGATCGAGAGCGGTCGCATCACCAAAGTGCTGGCGTTCCGTGGGCTTGAACGCTCGGCGGTGGAGGAGGCAGCGGCGGGCGACATCGTCGCAATCGCCGGGCTGCCGAACACAACTGTTGCAATGACGATATGCGATCCCTCTGTGGAAACGCCGCTTCCTGCTCAGCCAATCGATCCGCCGACGCTGGCGATGGTCTTCCGGGTCAACGACTCGCCATTGGCTGGCACCGAAGGCGATAAGGTCACCGGCCGTATGATCCGTGACCGCCTGTTGCGCGAAGCGGAAGGAAACGTCGCTCTGCGGGTACGCGAATCGGACGAAAAGGATTCCATGGAAGTCGCGGGGCGCGGCGAATTGCAACTTGGCATTCTGATCGAAACCATGCGTCGCGAGGGCTTCGAGTTGTCAGTATCGCGGCCGAAAGTGCTGCTCAAAGAAGACATTGCGACCGGGGAAATGCTCGAGCCGATAGAAGAGGTTGTCATCGATCTCGATGAAGAGCATTCCGGCATTGTCGTTCAGAAAATGGCTGAACGGAAAGCCGACATGGTGGAGATGAAGCCTTCTGGCGGCGGCCGCCTGCGGCTGGTTTTTCATGCGCCAACGCGCGGACTGATCGGCTACCAGGGCGAATTGCTGACCGATACTCGCGGCACTGCAATCATGAACCGCTTGTTTCGTGCCTATGCCCCCTACAAGGGTCCAATCCCGGGAAGACGGAATGGTGTTCTGATCTCGAACGACAAGGGTGACGCCGTCGCCTATGCCCTTTGGAATTTGGAAGACCGCGGTCCGATGATGATTGAGCCGGGCTGGAAGGTTTACAACGGCATGATCGTTGGAGAGCACACGCGGGGCAATGACCTGATCGTCAACGTTCTCAAGGGCAAGAAACTCACCAATATCCGCACCACATCGAAGGATGAAGCCGTTCGCCTCACGCCGCCGATCCGGATGACCCTTGAAAAAGCGCTGGCCTATATCGACGAAGACGAACTGGTCGAGGTGACGCCGAAGTCGATCCGCCTGCGCAAGAAACTGCTGGACGAGAACGACCGCAAAAAAGAAGAGCGAAGGAAAGAGGCCGAGACGGTGTGACGCCGTCAGCGCGCAACCTCTGGTGCGCGCAGTTTCAGCCGCTTCGAAATCGGGGCAAATCGAATCACTTGCCGCCAGAAACGTCCGGTCCCCTCGGCTTTCGGCCTAAGGCGGGCGCGCGGAACCTGTGAGACGTTAACCCAGTCGGATGCATGAGCATCATTTTCTAGCATCGCTGCTGGAGTTTTTACGCGTGTGACCAGTAATCCACACCGTTAACCCATCATTAACGATAGGGCTTGAAGGCCGCAAATTTCGTTGCTTCTATCGCGTCATGTCTACGACCTTGATAGAGATTCGCCGCGCAAAGTCCGCCGACGCCGTCGACGTCGCCGAGACTCACGACGAAGCGTGGCGGGCCGCCTATCAAGGAATCATTCCGGGCAACGAACTCGACAAGCTCATCAACCGCCGTGGTCCGGACTGGTGGGATTCGGCGATCCGCAAAGGCAGCCGCATTACCATTCTCCAATTCGGCGAACGCGTTGCCGGCTACGCTAATTACGGACGCAACCGTGCGCGCAGCCTTTTCTATGACGGCGAAATCTACGAGATCTACTTGCGGCCCGAATTTCAAGGACTTGGATTTGGCCGCCGCCTGTTTTCTGCCGCGCGTAAAGATTTGAACCAGAGCGGCCTGAAGAGCATGGTCGTGTGGGCCCTTTCCGATAATGAGCCGGCCATGGAATTTTATCGCGCGCTCGGTGGCCGTGCGGTAGCGCGCTCCTCCGAACGCTTCGGCGCCAAGACGCTTGATAAGGTCGCCTACGCCTGGCAGGCGTAATCATACCTTCGGTGACGGCAATCCCTTCTGTGCACATGCCGCGCGTAGAGTATTGAGCAACAAGCACGCAATTGTCATTGGGCCGACCCCGCCGGGTACCGGCGTGATCGCGCCGGCCGTGTTCGCAGCTTCAGCGTAGGCCACGTCACCAACAATACGCGACTTGCCGTTTTCACCTGGCACTCGATTGATACCGACATCAATGACGGTCGCGCCCGGCTTGATCCAATCACCACGGACCATTTCCGGACGGCCGATGGCTGCGACGAGCAGACCGGCGCGGCGGCACACTGAAGGAAGGTCGTCCGTTTTGGAATGAGCGATGGTCACGGTTGCGTTTTCTGCCAGCAGCAGTTGCGCCACCGGCTTTCCGACGATGTTCGAGCGGCCGATCACTACAGCCTCGATGCCGGCAAGCGTCTCATGGACGGTTTTGGCCAACAACACGCATCCCAATGGCGTGCATGGCACCAGCCCGGGCAAGCCGCTGGCGAGCCGACCCGCATTGAGTGGGTGGAATCCATCCACATCTTTGGCCGGATCGATCGCCGCGATGATTTTTTGACTGTCAATCTGTTCCGGCAACGGCAACTGAACCAAAATGCCGTTGACTTTCTCATTCGCGTTGAGTTCGGCAATGAGAGCGAGCAACTCAACTTCACTTACGGTCGAAGGCAGCCTGCGGTCGACGGCGTGCATACCGGATTCCGCTACCGTCCTCGATTTGTTTCGCACGTATACTTCGCTGGCCGGGTTGTTCCCCACCAGCACAACGGCGATGCCTGGCACAACGCCACGGTCCCGGCGCAAACGGTGAACCGCATCCGCGATTTTGCCTCGCAGGTCAGCCGCAATCGTCTTGCCATCAATGATGCGCGCACTCATGGCTTGCTTGGCTCGTTTGTAGGTTCCCGAAAACAAGCCTTAGCGCGGCATGGCGATTTTCTCCAGCGCCGCTATCAATGTTGGGCCATCGCCCGAAATCACGAGCCGTTTGATGCGACCTGCAGCACCGGCTGCCAAAACGACATCACGCCGTGGGACGTGCATTGCCGCTGCAATCAACCGTATCAAGGCCGTGTTGGCTTCTCCTTCGCTTGCAGCCGCCCTAACCCGAAGCTTGAGGACGGGACGCGCGTCCGCCAGCAATTCGATCCCGTCGATAGCGTCACGTCCGCCTTTGGGAGTTAGACGTACGATGAGCGAGATACCGTTGGCCGTTCGCGACCACGGCTTATCCACCATCGGCTAAAACACGTTTGGATAGATGTACCGGACGATGACGTTTTCGAGAAACAAGATCAGCAGGATTAAAATCACCGGCGATACGTCGATGCCCCCAAGATTCGGCAGCAGGGAACGGATCGGTCGCAGCAGCGGCTCGGTAATGCGGTAGAGGAACTCGCCGATGGTCGCCACGACCTGGTTGTGAGTATTGACCACGTTGAAGGCGATCAGCCAGGACAAGACTGCGGCCGCGATCAAGAGCCAAATATAAATCTGTAAAACCAAGAGAATGATATCAAGCAGCGCGCGCATGAGCGTCCGTCCATTCGCAAACCGCGCGCAAAGTAGCGGGTCGAATGGCGTTGAACAAGTCGACCGAGGGCTTCGTGCCCTTATCCTTGACAGGCCAAATACCTAGTCCTAAATGGCGCCCACTCGCCGCATTTTTGCACGTAACGACGCTTGTCGTTGTCTCGGCGGGGCCGTAGCTCAGTTGGGAGAGCGCCTCGTTCGCAATGAGGAGGTCAGGGGTTCAAATCCCCTCGGCTCCACCAGCCTTTGTTCGCTTTGCGAGCCGCGGCTCGGCGGGTCATTTCCGATGAACTGGTAGGGCGAGCGAAGGTTGCTGCGTCGGACTTCCCTGGAAGCGATGACGGCCCCCCTTACCTTCTAAGCCGACTCGTCTCTGCTTCTCTTACCATGAACCTCAATGGTCGCGTTCCGCAGGGGAATTTCAATTTCGCAGTGCAATCCGTGCGGCTCGAAGACGAGGCGCGCGGTGCCGCCGAGCTCAGCGGCGATGCTGCCTTCGATCAGCTTGGAGCCAAAGCCCCGTTCCGCGGGGTTGGTAACAGGTGGGCCGCCCTGCTCGCGCCAGTCCAAACGCAAAATTGGTCGGAAATTGTCGGTACGTACTGGCTGCCAATGAATCTCAATGCGTCCACCAGGTACGGATAATGCACCGTATTTCGCAGCGTTGGTCGTGAGCTCATGCACGGCCATGGCCAACGTCAAAACTGCACGTGGCCGCAACACGATGTCCTCGCCACGCAAAACGACCCGTTCCAGACCCGCCCCAGCATAGGGGGCGAGACTTCCCGACAGAAGGTCGCGGAGGTCGGCGCTCTCCCAGTGGTGGATGGTGAGCTGGTCGTGGGCCTTAGACAGAGCGATCAGCCGGCCCTCAAAACGCTCGCGAAAGGCCGCGGGCGTGTGTGCGGCCCGCGCGGTCTGCGAGGCGAGCGACTGCACCGTAGCAAGCGTGTTCTTCACGCGGTGGTTCAATTCGTCCATCAATAATTTTTGCCGTTGCTCCGCCGCTTTGCGTTCAGTGATGTCCTGAACCACACGCACCACGTAGAGGAGCTTTTCATCGGTGCCGCGCACCGGCGAAGAGCGAACCGAAATCCAGATGACGCGGCCATCCTTGCGGATGAACCGTTTCTCCACCGAGTAGAACTCTAGCTCGCCGGAGACCTGCTTGCGGAACGCCTCACGATCGGGGTCGGAATCATCCGGATGCGTGTGTGTGAACAATCTGTTCATGAGAAGATGTTCGCGGCTATACCCCGTGATCGCGCAAATCGCCTCGTTGACGCGCAAGAAGTGACCATCAGGAGCGATTTCGGAGATTCCGATGGCTGCGTGTTCGTAAGTTGCAGCAAGCCGCTGTTCCTGCTCGAGGGCGAGCAGATGCGAACTCTCAAGCGCCGCGGTTGCCCGCTTCCGCTCCGTAACGTCAAGAAAACAGTTGACTGCGCCGACCACTTCCCCCTTGGCGTTCCGTAGCGGATCGATGTTGAGCGATACGATCAAGCGGGTCCCGTCGGCATGCTCGACAATGCGCTCGATGTCCCGCACTGGCGTGCCCGTGGCCAGAACCTCGGCAACCAGCGAGCGTGCAACCGGCGTTCCATCGAGTTCAAGGAAACGAATGCTTTGCCGGAATTGTTCGTGCGTTTGGCCCGGTGCGGGCTCACCACCCCAGACCGCTACGGCATGACGATTATATTGGAGGATCGTGCCCTTCGCGTCACAGATGAAGGTCGCGATAGGCAATAGCTCCAGAATGCCGTCAGATGCCCTCAACATCGCACTCAAGACGGACGGAATCGGCCGCGCCGCCGAGTGGCCGCGCTCGTTGGAATCAACCATCCGCACGCCTCCGCGTGGACATTGATCCCCTCACCCCAGTGCAACGATCAGATTGGACACAGATTTGTCAATGGCTTGCGCGAATTCCAGATACCGTCGATCAGGATGCTTTTTTCGTTTTGCTGGTTGGTGTGCGACCAATCCAATGGTTGATAAAAGCGCTGAGCCAATTGCGCGAGGCTAAATCGTGCACTGCGCGATCGGCAATGTGCTCGTGGCGTTGTTTGGCGCCTGGCAATTCCATTCTATGTGCGCCACGCACAAGCCACCGGTACATCATCGCATGCGTTACTTCGGGGTGGAATTGAAGGGCGTAACCGGTGCCATGGCGGAATGCCTGTACTGAGAAGGCGTCGCCTTCGGCCAACAACTCGCTGCCAGAGGGCAGATGGAAGCCTTCGCGGTGCCATTGATAGACGTGGTCGGGCCAATCCGCACAGACCTTGCGTCCCGCCTCGGTCGGCCGGATCGGATAGTAACCGACCTCAGCATGACCCTGAGGATGTGGGTAGACAGCGGCACCAAGGTGGCGCGCCATCATTTGCGCACCGAGACAAATGCCGAGATATGGCTTTTTGTCGCGCAACGGGACACCAATCCAGTCGATCTCCCGCCGCAGGAATTCTTCATCGTCGTTGGCACTTTGTGGGCCGCCGAAGATGGCAGCTCCCGAATGATCGTCCATCGTCTCCGGCAGAGGATCGCCAAAACGTGGCCGCCGGATATCGAGCGGATAGCCGAGATTCGTCAGCGTCTGACCGACGCGGCCAGGCGAGGAATGCTCCTGATGCAGTATGAGAAGAACCGGTTTCAGCATGCAATTTGCCGCGTTTGCGCCCAGTGTGACTACTAACTTGTTCGCTGGGGTTTGCAATACGAGGAGTGAGGATGAAGCTATGTCTGCTGCGCGGATCTACGCCGGCTTTGCCGCCAATACACAAGACCGAGGATCCAGCCGCGCGGAACGATGCGGATCAGCGCGATGATCAGCTTATTGATGAAGCCCGGCACGATCGTCCTGCGGCCATCCATCAATCCGCGGTAACCGGCCTCCGCAACATCCTCGGCAGAGCGGGTTAGGATATTCGGAGCCATCGCACGCTTGAGGCCGGCGCGCGCGCCAAACTCGGTCGGGACAGGACCTGGACACAGCACCGCTACTCGTATCCCGCGCGGCTTGAGCTCACTGTGCAGCGCTTCCGTGAATGACAGAACGTAGGCTTTGGTCGCGTAGTACACCGCCATGCCCGGCCCGGGCAGAAACCCAGCCATCGATCCGACATTGAGCAAGCCGCCGCGATGGCGAACGAGGCTGCCGACGAACGCCAAGGACAATTCTGTCAATACACGCACGTTAAGGTCGATCATTTGCAACTGCTCATCGCGATCCAACCCACTGGCCAGCCCGACCAGACCAAAGCCCGCATTGTTGACGACGAATTGCGGTTCGGCGCCCTGTGCCGCCAGAGTCCCGCCGATCAGCTGGGCAGCACCGTTCTTGGAGAGATCAGCCACAATAACGATAGGCCGGGGCGCACCGGTTGCCTCGATTTCTGCGGCCAGTGCCTGCAATCTATCTTCGCGCCGTGCAATCAACGCCAGTTCATGGCCATTCCGCGCAAACACCCGCGCAAGCGCCATGCCGATGCCGGCGGAGGCGCCCGTAATTACGGTGACGGCGCGCGGGTTTGTCATGTCTTCATCATATCCGCGCGCGTTTATCACGAAAAAACTGAGACCGGCCGTCTCCCAGCGCTACTCAAGATATCTGCTCGGCGGAAAGTCACGCGAGAATACCGGCTGCTCGACAAATTTCTTCGGATCGAAGGTCCAGAACTGACTCACCTGCGGATAGGTCTTGATAATGGTGTTGGTGAGCTTTCCGTCTATCCGCGCCACTTTGCGGATGTGGATATCGAGAATCGGCGTGCCATATTCGTCGAGCCGCACCGGACCAATCGGCCCATGAGTCAGGCGGGCATCGTGCATCGCTTTGAGGAAAGCCGGCGCGTCGTCAGTCTTACCGTCGGTGGTTTTCAACGCCTCCTCGATAATGAGAAGCGCCGTGTAAGGGCCGGCGGTGTAAAAGCCGGGATCGTGCTTGTAGGCCTCATTGATACCGGCAACGAATTTCTTGTTGTCCGCCGTGTCGAGACCGGCGGCGTACCAGCCCCCGGTAACCACGCCAACGCCTTCCTCACCCATCACGCGGAGGATGCCTTCGTCGGTGCTAGTTGTGTTGCCGAGCACAGCAACTTTTCCCTTCAATCCGAATTCGCTGAACTGTTTTAGGAACCGCAGTGGATTGCTGCCCGCAAAGCCCATGTAGATGGCATCCACATCATTCTTGATCGCAGCCAGATACGGCGCGTATTCCGGCGCATTGAGCGGTGGCCATAACTTCTGCACAACCTTTCCTCCGGCGCCTTCAAAGCCGAGCTGGAATCCGCCGGCACCTTCATGGCCATAGGTGAAATCCTCGGCGACGATTGCAATTTTCTTGAAACCAAGCGTTTTGGCTGCGTAATCGCCAAGCGGATAAGTGACTTGTGGCGCGGTCCCGAAGGCGTGCAACACCCATGGATTCACGGCGTGACTTTTCAAATCGACGGTGGCGGCCGACGTCGTGGTGATCAGCGGTACCTTAGTGTCCCGGACATAGCCGTCCATCGCTATGGCTTCATTCGTAGCTAGTGGCCCAATCGACACCGCAACTTTGTAGCGTTCAACCAGCTCTTGAAGTTTGGTCTTGGCTAGCGCCGGATTGCCCCCGGTATCCTGCGTGATCAGCTCGACCTTACGGCCGCCGATCGTGCCATTGCGCTCCTTAAGAAATAGCGCGGCTCCCTCTTCCTGCTGTTTTCCGCCTGCGGCGAGTGGCCCAGTGAGAACCGTGAGGAAGCCAATTTTAAGCGGCTCCGAGGTTTGCGCGAACACACGCGGCGCAGGGAGCATGCTAATCGCCGCGCCCGCCTTGAGAAGCGTGCGGCGTGATATTCCGAATTTGCCTTTTCGTGCTGACATCACTGGTCTCTCTCCGTCTGCCAGTTCCCTTGTCGCGGGAAATCGATTGGACGATAGCGATTTGTCGGCTGACCTGTCAGCCAGTCCGGCAGGACTGCTACTCCCTATCAACCCCGATTTGCTTGATAATATTCGCACATCCAACAATTTCTGCCAGCACCAATCAGGAAGGCGGACAGAAATGAGCGTGCGGAGATCCTGCCGGTTATTGGATGGCTTTGCCCGTACGATAGCTCTCTTCCAGAAGACGCAGGTTGTTCTGGACATATTTGTTGGCAGGATCTTTGCGCTGAGCGGCCGCAAGTGCTGCGTGCGCGCGCTTGTAGTCACCGCGCAACATATACGAATAACCTTCGTTGTTCAGAATCTCCACCGTCGGTCCAAGGATGTCTACCGCCTGACCGTATGCGCGGTCGGCAAGGTCGAAACGGCGTAAGCGATCATAGGAGGCAGCGAGGCCCAACCACGCTTCTGCGTCGCGCGGATGCGATTCAACGGCGCGGCGGAAATGTTTCTCTGCAAGGCCGTAATTGCTGGCTCGATAATATTTCTTGCCGAGACTCAAATCGTCATACGGATCGCTGCCGAGTAAGCGCGGCGCGGTTGTTTGGGCACCCAATGGCGGCGGCACTGTGCCCGTCGTAGTGGTTTCGCTTATGAGTTTGTCCGGTTCGGACGGCTCGGCACTGGCCTGCGCCTCGGACGCATCGGCTGAGGGTGCTTTGGAACTGAACAGATTTGAAAGACTGTTGGAGGTAGTGCATCCGGTCAGCCAAAGGGCAGCGGCGATAATGATTAGCCCTCGGGCAATTCCAATAAGCATGTCAAAGCCTTGCGGAGCCGCCCGGTAACGGGACGCCGTCAAAGCTAGGGGAGGATGGTTAAGAATACCTTCATTTGGTTCCACGGCTGGTATTCACGTATGCCGTGCCTGAAATGGCGGTCATCGACGGGGCGGAAGGTGACCCTCTTAGAAATAGCCGCCCATATGGAGGCGCACGACTACAGGCAGCATAATGACCACGAATAAGACCGGGAAGATGCATACCATCATCGGAACGGCCAACTTCGCCGGCAACGCATAAGCCTTTTCCTCGGCACGTGAGAGCCGCTTGTGGCGCATGTCATCGCTATAGACGCGCATGGCGTCTGTAATGCTCGACCCGAGGTCGATGGACTGGTTGATCAGGGTGGCAAATGCGCGTGCCTCTTCAAGTGCGAGGCGGTCCGCAAAATTCTCGAGCGCATCCTTCAGGGGACGACCTGCGCGAATTTCGAGATTGGTCAAATGGATATTGGCACTGAGCGAAGGGTACCCCTGACCAATCTCTCGCCCCACACGTTCGAGCGACGCCTCCATCGACAATCCTGAATCCGCGCACACAACCAGCAAGTCCATAAAGTCCGGAAAACCAGACCGGTGCTGGAGCGTGCGCGCGGAAATTCGCCTGTCGATATATATGCTCGGGCCCACATATCCCGCGAGCCCCCCGGCGACAATCATCAACCAGAACATCGAGCCGCCGACCGGTCTTAAGAGCGGCAATAAGACGAATAAGACCGCGGCGAGGCCAATCGCCAAGACCGTACGTCCGATAAAGAAGAAGGCGACCCCGCGCGGGTCATAGATACCAGCCTGCACCAGCCGGCGGCGAAGGACCTTCATGTTCTCCTGATTCGACTCCGAATAATGTTTGGTCGTGTAGTCGATGAGTTTGCTCAACGCCTTTGCGCTGGAATCCTGAAGTGCGCGCCCGTGACCTGCACGCTCCTCTTCGCTCAGGATGCGAGCCGTACGCTTCTTGACCGCGCCACGCACCCGAACCACCGCCATGAGCGAGAATGCTAACGTGCCGGCAGCAAGAAATATAAGCAACGCCATAAGCATGTTGTTGCTGTCGCTAAACATATTACCAAAGACGGTGAGGATCATGTCCATCGGTCAGATCCTGAAGTTGACCATGCGGTACATGATGAAATTGCCGACACCCATCCAGCATCCTGCCAATGCGAGGCAGATCTTGGTCAGATCCTCATTCCAAACGCCGGCGTAAAAGTTCGGAACCAGAAACTGGATGACAGCGAACATACCGATCGGCAGTGAAGACAAAATCAACGCTGATGCACGACCTTCTGACGCCAGCGCGCGTATCTTGCGCCGCATCTTAAAGCGTTCCCGGATCACCGAAGACAGGTTTTCCAAGATTTCGCCGAGATTGCCTCCAGTCGAGCGCTGAATTGCGACTGCCGTGACGAACAATGGCAAATCGTCGGTACCAATACGGTAAAACAAATTGCGCATGGCAGTTTCGAGATCGGAACCATAGGTAAGTTCGTCAGACACAATGCCAAATTCAGTGCCAATCGGATCTTTCATTTCTCTCGACACCATGGAAATCGCGATCGGAACCGGGTGGCCGGCTCGCAGCGACCGAACGATGATGTCGATCCCGTCGGGAAACTGCGCGCTGAATTTTTTCTGCCGACGGCTACGCAAAAATTTCAACACAAGCGGCGGCATTACCACGGCACAAAACAGCGCGGCAAGAAGTCCGTAAAGTGCACTGCCTTTAAATATAAAGACGCCAGCAAATGCCGCGGTTGAGGCAACTATGATGACGAGAAGCAGCCGTCCGAATCCCATCGTAAGGCCTGACTGCAAGAGCAGGCGATTGAGACTGACGATCGGCAAGCGATACTCGCCGCTGCTGGTCAAGCCACGCTCGCGCCGCAACTGCACAAGCACGTTTTCGCGGTCGGTTTTGTCCGACATTACCTTGAGGCGGCGGTTGATTTTCTTACGATACGACGCGTTATTGTAGACCAACAGATAGACGCCCTCCGCGAACATTGCCGCGGAGAGACCAATCAGCAGATAGAACAGATAGATTGAATTGAAATCGAACATGGCCGTTCAAAGCGGCTGAGAGGGATCGAAATAGTTGCCAGGAATCTTAATACCTTGATTGACGAGATGGGCCAGGAAGCGCGGACGGACGCCAGTTGCTTGAAAGTGTCCCTGCACTGATCCGTCGGGCGCCGTCCCGGTACGCACGAACTTGAAGATTTCCTGCATTTGAATGATGTCGCCCTCGAGGCCCGTCACCTCGGCGATCGAGGTAACTTTGCGCCTGCCGTCCGATTGGCGCTGAAGTTGCACAATGAGTTGGATGGCGTTAGCGATCTGGCTTCGGATCGACGCTACTGTCATCGGCAAGCCTGCCATGCCGATCATCTGCTCCAATCGCGAAATCGCATCGCGGGGGGTATTGGCGTGAATCGTCGCCATTGAACCTTCGTGGCCCGTGTTCATCGCCTGCAACATGTCGAAGGCTTCTTCGCCACGGCACTCGCCAAGAATGATACGGTCAGGCCGCATACGAAGCGCGTTTTTCACCAACTCACGTTGGCGTATTTCACCCTTGCCTTCGATGTTCGGTGGACGAGTCTCCATGCGGCCGACATGCGGCTGCTGCAACTGCAGTTCGGCGGCATCTTCGATTGTCAGAAGGCGTTCTTTTTCGGAAATGAACGCAGAAAGCGCGTTGAGCATCGTGGTCTTACCGGAACCAGTACCGCCGGAAATAATTGTGGTGACGCGCGATTTAACCGCGGCTGCAAGAACCTCGGCCATTGGTGGACGCAGCGCACCAATGTCGACCAGCTTCGTCAGATTGAAGGGCTTCTTGGAAAACTTTCGGATTGAGACCAGCGGACCATCCACTCCGATTGGCCGCACCGCTACGTTGACACGCGACCCATCTTGCAGCCGGGCATCGCAAAGCGGATGTGATTCGTCGACGCGACGGCCGACCGCAGAGACGATTTTGTTGATGATACGCAGAAGGTGTTGCTCGTCTTTAAACCGGACGGACAACGGTTCAAGCACACCTTGCCGCTCGACATAAACGCACTCGTGACCGTTAATGAGGATATCGTTGATGGTCGGATCCTTGAGCAGTGGCTCCAGCGGGCCAAGGCCTGTCATCTCGTCGAGAATTTCGGAGACGAATTCGTTTAGCTCTTGGGTGTTCAGAGCGAGACGCTCGACCAGAACATATTGCGAAACGAGTTGTTGGACGTGACGGCGAAGCTCCTCTTCGGGCACCTTGTCCAGAGCAGAAAGATTGATCTCCTCGATCAGCCGCCGATGCAACCGCACCTTTGCATCGAGCAGCCTGTCGCTGAGCAACGGACTTTCGATTTGCCGCTCGGACTGAACCGACTCAGTTGCGTCTTCAGAAGCTACCGTCCTCGAAACGCGGTCGAGAGAGGATGTTGCCGATTCTTCCGATGTCACCATTTCTGGCGCTGCTGGACGGCGGGCTGTGAAACGACCGACCATCTTAGCCGCCTATCATTGGAAGCTTCAGTTTCTTCATCAGCGGCACAGTCTGACCATCGACCGTCTTGGATGTGGCTGAATCGAGCACCAGCTTTTTAAGCTCGGCGGAAATCTTGTTGCCGGGTTTGACTTCATCCAGCGGGACGCCGCGGTCGATCGCTTCGCGCACGAGTGCGTAGTCATTTGGAATCGCACTCAAAAAGGCGGCACCAAGGGTTTGTGCAAGATCACCGCGTCGCAGGCCAGAGTCGAATACTTTCTGAACAAAGCGGTTGACGATGACCCGAGGGTTTGGCCCGTCGCCTAGCCGTTCATTGATAGCTGCCACCAACTGCTTGGCGTGTCGAAGGCCTGGGACGGTGGTTTCGCTGACAATGAACAATTTGTTCGAGCCAAGCAGGACGCTGTCGGTCCACGAGAACCAGGTACGCGGCATATCGAACACAACATATTCGAAATTGGTCGACACAAGATCGAGCAGACGCGTCACAACATCGGGATCGAACGAACGCATCTCGGCGGGGCGATTGGGCGCCGCAATAACCGCCAGGCCTGAAGCGTGATACGAAAGCATGACTTCAAGCAATTGCCGATCCAAGCGGTCAGGCCTCGGTTCAATTTCGGCCAGATTGAGACGCGGCTCGAGATCGAGATAATCTGCTACCGATCCATGTTGGAAATCGAGATCCACCAGACAGGTTGAGGACTTTGCGCGTGGCCCGCCGCTGTTGAGCAGAATCATGGCGCTTTGCACGGCAAGCGTAGTGACACCAGCGCCCCCAACTGCCGGCAGGAAGGTGTAGATCTTTGCGTCAGTCGGTTCTGTGCCGCCGCCGGGCCCTTTAGCCACGCGAGCGCATGTACGCACCAGATCGATCGGCTCTACCGGCTTCACCAAGAAATCGGCTGTCCGCATCTGCAAAAGTGTTCGCGCGACATTTTCATCGAAGGTCTGGGTCACGGCCACCACAGGCGGCCACGTGCCAATCCGCGCCATCAATCGCGCAAGCGCCGCCATTTCGTCTGCGCGGCCGGCATCAAGATCGACAACAACTACCGTGGCACCTGCGACATCGAGCGATTCGCTCTGCTCGGCAAGGCGGCCTCGAACCATGACGAGGTCGATTGCTGACGACGCGGCAAAGGTTGAGCGCACCGAATTCTCGAATTCGGTGTCGGCACTAAGAACCACCACACGTGTGCGGCTCGTTTCTTGGGTGCGTCGAATGCGCATGTTGCAATCGCAATTCCGTTTATTTGACCGGTGCCGCCGGCGCGGTGGTCACGGGAGGCCCAACCGGGGCACCGTTGTTTTGCCCGCCCGAGCCCGAGTCTTGATATGTAGCCGATGTGCCGATCCCGTGCGGTGCTATGACTCGGTTGGTGCGATAACGTTCGAAGGCCGCTTCCATTTTCGCCCCGTTGAACGCAATGTTGTGGTTGGCACTTTCGGGCGGCCAAGGATCAACCATCTGTGTCACCATGTTGGTCGCCACGGCATTGCCACTCAATCGCGTGATGGTATCGCTCCGGTCGAGATATTCCGAACAACCGCCAAGCGCGGCGAAAAGGGCGCCGAGCGCAAACGTGCGCAGTGCATTACTGAATGGCCGCATTGGAATCCCCCTTCGACACGTCAAGCATGTGACCGGTAAACGGCTGATCGCCGGCGTTAGCAAAGCGGGCTGTAACGGGCGTAAGCCGGCGTGCCTGTTCTCGCGTGACCTCGGTTTTTCCAAGCAGAAAGAAATCGACGTCATTCGGCGGCAACGTGTCATCTGTCGGCACTTTGACCTCATCCCCAGGCCGGGCCGGACGGACGAGATGCGGCGTGACAATGATGGCGAGGTCGGTTTCGTTCTTCTGATAGGACTTGCTGGAGAACAGCACACCCAGAACCGGCACGCTGCCGAGCCACGGCAGCTGATCAATCGCGTTCTTATTGTCGGCTTGCAGCAGTCCGCCGATGACGAAGCTCTGCCCATCCCGCAATTCAACGGTTGTCGAAGCGCGGCGGACGATCAACGCCGGCACGGAAACGCCGTTGCTCACCGCGACAGTATGCGTGGTATCGATCTGGCTTACCTCGGGCTCGATTTTCATATTGATCAAGCCACGGCCGAGTACCGTGGGCGTAAATGCGAGACCGACGCCGTATTTTTTATAGTCGACGGTGACATTGCCGAACGAACCAGCGACCGGGATTGGGTATTCGCCACCCGCCAGGAAGCTCGCGGTATCGCCGGATAATGCAACGAGGTTCGGTTCGGCAAGGCTGCGGGCAAGCCCTTTCTCTTCAAGCGCGTTGATCAATACGTCGGTTGTGACGCCGTTCCCCAGAATACGGGCAACCATGAAGCCGAAGGGTGATGTGCCTGAAAGCACGCCGGCGGCGACTTCGCCGACCGGAAGGCTACCGCTCGTCGGGTTGATGATCGGCAACTTGGAGGTAGGCTGCAGTGAGCCAATATTAGTTATGCTGTTGCTGCCGAAGCGATTCCACTGGACGCCCAGTTCTCGACTGGCTGTGCGCGAAATTTCGATGAAGCGCACTTCCAGCATGACCTGCTGTGGTGACATCACCGACACCGTATTGATGATTTCCGGGCCGAACTGACGCGCGATCGTCACTGCCTTATCGAGGGACGCGGCGTCCGCCACTTCGCCGGACAACATGATGCGGCCGTTGACAGAGGAGGCCTTGATCAGAGACCCCGGGAACCGTCGGCGCAGTTCATTGGTAAGCCTCGTGATGTCGTACGACACCTCCACGTCGAATATGCCAATCAGCTTCTTACCTTCGGCATAGACCGAGATGCGCGTGGTGCCGATCTTCTTTCCAAGGATCGACAACGTATGGTCGGTTAGCGGATTGACGTCGGCCACTTCTGGGTCGCCGACACCGATATCAACAAAGCTGTTGTCGGTGCGCACGTCCTCAGACTTGCCGATCGGCACAGTCACCATGACTGTGCGGTCGTTGCCGCTCATCTGGATCATGCGGGACTGCGCGTAGGCATCGCCAACCATGCCCAACATCGCGGCCGCCAGCGCAATGGCCAATGCGATCGCAAGATCGCGCAGCCAGTTGCCACGCCGTGTGCTCCTGTCCGCAGAACGCCAGCGAAAACCGACGTCGATTTGATGATGCTTACTCACGACACACTCCCCACCCCTTAAATGATCCCAAGCCCGGGTCTACCAGGCGACTTGCCTCCGCTCCGTCGCAACCGAAACCCCAATATTTCCCTCAGTTGGAACGGTGTATTCCTGCTTCGCCGACGCCCGCGTCACCACGACAGTCGTGGTGGCAACCTTGTCGGCGACGGGTTCGTTGGTTCCCAAATCGCTAAGCGTGACCTTCCGCGTCCGCACTTCCGCGGTTTCGCCGGCCTTTCGCAGCAACAGCGATAAACTGCCGACTGAAGATGCAAGCCACAATTTTTGCGCGTCGACGGTGTCGACCTCTAGCGTCACTGACTTCGCTACGGTTGCCTTGGCGGCACGCTCGTCTGCGGTCTGATCGATCGCAAGCACACGTGTACTTTGCAACACGACCTGAGTGGTGGCCGATCCCTTTTCGAGCTGACGCGTCAGCACGACGTCGACGTGATCACCGGGCAGCACGAAGCCGCCAACGCCCTCGACGTCATTGACGCGGATGGTCACTGCCTTCATGCCTGGCTTGACCAGCGCGGACAGTGTCGCCCGCTGGCCGGGGCCGGTGATTTTGAGTGCGAGCACCGGTTCGTTCGCCTCGATCGCCGCTAAAACAACACGGCGGCCGCCCGACATGATGTCGCTGATTTTGGCGAAAGCGCCGCTCGGCAGCGCGTCAGACGGCCACGACACCTCTTGCAGCATTGACGCGCTGAGTTCGGTGCCGAATCGCAACGACTGTTTTGCGACCACGACCGTTTGCGATGCCACCTGCGTCTTGTTCGTCTCGAAATTTTTCGCCCGCAAGCTTGCCTGGTTGTTGAGCCAGACCTGGGCAATGAACACCGCGAGCAAGCCGAAAACGACGGCAAACCCGATCATGACAATGGTACTGGCACGCACGGCGACAAGCCTCGTTTGACGCAACCGAACTTCTTCGGTCTGTTCGTGCGAACACTAGAGACGATGGAGTATTGAATTACTAATTTTACTCGCGCAATTGTGCCTATGCTGAAGAGCACATGAATTCCTACCGTTTAAATCTGGTAGCCAAAATTGGATCAACTTTAGAGTAACCTTGCGCAAAATTAACAATACTGCTTTGTGTACTTGCACCTGCAGTAAGAATGGATTCAGCCTGACGGTGCAGTGGGCACTTAAAAAAGCTCGCAAATATAGGGCTATCGCTCACGAGCCGAGCCGAGTTTGGATGTCATCAAGACTAAAGCACGGTTACCGAAATACAGTGTCCGGCGTTGCTCGTGCAGCGACGTTGCGGCAACATGCCTTGCCCGTCGCAAGACCAACAACATCGCTTCCGAAGCCGGAGCGCGATGGCATTTCCGGAGGAAAAACTGCCAATGTCGAAACCCCGCATTAGTTACGTCGATCCTTCGACGATTAAGGATCCGGCGATGATTGCCGAATTCGAACGGTGCGCGCGGGAAGGAACACCGCGTCCCGAAAGCCAGGCTGTGCGCGCCCATGTGCCCGCAACGTTCTGGTCATTTGCCAACACCTGGCGTGACGTTTTCAAGAATGGAGTCGCCGACCACACAATCAAGGAGCTCTGCCGTATTTACGTCTCGCGTTCGGTTCTGTGCGAGTTTTGCGGCAACCAGCGTTCAATCAAGGCAGCCAAGTCTGGTCTCAAGGAAGACGACTACGCGGACCTAATTAACTTCGAAAGTTCGACGCGCTACAATGACAGGCAAAAGGCAGCGTTGGCCTACGCCGAAGCGATCACCTGGGACTTGCCTCCGACAGATGAGTTGTGGGATCGCTTGCACAAGCACTTCAACGAACCGGAGCTGGTCGAGATCGGCTATTTCGTTGCCATCACAATGGGCCAGCAGCGCTGGCTGCGCACGCTGAACATCGAACATCATCAGATCCTCGCCGGCACCGATGGATCGATGGCACCCGGCTTTGAGACTTTGGACGCGCTCCAGCGTTCAAAGATGGCCGAAGATTATTGGGCCAAGATTGACGCCAAACCTTCAAAGCAGGCTGCAGAGTGAGAAACCAACCGACGATGACATCGGCTATTCGTTCGGGCGCAGCCGCGCAACCACGCATTCGAGTCCGCGGCTTGGGAAAACATTACGGTGCGCTCGAAGTGTTCCGCAACATCGACTTCGATGTCGGCGAACGCGAAATCGTAGCAATTGTCGGCCCATCGGGCTGCGGTAAGACCACGCTGCTGCGTTGTATCGACGGTTTGTTACCTCACGATGCCGGTGAGATCTGGGTCGGCGCCGAGCGTGTCACCGAGCCGATCGCGGGTGTTGCCATGGTCTTCCAGCATTTCGGGCTGTTTCCGTGGAAGACCGTGTTTGAAAACGTGGCTTACGGTTTACGTATGGCCGGCGCGCCGAAAGCGGACGTGGAACGAAAGGTGCCGGAATTCATCAAACTTGTGGGTCTAAGCGGTTTCGAGGATGCATTTCCCTATCAGATGTCCGGCGGCATGCAGCAGCGTTGCGGCCTGGCCCGCGCGCTCGCGGTCGAACCCAACGTGCTGTTAATGGATGAGCCGTTTGCCGCGGTCGATGCGCAAACTCGGGAGATTCTTCAGTTCGAGCTGTTGAATATTTGGGAAGAGCGGCCCACCGCCATGATTTTCGTAACGCACTCCATCGAGGAGGCGGTGCTACTTGGACATCGCGTGATTGTGCTCAAAGGGCGGCCCTCCAGCATTCATGAGACCATCACTATCGATTTGCCCAATCCGCGCAGGCGCGAGACATTGCGTGAACCACGTTTTGCTGAGCTGCGTGAACGCGTATGGGGCACCCTGATGCGAGAAGCGCGCGAAGCCGAATTCCATCTGGAACGTTGAATAAGAAAATAGTGACGCTGAAAGGGAGGATTCCATGAGCCGCAGAACCATCGCATTGGTGGCCGGAGCCATGCTTCTGGCCGCACTGTTTGGGGCGGGAGTTCCAGCTGTCGCCCAGGGTAAGAAGATTGTCCTGGCGATTCCCGGCATCCCGCCGATCTATTCCGTGACGATCGCTTTCGTCGCGCAGAAACAGGGTTTTTTCAAAAAACACGGCGTGGATGTAGAGATTCGTCCGTTTGACAACGGCACTGCGGCCGCTCGTGCGGTTGTGGCCGGTGACATCGACATGGCGTGGTCGCCAACCCCGCCGGTAATCAACCAGGTCTCGAATGCCGATGTTCCCTTGGTTGCAGTTTACGGCATGCCAAACCCGGATTGGGTGCTCGGCACGACCGAAGAAGGCAAGACCTGCAAGGATCTCGTCGGTCAGGATGTCGGCGTTGATTCGATAAACGGAGCGCGTTCGGTGGCGTTGCGCTCAATGCTGACAGGCTGCCCGGGTGTGAAGATCGAGGACACCAAGCAGATCGCGCTGGGCTCCACTCCGGGACCGGCGCTGCTCGCCGGTCAGCTACGTTTTGCCGTGCTGCACCTCGATGACCTTGCAGAGATCGAGCATCAGGGCAAGAAGCTGCACATCTTGTTGGCAATGAAAAATACCAATCCAACCAGCCATTACCTCATTATGGTCGTGCGCAAGGACAATCTGGCAAAGAACCGCGACGCCATTGTACGGACCGTCGCCGGAATGATCGAAGCGGCGAAATTTATGCAAGATCCGAAGAACGCCGATGCGGTCGCTGAAATTGCTTCTGTCACGGGTCACAACAAGGAAGTGAACAAAGCGGCGCTCAAGTCGTTCCTCGACATCGACTTCTGGGCTGCCAAGGATGACGGAATGCCCCGCAACAAGATCGAGGCGGTTGCCGCCCTCATGAAAAAGATCGGGTCCATTAATCCAGATAAGGAACCGGTCAGCTACGACAAATTCGTCGACGCCAGTGTCTGGAAAGACGCCAATGCGATGGTGAAGTAGGACGCATAACCAACTGACGTTCTCGCAAAAAAGCGGAGGCCCAGTGTCCTTCTTTAGAGCCGCAGCACAAGGATTGCTGGAGTAAGTAGCGCTCGTGCAAACAACCAACATCCGCAGTCACGCGCCCTTCTGGATCAGCATAATCTCGGGCATCGCTCTTTGGGAGGTCGCCGGGCGAAGCACCAGCAAGGCTTTCATGGTGCCCTTCTCGGAGACATTGGTGCGTCTCTGGCAGCTGGTGGTGAGCGGTGATTTTATCGAGCAGCTCCTCGACTCGGCGAAGCTTTTCTTCGCTGGCTTCGTCCTGGCGCTGATCGTTGGCATGCCACTCGGCATGTTGCTGGCGCGCATCCGTACGCTGCGTATCGGGGTAGAGCCTTACATCATGATTCTCTATGCCACACCAATGGTGGCGCTGATCCCATTCATCCTTTCGATGATGGGGTTTGGCTTTGCGCCAAAACTGCTCGTTGTGTTTCTGTTTGCGGTATTTCCCGTACTCTACAACACGGTCGAGGGCGCACGCAGCATCAAGCCGGAGCTAATCGAGGTCGCGAAATCTTTCCGCTCCAGCGAATGGGCGCTATGGCGCGAAGTGATGTTGCCTTACACCTTGCCCTACACAATGACCGGTGTGCGCCAGGCGATCGGTCGTGCGCTCGTCGGAATGATTGCAGCGGAATTTTTCCTGTCGGCCACCGGCCTCGGCCAGCTCATCATGAGCGCTTCACAGAATTTCGACACCGCCGGCGTGTTCGCCTCGATTTTGGTCATAGGCTTGCTCGGTATTGGTCTGACCCGCCTCGGCCTCGCCATCGAGCAGCATTTCGCCCGCTGGAGACAGTAGCGATGGCCGAGCAGGTTCTCTCCGGGTCCATTCCTGCCGGCAGCAAGCCGGCGGTGACACGCTGGTCCGGCACACTTGTGCCGCGTTTGATTACAGGACTTGCGATCGTTCTAGTGTGGGAAATCGTGGTTCGCGCCGTCGCTCCGGCCTACGTGGCAAAGCCGAGCACCGTGGTCCTTGCGATCCCGAGGGTCCTGACCGATCCAACATTTCAGAAAGCGTTTGGCGAAACGCTGTTGGCGGTGGCCGAGGGTTTGGCGATCACGATCATCATCGGGACTATTTTCGGCCTGCTCATGGGGCGCAGTCCCACCTTCGATCGGGTGTTCCGCGTGTACATCAATGGCTTTAACGCCATGCCGATGATTGTCGTATTGCCGCTTTTTTCGTTATGGTTCGGCTACTCGAGCGCCGCGCGCATCGCCACCATAATTTTCGCCGCGATATTCGCCATCACGATGAATGTCGCCGATGGCGCCCGTTCGGTGCCGCGCGAATATCTCGAAGTTTCGCGTTCATTCCGCTCCGGTCGGCTACGAGCGCTCACCGATATTATCCTGCCGGCTTCGATGCCATATCTTCTCGCAGGCTTCCGACTCGCAGCGGGCCGCGCGTTGATCGGGGCAGTGGTGGCAGAATTCTTCCTCTCGGTCGGCGGGCTCGGTTACTACATCCTCTACAATTCGCGCTCTTATCATCACAACGAGGCCTTTGTGGGCGTGCTCTTGCTTGCCGCCTTCGGCGTCGGCTTCGAATTACTGGTGAACTGGGCGACACGACGCTTCATGCCGTGGTACCGCCGTGATGAAAAGCAGAACTGATCCAGCCTCTTACGTATCGTCATAAAGGAAATTTTTGCATGTCCGCCGACCCCTTGCTCAAGGCCGCCATCACGCATTGGGGCCCTCGTTTTGTCGCCAATGGTGTGGTGCTCACCGATTTTGAGGAGGTGACCGGTTCAATCTCTTCGTATGACGATTGGTGCAGCGCCTGGTCGGCGCGCGCCGGACATCACGAGAAGCTCGGGCGCGACGCACTCGCAAAGAATCGCGTGTTGACGGCCGGTGAATGTCTACAACGCGCCGGCGTCTACTATCACTTTGCTTCCTTCCTGTTCGTGCATGACCAGGCGCAAATGAAAGCCGCGCACAAGAAACAAATTGAATGCAGACAGGCAGCGCTGTCATACCTCCGCCCGCCCGGCGAACGCGTCGAGATCCCCTATCAAGGCAAAACGCTGGCCGGCATCCTGCGCAGGCCGATGGGCATCGAGCAGCCGCCGGTTATCGTCATGGCGGTTGGCCTCGACTCGACGAAAGAGGAAGGGGACGCTTACGAAGCGCCGTTTCTCGCTCGTGGCATGGCGACTTTGATCTTCGAGGGCCCGGGTCAGGGCGAAGCGCAATATGACTTTGCTATTCGTGGCGATTACGAAGTGCCGGTCAGAGCGGTGATTGATTTCGTCGAGAAACGTGCAGATCTCGATGCGAGGCGCGTCGGGATGTGGGGCGTGAGCCTCGGCGGCTATTACGCGCCGCGTGCCGCGGCGTTCGACAAACGCATCAGAGCCTGTATCGCGCTTGGCGGACCATTCAACTGGGGCGCGGCCTGGGATGGGTTGCCGGAGTTGACGCGCGAAGCGTTCCGGGTCCGAAGCCACCGCAAAACGCAGGAAGAGGCGCGTAAGAATGCCAACACATTATCGCTCGAGGGCGTTGCGCAAAACATCACCTGTCCTCTCTTCATTGTGAACGGACGGCTCGACCGCATCGTGCCGGCCAAGGACGCCGAGCGGCTAGCGCGCGAGGCGAAGGGACCTGTCGAGCTGATGATGATCGAGGACGGGAATCACATCGCCACCAATCGCGCCTATCGCTGGCGTTCGCAAAGCGCTGACTGGATGAAGGAACAATTGGCGTAATGCAGTTCGCTCGTTCCGTAGAAGCGCGGAACCGGGCCTCAGAGTCGCAAAAAGTCGCGCGGGAGCATGTGCAACCGCTCAATCCCTGTCTCGGTAACCAGGACCATTTCTCCAGTCTGTACACCGGCCTTGCCGTCACGCGTGGCGATGTTTGGCTGTATGACAACAGTCTGACCGGCGCGGAATGGCTCTTGTGGCACCGGACCGGCTGGGCGGCTCTTACAACCAAGAATTGGCGGCAAATAGCCACCGCCGTAACCGTGCAATAGATCGTCAATAATGGTGAAACCGGCCTCCTCGATCACGCTGGATGCCTCAATCACCTGTGAAGGCGTGGCGCCGGCCTTGAGCACCGCAGCGATTGCATCGAAAGCCGTGTCCGCCACCGCATGCAATTCGCGATATAGTTTGTTCGGTTCGCCAAGTGCAAAACTTCTCAGCACCTGCCCTGGATGTTCCCAGAACGCAGCAGTGATCTCCGCCACCACCACATCTCCTTCCTGCACGCGCCGCATGCAAGGAAACTGTCGAGGCACCCCCAAATCGGGCGCATCCATCGATGTGAGGCCGATGTAATGAATAACATTTGTCGCACCAAGCGGGACGTAAGCACGTTCGACCAGATCACCTAGCTCGCGCTCATTCAGACCAGGCTTGAGACCGTCACGAAGCGCCGCCATTCCGAGATCGCTAAAACGCGCTCCGATACGCATCCAATCGAGCTCTTCGGCAGATTTTACCTGCCGCAGGCGGATATAGTCTCGATTGAGACCCTTCAGCCGTCCGAATCTTGCCGATAGCGCTAAGTGCTGTTCAGCACTCAGCGGACCAATTGTTGCAACACGGTCCTGACATGCGCCGCGTTTCTCCAGCAACTTGCTCGCTGCGGCAACCGAGGACTCTCCACCCCACGCCACATCGGCCTTGTGCGCCAGAATCTGCGCTTGGGGCGCATGATTGACGTATTGGACGAATAACGCGTCGCGCTCGCCCGGCGTTAGCACGCCGACCGCTTCGGCGGTCACCGGCCACTGCGTCAGCCACTGCACAATCGATCCAAAGCGGTTGGCACCGCAGAAAAGGAGATGATCGCAGTCGGCTTGCACTAACAGCGCTTCCACGGCTCCTCGCCGGCGCGCCATCTCCGGCTCGGAGAAACGCGGATATTCAGCTTCGATTATACGCGCGAGATGAGGCGGGAATATCACGTGGTCTTCTTCGGCAACGCTACGATCATGTCGAGCTCAATGCGCGCGCCTGGTGACGACAACTGGTTGATGCACACTGTCGTACTCGCCGGCCGCCAATCGCCGAAATATTTGCCCATCGTCGCATGCATCAAGTCAGCATCGCGGAAGTCGGTTAGATATTTCGTCACCTTGACGACATCGTGCCAATCGGCGCCGACCTCATCAAGGATCGATTTGATCGCTTCCATAGCACGCGTAGTCTGCTCCTCAATCGAGTGCGGGTGCACGTGCTCGGCATCTACATGTGGGTGCTTATGATAAAGAGGCGACGGGGTCGCTCCCGACAGAAACATCAGGTCGCACGCTCCGACGATTCTCACGGCGGGGGCATAGGGCATGGTATGCGCCTCCGCCGGTTTCGGATGCACTGGCACGAGCCGAACGCTCTGCTGGGGCCTGGTCATGGCAGTCATCGAAGCCTCCCTCCAACAAACATTCCGTTATTTGGGACCGAAACACCCGCGGATGCAACTAGCTCTTCTCTCGTTTCGCATGTTGATCGCAGCGCGGGACACGCTAACGTGCGACCCCACAGGAGATCCGAATGCCCGCCACGATCCTCGACTCCGCGGTGTTCCGCGACATTTTCACCACTGAAGCAATGCGGAACGTATTCTCCGACGAGAATCGCGTGCAAAAGTATCTCGATTTCGAGGCCGCGCTTGCGCGCGCGCAGGCCAAACTTGGCATCATCCCGAAGGAAGCAGCTGCCGAAATCGTCCAGCATTGCTCGGCCGATAGAATCGACATGGCGAAGCTTAAGGAGACGACCGAAAGGATCGGCTACCCCGTCCTACCCGTTATTCAGCAGCTTGTTAAGTTGTGTAAAGGCGGCCTCGGCGAGTGGTCGCATTGGGGTGCGACGACTCAGGACGTCACCGACACTGCAACCATCATGCAGATTCGAGAGGCGCTCGTCCTCATTGAGAGGGATATTGATGGTGTCTGCGATGCACTGGCGGCACTCGCGAAGAAATACCGCGACACGCCCATGGCGGGGCGCAGCAACCTTCAACAAGCGGTGCCGATCACCTTCGGATACAAAATGGCGACGATGCTCGCCGCTTTCGAACGCCACAAGCAGCGTTTGAAAGAGATGAAACCACGCGTGCTGGTCGGAGAATTCGGAGGCGCCGCCGGCACACTGTCGTCGCTCGGCAAGGATGGACTCAGGGTTCAGGATGAACTGATGAAGGAACTCAAGCTCGGCCAGCCTGAGATTTCCTGGCACACGGTCCGCGACCGCATCGCCGAGGTCGGCTGTTTCCTGGGCCTAGTCACCGGAAGCTGTGGCAAAATCGCGTTCGACGTGAAATTGTTGATGCAGACTGAGGTTGAGGAGGTCTACGAGCCATTTCACGCAGGCCGCGGTTCATCATCGACGATGCCGCAGAAACGCAATCCCATCTCGTCAGTTTACATCACGGCTCAGACGGCGATGGTGCGGCAACTCGTTGCCGCATTGCTGGATGCGCAAGTCGAAGATCACGAGCGCTCGACGGGCCCCTGGGAAATCGAATGGATAGCGTTGCCCGAAATCTTCATGCTGTCGGCCGGCGCCATTGCGCAAACGCGCTTCCTGGTCGAAGGCTTGCAGGTCAACGAGAAGAAAATGCGTGAAAACCTGGACATCACCAACGGGCTGATCATGTCCGAGGCGGTGATGATGGGGCTCGGCGCTGCGCTCGGCCGCAACAAAGCGCATGATCTCGTCTACGATATCTGCCGCGAGGTCGTAAAAACTGGTCGTCCATTGATCGACCTGCTCGCCGAGGATAAGGAGATCAGCAGACACGCCGACCGCAAAATGTTGGAAAAACTGGTCGATCCCGCGAACTACCTCGGCGTCGCTGGCGAGATGGTCGACCGCGTGCTGAAAATCCGCAAGTAATTCGTCGTGGCGGGGCGCACAACCTGCCAGTAAGTTCAGGACGTCTTCGGCATCGTTTTCCAAATAGCCAGCGCAACGCCGAGTGTGGTGACACCGATGAGCACAAACAATGCCGGCACGGTCGCTCCATATTTCTGCATGACCGCAACGATGACGGTCGCAACAGTCATGAATGCCGCGTTGAGCACATTAACTGCGGCAATAGTGCGGGCGCGATGATCAGGATCGCTCCAGGCCTGCACCGCCGCAAAAGCGGGCACAATAAACAGGCCGCCGGCAACCGCGAGCCCGCATAGGTCGATCGCGACGCGAATGGCAAGCGTCGATGAAAATACGGCGGCGGGACCTTGCATTGATGCCGCTAAAGGTGCGCCAGAAGTAGCAAGTCCGAGATCGAGCGCAAAGGCTCCGAGCAGCACGGCACCCACCAGTGTGGTCTTGAGCACAATACGCCCATGCGCGATCACTGCCGCGAGGCCTGATCCGACGCCGACTGCGATCGAAAATCCAGCGAGATAGACAGTGACTGTTTCTTCATTGCCGCCAATGATTGTTTTGATCAGGGGCGGCAGCAGCGAGAGCACGACGATGCCGACGAGCCAGAACCAACTCGTCACCATCGCACCCCACCACAATCGAGTGTCGGAACGAAGATGACGGATCAACATGGCGGTTGAGGCGGCAACATTGAACGCGATTTTGAGTTGTGGTGCGCCCTCGCCGGTAGCCGGAATCAACAGCGCCGATAGCCAGCAGGCAATTGCGAAGCCGATGATCAGTACGGCGAATAGTTCCGCCTCGTTACTGTTGCGCGCGGCGAGGCCGCCCGCGATCGTACCCAGAAGGATGGCGGCAAAGGTCGCCCCTTCCACCAGAGCGTTGCCGGCAGGAAGTTGTTCGCGCCGTAAATGATCCGGAAGAATGCCGTATTTTATTGGACCAAAAAGCGCCGCGAGGACACCAAAGCCGAATAGCGCGGAGAACAAAAGCGGTAGGGAGCTCCGCACATAGGCCCACGCAGCCAGGCC
>Ga0126371_10000409_pt1 | contig 34959 bp, 31 predicted proteins | sample PanSoiMetaPlot_4_FD_110145 | JGI IMG/M metagenome (GOLD analysis project Ga0126371, IMG submission 110145) | Tropical forest soil microbial communities from Panama - MetaG Plot_4 | ecosystem: Environmental > Terrestrial > Soil > Tropical forest > Bulk soil | place: Panama | collected 2016-02-17
CGAGCATCGAAATTTCCTTGGCGCGCATGGCGCCGGCGCGCTGCACCTGGCGCTGGATGCCGCCAAGCAACGGATGCAACCCCAGCGCGACCTCGACCGAGCCGATTTTGGCTGAACTGGCCGCGACAATGTAGTCGCAGGCGAGCGCTAATTCGAACCCGCCGCCGAGGCAAACGCCGTGTACACTGGCGATGATCGGGATCGGCAGCAATTCGAGCAATTTCAGGAAATCTACGCCGCCGATTGCCGACTGGCTGCGGCGGCCCTGCTCGATGCGTGTGCTGAACTGCGCGACGTCAGCGCCGGCTGAGAAATGGCGCAGCCCGCTGCGCAGAATGATTGCTCGGCTGCCGGCATCGCGCGCGGCGGCGATCTCTTCGGCGATCGCGCCGATCAGGGTGGGGCCCAGTAGATTGTACGGCCGGTATTGCATTGTCAGCACCGCGACCGGCCCCTTCTCCTCGCCGACGACGGCGGCTTCTTCCATAGATTTCACTCCTGTTCTGAGGTGATCGCCTCAATGAAACATCACCGTGTGGAAACAGCCGACCGTCCGTCATTTCCCCGCGGCCAGCTCGCGATCCACAATGACCGCCACCTTGCCCAGTGTGCCATGACCCGCCTTCAGCGACTGCAGTCCCGCATTGATCGCCTCAACGGTGCCGTCGATCGTCTGGCTGACGTGCGGAACCACCAATCCCTGCGTCGCCCACTCCATCGCCAGAGCCATTCCGCGCTGGAGAAAGGCCTGCGCCCCGCTGTCGAGCGTGGCGGGTTCGGAGAAGTAGCGCAGCAGATTGACGTTGACATGCTTGGCGCCGCGCTCAGCCAGGATGGCATCGACCGGGCTGTGCGTTTCCACCAAACGTGTCGTCTTCCCGGGGCCGACGCCGAGCACGATCCAGCTGCCGCCCCGCCGGACGGTCTTCGCGGTTTCGACGAAGCCCACCTCGCTGTAGGTGGCGTCGAAGACGACGTCGACGCCCCGGCCACTGGTCAGCTTCGCGATTTCGGCAGCGATGTCGTCGTGCTTATAATCGAAAACGTGATGGGCGCCGGACTGCCGGGTCAGTGCGATCGATTGCGGCGTGCTGCCGCTGCTGATGACCAGTCCGGCCCCCAGGGCGCGCGCCGCCATCTGCACGGCGAGATGCCCGACGCCGCCCCCGCCGCCCGGGATATAGACCGCGTCACCGGCCTGGACGGCCCCGTAAAGGCCCGCGAAAGCGGACAAGAAGCACATCGGAAGCGCCGCCGCATCGCGAAAGCTCAGAGATGGCGGCTTGCGGACCGTGAGGAATTCGTGTGCCACGGCATAGCTGCCTCCGCCTCCGCTTCCCGCAGTCGCGCCCCAGCCGCCATCGCCGTTCAAATCCGCCATGGCAGCCACCGCGTCAGCGACAGCCACGCCGCGCACGCCTTGACCCGCGGCGACGACGACGCCGGAAAGATCGAGACCAAGAACGACGGGGGGCGTCCTTCCCATGAAATTAAGGTCGGCCAGCTTGTATTCGAGTGGGTTGAGCGACGAGGCCGCAACGCGGATCAACACCTCGTCGTCCGCCGGCTGCGGGACGGGAACACGCACCGCTTCAAGCGGGAGACCGGCTCGGTCCCGGCTGTAGCCGACGCCGAGAAACGTCTGCGGAATCGTCTCTGTCTGCTTCATATTTCGCTTCCATCCGCAAAAGCCAAGCCGAGACCGCGATTGGCCCCGGTGACGAAGGCAACTGAATTCTCAATTCTCATAGTCGCTGCTCTCTTCTTCAGCCCGCCGATTTGGCCAGCACGCGTTCAAGCTTTGCATCCAATTCGCGCCCGACCGCGGTGACCCGCTCGTCGCCGAACTGGCCGAATAGAGATGAGGGCCGGTCGTATTCGAAGACCGCGCAGCCGGCCTCGTTTTCATAGAGCAGGACGCGCAGCGGCGCGTAGAGCGCGGCCGGCAGTTCGTGCTGGGTCATCCTGGTGGCGGTCAGCGGATTGCCGATGTCGTATTGCACGGCCTTGCGCGCGTGGCCGGTAACGCGCAGCAATCCGCCATGATCTCTGGAGCCGAAGATCGCAAGCTCCGGACCGCGCTGCAGCGCCTCCTTCGCCCGCCCCATCTCGCCTTGCCGCAATGCCCCTGGGATAGCGGTATCGAGCGGGGGTACCAACTCTTCGAGTGCCGCCTTAGCCTCGGCAAAGGGCTTCGAGGATGCGATTTTGATATGCTCGACTTGGACTGTTCGCTGGGTAATCACTGGGTCCTCCATGGCGATGACTCCGATCATATGCGTTGGATTGGAAACGAACGGCGATACGAGACTGTGCCGGGCTACTGGCTCTGTTCGCGGCGCGCGTCACGGATCGCGGTCCAGATCTTTTGCGGCGTCAGCGGCATGTCGAGATGCGTGATGCCAAACGGCGCCAGCGCATCGAGGACTGCGTGCACGATCGTCGGCGGCGCGCCAATCGCGCCGCTCTCGCCGATCCCTTTGACGCCGAGCGGATTAGTAGGGGACGGGGTCTCCTGGAATTGCGAGCGGATCTTGGGGAGCGAGTCTGCATGCGGAACGGCGTAATCGAGCAGCGAACCAGTCAACAGCTGGCCGGTCTCGCGGTCGTAGCACACCTCCTCATAGAGGGCCTGGCCGATGCCCTGGACCACGCCGCCATGGATTTGTCCTTTGGCCAGCAATGGGTTGATGATCACACCCGCATCATCGACGGCGACATAATCGAGGATTTCGACCATCCCAGTATCCGGGTCGACCTCGACATAAGCCATGTGAACGCCTGAAGGCGCGCCCATTCCCGTGGGATCGTAAAACAGGGTTTCGTCCAAGCCGGGTTCTAATCCGTCGGGCAAGACGTGAGCCAGATACGCCATTCGTGCGATCCTGGCGAAAGACAACGGCCCGATGTTTGTTCCGGGGACGGAAAAACTACCGGCTTCGAAGGCAATGTCTTGAGCGGCGACCTCCATCATCTGCGCTGCAATCTTTTCGCCTTCTCGACGATGCGCCCGGCGCAGTGGTGGACGGCGGACCCGCCGACCGGCATCGAACGCGAATTGAACGTGCCGTGGCCGGCCTGGACCTGCTTCGTGTCGCCCTGCACAACGTCGATGTTCTCGGCAGGCATCTGCAGGACATCGGCGGCGATCTGCGCCAGCACGGTCGCGTGCCCGTGTCCCTGGCTCATCGAGCCGGAATACAGCGTCGCGCGGCCGCTCGCATCGATTGCGATGCGGGCGCTTTCCCACCCGCCGCGATCAAAGCCGTTGGCGGCGAGCCGGCGCGATGGCGCCATGCCGCACATCTCGGTATAGGCGGCAACGCCAATGCCGCGATGACGCCCGGCGCTGCGCAGACACTGTTGCTCTTCACGCCGGTTGGCGTAGTCGAAGCCGGCGACGGCCTTTTCGAGACAGCCCTGGTAATTGCCGCTGTCGTAGATCACGGACCGGCTGCCGTAAGGGCGATATGGAAAATCGGATTGCAACACGAAATTGATCCGCCGCACTGCTATCGGATCGAGACCCAGGTGGCGGGCGACCGCCTCGATCGTCCGCTCGGCAATGTAGGCAGCCTCGGGCCGCCCATAGCCGCGATAGGCGTCGACCGGCACCGTATTGGTGAGGATAACCTTCGCGACGGCCTCGAAATTCTCGATCTTGTAGGTGCCGGTCCCGTAGCTGACCGACATTGTAGGGCCGCCCGACGCCATGTTCGACAAATAGGCACCGACATTGCCGAGCGTCTCGACCTTCATGCCGAGGATGCGGCCGTTATTGCGAAAGGCCACCTCAACCAATTCCGTATGCGCCCGGCCATGGCTGGTCGCCTGGTGGCTCTCCGACCGCGACTCCCACCACTTGACCGGCGATCTCAGCTCGCGGGCCAGCCAGGCGCACAGCAGCTCCTCGGGATAGAGGTGCATCTTCGCGCCGAAGCCGCCGCCAATGTCCGGTGCCACGACCCGCAGCAGATGTTCCGGAATACCGACCGTCTCGGCGATCCAGCGTCGGTGCATATGCGGCACCTGGCTCGGGAGATACATCGTCACCCCGCCATCAACACCGGGTGTCGCAAGAATGGCACGGGTTTCGAGACAGGTCGGAATGAGCCGGTTGTTGACTAGGCGCAACCGCAGTACCTGATCCGCTTGACGAGCTGCTGCGGCGTAATCGCCGCCGCCGGTCTTGAAATGTGTCGTAATGTTGTTTGGAACGTTGCCGTGCAGTTGCGGCGCGCCGCTGGCAATGGCCGCCTCTTCGTCGAGCACTGCCGGCAGCGCCTGATAGGCGACATCAATGAGCTCCAATGCGTCGAAAGCCGTCTCGCGTGTCTCGGCGACGACAAGCGCGACGCATTCCCCGACAAAACGAACCCTGTCGACGGCCACTACCGGCCGCTCGGGCACCACTGTACCGGGGATGATCCAGTTTGGCTTGATGTTGCCGATTTTCCCAATGAGGTCGGCGCCGGCGAGAGCGCGACGCACACCGGGAGCGGTCTGCGCTGCAGAAAGTTCTATGCCGGTGATCCGAGCATGCGCATGCGGCGAGCGTAGGATCGCCAGATGGAGCGTGCCGGGCAGTCTTAGGTCGTCGACATACCGCCCTTTGCCGGTGAGGAATTTGCGATCCTCGCGCCGGCGGAGCGGCCGGCCAATATAGGGCGTCGGCTGTACTGCTGCGGCCATTGGGTCACCTGTCAGAAGGTCTCGACCCAGGGCCGCAGCTCGACCTCTAAGGACCAGGCGCTGCGCGGCTGGCGCAGTATCTCGATATAAGTCTGGGCGATCGCGTCGGGATCGAGGGTGCTGTCCGGGCGGTCCGCCGGATCGGGACGTCGCGCGTTGCGCACGCCGCCATCGATGACGAAATGCGCGACATGGATGCCTTTCGGCCCCAGTTCGCGGGCGGTGCTCTGCGCCAGGCCGCGCAGCGCGAACTTGCCCATCGCGAAGGCGGCAGACTGCGGGTAGCCCTTGACGCTGGCGCTGGCGCCCGTCAACAGGATCGCGCCGCGGCCATGCGGGATCATCCGCCGCGCCGCCTCGCGGACCGTTAGGAAGCCGCCAAACGCCGAAATCTCGATGGCCTTGCGCACAGCTTCCGGGTCGAGCTCGGCAATCGGCCCGTGGGCGCGGGCGCTGGCGTTATAATGCACGACGTCCGGTTCGCCGAGCCGGTCGTCCGCCTCCGCGAACAGCCGAGCGACACCGGCCGGGTCCGAGGCATCGACGGCAAAGGTGACAGCCCCGGTTTCACTGGCCAGCGCCGCCAGCTTGTCGGCATTGCGAGCCGCCAGTCCGACGCGAAGACCGGCCGCCGCCAGCCTGCGCGTGAATGACGCGCTGATACCCGAGCCTGCCCCGACGATCAGGGCGATACGATAGGGAATATCCGTCACCGCCGCCTCCTGATAGGTCCCGTGGGATCCGCTCACGCCCATCGGTCGGCGGCGCGCGCGGGCTATTGACGCTTAAGGGCTTGAAATTAAGAGCGTATACCCCTATGTAAGCGCAGATGCACGGATGTCAAGAAGGGCAATGCGATGGCGAGGAGCGCACATTCGGGACCGGAGGACTGCAATTGTCTCGCGGTGCGGCAGGCCGCACGGCACATCACACAGTTCTATGATCAGCTGCTGACGCCGAGCGGGCTGCGCACGACGCAGTTTTCAATTCTCGCGAAGCTGCGGCGATTGGGCCCAATGACGATCAATGCTCTCGCCGCGGAAATGGTGATGGACCGCACGACGCTGGGGCGGAACATCCTGCCACTGGAGCGCGACGGCCTGATCGCGGTCGAACAAGGCAGCCGTGACCGCCGGAGCAAAGAGCTGCGGGTCACCGAGGCCGGCGAAGCCCGTTTTAGGGCGGGGATGAAAGGATGGGTGCAAGCGCAGCAGCAGTTCGAGAAGGCGTTCGGAGCGAAGCGCACCGCCGACATGCGCGCCCTCCTGCACGCCGTTGCCGCGACCGAGCTCGGCATGTAGGGCCGAGCGCGAAAAGAAACTCCTGCGGCCTCCTCAGAGACAGGCTCGGGGTCGAGGGCGGAGACAGTGAGGCGGGAGTTCACTCGCGACACTTCCTTTCTGGGATGAAATCGTTTATCGAATTCGCGGCTCCTGCCCAAGGTGCGGTGTCTGGTGGTCGGCGCTAATCCGTACCTTATCGCCCCAGCCAGGTTCACCGACGGCTGTAGGATGACCTGGTCGCCGTTCTTGATGCCGGAGTTGACCTCGACCTGAATACCGTAATCGGCGTTGATCCATGTGTGCAGGGGCGCGATGCCATTTTCGACGACCACAACCTTCATGCAATTTCAGAAGCGGGGAGATGCAGCTGGTGAGCTGCACGGGAAAAGCTTTGATGCCGGCTGCACGAGACGAGGCTGGTGACGACTACGATAGACGTGCGCTGGCGACGCGCCTGACTAATTGGCAATGGCAGCAAGCGGTGAAAGCTGAATCGCGCCGGCCATACCCGACTATGCCGCCTGAAGCCTGCCGAGATTGCTTCGCTTCGCTCGCAATGACACGCGCGGTAGTCGTCTTTGCGAGGAGCGAAGGGACGAGGCAATCTAAATGTGAGGTTCGTCGTGCAAATTTGGGGCGTGTCAGCGCGGTTCCAGCCGCAATGTGGTCGGCAAGACGTCAGCTCGAACCATCGCCGGCGCGTAGGGGCTCGGCTGGTACTTTCTCAAATATTCGCGGCTGGCGCTTGCCACCGAGCGGTCGTCGTTCGCCGGGAACACCTCAACCGCCAGACGGCGGCCGGCAAACTCTAGCGTGGCGGATCCGCCGGTCGCAAGGTCCCTGTACCACCGCCCCTTGCTGCCACGTACAGAACGCACGAAAACTTCGTCGTCGGCCACGACCACCCAGATGACCACCGCAGTCCCGGGATGTTTCTCAGTGCGGATCTTGACTTCTCGGAGATCGCGCAAATCGCGCAGCGTCCCGGCGTCGAACTTCGCCATTGGTCCCTCCCTTACGGGCGTGCCGCACCGGACTGGCGCACGTGATTGAGCAGTCTCACTGCCGCCAAACCGCCGCCTCGGTCCAGCCGAGCTCGTCGAACTCATTCGCGCGCAATGGCGCCTCTGCGACCGAAAAGAATTCATCGAGTTGTGGGGGCGGTACCCCAGTGCCGCTGAGCATCGCATGTGCCTGGCCGCGATGGTGGATCTGGTGCTGGAACAGGTGCAGCAGTAGGCGGTCGGCCCGCTCTGTCTGCACGCGCGTGCCGCGGTGCACGCGGATGATGCGATCCGGCCCGGCGTCGTCCAGCGCCTCGCACCAGGCGATCAGTCGACGATCGACCGCCGCCTGGGCAGGCTGCAGATCCGACACAGTGGGGCAGGGGATTGGGTCCGCCCACGCAGACGGACCGAGCGTGCCGCCTTCGAGCGCATCGACGTAAAACCGGTCGATGTTCAGGATGTGGTTCAACGTTGCTTGGATCGAGGGGAAAAAGCCGGTGCGCGACGCTTCGAACTCCACCTGCGTCAGCCTCGCACAGGCCGCGAGCAAGCGATGGTTCGCCCACGCGTTGTTGTACGCCACCGCACGAAGGGTCTGGAGGTGTGAGGCGGGCATGGGATCCTCCGGGGCTTGCACAGAACCCGTTACGTCAGCCGTTGCTCTCCAGGCAACGCGACCGGGATTTTGTAGAGATTCACCGCGTTTTCGAAGACCAGCTGAGCGAGCGCTGCTTTGCCGAGAGCCGCCTCCGCGGGGGCATGTCCCATCGCCTTCGAGTGTGGCCACGGGCTGTCGAGACCCGGGAAGTCGCTGGCCCACAGAAAATTGCGCAGGCCAATCTCGGGTACCCGGCGAAAACCACCCTCTTCCTCCACTTCAAACGTAAAAAAGATCTGGCGCTTTACAAACTCGCTGGGTTTGTCCGAAAGCGGGATGTCGGGCCGGAAGACGCGGCTCTCCGGCCCGCCGAAATCGTACTCGCGGTCAAAGCGCCAGAACAGAAACGGGACCCAGCCGACGCCGGCCTCTTCGAGCACGAAGCGCACGCCAGGATGGCGATCACAGATACCCGAAAAAACGACGGCGCTCATCAGTTCGCCCATTGCGCCCATCGGGAAATTGGCGACCCGCATCAATGCTTGGTTGCGCGGTTCCGCGCCGGTGACCCCGACCCCCATCTGGCGCGAGCCGCCGCTCGGGTTGGCGTGCAGGTTGACCGGCAGGCGCGTCTCCGCGGCCGCCGCCCAGACCGGCTCCCAAATCTGATGCAATACCGGTTCGGGAGCGTTCACCCAGTCGAAAATCACGCCGGTGGGAAGGCCGAAATCCGCGACCCGCAGCAGCTCGGCGGCGGCCTCCTCAGGGGTCTGGCAGGGCAGCGGCAGCAGCATGATGAACCGGCCATTCGACTCCTCGTATAGTTCGCGCGCCCAATCGTTGACCGCGCGAACGCACGCGACGCGCAATTCCGGGTCTCTGATGGCCCAGAGTTGCTCATAGGGGCCGTTGACGAGTTCGGCATCGACGCCGTCGCGGTCCATGTCTTCACAGCGATATTTGGCGTGCGCGGCGCGGAAGACGCCGGGCTCGGGTTCCTCGGAGAGGCCCGCCCGCGTGTAGCAGTTGACGGGCCCCCGGCCGACGCCGGCCCAGCCGACGCCGCTCCAGAGGCGTCCCTCGACGACCCATTGCCGCGTGCCGTCCGGCCCCTGTACAACCGTTGGCCCGTTCTCCCGGAGTTTTCGCGGCAGGCGCTTGGTCCAGAGATCGAAAGGAAGGTGCATCAGCCGGCAATGCCCATCAGCAGACACGACGCCAAATCTCTTCTCCATTTTGCGTTTCCCCCTTCTTTGGGTTGCCAGACCAAACCGTCTAGGACGGCTGCTCGATCGGGGCGACAAGGCGGGCGCCGATGGACGCGAGCAGAAATTCGTGCGCCCGGTCGACAATGTCGTCGAGCGATGGCGTGCGCGCAAACATTGCCCTTGCCACCACCAGGAATTCTTCGCGTGTCGGCAGCTGCGGCAGATGCAAACCCGTCAATACCTCGGCCGCCCGGTGATGAGCCTGCGTCAGGAGTTCCTGCAATGCCGACAATTCGGGTCCGCACACCGCCGACCTTACGGCGAGCGCCAGCCGCTCGGCATTGAAGTGTGCCGCGAGCTGCGCGGCCGCGCGATTGACGACCCGTGAACCGAGCCGTTGTTCGTTGCGCAGCACCGCCTTGGGAGGAGTTTTCAGCTTCCATACGATGCCGAGGCATGACAACGCTCTGAGAGCGTAATAGGTAGGATCGATTTCCCACCATTGGAAACCTTGGCGAACGCTGCTCTGGCAGGCGTGGTGGTTGTTGTGCCAGCCTTCGCCCATCGTAAAAAGGGCCAGCAGCCAGTTATTGCGGGAATCGTCGCCCGTCACATACCGCCGGCTTCCATGAACGTGCGCGAGCGAATTGATCGAAAACGTCGCGTGGTAGACCAGCACCGTACTCCAGAAAAAACCGACGACGAGGCCGGACCAGCCCGCGACGAGCAGGCAGCCAAGGGCAAGTACGACCGCCGGCAATTGTTCCAACCTGTGCAGCCACCTCAGCTCGGGAAAGCGGGCCAGATCGGCAACTTTCGCGAAGTCGGTCGGGCCGTGCTTGCCGGCAAAAATCCACCCCACATGACTGTAGATGAAGCCGTGACGGCGCGGTGAATGCACGTCTTGGCTGGTATCGGAGTGCAGGTGGTGCTGGCGGTGCTTGGCCGCCCACCACAAAACGCTTTTTTGTGCGCTTGTCTGAGACAGAAACGCGATGATGAATTGGACCGCCCTGCTCGTCGAGTAGGCGCGATGCGAGAAATACCGGTGGTAACCGGCGCCGATCGCAAAGATGCGCAGCCAGTAAAGCGCGATGCAAATCGCCACGGCCTGCCACGTAACGCCCGACCAGATTGCTGCGACGCAGGCCAAATGCACCGATAAGAACGGCAGCGCGGAAGGATAGATGATGTCGTCTTGCGTGCCTTCCGGCTCGATGTCGGACGACATGTCAGCGATCCTCCTTCACCGGGCTTGGCGGTCCAGCCATTCTTTGAGCGCGACCGCGTTGTTGCGGCTTTCGTCCCGCGCGGCGAAGAGCAGCGTGACGGGCTCACGGCTCAGCCGATCGAGCAGCTCCCGAACCGCCGATTGTGCGCCGGGCTGTTCGAACTCCGCATAATAGGCGGTCTTGAATTCTTCCCAACCCGCCGGGTCGCCGTGAAAAAGGCGGCGCAGCCTGTCGCTCGGTGCGATTTCCTTCAGCCATAGGTCGATCTGCGCCTTCTCCCGCGACAATCCGCGCGGCCACAATCGATCGACCAGAACCCGGACGCCGTCCTCCGCGTCGGGCGGCTCGTAGACGCGCTTGATACGAAGCGGCTGTCGCGCCATTTCCGCTAGACCTCGTCGCGGCCTGCCGGCCAGCCGAATTTCTCTGAAGCTTGCGGCAAACACGATGTTATGACAACCAGAAGGTGGAAGAGCCAACAATGACGGAGTCCTCCGGCGATGCCGCGCTATGATTTCGACATGTTCACGATCGGTGCCGGGTCCGGCGGCGTCGCCAGCTCGCGCCGCGCCGGCAGCTATGGCGCGCGCGTCGCGATCTGCGAGGAGAGCCGGGTCGGCGGCACTTGCGTCATTCGCGGCTGTGTGCCTAAGAAGCTCCTCGTCTACGGCGCGCAGTTCGCCGACGCCTTTGCCGACGCGGCCGGCTTCGGTTGGACGGTGCCGATGCCGAGCTTCAACTGGCCGTCGCTGATCGATGCGAAGGATCGCGAGATCGAGCGCCTGTCGCAAATCTATCGCAACATGTTGAAGAGCAGCGGCGTCGAACTGATCCAGGGGCGCGCCGTACTCGTTGACCCGCACACCGTCGAAATCAATGGCCGTCATTACACTGCGGACAAGGTCCTGATTGCGACCGGATCACACCCGACCGTGCCGGACATTCCCGGCATCGAACACGTGATCTCATCGAACGAGGCGCTCGATCTGCCCCGCCTGCCGCGCCGCATCGTCATCGTCGGCGGCGGCTATATCGCCGTCGAATTCGCCGGCATCTTCAACGGCTTTGGCGCCGAGGTCGTCGAGCTGATCCGCCGCGACGAGCTGCTCTACGGCTTCGACGACGACATCCGCGTTGCGTTGGCGCAGGAGATGCGCGGCCGCGGCATCGAGATACACGCACGCACGCACGTGACGCGCATCGAAAAAGAGCCGCACGGCTACTCGGTCTATACCAATCTCGGCCAGGAATTTTCCGCCGATATCGTCATGTACGCGACCGGGCGAAAGCCCAACACGAAGGGTCTGGGGTTGGTCGAGATCGGCGTCGCAACCGATGCGAACGGCGCGGTCGTCGTCGACGAATGGTCCTGCAGCAACATCCCGAACGTCTACGCGGTCGGCGATGTCACTGACCGGGTCAATCTGACGCCGGTGGCAATCGCCGAGGGTCGAGCCGTCGCCGAGACTCTGTTCAACGACAATCCAATCAAGATGGATCACGCCAACGTGCCGTCGGCGGTGTTCAGCCAGCCGCCGATCGGCGCGGTCGGGCTGACCGAGGAGCAGGCACGCCGCCAGTACGGCGATGTCGATATCTACATGGCCCGCTTCAAGCCGATGAAGAACACGCTCTCCGGCCGCGAGGAGCGCACCTTGATGAAGCTCGTCGTCGACGCGCGCACCGATCGGGTGCTCGGCTGCCATATGCTCGGCCCCGACGCCCCCGAGATCATGCAGGGTCTGGCGATTGCCGTGAAATGCGGCGTCTCGAAGCGTATGTTCGATCAGACCGTCGGCATCCACCCGAGCGCCGCCGAGGAATTCGTGACGATGCGCGAGAAGGTCATCCGCCAGAAGATGGCGGCGGATTAAGAGCTCGGTGAAGGGCTTGAGATTTTGCTATCGCAAACACAGATTGGAGCTCCGTAATCTGGCACGACCATATGCCTGATACATTGAACGCCTCACAATACCAGCTGCCTTTGAGCATTCTCCTTGAGGCAATCGAATTACCGGAGGCGGCGAGCGATTGGTCCAAGCTAGAATCAGCTCACGATAAAGCGTGCGCAGCGTTGAGAAGCCGCCGCGGAGAATTCGATACTGTTTACGAGCGAGCAGCTGCGCCGGATACGAGCTGGGACGAGATCGCCCAAGTAGCCTCGATGATCGGCGAGTGGGGACGCACCGCGGCCGAAAAGCTTTATCCGCAAATTGACGCTCTTCAGCGAAAACTCGAGGCTCCGCATGGCGGCATGTCCCAGGAGGCTCGGCAAGCGGTGCAGCAGAGCATCGAAGTCGCCGAAGCCTGGCTAGCGCTCTACCGCGAATTCCACAACAAGCTGCTGAAATTAGCCGCCAAACAGCGCCCGACTGATGCTGTTCTGCAGGCCCGCCCGGTTAAAGGTCATATCGATCATGAAGCGTTGAGCCGCGAGTTTATGACACGGTTTCCCAAGATCCGAGCGGCCCTTGCCAAATGAGCCGAGTTGGCTGCCCATTGAGGCTGTCATCAATTACAACCGACTGGAAGCGGAAGCGTCAGGAGAGCCGCATTTCTTGTGCGACCGTGGCTTGCTCGAAAGCGCATTGGCGCGGCCGCGAAACTTCTTTGGTTTCGGCGAAGAAGACATCGTTGTACTCGCCGTTGTTCTAATGGCGGGTATTGCGCGAGCCCACGCCTTCGAGCAGGCCAACAAGCGCACAGCCTTCGAAGCTCTGTGGCATTTTCTGCGTCAGAATGGCTACGACCTGGCCATTGACGACACCGTACGGTGGGCGGAGGAGGTGATCGCGCTCGTGGAGCACCGCATCACCGAGGAAGATTTTGCGCGCGCTATTCGCCCCTGCGTAGTGGAACGCTAGTTCCGAAGGCTGCGAGCCCCGGCTGCCGAACCACTTAGGTAAACCGCTCCCAGGCAGATTGGCGCGAGATACCCAACGCACCCCCGATCTGGGCCCAACTCACCCCGCGGGACCGCAGAAGTTCGACCACCGATTGGAGTTGATTGCCTTTGCCTTGCACCGTCTCCTCGATGGCCGCCAGTTGTTCCAGCAAACGTTCTGTCGGCAACTCTGCGGGCGAGGGGGGTCTCGATGCGATTGGGCGACCGGCAATGATCTCGTTGCACAAACCCACGCACTCGTCGCAGATGAAGATACTGCCATGGCCGGAAATCAACTTCTTCACGTTGTGCTGCGACTTGAAGCAGAAGGAGCAGTAGAGGATTTTCGCGGGCGCCGCGCCCCCTGCCGCCGTCTGCGCCGGCGCCGCCGCCTCTGACATGGGGCCCTCCTCCATTCCGTCAGGTAAAACCTGACAGTCAGGTAAACCCTGACAGCCGAGGAGTCAAGTTCTGATCGTCAAACTCGGCCGTTGGTGTGCCCAAGGGCAAGCGCGCTCGAACGCTGCCGCGATGCGGAGCAAAGCGCCGTCTGCGCCAACCGGCGCGATGAGCTGGATCGCGAGCGGCATGCCGGCGCTGTCGAAACCGGCGGGCAGGCTGACTGCCGGATTGCCGGTGAGGTTGAACGGCATCGTGTAGGGGTACCAGGCGGCGCGGATGTTCTCGACCGGCTCGCCATCGATCTCGATTGGACCGAAGAAGTCCTGATCGATCGGCACGGCGCTGCGCGACAGCGTCGGCATCGCCGCGATATCGCAAGCATCGAACCAAGACTGTATCTGGCGATAAAGCCGGGTTCTTTGGAAGAGAGCCTCGTATAGTTCGGTGGCGAAACAGCTGGCGATGCGGTCCATCTGCCGCACAAAGGTCGGGCACATGATGTCGCGATGTTGCTTCAGATGATGCCCGAACTGCGCCAACCGGTAACCACCGTTAACGACGAACCAGATCCGTTCCGGGTTCTCGAACGGCGCGGTGAGTTCGGTAACTTCCGCGCCCAGACCGGCCAGCGCCTTAAGCGCAGTTTCGCACACGGACAGCACCTCGCTGGCAACGGCTGTGTTCCCGAGGCGGGGCCGCCAGCCGATGCGGAGGTCCCTGAGCGGCTCTTCGGCGGTAGCGGCCATGATGAAATCGGGCTTGCCGCGCGCGATCGTGAGAGGATCGCGGCGATCCGGCCCCGCCATTGCGTCCAGCATCAGCGCCGTGTCGTATGCTGTGCGGGTCATCGGCGTGATGTACGAGATATTGCCGAACCCGTCCTGCGCATATTCCTGTGGCACGACCCCGAGCCCCTGTTTGAAGCCGACGGTGCCGTTGCACGCGGCCGGGATACGCGTCGAGCCGCCGCCATCCGTTGCGACCGCGATCGGCACGAGACCCGCCGCGACGGCAACCGCCGAACCGCCGCTCGATCCGCCGGAACTGCGATCGGCGGCCCAAGCGTTGCGCGTGCGGCCGAACAGCGGCGCCTCGGTCAAGCATTGTTGGCCGAATTCCGGGGTCGTGGTCTTGCCGACGACGATCGCGCCGGCGCGTTTCAGCCGCGCGACCGCCTCGGCGTCAGCGTCCGGTACGTGGTCCTTGAAGATCAGCGAGCCCGAGGTCGTCCTGATGCCGGCCGTCGGGACCAGGTCCTTCACCGCCAGCGGGACGCCGTACAGTGGGCCGAGCGGGATGTCCCGCATCACTGCTGCTTCCGCCGCTCTGGCGGCCTCCATCGCCGGTTCGGCTGCCACAGTAATGAAAGCGTTGAGCGTGGGTTGGCTCCGCTCAATGCGCGCGAGCGCCCAACGCATGACCTCAACTGGAGAGATCTCCCGATTGCGGATCAGGGAAGCCAGTTCGGCTGCCGAGGCGAAGGCGAGATCGGTCATGGCCGCGGTTCCTTTGAGGCAACTTGCATAGACGCATGATCCCGGCGAGGATAGCTCAGGGATGATTGGCAGCGGCCTCCGCTCACTAGATACACGCCAGCCGAGATCAGGACGATCCCGACCCAATCTGATGTGCTCGGCCATTCCCCGAGCAGTGGTATGGCGAGCAGCGCCGAGAGCGCCGGCACCAACGCCCCAAACGCCGAGCCTCGCGCAGCGCCCAGGATTAAAACTGCGCGGCCATACAGAACCAGAGAGACAATGCTGACCACTAGGCCTTGGAAAATCGCCTGAATCGTCAGGTCAGGGATGGGCGCTTTCGTCAGGTGGAGCCCGTGCAGCCCGAGATAGATCGGAGCATAGATTACCAGCGAGCCGGTAGAGACAACCGCTGCTACATGAATTGGGTCGAGTTTCGCTTGCCTCATGATGACGGTGTAGCAGGCGGTCAGACATGACGCGACCAGAAAGAGCGCATCGCCGAAGCTGCGCGAGATGCCCCATGCTGTGCCGCACCAGACGACTATGATAAGGGCGCCAGACAGGATGAACGAGAGGCCAAACTTTTGCGCGATTGAGGGCTTCTCGCCTAGAACCGTCGCGCTGATCAGCGCGACGAAAAGCGGCATACATCCCGGATTGAGCGCACCTTGATCAGAAGCGGGGGCAAATCGCAGCCCGACCGCTGCCACCAGCGCATAAGGTGCGCCGGTCCCGACGACAAGCCCGCCCAATCCGAGCCATCCCAGGCGGTCGATGGCAATGCCTCGCTGCACAAGGATCGGCGACAATAAGAGACCAGCCACACCGAAGCGCAGAGCTGGAATATCCCAGGCATCGAGACTGGTCGTCACGGCCACCCGCGTCATCGCGCTCCAACCGGCCCAGATGGAAACCGCCGCAAAGCCGCATAGTGCTCCTCTGACGTAGTTTGCAGTAACCGGCTGCATCGTTTCCGACCCGAACGGGCTAGGCGACTTTTTATTGGCCCCGCGCTGTTGTCAGGTCTACGGAAGCGGCAGGCTGAACGACCCCAAGGCCCTGATTCTTTATCAACGCCCCGGTTATCAATAATGCCATGCCGGCACAAATGGCGGAGATGACCAAGGAGGTTTTGGACATCCCGACCGTATCGGCCAATGACCCGAATAAGGGTGCGCCGATCAAAGCACTGCCGAGAATTCCGACACTATAAGTCGACATCACACGACCGCGCACATCATCGCGCGCTCTGACTTGCAGCGTGCTTGCGACCGTGACATTGAAAAAACCGCAAGACATACCGAGCACAAACATGCCCGCGACGGCAAAATAGATTCCCGATAGCAAAGACAGCCACATATAGACGACGCTCAGTAACCCGCAGCCAACCGCGATCATCATCAATCCCGGTTTGACCCGGGAGGCGATTGTCAATGAGCCGGTGACGGCGCCCAAGCCCAAAGCTGACATCATAATGCCCAACAATTCGCTCGAGCCGTCGAGCAGCGCCGATGCCACGAGAGGAACCATTACCTGCAAATTGTAAGCCGCGATGAAGATCACAGACATGGTTGCTATGGTAAGGCGCAGGACGCGATCTCGCCAAACATACGACAAGCCCTCGCGCACCTGACCCGGCTGCCGTTCTAGGGGTCGAGCCGCATAGAGACGGCGGACGTCAAGCGCCATCAAAACGATGATGACGATTGCGAAACTGGCGGCGTTTAGAAAGAAACTCGAAGCCATGCCGAAATACGCGATCACCAAGCCACTCACTGCGGGCCCGATCATTCGCCCGGACGAAATCACCGCGTTGTTCAGCGCCACGGCGTTGGGCAAGTCGGCTTCACCGACGAGATCTTTGAGGAAGCTCGACAGCCCAGGTCGGTCGATGCAGATGATCAGACCAAACACTAGGGCAGCCAGCCAGATCATCCATAACCGGATCAGATGAGTGGCGGCCAGTACCCCGACTACCGCAGCCAGCAGCGCCAAGGCACTTTGCGTCGCGATCAGCAACCGGCGGCGGTCGAACCGGTCCACAATGACCCCGCCATAAAGGCCGAAAAGCACCAGTGGCCCGAATTGCAGCGCGTTTGTGATCCCGAGCGCCAGCCCGGAGTGAGCCAGCTGCAGTACCAGCCAGTTCTCGGCCGTAATCTGGATCCAGGAGCCGATATTGGACCCGACTTGCGCTGCAAAATAGAGCCGAAAATTGCGGGTCCGCAAACTGGCAAACGTTTCCTGAAACCTGTGTGGCAGGATTCCCGTTTGTTCTGCCATGACCAGACGTCTCCTGCTCTCGCCCGATGGGGCAAGCCGCACGGTTCCAAAATCGCAAAGGTCCTATCGTTAGGGCCCGAACGCCGCTACTCCGGATGGACGCTCATTTTCTTCGGAAACACCAATCCCAAAGGTTTCCCGGAACCCGCGCTTTCCCGATGCGGTGACGATGACGGCGCGGCTGTGCCGCATCAGTTCGGTCCAACCGAGATCAAAGCACCGCTTGGTGAGCGCCGCTCCCAGCGCGCCGGCGAGGTGCGGTCGGCGTTCGGTCCAGTCGAGGCACAATCGGCAGAAATGACGGCGCCTCGAACTCAGTGTCGAGAGATCAATGCCAAACTCGGCAAGAAACCGGCTGCCCGCCTCGGTGATTTCGGCGGCTTCGCCGCCGAGCACGATGTATTCGTGCATCGTGAAAAAGTCGGTGAGCTCGACACTGAGCCGGCCGGCAAGATGATCGTAGCATATTCGGGCCGCGCTGAGCTCTTGCGCTTGCCGCGACAGCGGGCGGTAGCGCGGCCGGTTTTCGAGCGCAACCATCACGATGCCGTCGAGCATCTCTACCACCGCCGGTGAGGCAAGCCGAAAATACCGGTGCCGTCCGTCTTTGACCGGCGACAGCAGGCCCGCCTCCGTCAGCTTGGCGAGATGCGTACTGGCGGTCTGTGGCGTGACGCGCGCCGCGTAGGCCAGTTCGCTGGCGGTGAGAGCGCGGGCGTCAAGAAGTGCCGCGAGCATCGTCGCTCTCGCAGGTTCTCCGACCAGTGCCGCTATCTCGGCGATGAGCGGGCCGGTAATCATGCTTTCAATATAGCCCTGGCTTGGCTTCGCTGCCGTGGAAACGCTTCGATGTCGATCGAAGCAAACGGCGCGGGGCGGCGAGCTAGCGGATCGGGTGGATGTCCACCCCAACGGACCTCGCTATACTTCGCCAAGAGCGATCCGCCGTCAGTGCTCGGACATTGAGGCGAGCAGCGAGCGCGAGGCATGCGCGATCGCCGAAAGACAGCCCGGATTTCCGCGTCGCCGGCAAGAGCAGGCCGGCGGCGAAGGCCAAGTCGTCATCAAATGGGATCCGTTCGATCGGGAGCGGATCGAGCACCAGCCGAATATCGGCTTCCGCCGCCCCGTTGCGCGCAAAATGTCCGACGACCTCGCAGAGATTAACCGTCGTCATCGCCGAGTTCGCGAAAACGGTTCCGACCTCATCGCCGCCTCGCTCAGCCAACAGGAGGGCCAATAGGGCGGAGGCGTCTAGAACCGCCTCAATCATTCATGCGCCGCCTCCCGGCGTCGTTCGAAGAGAAAGGCATCGACCGAGGCTTTGGGTTTGCCCCCGATCAACCGCCGCGTCAGAGCCTGCGCTTGCGCGAGCACTTCTCCAACGGTTCTGATGCGGATCTCGCGACCATCGAGCTCGACGACGACATCGCCGCCACGTTCAAGACCGACCGCCTTGCGAAACTCCGCTGGTATACTGAGACGTCCGGATTCGGAGACGCGCCCACGCGCGGCAGTCATGGCATATTCCGACAATTGACCCAATCATGACAATATGGCTTCTGGTAGGCTAAGGACAATCGTTTCCACGATGCCGCGTCGCTCCAACCGAGATCGCTTTGACCTTTCGGAGGCAAAGCCTTTATAAGCACCGGTTCGAACAGCAGCGGACTGGTACAGGTGCAAGATGGTTAAAGTATGGTCCCCCGACAGCTGGCGCGGCCTGCCGATCCGGCAAGTTCCCGGCTATTCGGACGAGGCGGCGCTCGCCCGGGTCGAGGAGACGTTGCACCGCTTTCCGCCGCTGGTTTTTGCCGGGGAGGCGCGGCGACTGAAAGAGCGCCTTGCCGCTGTCGCAGCGGGCAAAGCGTTTCTGCTTCAGGGCGGGGATTGCGCGGAGAGCTTCGCCGAATTCCATCCGAACAACATCCGCGACATGTTCAAGGTGCTGCTGCAAATGGCGGTGGTGCTGACCTTCGCCGCGGGCTGCCCGGTCGTCAAGGTCGGGCGGCTCGCGGGACAATTCGCGAAGCCGCGCTCGTCCGAAACCGAAACTCAGAACGGCGTCACGCTGCCTTCCTACCGCGGCGACATCATCAACAGCCTTGATTTCGATGCCGCCCTGCGCGAACCGGACCCGCAACGCATGATCCAGGCCTACAGCCAATCGGCTGCGACCCTCAACCTGCTGCGGGCGTTCGCACAGGGCGGCTATGCCGACCTGCACCGTGTGCACGCGTGGAACCAGGATTTCGTCGCCGACTCGCCGCAAGGCGAGCGCTACCGGGCGCTTGCCGACCGGCTGACCGAGACGCTCAATTTCATGGAGGCGTGCGGACTGACCTCGGAGACGACGCCGCAGATCCGCGAGACCGAATTCTATACCTCGCACGAGGCGCTGTTTCTCAGCTACGAAGAGGCGCTGACGCGGATCGACTCGACGACCGGCGACTGGTACGACTGCTCGGCGCATCTCGTCTGGCTCGGCGACCGCACACGGCAGGCCGACGGCGCCCATGCCGAGTTTCTGCGCGGCATCAAGAACCCGATCGGCATGAAATGCGGTCCGACCCTCGAACCCGACGACCTGTTGCGGCTGATCGACCGGCTCAATCCCGAAAACGAGCCGGGCCGCCTGACCCTGATCACCCGCATGGGGGCCGACAAGGTTGAGGCGCGGCTGCCCTACCTGATCCGCACCGTCCAGCATGAAGGGCGCAATGTCGTGTGGTGCATCGACCCGATGCACGGTAATAGGATAACTCTCAGTAACGGGTATAACACGCGGCCGTTCGACCGGATACTCGACGAGGTGCACGCAGCGTTTGCGATCCATGCTGCCGAGGGCACCTACGCCGGCGGGATCCATTGCGAGCTCACTGGGCAGAACGTCACCGAATGCATTGGCGGCGCCCAAGCCATCAGCGAGGCAGATCTTTCCGACCGATACTTGACTCATTGCGATCCGCGGCTCAACGCCAGCCAGGCGATCGAACTGGCCTTCGAACTCGCCGAGGCACTGAAGCGAGAGCGACAGGGCGACGGTGGCTCGAACCGACTCGTCGTGGCTACCTAGAGCCTGTTATTGCGAGGAGCAACGCGACGCAGCAATCTCGGCCCCGGCGCGCAACGCGCGTGGAGATTGCTTCGCTCCGCTCGCAATGACAGCATGGGTGCTATGGACGACCTTGCGGCACAGACCGATAGCTACTTTCTGAAGACAAAGGCGATCGTCGGGCATTTCGGCGATCGCCAGGCGACTTACGCCGTGTTCCTCCGCCGCCCGGTCATCAGCGCACCGCGCTTTGCACTCGAATTTCTCCAGAGCATGGCGGCCGAACGCGATGTCGGCTTCGATATCGAGATCAGTCACCCCGAGGGCGCCTGGGTCGGCGCAGGCGACCCGATCCTGTACGTGACCGGCCCTCTGTTCCACCTCGTCGATCTCGAAACCGTGCTGCTGCAGAAGCTCGGCCCTCCGTGCGTTGCCGCTTACAACGCCTATGCAATGTGCGCCGATCTGCCGAAGGTCGCCTTTATGGCGATGGATGCGCGCCACTGCGCCGGGCCCGAGATGGCGGCGATGATGGCCTATGCCGCTGCCGTCGGCTCGGCATTGGCGCAGCGCGAGGCCGGCGCCGTCGGCTTTGTCGGCTGCGCGACCGACGCGACCGCGCAGTTCTTCGGGCAGGCCAAGGGTCTCGGCACGATGCCGCATGCACTGATCGGCTATGCCGGCTCGACGGTGCGCGCGGCGGAAATGTATCGCGAAGTGTTCCCGGACGAGCCGATGACCGTGCTCATCGATTATTTCGGGCAGGAGACCTCGGATGCCGTGGCGGTTGCGTGCCGCTTTCCGGAGCTCGCGGCCGCGGGCCGGCTCTCCGTCCGCATCGACACGCCTGGCGGCCGCTACTGCGAGGGCCTCGACCCCGCCCGCTCTTACGAGGTGCTCGAACACCACGCGCCGCATGCCATCCGCGGCTACCGCACGGAGGAGGAATTACGTCATCTGGTCGGCACCGGGGTCTCGGCCGCGGCGATCTGGCGGCTGCGCCAGACATTGGACGAGGCCGGGTTCACCGCCGTCAAGATCGTCGCGAGCTCGGGGTTTGGTCCGGCAAAGTGCCGCATGATGGCGGCCGCCAATGCGCCGATCGATGTGATCGGCACGGGCTCGTATCTCCCCGAACTATGGAGCGAGACTTACGCGACCGCCGACATCATCGCCTATGACGGGGTGCCGATGGTCAAGGCCGGCCGCGAATTCTTGCTCCGCCACCGAAGAGAGGGATAGCGCGGGTTCCCCCGAACCGGTTCGGTTTCGTGGATGACAATGTCGTGCGGCCGGACTAGGTTGCGAATCCGGCATCTTTACCATAAGACGAGCGGCTCGAACCGCCTTCGCAACCGAAGCAGGAGCCAAGTCAATCTGGCGGTGCAGGGGCTGCCAAAATCGGTGAGGCGCCAGCGAATGCGTAAGCACTAAGATCCAGAAGTTCTGCGTTAAAAACGAAGTGCTGGCCTCGATCGTCGCGGCGTCCGCCTGGTTCCTCCGGGTTCGACGATCTGGGAGGTCGCCATGGCAGCAATTCGCTCGACGTTCGGATCCACAATATCCGGCCGCCATGTTCTCGGCGCTAAACTCGACAGCATCCCGTTCAGCGGTTACCACATCTTGATCATCGCCGTGCTCGCCCTCGTCGGTTTTGTCGAGGGCTATGATTTGGCGATTACCGGTTCGCTGCTGGTGCTGGCCAAGGAGCCGCTGCATCTGACAGGGACCGACATCCGCTGGCTCGCGGTCGGACCCACCTTCATGTTGTGCATCGGCGGCTTCGCGTTCTCGGCGGTATCCGACCATTGGAGCCGCAAGACGGTGATGCTGGTGGGCTTGATTTCCACTACGTTTTTGACCTTGTTGATACCACTGGTACAGAACGCCGAGCAGCTGATCATCCTGCGTCTGCTGACCGGTCTTGGCGCGGGCGGCGTAGTTTCAGCGCCGTTCCCGATCGCCGCTGAGCTGATGCCGGCGCAGCACCGGCGCACCTACGGTGCGGTTTATGAGGTCGCGTTGGCGAGCGCCTTCACGTTGCTGCCGTTCATCGCCTTTCTGCTGGCCGGCAACCCGAACGCGTTTCGACTGTTGGCATTGCCCGGCGGGTTGGCGCTGTTCGTCGTGCCCGCGCTCCTCTTTTTTGTGATTCCCGAAAGTCCGCGCTGGCATTTGCGTAGAGGCCACCCTCAGATAGCGGTCGACATTGTCAACCGGATCATCAGGCGAGCCGGCAACCGCGTGGCGCCGCTGACGGTGGAGGAGCTTGGCGACCTCCGGGAAACCGCGGTCGAGCATCTTCCGCCCTATTGGGCCTTGTTCGCTCGCGGCCAGCTGCGCTGGACCACGGTCGGCATTCTGGCCGGCGTCTTCGCCGGAACCGCGTATTTTTTGATTTCCGTTCTGCTGCCAAAGGCGCTGGTCGATCAGGGTGCAGCCGTCACCCTAAGCTTCGGGCTCAATTCGCTGGTGTTCTTCGCGAGCATGCCGGGAAAGGCGTTCACCGGGTTCCTGATGGAGATCATCGGGCGGCGCTGGACGATCTTCTATGCGCTCGCCGGCTCGCTGCCCGGCCTTGTCCTGATGCTGCTGGCGCACGGGACGGGGGAATACGCTACGGTCGTCATGGTCCTCGGCGCTGTGATCACCGGCTTCACCGTGCTGTCCGCTTTCACCGCCACCCGGGTCTATCTCTCCGAGCAGTTCCCGACCGTGCTGCGCGGCCGCGGACATACGTTCGGCGAGTCGACCGGGCGGGTCTTTGCTGGCGTCCTGGCGCCCTTCCTGATGGAACCGTATGTCGCCTCGCCGACGATCTTCTTCGGGACGATACTGGCGGTCGTGGCGATCGGCGCCTTCATCCCGTTGGTCTTTGGCCGGGAGACCGTCGGCCAGCTGGAAGTGGTGACCGCGGGGAGGCCGGCGTTGGCCCTAAGAGCGGCATAAACACGATCAGCCCGAGGTAGCCGGTAGCCGCGGCGCAGCGAGCAGTGCGGCGGCCAGCACCGAGAATGCCCGCTACGTGACAGCGCTGGCGGAGAGCAGAGGTAACTGACAGCGGGTCCGCGGAGTGGCATGATCTCGCACAGCCAATCCGTCCAAGAATTGTGCGATGCCAGCTCGGCAGAGCCCTGGTCTCGTCCGCGCATGTAGGTCGTTTGCAGCGGGCGCAAGCTTCGCGGCTGTCCTGCTCGGTGGGCTGGTTCTCGTGGGGTGGGTGTTCGACCTCGCGGCTCTCAAAACCGTATTTCCCGGGCTGGTCGCGATGAACCCTGCGACTGCTCTCGGCTTCGTCCTCGGAGGTACCGCCACGTGGATAGAAGCGGCTGAACGATCGGCCTCGCCCCAACGACGCCGGATAGCATGGGCATGTGCCGGTGTCGTCTTCATAATCGGGGTGGTGCGAATTCTCGGATACCTGTTCGGCTTCGATCCCCTTGTCGACAGTTTCCCTTTCCGATCGCAGCTCGATCGCGAGGTGCCGCCCAACCGAATGGCGCCGAACACGGCACTGGACCTCCTGATCAGCGGGCTTGCGCTGCTGAGTATAGACGTGGAGCTCCGCCGGGGCTGGAGGCCCGCGCAGTTCCTGGCATTGACTGCCGCGATCATCGCCGCCCTCGCGTTCATGGGCTACGCGTACAGCGTCGTGCTGCTCTCGCGTGTGGCTTCCTACATCCCGATGGCGCTGCACACGGCCGTGGGCTTCCTATTGCTGTCGGCAGCAATCCTGTGTGCCCGACCGGAGCAGGGCACCATGGCGGTCGTCGTGTCTGACGCCCACGGTGGTCACATCTTCCGTCGGCTGCTGCCTGCCGCGGTGTCGACGCTCTTCGTCATTGGGTGGCTTCAGCTGATGGGCCAGAGTGCCGAGCTTTATGGACCTCAATTCGGGGCGGCGCTCACAGTCGCTGCAAGCATCAGCATTCTCGGCTCTCTGATCTGGTGGAACGCGCTGACCGTCAACCGCGCCGAAGCCGAGCGACAGCAAATTGAGCTGGAGCTCGCATTGGCACGCGAGAACGAAGTCGAGATCGGCTTCAAGATCCAGCAGACGCTGCTGCTCGAGCAACCGCCGCGCGATCTCGCAGGGATCCGGGTTGCGGCGCTTACGATCCCATCGCAGCGGATCGATGGCGACTTCTATGACTTTTATCGGCACGGCGACCACTGCCTCGACGTGGTCATAGGCGATGTCATGGGCAAGGGCATTCCGGCCGCGCTACTCGGCGCGGCGACGAAGAGCTATATCCTCCAGGCCCTCAGTCGCCTCGTTACCCTCGCCGGCCCCCAGGATCTCCCGCAACCCCGCGAGATCATATCCCTTGCGCACGCCGGAATTGTGAAACAGCTGATCGAGCTCGGCAGCTTCGTCACGACCAGCTACGCCCGCTTCGACCTCGACCGGCATCGGCTGGACCTCGTCGACTGCGGACATACCGAGGCGATCCATTTCCGGCATGCCGAACAGGCCTGCGCCATGCTGCGCGGCACCAACCTTCCTCTCGGCGTGATCGAGGGCGAGATCTACGACCAGATCACCGTCCCTTTTGAGCCCGGCGACATCCTGCTCTTCTACTCTGACGGTGTGACCGAAGCCCGCAACCGGGCTGGTGAGTTCTTCGGTACGCAACGGCTTGCCGAGCTCGTACGCACGTGCAACCGCCTAGAGCCGGAGCAACTCGTCGAGCGCCTGCGTGAGGCAGTGGCTTCTTTCTCCGGATCCGGACGCTTCGCCGATGATCTCACCTGTGTCGCGGTTACCTTGGGAGAGCGTGAGGCGACACGGAGACGGGCGGAACTCGAGCTTTCGAGTACCCTTTCAGAGCTCGCCTCGGCGCGCGCCTTCGTACGCGACTTTTGCCGAGCGCTTTCCGATCCACCGGTCAACGAGGAGACCGTCGCGCAGCTGGAGCTCGCCGTCACCGAAGCCACCAGCAACATCATTCGTCACGCCTATGGCGGCCGCACCGACCAGCGCATTCAGCTCTCGGCCGACGCCTTTGCCGACCATGTCGTGCTCAGGCTCCATCATCTCGGGGCTAGCTTCGACCCCGAAACGGTGAGCCCGCCAGCCTTCAACGGTTCCCGCGAGGGCGGCTTCGGCGTGTACCTCATCGCCCAATCGGTTGATGATGTGCGTTATTATCGCGATCAGAGGGGCCGGAATTGCATCGCGCTCGTGAAACGCCGGCTAGCGTACGCATAGGAGGGGGCCGTCCGATGGACATAGCCAATGCCCTAGTCGACGCGATCTCGCCGGTCTCCAAGAGAGGAGAGGGAACTGGCAACGGGCTCCGCGGAGTGGCATCACCTCGCAGAGCCAATCCGTCCCAGAGCGGTGCGATGACAACTCGTCAGAGTCCTGGTCTCGTCCGCGCGTGTAGGTGGTTTGCAGCGGGCGCAAGCGTCGCGGCTGTCCTGCTCGGTGGGCTGGTCCTCGTCGGGTGGCTGTTCGACCTCCCAGCTCTCACCAAGATATTTCCCGGGCTGGTCGCCATGAACCCCGCCACCGCGCTTGGCTTTGTCTTTGGAGGCGCAGCGACGTGGGTGGAAGCGGGCGAACAACCCACGTCCCACCTGCGTCTGCAGATAGCGCGGGCATGCGCCGGGATGGTCGTGATCATCGGGGCGGCGCGAATTCTCGGATACCTGTTCGGCTTCGATCCTCTTGTCGATAGCCTCCCGTTCCAATCGCAACTCGATCGCGAGGTACCGCCCAACCGGATCGCGCCGAACACCGCACTGGACTTTCTGATCACAGGGCTTGCGCTCCTGAGCATCGACCTGGAGGTTCGCCGGGGCTGGAGGCCCGCACAGTTCCTGGCATTGACTGCCGCGATCATCGCCGCCCTGGCCTTCATGGGCTACGCGTACAGCATCGAGCCCGGAACCGGCGGCGGCGAGGTCAACATCGTCCAGGACATCTGCTGCGGCCCCGATGGCGAGGCCTATGTCCCGCTCCTCTCGCGTGTGGCTTCGTACATCCCGATGACGCTGCACACGGCCGTGGGCTTCATGTTGCTGTCGGCAGCAATCCTGTGCGCCCGACCGGAGCAGGGGATCATGGCGGTCGTAGTGTCTGACGCCCATGGTGGTCGGATCTTCCGTCGGCTGCTGCCTGCCGCGGTGTCCACTCTCTTCGTTATAGGGTGGCTGCAGCTGATGGGCCAGAGGGCTGAGCTTTATGGCCCCCAGTTCGGGGTAGCGCTCACTGTCGCTGCGAGCATCAGCATCCTCGGCTCTCTGATCTGGTGGAACGCGTTGACCGTCAACCGCGCCGAAGCCGAGCGGGAGCGAATTGAGCTGGAGCTCGCATTGGCCCGCGAGAACGAGGTCGAGATCGGCTTCAAGATCCAGCAGATCCTGCTGCTCGAGCAGCCGCCTCGCGATCTCGCAGGGATCCGGGTTGCGGCGCTCACGATTCCGTCGCAGCGGATCGATGGCGACTTCTATGACTTTTACCGGCACGGCAACCGCTGCCTCGACGTGGTCATAGGCGATGTCATGGGCAAGGGCATTCCAGCCGCGCTGCTTGGCGCGGCGACGAAGACCCATATTCTCCAGGCTCTCAGCCGGCTGGTCGCGCTCGCCGGCCCCGAGGATCTGCCGGAACCTCGCGAGATCGTCTCCCTCGCGCACGTCGGAATTGTGAAACAGCTGATCGAGCTCGGCAGCTTCGTGACCGCCAGCTACGCCCGCTTCGATCTGGAGCGGCATCGGCTGGACCTGGTCGACTGCGGACATACCGAGGCGATCCATTTCCGACATGCCGAGCACATCTGCGCCATGCTGCGCGGCACCAACCTTCCTCTCGGCGTAATTGAGGGAGAGATCTACGACCAGATCACCGTGCCGTTTGAGCCCGGTGACATCCTGCTTTTTTACTCGGACGGGGTGACCGAAGCCCGCAACCGGACTGGAGAGTTCTTCGGGTCCGAACGGCTGGCCGAGTTCGTGCGAGGTTTCAGCCATCTCGACCCGGAACAGCTCGTCGAGCGCCTGCGCGAGGCGGTGGCTTCGTTCTCCGGATCCGAACGCTTTGCCGATGATCTTACCTGTGTCGCGGTGACCCTGGGAGAGCGTGAGGCGACCCGGAGACGGGCGGAACTCGAGCTTTCGAGTACCCTTTCAGAGCTCGCCTCGGCGCGCGCCTTTGTACGCGACTTCTGCCGCGCGCTTTCCGATCCACCGCTCGACGAGGAGACCGTCGCACAGCTGGAGCTGGCAGTCACCGAAGCGACGAGCAACATCATTCGTCACGCCTATGGTGGTCGCACCGACCAGCGGATCCAGCTCGTCGCCGACGCCTTTGCCGACCGGGTCGTGCTCCGGCTCCACCATCTCGGCGCCAGCTTCGACCCCGAAGCGGTGAGCCCGCCAGCGTTCGACGGTTCCCGGGAGGGCGGCTTCGGCATGTACCTGATCGCCCACTCGGTCGATGATGTGCGTTATTATCGCGATGAGAGGGGCCGGAATTGCATCGCGCTCGTGAAACGCCGGCTAGCGTACGCATAGGAGGGGCCGTCCGATGGACATAGCCGTCGAGAACTTTGGCGCAGTGACGATCGCGACGCTCCACGGAGACGAGCTCGATGCCAGCAACGTCCAGGATTTCAAGCGCGATGTCGCCCCGGTGCTGGCCGAAAATCGCAACGTGATCCTGGACCTCAGCCATCTGCGCTTTATCGACAGCTCCGGGCTGGGTGCGATGCTGTCCTGCCTGCGACAGCTCAATGCGACGGGGGCCGAGCTCAAGCTCTGCGGGATGGCCAAGGCCGTGCGCGCGGTGTTCGAGTTGGTACGCATGCACCGGATCTTCGATATTTATGACACGCGAGAGCAGGCAGTGAGCGCCTTCCAGCGCTGATTTTGCGGCGAAGCAGAATGGTCTCGGACGATCAGTCGTCGGAGTTCACCGCAGCTGTCGAACAGCTTGGTGCTGGCGCGGCTTCCGAGCCGTTGGTACAGCGTCCAACGGAACCATGCCTCTTCGTCATCTTTGGTGCGAGCGGCGATCTCACCGGGCGGAAGCTGATTCCTGCACTATACAACCTTTGGTGCCAGGACTTCTTGCCGCCGGGCTTTGCCGTGGTCGGGGTGGCCATTTCGCCAATGACTGACGACGAGTTTCGCGCCCTCATGCGCGAGCGGGTACGCCAGTCGTCTGAGGTCTTGGCTTTTCGGCCGCGTCTTTGGGACGAATTTTCGTCCTCGCTGCATTACGTCACGGCAGATTTTCAGGCGACGGCCGCGTATTGGCAGCTTGCTGAACGCCTGCACGAAATTGATACGGAGCATGGAGCCTGCGGCAATCTTTTACTGTACTTGGCTACTGCGCCGAGCCTCTTCGCATCTATCGTGGAGCATCTCGCCGCCGAGACGGTCATCGAGCCGCAGGGGACCGGGACACCTTGGGCGCGTCTAGTCGTCGAGAAGCCGTTTGGTCAGGACCGCAGCAGTGCGAGGCGCCTCGATGCGGCCATCCACAAGGTCTTTGATGAAGCCCAGGTCTACCGCATCGATCATTATCTCGGCAAGGAAACGGTGCGGAACATTCTCGCCTTCCGTTTCACGAACTCGATCATCGAGCCGATCTGGAACCGCCATTATATAGCCAATGTACAGATCACCGCCGCCGAGACATTGGGTGTGGAACACCGCGGGCGTTATTACGAAGAGGCGGGATGTCTGCGCGACATGTTTCAGAACCATCTGCTGCAGCTACTCGCGCTGATCGCGATGGAGCCGCCTGTGGGTTCCTACGGCGAGTCGGTTCGGGACAGGAAAATTGACGTCCTCCGCACGATCGTTCCGCTCGATCCCGCGCATCTCAACAACGCGGCGGTTCGCGGTCAGTACAGTGACGGGGAAATTGACGGACGTTCCGTGCCGGCTTATCGCGAGGAGCCGGACGTCAGCGCCGAGTCTTGGACCGAGACCTTCGCGGCACTCAGGCTTGAGGTCGACAACTGGCGGTGGGCTGGAGTGCCCTTCTATTTGCGTTCCGGCAAGCGGATGTCACGCAAGCTGACGGTAGTCAGCATTGAGTTCGAGCAGGTGCCGCACCTGTTTCTTGCCGAGCGACGGCAGCACCACATCAAGCCCAACGTACTGACACTCCGGATACAGCCGGATGAGGGTATTTCGCTCCAGCTCGGAGCCAAAGCCCCGGGCCCGGAGATGAGCATCCGCCAAATGCAGATGAACTTCTCTTATGGGGAGGCCTTCGGAGAGTTCCCGGCCACTGCGTACGAGACGCTCCTCGTCGACGCCATGCATGGAGATCCGACACTGTTCAATCGGAGCGATGCCGTTGACGTGGCGTGGCGCATCCTCGAGCCTGTCCTCGAACATTGGCGTACGACGCGCACGGCTGCGTCCTTGCCGATCTATCCCGCAGGCAGTTGGGGCCCGAGGCTTGCCGACGACCTTCTTGCTCGTGACGGCCATGCCTGGCGGAACACGACGCGGCTTCCGAGATACGTGCCGCCGCCATGAGCCACCTTCCCAAATCACCGGCCCTTTTACCAGCAGAGCTCCAAGACGCGATCGGTCGGCACGCGCGGTACTCGCTCGGCAAAGCGGCTCCGGATATCTCTGCGCGTGATCTCTTCCAAGCGGTCGCACTCGCCGTGCGGGATCGGCTCGTGGATGGCATGCTCGAAACTGAGCATCGATACGAGCAGCTCGACTCCAAGAGGCTATACTACCTATCGATCGAGTTTCTCATTGGCCGTTCACTCCGGAATAACCTGACGAATCTTGGAATTCTCGATCTCTGCCGCGAGGCCCTGCGCAGCTATGGGCCAGATCTGGACGCGATCGAAGATGCCGAGCCGGATGCAGCGCTCGGCAATGGCGGTCTTGGCCGGTTGGCAGCCTGTTTCCTCGACTCCCTCGCGACGCTCGATCTTCCAGGATACGGCTATGGAATCAACTACGAGTACGGTCTGTTCAAACAGGAGATCGATAAGGGTTATCAGAAGGAAAGGCCGGACAACTGGCTTGCTGAGGGCACACCTTGGGAGATTGGGCATCCCGAGGAGGCATGCGTGGTCCCCATCTATGGGAGGATCGAGCACGCGACGGATCGGCACGGCCACTACAACCCGATGTGGATGGACTGGAAGATCCTGATCGGCGTGCCCCATGATATGCCGATCGTGGGTTATGGCGGGCGTACAGTGAACTTCCTGCGCCTCTACTCCGCGAGGGCCTCCCATGAATTCGACATGCAGATCTTCAACGATGGGGACTACTTCAAGGCCGTAGAGCAGAAAATGACATCGGAGACCATCTCCAAGGTTCTTTATCCTTCAGACTCCGTTGCCTCTGGTCAGGAGTTACGGCTGTTGCAGGAGTACTTCCTAGTAGCCTGTGCCATTCGCGACGTCATCAGACGTTACCGTCGTCGCCATGATAAGTTCGATCAATTGTCGTCCAAGGTAGCAATCCAACTTAACGACACTCATCCTGCCCTCGCCGTGGCAGAATTGATGCGAATCCTCGTCGACGAGAACGACCTGCCTTGGGAAGAGGCGTGGGAATCGTCGTGCGCCACCTTCGGGTACACAAACCACACACTGCTGCCAGAAGCCCTCGAGCGATGGCCTGTCGCGCTCCTCGACTCCGTCCTGCCCCGTCATCTGCAAATTATTTACGAGATCAATCGTAGGTTCCTTGACGAGGTGGCCGCCCGCTATCCCGGCGATCAGGGGCGCCTTCGGCGCATGTCGCTCATCGAGGAGGACAAGCGTAAGCAGGTACGTATGGCGCATCTGGCGATCGTCGGCAGCCACTCGGTAAATGGGGTGTCCGCCCTCCATACCGAGCTGATCCAGAGCTCGCTGGTGCCGGATTTCGCACAGCTCTGGCCCGAGCGGTTCAACAATAAGACAAATGGGGTAACGCCGCGTCGTTGGCTGCTGGGCGCCAATCCGCAGCTTTCGGAGCTTATCAGCGGGGTCATTGGCCGCGGTTGGGTGAGCCAGCTCGAACAACTCCGTGCCTTGGAGCCGTACGCCGACGACGTCGGGTTTTGTGACGAATTCCTCGGGGTCAAGCGCGCGAACAAGGAACGGCTAGCGCGGGTGATCAGAGAGACGACGCGCGTGAGCGTGGATCCGGATTCGTTGTTCGACGTACATGCGAAGCGGATTCATGCCTACAAACGACAGCTCCTCAATGTCATGCACATAATCGACGACTACCTTTGTATGCGCGAGGGAGCAAAAACACCGAACGCACCGCGAACCTACGTCTTCGCGGGCAAGGCGGCACCGGGCTACTGGGTGGCGAAGCAGATCATCAAGCTGGTGAACAGTGTCGCCGGTATCATCAATTCAGACCGAAAGGCGCGGGAGTGGATGAGGGTAGTGTTCATCCCGGACTATCGCGTTTCGCTTGCCGAGCTCATCATCCCGGCCGCTGATCTAAGCGAGCAGATATCGACCGCCGGAAAGGAGGCGTCGGGCACGGGCAACATCAAGTTCGCGATGAACGGTGCGCTCACGATCGGCACCCTGGACGGCGCCAACATCGAGATCCGCCGCGACGTGGGCGCGGAGAACATCTTCATCTTCGGTCACACGGCAGAGCAGGTGCAGGGCCTGACGGCGGAGGACGGGTATCATCCTTGCGAACACTACGAACGCGACCCGGCGGCAAGGCGGGTTCTGGATGCGCTAGCCTCCAACCTCTTCTGCCCACGTGAGCCGGGGCTATTCCGATGGATCCGCGATGCCCTCCTCGACCCAGCCGACGCGCACGTCCACCTCGCGGACTTCCCGAGCTATCTTCAGTCCCATGCCGATGCCGGTGCGGAATACACTCGGACCGGCACCTGGGCGCGCAAGGCCATCCTGAACGTCGCGCGTATCCACAATTTCTCGAGCGACCGGACGATAGCGGAGTACGCCAGGGACATCTGGCACCTCTAACCCGCCACTCCGCGCTCAGGCTAAACTAACAGCGCCTATTATTGCAGGCACAGGGTTATTCGCCCTTGCGCCTGCCCGGGCGCTATGCGGTGAAACCGAACCCAATAAAAGGCGCTGATTTCCTAACTTGCGCACCAGTCGCAAATCCGAACACGATCGAAGACGCGGTCAGAATGCCGTGATCACTGGAGCGGGCACGTCGTGTTCCTGGACGCCGCGGACGCCGGGGATCGTTTCCGCCGCGACCCGCAGCGCCCGCCTATTTTCGGTCGGCTCATCCTCGGAGATCCAAAAATGAACAATCCCGTCGCGGACGATGATGTCCTCCGGCCAGATCCGCGCCCACTCCTCGCGGCCGAGTTCGGCAAGCAGACGGGCGCGGATCGAGCGGTCGTCGCCCTCACCCTCGCGCGGCGAGGCACCCTTCGTCGCCCCTAAGGCGCGGACGATGTTGGCGCGGCTGATGATGCCGACAACCTTGCCGTCGTGCATGACCGGCACGCGCTTGACCCGCTTCGCCTCAAGCAATTCCGCCACTTCGGCAAGTTCGGTGTCTTCGGTGACAGTTACGACATCGGGCGACATGATCTCCTTGACGGTACGGCCGTGCGATTTGACGTACTCGCGCGCGAGATCGGACGCGAAATCGTCAAGCCACCACGAGCGGCGGCGCACGCGATGGCGACGTGCGGTGCCGATTTCAGCGCGGTGCAGCAGGTCGCCCTCGCTGATGACGCCTACGAGGCGGCCGCCGGCATCGACCACCGGGGCGCCGCTGATGCCGCGTTCCGCGAGCAGTTTGGCAAAGTCTTGGACCGTCATATCCGGATCGACGGTAATCACGTCGGTCGTCATTACGTCCATCGCACGCATCGTGCGCCTCCCGCCTGTTCACCACATCGACATCCCCCGGATTACCCGGGTTCTGGCGCGATTTTGGTGACTCCTGCGCCTGCGTGGCAAGAAGGTTGTCATTCCTGAAAGCCCGCGCTGGTACCCGCGCAAGGGCCAGACGCGGAGCGCGGTTCGGAAGGCCGTTCGCCGGTGGTCTCGCGTCTTTTCTGATGGAGCCGCACACTGGGTCGCCGGTGATCTTTTTTCGCCACGATATCGTCGCGATCGGCGCTTTTATTCCGGTACTCTTTGGTAAGGAAACCGTGGGCCAGCTCGAAACTGTGAGCGAAGTCGTGCCCGCGCTGGCCTGAGGCGAGGAACGAGACGGGCTTGCCGTGGCCCTCCCCGGCTTGCGCCCGCTTGCGGGGGAGGGAAGGGTGGTGGCCAGATTTCGGGAAGTCGGGATGGCGGAAATTCGCCCCGCCGGCAGATCCGCGACGCCGGCAGCGTATGTGCTCGGACAGAAGCTCGACAGCATCCCCTTCAGCGCCTATCACCTGTTGATCATTGCGGTACTCTCCCTCGTCGGCTTCGTCGACGGCTACGACCTCGTGATGACCGGCTCGCTCTTGGTGCTGGCCAAGCAGCCGCTGCATCTGGCGCCCGGCGAGATCCGCTTTCTTGCGGTCGCCTCGACGATGATGATCGTCGTCGGCGGGTTCATGTGCTCGGCGATCTCAGACCATTTAAGCCGCAAGACGATCATGCTCATCGGCACCGCAGGTATCACCTTTTTCACGCTGTTGATCCCGCTTGTGCAGACCGGCGAGCAACTGATCGCGTTGCGGCTGCTGACCGGGTTGGCCGGCGGGTTCGCGGTTTCCGCGCCTTTTCCGATCGCCTCTGAATTGATGCCGGCTCGGCACCGCCGCACTTACGGCGCCATCTACGAGATGTCGCTGGCAGCCGCCTTCACGACGCTGCCGCTGGTCGCCACTCTGCTTTCCGGCGACCCGAACGCGTTCCGCTGGATGGCCTTGCCCGGCGGGTTGGCCTTCTTTGTCGTGCCGGCGGCGATCTATCTGCTGATCCCGGAGAGCCCCCGCTGGTATCTGCGCAGAGGCCGCGCCGAGGCTGCGGTCGACACCGTCAATCGGATTGTGCGGCGGGCAGGCAACCGGGTGCCGGCGCTGAGTGTCGCGGCGCTGGGGGACAAGCTGGAGATTGCCTACGAGCCTCTGCCGCCTTATCGCGCGCTGTGGGGTCGCGGCCAGCTGCGTTGGACACTGGTCGGGATCTCCAGTTACGTCTTCGCCGGCACGGGTTTTTTCCTCATTTCCGTGCTGCTGCCGAAAGCCTTGGTCGACCAGGGCGCCGCCGTCGCAACGAGCTTCGGTGTCGCCACGCTGGTGTTTACCGCCAGCATCCCTGGCAAAGGCTTCACCGGCTACCTGATGGAGATCATCGGGCGGCGCTGGACGATCTTCTATGCGTTGGCCGGCTCATTGCCCGGGCTATTGCTGATGATGCTGGCGCATCACGCCGGGCCCTTGGCGACGACGGCGATGGTCACCGGCGCGCTGATCACCGGCTTCACCGCGCTCTCGGGCGCCACCGCCTTCCGGGTCTACCTGTCGGAGCAGTTCCCGACGGCGCTGCGCGGGCGCGGCCATATTTTCGGAGAATCGGTCGGCCGGACTTTCTCCGGCGTGTTGGCGCCGTTCCTGATGGAGCCGCATGTCGGCTCGGCGACAATCTTCTTCGGCACGATCCTCTGCGTCGTGTCGGTCGGCGCCTTTGTTCCGCTGCTGTTTGGCCGAGAAACCGTAGGCCAGCTCGAAACCGTGACGGAAGGTGTTGCGGCGCCTGCCTGATCAGCCGCGCCGCAACATCGCCGCCTCGCGCAGCCCGGGTCGGATGAGGTATACGTCCCGTCTCTAGTCTAGTGTCTGTCCGTAAACTCTAAGCTTCTAGAATCGCTCAGGAAATCGCGTGTTTTTAGGTAAGGCCCGGCGGTTTTCGGGTAAGCTGCGGATCGTGCCACTGAGTCCAAAGCCA
>Ga0126371_10000410_pt1 | contig 34935 bp, 27 predicted proteins | sample PanSoiMetaPlot_4_FD_110145 | JGI IMG/M metagenome (GOLD analysis project Ga0126371, IMG submission 110145) | Tropical forest soil microbial communities from Panama - MetaG Plot_4 | ecosystem: Environmental > Terrestrial > Soil > Tropical forest > Bulk soil | place: Panama | collected 2016-02-17
CCGCAAGGCGGGCCCGGCCTTGGCCGCGGGCTGCACGATGGTGCTGAAGCCGGCGACCGCGACTCCGTTCTCGGCGTTGGCGCTGTGCGAATTGGCCGAACGCGCCGGCGTGCCAAAGGGGGTGTTTTCCTGCGTGACCGGGCCGTCGAACGAGATCGGCGGCGAGCTGACTTCGAACCCGACTGTCCGTAAACTGACCTTCACCGGCTCGACCGAAGTCGGCAAATTGCTGATGCAGCAATGCGCCGGCACCGTCAAGAAACTCTCGCTCGAACTGGGCGGCAACGCGCCGTTTATCGTCTTTGACGACGCCGATATCGAGATGGCGGTCAAGGGGGCGATCGCCTCGAAATACCGCAACGCCGGCCAGACCTGCGTCTGCGCCAACCGCATTCTGGTGCAGGACGGCGTCTATGACGCGTTCACAAAGCAGCTGGCCGAGACCGCCGGTGCGATGAAAGTCGCCGACGGCTTCGAGCCGGGCGCTGTAATCGGCCCACTGATCGACACAAAGGCGGTCGAAAAGGTCGAGGCGCACATCGCCGACGCAGTCAAGAAAGGCGCCAAGGTCGTCACCGGCGGCAAGCGCAGCGCGCTCGGCGGCACCTTCTTCGAGCCGACGGTGCTGACCGATGTGACGACCGACATGATCATCACCAAGGAGGAGACCTTCGGCCCCGTCGCGCCGCTCTACCGCTTCAAGACCGACGTCGAAGCCGTCAAGATGGCCAACGACACCGAATTCGGCCTCGCCGCCTATTTCTACAGCCGCGACGTCGGCCGCATCTGGCGCGTCGCCGAGGGGCTCGAATACGGCATCGTCGGCATCAACGAAGGCATCATCTCGACCGAGATCGCCCCCTTCGGCGGCATGAAGGAAAGCGGCATCGGCCGCGAAGGCTCGAAATACGGCATCGAGGAATTCCTCGAAGTCAAATACCTCTGCATGGGCGGCATCGACCGTTAGCGCTCAGGCCCAGATGGATGAGTCACTCAATCGTTTGTGGCCGGGCTTCACCCGGCCACCCACGAATAGTGGCACATATCTCGCCATTTCCGTGGATGCCCGGCTCAGGGTCGGGCACGAACGGTTGAGGTGAGACTGTATCATCTGAATAAATCTGAGTATTGGGACATGTTACAAAACGGGCCGGCTGGGATCGGGCAGGACATCATGACCAAAAATGAAGTCAAAGCCATATTTCAACGGGTCCCGACCTGCCAGCGGACCGGCGGCAGGAATTGGCGAAGTTTGCGCTCGGAATTGGGGCAGAACTCGTCGCCACTTATTATAATGCGGCACAGGACGAATTGGCTGCTATTGACGAAGGGATTGCCGGGGAAGCCGCGAGCGAGGGCGAAATCGAAGCAGCCTTCGCTCTACTCCGGAAGGCATGAGGGTCGAATATTTGAAGCGGCCATCGGCGATCTTCGGCACATCGCCGCCTTTTGTGCTCGCTCCGCCAGCTCAGCTGTCGCGGAGAGCCTCGCGGCGCGTGTACAGGAAGTGGTCGCGCGCGCACCTGGCCGAATTGACGCTGAGCGGGCGCGCTGTAGCGCAGCGACCAAATGTTCGCGTATTGCTGCTCGTCAGATGCCGTTAGAAAATTTTCTATCGGGTAATGGATGAGGCCATCCGGATATTGCACATTCGGCATACTTCCCGGCGGCCAGACGATTAAACCGGAGCCAAAATCGGGGGCCTATACCGATGACGGCGAAAAGGCGCTTCGATAACACGCGGTTATTCCATTACCCATGTCCCGTTCGTCCGTGATCCCCGATCTCCTCTGCTATCCACGAGCCGTTCACGCGATCATGGCGCAGATGCGCTCGATAATTGCTGTCGATCCTGACGGCGTAGCAGCCTTCTCCACCGGGCTTCCACCTCTGAAAACCGAGGCTATTGAGACTCACAGAGCGTGCCAAGTCAGCCTTCCGTCTATACCACATAGTCTGGATCCGACGGTCACATCTGCTTAGAGCCTTTAGAAAGGACGAGGACTCAGAAATTCTGCTGATTGCCTCGAAGCAGGCAAGACCAATGCCAAGCTTCCGTAGAATGCCGCCTTGATCATGAACAAGGATGGGGCAACGCCGCCAGTCGATCTGGAATGGCTTAGGATAGAAGATCAAAGTGTCGAGCGCACCGTCAGAAACCTGCCATGCGCTCTCGTAAAGAACTGCGGCGTATTGGAAGTTTGCCGATAGCTGCCGGCAACCTTCAACGTACGCTGCCCGTGATTTTGCGTATCGTGGCCCGTCGCAGTAGCCTGCTGGCTGCCCTTCGCAAAAGGTCTTCAGGGCGTGATAGACCCCTCGCGCGCTCCTCAGAGTCTTGGTTGGATGTCGGAATGCTCTGAGCATATACGCATTTGCCAACCCTTCCTCGAGATTTCTGTAGTGTTCAATGCCACCCTCTAGCTCGCGCTGGATGTCAAGTACCCGCCAATACACTGGTTTGCCGAGCGAAAGCTCCCAGTTCGCGGCCATGCAGTCGGCCTCGAAATGGAAAAGCTCATGTTTGAGGATTGCACGACAGGCAATTTCGAGCTTGCGCTCGAATGGCAAAGTCACTCCGCGCCAAGCACGTAAAGCAAGCGCAAACAATCCCTCTATCGGAAGATGCACCCCATGTTGCACCGCGCGCTGGTGAAAGGTGACGTAATAGCCCAGCGCATCGATACCCTGGAGCTGCGCGAGCCTAAAAAGCTCCTTGGGGCTATCGCCCAGCGCGTATTGAATATCGGCATCTGTTAGGGACGGAGGAATTTCGAAGATTACGCCCGGATGATCGACGACATCGGCAGTTTCGTAGTCCACTAGCCCGTCGCTCCAGGCTCCGATGTGATCCTTACTTGATTTCAGTGATGTGGATTGTTCGGGATCGAAAAACTGAATTGGCGTTCCTGGATGGGAGCCTCCAGTGCTGTGCTCTGGGTGTGGCTCTAATTTGATTGCACCTTCAATTTGCTCAAGTGCCGCTTTGATACAATGAATCGACGGAACGGTAATCATGAACTTCGATTCCTTGCTGACGACAAGTGATTACAGCGGCAGATTTTCGAATTCGTTAGTAAGGAGCGGATTTCTAAATCGGCGCAAGCGAGTGTTGAGCAAAAGTTAACTCACGGTCGCGGCGCGGGACCAACGAGGGAAATCAAAGTGAATTGACCTCGGATCCAACCGTCCGCAAACTGACCTTCACCGGCTCGACCGAAGTCGGCAAATTGCTGATGCAGCAATGCGCCGGCACCGTCAAAAAGCTCTCGCTGGAATTGGGCGGCAACGCGCCATTCATCGTCTTCGACGACGCCGATATCGAGATAGTGGTGAAGGGCGCGATCGCGTCCAAATACCGCAATGCCGGCCAGACCTGCGTGTGCGCCAATGGATTTTTGGTGCAGGACGGCGTCTACGATGCCTTTACGAAGCACCTCGCGGAGACGGCCGGCGCGATGAAGGTCACCGACGGCTTCGAGCGGGGTGCGGTGATCGGCCCGCTCATCGACATGAAGGCAATCGAAAAGGTTGAGGCGCACATCGCCGAGGCGGTCAAGAAAGGCGCCAAAGTCGTCACCGGCGGCAAGCGCAGCCCGCTCGGCGGCACCTTCTTCGAGCCGACCGTGCTGACGGATGTGACAACCGACATGGTGATCACGAAGGAAGAGACCTTCGGCCGCGTCGCGCCGCTCTACCGGTTCAAGACCGACGAGGAAGCGGTCAAGATGGCCAACGACACCCCCACCCTTCCCTCCCCCGCTTGCGGGGGAGGGTTAGTTAGGGAGGGGGCTGGCGGCTTATTTCTCCAGCGCCGGCATCGGCCGCATCTGGCGCGTCGCCGAGCGTCTCGAACACGGCATCGTCGGCATAGACGAAGGCATCATCTCGACCGAAATCGCCCCCTTCGGCGGCGTGAAGGAAAGCGGCATCGGCCGCGAAGGCTCAATATACGTCATCGACCGGTAAGCACTGCCGTAAGGCTTCTCTCAGCGGGCGTGCGGCCCGTGACGGCTCAATCATTTCCGGCGGCTTCAGCATGCGCGCGCGCCTCAGCTGCCGGCGCGGCGCACGTCTTGATCATCGTGCGACGTATCCCGCCCATCGGTTCTTCGTTGCGAGAGGTCACCATCAAGGCATGCGCCGGAAAATCCAGGCTTGCTGGCCGGATACAGCCTCGCGTCTCCGCATCGAGCTCCGATAGGCCGTCGAGGATCACCAACAGCCGCTTGCGGCGGAGGAGCTGTAAAATCGCCTCCTCGGGCGGCGGCTCGATGTCCAGAATCTCCAGCTTCTCGCTGACAGCCTCGATGAGAGAAGACGTATCGCCGTCTGTGGCGTGAACGAAATTTTCCTGTAGAAAGGTCGGAATCATCAGATATTTGCAAAGCCTTCGAGACCGGTCTTCGGTTATGCCCCAGCGCGCGATTTCGCAAGCGAGGGTAGTCTTGCCAGTACCACGATCTCCGTGGATGAGTACGCAGGTCTTCTGCCTGGCAAACGCCGATTGCAGATCTGTTGGCAGTAACGTCTCTGTTGTGACGCCGTTGAGGATCACGGGACGAGACGGTGATGATCCGCATTCCCGCACGGCATCGATCTCCTCGAAGCGTGCGCGCGCCTTGCTTGCATTCTTGGCGACCCACGCGTCGAGCACGCGGTCGCGATTTTGAAAGAAGCCGACGAGGATGAGGTGCGCAAACGAGATCTCGATGCCGCCGAGCCAGCCCGGCAACTTGACCTTCGGGAGGCCTCTAACTGACTGGCCGACCCGAAAAATTGCCATCGGCCACAGCCCAAGCAGCCCGATCCAAAGCCCGGCCGCCGAAGCGTAGATGCCGATAGCGGCCGCGATCCCAGGGTGCTCTTGAACGGCGCCGACGAACAGATCTCTGGGGCTGTTGCGCCGCATCGCTTCGAGCGCGGCAATTGTCTCGGACAAGTCAAGAGCTTTGGTTCGAACATAGCCGCTTTGGCTGTGCTCCATCGCGGCCTCACAGCTTTTCAGCACGGGGATCGCGCTCGTGCGGCGGGCGTCCCGAAGCGCGGCGGCGATCCGCAAGATCGCATCGGCGGCGCGTTCGCTGGAGTCTGCCTCGTTGATCGGGCCCAGAACCTTTGATAGAGCGGGCAGCGCAGCTTCAGCGTGAAGGCCCAGTTCGGCAAGCGCCTCCGCGGCGGCAGCGCGGTTAAACCAGGGTCTTTCACCCAGATCCTCAGCGACCACCCGGGCAGCAACCGCGGCAGCTTCCTTTTGGTTTTCGCCCATGCGCCCAAGTGCTTCTGCGGCTCTAGCCGCGACGAAACGGTCAGAATCTTTTAGTGCCTCGACCAGAGCCGGAACGGCCTGTTTTTGGCCGATGCGCCCAAGTGCGACAGCAGCGCTCGCCGCAACGTCACCATGCGGATATTCCAATGCGTCGACCAAAGCCGGAATGGCAGCGTTCGCTTCCGGACCGATCGCGCCGAGGACGACGGCGGCATTGCTCCTTCGGTTGTCATCCGCTTGTCTTAAGATTTCGATTAGGATCGGAACGGCGCTCAACGCGTCTCGCCCGTATTTCACTAGGGCTTCTGCAAAAGCATAGTTGCCAGCGCTGAAGCTCTTGAACGCGTTGGCGAGGGCTGGGACAGCTATTTGCGCAGGAGCGATCTCTCCGACTGCTTTCGCGGCTTCCTCCCGGACACTAGAGTTTTGATCGGTAAGAGCCTTGAGAAGTGCGGGCACCGCAGGCTGCGCTTCGGGACCAAACGCCCGAAGGACACTCGCAGAACGTTCCCGGACCGAATAGTACTGGTCTTTCAGTCCTTCTATAAGGGCGGGGACTGAGATCGCCGGATCAGCCCGAATATTGCCGAGAGCAAAGGCGGCAAACTCGCGAACATCCTCATCCTTGTCTTTCAGCGCCCGGATCAGGGCCGGCACTGCCGGCTTTACTTGTTCTCGCTCGAACTTGCCGCCGGCGGCCATGTTGCCTAATGCCAAAGCGCTGTTGCGGCGTTCGCGGGGGTTCGGGCTGTGAAGGCCCTTGATGTGTTCGGCGACGATGGGGTCGATCGACCCCTGTGCCTCGCTTTCATCTGGACAAAACAAGACGACGCACAAAAAGAGCAGCGGAAGGGTAACTTGCCATCTGCGCATCGGCCGTCTCCCTTGACTCGTACGGCTGCCTGCGGGCCCGGTGTAGTAACCTTTAGTGTCGGCCTACTAAGGTGTCGGCTTTCGTCGGACGCATCCGAGCTAGCCGCAAGAGCAGCCCACTAGGGTCATATTCCGCCGGCGATGTCGGAATGTCTGTGAGACACTTCACAGTACGGCGAGCGCCCGGGCAGGCGGATGTGCTAGACGCCGGGGACCTTATCAGGACCGACGTTTATCCGAGCGTCGGCTGCGAGCAGAGCGGCCGCGGTGCGGCCCGGTTTTATCGCCTCCCGATTTCTACCGCGCGAGTGGGTTCACGATCGTCCGCCCGATAACCTCTCGCCTGCATCCGGTCGGCACCAGCGTCGTACTGCCTCCCAGACTGCCGATTTCCGGGGAGATCCTGACGAGCCATATACGCAGCACCGACACGCTGGCCCGCTCTATCCGATCCGCCGGAGTGTCGTGTCCGAGGCGATACTGGATGACATCCGCAGCAAGCGCGCGGCTCTGCTCAGCATCTAGCGGATTGTCGCTCGCAGGGGAGCGTTACGGAGAGGATGCTAACGGCCGCGGCTGCTGACGCCGCGAAACCAGCGCCCCGACTGGGTTTGCGACTGTACGCGGCGCCGGTGCTCGGTGATCCACGCCTCGGCCTCCGCCTCGGTTTTGAACGCGCTGACCGTGGTCGGATGACTGTCTGGGATGCTGACCTCGACGCCGAATGACCCGTTCTCGAGGGGGATTACGCGATAGCTCGCATCGGCGTGGGGGTGTGTTCTTGGCATTTCATGCAGCTGGGTCGTCAAAAGGGCCAGGGCTCACGCTCGCAAGTGAGGTGGGAACTCGTTTTCGGCTCCGCAGGTGGCGCAAGTCGCCGAATCGACGATGACGCGCTGCGCCGGTCCCATGTTTGCGGCGATGACGGAGCCGCAATTGCCGCACAGATAATCCGTGTCGCCGGTGCCGCGGAACAGCGGTTTGCCCCGTTCGGGCGCAATCTCATCGGCGGATCCGGACGGCGCGCGCGTGACCTTCAAGGATGTGCTCGGCATCGCGCTTGGTTCCTCACAATCGGGCCAGCTGGTCTTCGCGTACAACACGTTCGTGGCCATCCAGCTGGCTCTTCACGCGGTATTGGAAGGCTCCGAACGCCTCGGGCAGCAGGGTGACGACCGTGAACCGGCCTCGGATCGCAACTTCTTGGCCGCGATCGGGTGAGAAGTGCACGGTCTGTCCAACCGAGAATTTGTGTGCCGACATGTTTCGCTCTCCTGGTGCCGTCGACGAGGTCACGGGATGGTTCATCGCGTGGCGCATCGATCCCGCACGATCCCGCAATAGTCCTCACGTTCGATCCGCGTGCGCAGCATCTTGCGGTGGCGCCGAGAAAGGGGAGCCGCCGGAGAGCGGGCTCCCTCGGCTGGTCGGCTAGGCCTGCCGCAGATTGACCGCGGAGGTCCTGCCCTGACTGCCGCGCTCCACCTCGAAGCTCAGCCGCTGGCCTTCGTGCAGATTGCCGATGCCGGAGCGTTCGACCGACGAGATGTGGACGAACACATCTTTCGACCCGTCTTCCGGCTGGATGAAACCATAGCCCTTTTGCGGATTGAACCATTTCACGGTTCCGATCGCCATTTTGTTCCCTTCGGAAATCGAGAACTCGCCGCCGCTCACGCACGAGCCGCGGGGTCACACCGCCACATCGAACGGGGAGCTGTCCGGCGCTCAATCGCGCTCGGTAAGGCAAGCCGAACCATGAAGAAGTCGACAAAGGTTCACTTGGGCATCCCGATCGGCTTTACAACCCTTTTAAGCTCCGCCTCGGCGACGCCGGTGCCGCGAGGGCTCGCGCGCATCGTCCCTGCGCAATGACCGCCCCCGCAGCCCCCACCCTTGCGTTCTCCGCTTGCGGGAGAAGGGTTACAAAGATTATATTTAAACCAGCGGCTTGTTTTATTTCTTGATTGTATTAAAGATGTTTTCGTTTCTCATTTTCCTGTCATTCTGGGTCCTCGTGGGGCGCTATCGGGCTTCGGAATGCTTTCCCGTAATTCCCGGTTCGGCGAACTTAACGGGAAGGAGATTCCCGTTTACGCTGCCACGGGAATTCGCCTGCAAGCGCTTGATATGCCCGGCTATTTCTAGCGCCAAAACGGCACTTACCGGGCAGAATCAGAGAAATTCCCGGTTCTACGGGAATAAGCCCCCACCCTTCCCTCCTCCGCAAGCGGGGGAGGGTTAGGGAGGGGGCGCGGCTATTCCGCTGCGGCCCGCGCCGCTTCCCTCGAGCCGGTCATGTACTCGAGGCTGACCGGCTGGCCTGTCTCGAATGGGCTTTCGAGGCCGAATTCCTTCGCCATCTCGCGCACCGCCGGAAACACCTCCTGACCCAGCAGGCGGATGCAGTTCTGCGCCTCGGCGTGCGACACGGTGCCGTCATTGCCCCAGAAGCCGAGAATGCCGGGCCGCGTCTCCTCGAGCAGGATGCGCAGTTTGGCGATCACCGTCTTGGGCGTGCCGGCGATGATCATCAATTCCTCGAGCTGCTTTTCGAGCTCGGGGCGGTAGCGCGGGTTTGCCGACCGGCCGCTGGCGAACTCGACGAAGGGACGGCGGTTCTCCGGGCTGCCGTAACCGGACGGGGTGCTCCACACCGGATGCGCGAGACCCGTGAACTCGCCCTGCATCCAGCGGAATTGGGCGGCGTTTGCGAGCGCCTTTTCCTCGGTTTCGGCGACGTGGATCTGCTTCAGCATGCCGTGGTAGTCGGGGCCCGGTGTGAACCCGGCTTCCGTCGCGGCCTTGTCGTAGACCTCCCAAATCCGCTTGGTTCGGTCGATCGGCGTGTTGAGCGCGATATAGGGATAGCCGTGCTGCGCCGCCCAGACGATCGTCTCGGGGCTGATGACGCCCGGGATCCATACGCGCGGATGCGGCTTCTGCAACGGCACCGCCCACGGATTGACGACGCGGTGCTGATAATGCGCACCCTCCCAGCGGAACGGGCCTTCGCGAGTCCAGGCCGCAACGATCAAATCGTGCGCCTCCTCGAAGCGCTCGCGGTTGAAGGCCGGGTTGACGCCGGCCGCGAGCTGCTCCTGCCCGCCGCCGCGGACGAAGCCGGAGACGAGGCGGCCCTTCGAGATCATGTCGATCATCGACAATTCCTCGGCGAGCCGCACCGGATTGTCGGCGAGAGGCAAGGGGTTGCCGAGCAGGACGATCTTCACGTTCTTCGTCGCTGCGGCCAAGATCGCGGCAAAGATGTTGCATTTGGCCTGCATGCAGAACGGCGCGTTGTGGTGCTCGTTCAGCATGATCCCGTCGATGCCTACTTCGTCGGCGAGGATGTAGTCCTCGAGATATTCGTTATAGAGGCGGCTGCCGGCGAACGGATCGAAGTATCTGTTCGAGAACATCAGCGCCGTCGCGCCGAATTTGAGACCCTCCTCGGCGGGGTAGGCCGACATCGGCTGCTCAGTGAAGTACATCAGATGCATGAGGCTCCTCCCTCTCGTGCCGGCAGCATAGCATCGTAGCTGCGGACGGAAACAGTCGTGGTATCGTAGTGCGCCGCGATGGCTGCGAGCGCCGCACGCCTAGAGCACGGTTAACGACGAGGAGAACGACGATGTCTTTTGCGATCCAGCATGTGCATGTCAAGACCCGCGATCCCCAAAAGACGATGCAGTTCTATGTGGACAATCTCGGCGCGATTTACGTCGCCGAGATCCCCGGCCGCGGCCATCGCGTGAACCTGCATGGGCTCACCCTCAACATCACGACGCTGATCTCGACGCAAGACCATGAGCAGCATTACGGCATCGAGCACATTGCGCTCGACACAGACGACTACTCCGGGACGATGGCAAAGCTGCGCGAGAACGGCATCCGTATCCTCGAGGAGCTCCCGCCCAATCCCAGCAATGGCCGCCGCGTCTGCTTTCTTGAGGCGCCCGATGGGGCCCAGATCGAGTTGATCGAGAAGATCGACCGAGCGGCCGCCTGAGAAAATTCGCGAGGCGCGCTGCATGGCCCTGAAGGATAACATTCCGTTTGGCGTGGCGCTGCCGCACCGCTCGCCGGAACCGGTAAACATGGACGCGGTGCGGCGGGTTGCGCAGCGCGCCGAGGCGTTCGGGTTTCGGGACCTGTGGGTGACCGAAAACACGCTCGATCACGTCTCCTGTTTCGACCCTGTGGTCGTGCTGACCTATGCGGCCGCGGTCACGACGCGAATCCGCCTCGGCTGCTCCGTCGTCGTGCTGCCGGTTCACAACCCGATCCACGTCGCGCATCAATGGGCCAGTCTCGACTATGTCAGCAACGGCCGCGCGATCCTCGGGGTGGGCCTCGGACGCGACCATCACTTTGAGCACTTCCAGGTGCCGCGAGAGGCGCGTGTAGGGCGCTTCCGCGAAGGGGTGGAGCTGATCAAGGCGCTGTGGACCGAGCCGCAGGTCACCTACCAAGGCCGCATCTACCGGCTTAGCGAGGGCACGTTGGCACCAAAGCCGACGCAGAAGCCACGCCCGCCGATCTGGATGGGTGTCGGGCACCCCGATGCATTGCGCCGCGCCGCGCGGATCGCCGATGGCTGGATGGGCTCGGGCGGATCGAGCAATGCCGCCTTCATGCGCGCGGTGCCGGTCTTGCGGGAGGCGCTCGAGAAGGTAGGCCGCGACCCGCAGAGTTTTCCTATCTCGAAGCGGGTGTTTCTGTCCGTCCATGAGCAGCCGGAAGTGGCTCGCGCCGAGCTTCACCGCTGGTTCACAGTGGTTTACCGCAATCCCGAAGGCACCGACGCCTCCGGCATTCACGGCACGCCGGAGCAGGTGCGCGAGCGGCTCGAAGAGCTGGTCGCCGCCGGCGCCAACCACCTGCTCCTCAATCCGACTGCGCGTTACACCGAGCATGTGGCGGCGCTGGCTTCGGTCGTGGGGCTTACGTAGCAGGGGATCCGATGTGACGTCCGTGCAAACCGATCCGGTCAAGCAGCAGGTGGCGGCACATTGGGGGCGACGCGCCGCGCATTTCGATGAAGACTTCGGGCACAGCATCCGCACCGAGGCCGAACGTGCGGCGTGGGACCGTATTCTCGATATTGTGTTGGCGGGGCGGGCGGGGGTCGACACGCTCGACGCCGGCTGCGGCACCGGTTTTCTCAGTCTAGAGCTGGCGGCGCGCGGGCATCGGGTCACGGGGATCGATTTCGCCCCGGAAATGCTGAGCGAGGCGCGGCGCAAGGCCGCCGAGCGCGGCGCCGCGATCCGCTTCGGGGAGGCGGACGCCGAGCGATTGCCGTTTGCCGCCGGCAGTTTCGACCTTGTTATCAGCCGCCATGTGTTGTGGACACTGCCGCACCCGGAAGCGGCGATCGACGAATGGATCAGGGTATTGCGGCCGGGAGGTCGCCTCGCCGCGATCGATGGCCAGTTCGACCCGAATTTCGTATTGCGCCAGCGGGACAACGCCCGCACCAGCGCCGAATACGCGGCGATCAGCGATGAGCTCCCGTTCCTCGGCGGCCGGCCGCGCGAACAGATCGAAGCGCTCTTCCGCGCCCACGGTCTCGTCAATATCGGCAGCGATCCCGTGCTCGACCTGGTCGAGGCGCAGGCGCAGAGAATGGTCGAGGAAGGCCAAGAGCGGCAGACGCGGGCTCGCTATGTGGTCTGGGGCGACGTCGCGAGCTGATTGGCCGGGATATGCTGCTCTGCGTCCGCTCGATCACCTATCTCACCCGGCGCATCAACGGGTATGAGCTGGTCGACCGCGATGGGCACGAACTGCCGCCGTTCGAAGCCGGCGCGCACATCTCGGTGCGGGTCGGCGACGGACCAGTGCGCGATTTCTCACTATGGAACGACTCGGCCGAGCGTGCCCGCTATTGCATTGCGGTGTTGCGCGAGCCCGACGGACGCGGCTCCTGTCAATGGCACGACGCCGTGCGCGTCGGCGACAGCGTCGCGGCATCGCCCCCGCGGAACAATTTCCAGCTGGCGGCCGGGGCCGAGCGTTATTTTTTGATCGCCGGCGGCATCGGGATCACGCCGATCATGGCGATGGTCGCGGAACTACGCCGCCGCCGCGCCGATTTCCTGCTTCATTACTGCACCCGCTCTCCGGAGGAGACGGCGTTTCTCGATGATCTGTCAATTCTCGCCGCCCTGGGGCGCGTCGTGTTTCACCATGACGGCGGCAATCCCGCGAAAGGGCTGGATCTTGCGGCGACATTGCGCGACTACCGGCCCGGCACTCACCTTTATTACTGTGGCCCTGCCGGCATGATGGCAGCGGCCGCAGCAGCTTCCAGCCATTGGCCGCCGGAGGCTGTGCATTGCGAATATTTCACCGGCCCGCAGGCGGCGCCGCCAATGATGCCGGATTGAGCGCTTAGGCTTTTCTGCGCCGGGACGCGGCGGGTACGGGCTCCGCCGGAGCCTCTTCTTTCTTTCGGCGGCCGCCTGAAACCGGCAGCAGCAGCGGCCGCTGACGCCGGTCGCCAGCGGCAGGCGCGCGGGACGGCTTGGCCGGCGCCGGTTCTTTTGTCTCCGGCTGCTTGTCCTCCTGGGCCAAGCTGCGCTTTAACGCCTCCATCAGATTGATGACCTTGGGCGGTTCGGCGACTTCGCGCGGCGCGACGACCTGCCCCTTGGTCTTTTCTGCAACGAGCTCGTGCAGCGCGTCCTGGTACCGGTCGCGGAAGGTCGCCGGGTCGAACGAGCTCGATCGGCGGTCGATAATGCTCTCGGCGATCGCCACCATGTCGGCGTCGATCTCGCCCTTTGGCGGCGGCCCGAATTCGGCCGGACGCACCTCGTCGGCGCTGCGGACTGTCGACATCACGAGCCCGGCGTCGCGCGGCTCGACGAGCACTTGCCGCTCGCGGTTCGAGATCGTGACGCGGCCCAATCCAACCTTGTTCTTGCGCGCCATCGCCTCGCCGATCACGCGAAAGGCCTCAGCGGCAAGCTCGCCATCCGGGTAAACGTAATACGGCGTATCGAGATAGATCGGGTCGACTTCTTCGCGATCGACAAAACGGTCGAGGTCGATGATCTTCGACGAGTCGATCTGCAGCGCCTTCAGTTCGTCGTCCGTGACCGTCACATAGCGGCCGCGGTCGTATTCGTATCCCTTGACGATCTGATCGCGATCGACGACTTCGCCGGTCTTCGAGTCGATGAGCTGCTGCTGTACCCGGTTACCGGTTTCGGCATTGAGCTGATTGAACCGCACGCGCTTCGCCTCGGTCGTGGCCGGAACCAGCGAGACGGGACAGCTGACCAGCGATAGGCGCAGGAACCCGCTCCAGCTTGCTCGTGGCATGACGCCCTCCTCAAACGAATCTCAACGAAGCCATATGATGCAGGCTATTGCAATCGTTAAGGGTCAGATCCCGATCCGGCGCCGCACCGTGGCGCTCAGCGACTGCCGCAATTTACCGATTTCTGCCCACGGGTCCGATTTGAGCGCGGCGAGCCGCTGCGGCAGTGTTTCGATAGTGAACCCTTCGGGGCGCATGGCATTTTCGATCTCTGCCCAGGAAAGCGGAGTCGACACCGGGGCGCCGAGTCGGTTCCGCGGAACATAGGCGCCAACCGCGGTGGCGCCACGACTGTTGCGCAGGTAGTCGATATAGATCCGGCCCTGCCGTGACCTCTTGGTCATGTTTGCGGTGAAGTCCCCGGAGCGTTGCGCGACAAAGCTGTCCGCAACCCATTTGGCAAAGGCCTTGACCTCGTCCCAGCCAAGCTTTGGCGTCAGCGGTATGGCGACGTGCAGACCTTTCCCGCCCGTCGTCTTTGCGAAGCTCTCGAGGCCGATGCCGCGAAGCGCCTCTCTTACATCGAGCGCCGCTTCGGTCAGGCGCTCCCATGGCAGACCCTCATCGGGGTCGAGATCGATCGTGACGCGATCCGGAGTTTCAAGCTTGTCGATCGTCGACCCCCAGGGATGGATTTCGAGCACGTCCATCTGCACGAGCGCAACGAGACCAGGCAAATCCTCGATGAAGGGGAAAACCTCCCTCCCCGCCTCTTCGGGCAGCTCGAGACGCTTGATTGTCTTCGGCATGCCGACGCCAACATGCTTCTGATAGAAGGATTTGCCACCCGCTCCACCGGGAGTGCGCACGAGAGTCAGAAGCCGGTCCGAAAGTTGGGGCAACGCGTAGTCGGCTACCGCTGCATAATAGCGCGCGACTTCGAGCTTTGTGAGGGTCGTGCCAGGATAGAGAACGCGGTCGGGATGGGTCAGCCGCACCCCCTCGAACACGAGGCTGCCGTCGCGGGCCCGCTGTGGTTCGGCAGGCTCGGCCTTTTCCGCGGCCGCTCGTTTAGGTCGCGCAGTTGCCTTCTTGGGCTGCACCTCGGTTGCGAGAGCTGTTTGCGATTGCCGGTCATACATCACTTCCAGAGCATCTTTGTCCTCGCGCAGGCCCTGAAACGACGCCTGGCGCAGGATGTCGTCCGCGGTCCAATTGGCAAATTCGACTTCGGCGACGAGGCGCGGCTCGATCCAATGTACCCCTTTGCGCGAGAGGCCTTTGGGCAGAGTCACGGGCGCTTCCGAGCTTTTTAGAGCCTGCAATCGCTTGTGCATCGCGAGGAGCTGCGTCGTGTTGAACCCGGTGCCGACCCGGCCCGCATAGCGCAATGACCCGTGCCGATCGTAGTAGCCGAGCAGAAGCGCACCGAAGCCTTGCCGGCTCTTTTCGGGATCGGTGAAACCGACGATTACGAATTCTTCGCGATTGCGGCATTTTACCTTGAGCCAACTAGCGCCGCGGCCGGAGCGATAAGGCTCGGTCCGGCGTTTCGAAATGATGCCCTCGAGCTTGTAATTGCAGGCCTGGCGGAAAAAGGCCGGTCCCTGGCCGATTTGGTGCTCGCTGTAGCGCAGCATGCCTTGCGCATTCGGCGCAATGAGCTCGGCGAGGGCGGCCTTGCGATCCTCGAGCGCCGCACCCGTCAAATCCCAGCCGCCCTGATAAAGTAGGTCGAAAGCAAAAAAAGTCAGTGTCTGGGTGCGGTCGCCCGAAATGGCGTCCTGGAGCGCTGCAAAGCTGGTCGTACCGTCGGGTTGGAGCCGCACGAGCTCACCATCGATGAGCGCTGCGCCGATCGGCAATTCGCCGAGCTGCCGCGCGAGCTCGGGAAATTTGGCTGTCCAGTCGAGACCGCCTCGCGTAATCAGCCGAGCTTTGCCACCCTCGATGCGGGCGAGCAGCCGGTATCCATCGTATTTGATCTCGTGAAGCCAATCGTCTCCCTCGGGGGCCTTGTCCGTCACCGTGGCGAGTTGCGGCTTCGGATTTTTCGCCATCGGGCCTTTGCGCGCGCCGTGCAGCCGCTCGAGCGGCGCGGTTTTCACGGGCGCACCGTCGTTTTGGTCCTGCTTCGAATGCCACACCCAGTCGCGGTCGGAGGCGATCGCATCGAGCGACCGGCCGGTCGCGACGCTGAGCGGATTGTCCGCGACAACGGCATCGCCGCTATGCGGCAGGGCTGCCTCGTCGCGCTCCTTGACGAGGAGCCAATTCTCTCGCCGTCCGCCGGCGGCTTTTCCTCCCATACGCACCAGCGCCCATTTGCCGCGCAATTTCTCGCCATCAAGCGCGAATTTCAGCGATCCTTTGCGGTATGCCGCCTCAGGGTCTGGATCGGCCGGGGTCCAGATGCCGCGATCCCACAAGAGCACGGTGCCGCCGCCATACTCGCCTTCCGGGATGACCCCTTCGAACTCGCCATAGTCGAGCGGATGATCCTCGACATGAACGGCGAGCCGCTTTTCGCCGGGGTCGAGGCTCGGCCCCCTGGGCACCGCCCAGCTTTTCAGAACGCCGTCGAGCTCGAGGCGGAAATCGTAATGCAGCCGGCGCGCCGCGTGCTTTTGGATGACAAACGACAGCCCCTCGCCCGTTTTCCGGTGAGGCGCTCCCCTGCCCGCCGGCTCCGGCGTCTTGCGAAAATCGCGTTTGCGTCTGTATTCCTCGAGGGCCATCCTGCCCGCCCAAAATCGTTCGCCGATCAATCGAATATTGCCGTATCTGTATAACACTTGAAATCGGCATCCCGCAGCGGCGCTGGATGGTCGATCGGCAAGCGGAGAAGCAGAGATGAAGATCCACTCAGTCCAGGCGTATTGGGTGCACATCCCGATCGCGCCGGAGAAGCAGCACACGAGCGATTTCGGCCGCACGACCTCGTTCGATGCGACTTTGGCTCGCGTCGATACCCAATGCGGCATTACCGGCTGGGGCGAGGCCAAGGCGCAAGTCGGCAGCATGGCTGCGAACCAGGGGCTGACGGCGATGATCAATGAGGAATTCGCACCGCTGCTTGTCGGCGAAGATCCGCGCGACATCACCCGATTGTGGGAGACATTGTACAGCGGCAGCCGCGCCCATTACGCACTGAAGGAAGGGCGCGTCTTCCCGGTATTGGGCCGGCGCGGCATCACGATTTCGGCGCTGAGCGGGATTGACTGCGCCTTGTGGGACATACTCGGCAAGTCACTGGGCGTCCCGGTCTGGCGACTGCTGGGTGGCCGCAAATCGGCAGCGATGCCCGCCTACGCGTCCGGCGGCTGGGCCGGACCCGACAAGATCGGCGAGCAGCTGTTGGGCTATGTCGAGCAGGGCGGGTTCCGCGCCGTCAAGATGCGGGTCGGGATTATCGATACCGATCCGCGCCACTCGGCGCGTCGGGTCGCCGCGGCGCGCGCGGCGCTCGGGCCGGATTGCGGGTTGATGTGCGATGCGCATGGCACGTTCTCGGTTGCCGAAGCCAAGCGCTTCTGCCGTCTCGTCGAGGATTGCAACCTCACCTGGCTCGAAGAGCCGGTAACGGCAGACGACAAGGCCGGATGCGCACAGGTGCGGGCGGCGACCGACATTCCGATCGCCGCCGGCGAGAGCGAGTTCACGCGGCATGATTTCCGCGATCTGGCATTGCTGGGAGCGGTCGATATCTTCCAGCCCGATCTCGCAATTTGCGGCGGCATTACCGAAGCGATGCGCATCTCCGCCCTCGCCAGCGCCCACAACCTCAAATTCGCGCCGCATCTCTGGGCCGGCGCGCCGGCCTTTGCCGCCGGATTGCATGGCTGCGGCGCCGCCCGCCGGGTTTATTGTCGAATATTCGCTCGGCGCCAACCCGCTGCTGCACGATCTCGTGGAAGAGCCCTTTCCGGTGGTAGACGGCGAGATCGAAATCCCGGACCGGCCCGGGCTCGGCATAACCGTTCGCGAAGATTTCCTTACCGCGCATACCGTACAATGAAGGCGCTCTTCCTCGGCAACGTCGCCGCCGATACGGCAAACGGCATCAAAGGGGAGTTGCCGGCCGGCCTTGTCATGGAGATCGTCGCCGATCCGCAGCAGCTCGGGCAATCGCCGAAGGCCGCGGCGGATGCCGACATTCTCGTCACCAATCACTGGCGTGCGGAATACCCGCCGGCACCCCACGTAAGACTGGTGCAGTCGGTCGCCACTGGGATCGAATTGATCGATCTCACCGCCCTGCCGCGCGGTGTAACGGTCTGCAACGCCTTCGGCCATGAAACCGCGATCGCCGAATACATCCTGATGGTGATGCTGGTCTGGAGCCATCGCCTGAGAGAGATCGAGGCGGATTTCCGCACCCGCTCCTCGTGGCGGGCGAGCTGGGTGCAGAGCGGGCCACCGCATGGCGAGATCCGGGGCAGCACGGTGGGCATTGTTGGGCTGGGGCGGGTCGGGCAGGAGGTGGCGCGGCGCGCAGCGGTATTCGGCTGCCGCGTGATTGCCGCCAATCGCACCCTGCGCCCGCCGGACCGCGGCGTCGCGCGCGTCTATGCTTTGAGCCAGCTCGACGACATGCTGCCATTGTGTGATTTTGTCGCGCTCTGCATGGCGCTGGGGCCCGAAACAGAAGGCTTAATCGACGCGCGGCGCGTTGCGCTGATGAAACCCTCGGCGTTCCTCGTCAATATCGCGCGCGGCGCCGTACTCGATGAAGACGCGGTTTACGCCGCGTTGCGGGACCGCGAGATCGGCGGCGCGGCGCTGGATGTTTGGTGGCAATATCCTGATACGGCCGAGGCGGAACGCCATCCGTCGCGCTATCCTTTCCACGAACTCCCAAACGTCATCATGACGCCGCATTGCTCCGGTTGGACCGAAGGCATGGTCGCGCGGCGCTGGGCGGAAGTGGCGGCCAATATCAATCGCTTCGTCCGCGGCGAGCCGCTGCAGAACATCGTGGCCAGGACTTAGCAAATTCCCGCATCGTCATTGCGAGCAGAGCGAAGCAATCTCGGACCGTTGCTCGCAAGATCGGTAGAGATTGCTTCGTCGCGCAAGGCGCTCCTCGCAATGACAGAGTAGAAATTTACTTGAAGTCTTCTGCCTGATCACTCTACCGCCACGTGCTCGCGCTCGGGCCGCGCAGCTACGGGCTTGTTGCCCTTGGCCAGCACCACTTCGAGGGTTTTGCGGATTTCGGTGAGTTTTGCCGGATGCTCGACTTTGTGACCAAACAGGTTCTTGACGTAGAAAACGTCGACCACCTTCTCGCCATAAGTCGAAATCTTGGCGCTCGAAACCTGCAGATTGAGATTGGTCAGCGCGCGAGTGAGTTCGAAGAGCAACCCGGGCCGGTCTCGCCCGTTGACCTCGATGACGGTGTGCGACGCACTTGCCTTGTTGTCGATCAGCACACGCGGCGCCACGGTAAATACCTCTGTCCGGCTTGGGAAGGCCGGCGGCCGGGCGAACTCGCGATGCGGCTTCAGATCGTCGGTGAGCACCTTCTCAAAGATCACTGCGAGCCTTGCGAGCTTGTCCGGGCGATCGAACGGTCCGCTGCTCATATCTTGGACCCAGAAGGTGTCGAGCGCCATGCCGTTTGACATCGTCATGATCTTGGCATCGACGATGTTGGCACCGCTGACCGCGAGCGCGCCGGCCATCCGTGAAAACAGGCCCGGGTGGTCCGCTGTGTAGAGAGTGATCTCGGTCACTGAACGCCGCGCATCGATCCGTTTCTCGACAGTCAGCGGCGCGCCGCTCGCCTCTGCTTCACGCATCAGACGGGCGTGCCGTGCATGGGTTTCGGGATCGAAGGACAGCCAATACAACGGGTAGCCGCGACTGATAAATGTCGCGAATTCTGCTTCACTGAAATCGGGCAGTAGCTGGCGGACCGCAGTCTGCGCCGCCGCGATGCGGACGGTTTGGCCCTCTTGGCTCAGGTCACCCGAGATGACATCGACGGCGCGATGGTAGAGTTCGCGCAGCAGTGCTGCTTTCCAACCGTTCCATACCCTTGGACCAACTGCCCGGATGTCGGCAACGGTCAAGACCAGCAACAGCTTCAATCGCTCCGGTGACTGCACGCGCTCGACAAAGTCCCCGATCGTCTGGGGATCGCCGATATCGAATTTGAAGGCGGTGCTGCTCATCAAAAGATGCCAGCGCACCAGCCATGCGACAGTCTCGGTCTCCTCTGCCGAGAGCCCGAGCCGCGGACCGAGTTTCAGCGCGATCTCTTCACCGAGCACCGAGTGATCGCCGCCGCGGCCCTTCGCGATATCGTGCAGCAATACCGCCAAATAAAGTGCGCGGCGGGACACGATCGTTTCCATCAGCTGCGTGGCGAGCGGGTGATCTTCTTGGAGCTCTCTGTTCTCGATCTTGTGCAATATGCCGATCGCGAAGAGCGTGTGCTCGTCGACCGTGTAGTGATGGTACATGTCGTACTGCATCTGCGCGACGACACGCCCGAAATCGGGGATGAAGCTGCCAAACACCCCCGCCTCGTTCATCCGCCGTAATGCCGTTTCCGGATCCTTGCGCGAGGTTAATATTTCGAGAAAGAGGCGGTTCGCCTCGGGATCCTCACGCAGCTGCCGATCGATCAGCTGCAGGGATTGACTGGCCGCGCGCAAGGCGCGCGGGTGGATGTCGAGATCGTGTTCCTGCGCGACGTGAAAGAGCCGCAACAGCGCGACCGGATCCCTTGTGAAAAAATCTTCGGATGGGATCGCCAGCCGCTCGCCTTCGACGACAAATCCGCCGAGGGCGCGCCGATTTCTGCCCCATCGCATCCAGGAAAGGCGCGGCTTGCGCTGCTGATCGGCTTCCAGGATCGCGCAAAATATGCGGGTGAGATCGCCGACGTCCTTCGCGACGAGGAAGTAGTCCTTCATGAAGCGCTCGACGCCGCGGATACCCGCACGGTCGGCGTACTCCATCCGCCGCGCTACTTCGGTCTGCATGTCGAATGTGAGCCGTTCCTCGCCGCGGCCGGCGAGATAGTGGAGGTGGCAACGGACGGTCCATAGGACGTTCTGGGCACGATCAAAGCGCTCCGCTTCATCCGCCGAAAGCACTCCCCGATCGACCAGCTTGCCGACATCGTCGGTGCGGAAAATGTACTTCGCGATCCAGAACAGCGTGTGCAGGTCCCGCAGCCCACCCTTGCCTTCCTTGACATTGGGCTCGAGCTGATAGCGGCTGTCGCCGAGGCGTTTGTGGCGCGCATCCCGCTCGGCGAGCTTGGCCTCGACAAATTCGGCTGCCGAGCCGCGCACGATGTCTGCGTCGAACCGCTTTTTGAGCCCGTTGAAGAGTGCTTGCTCGCCCCAGAGATAGCGTGCCTCGAGGAGCGCCGTGCGGACCGTAAAATCGGCTTTGCCCTGGCGCAGACACTCCTCGACGGAACGGGTCGAATGACCGACCTTGAGGCCCAGATCCCACAGCGCATAGAGCAAGTATTCGACGACCTGCTCGGTGTGCGGCGTCCGCTTGTACGGCAACAGAAATAGAAGATCGATGTCGGAGAAAGGCGCAAGCTCCCCGCGCCCATACCCGCCGACCGCAACGAGCGCCAGGCGCTCGCCTTTGGTCGGGTTGGGAAGCGGATAGACCTCTTGTGTCGCGAGATCGAACAGCGCGCGGATCAGCTGATCCATCAAAAAGCACTGCTCGCGCATCACTGCAGCGCCATCACCGCTCACCTCGAAACGCCGCCGGATTTCTGCGCGGCCGGTTGTCAATGCCGCCCTCGAAGGTGCAACTAAGACATTCCGGCCAAGACCGGGCGATCGGTTCCTGGCGGCAATCGCCGTCAACTGCTCGCTCAGCGCCCGGCGGTCGATGATCTCCCGCTGCCGCGTTATGCCGGCCATGCCGCCTCCTCCGCCTGTCCGTCACATATGTGGCGGCGCCTCGGGAAGTCCATCGCATCCGTGCCGCTGGCGACCGCCCCCTGTTTTTGCAGGGAAGATACGGGCATCGATATCTTTTACGATTCGCTTCCCGAAGCGGCAAGTGGCTGATCTGCCTAAAGAGATGTGCCCGTCCTTTTTGGAGTATCGGGCCGTGTTCGCGTCTTAGGGTCGCCAGCTAACAGAATGAAGGCTGAAATTTCCCTGCGACGATTGGCTATTCCCCAGAGCTTGTGAAACGATCCGATCATGGCCCGCTCCCGTTACACCGGCGGCGGAGGTTGTCACAAAACTAGCTGCATTTCGGCGTGCATGCTTCGAGATGCGCCCGTTGGGCGCTCCTCAGCATGACGTAATCCTTTTGATGGCATTACGGAAAATTCCTCATCCTGAAGAGGCCGCGAAGCGGCCGTCTCGAAGGACGCACTTGCGCTGATCCAGCCAATTGGCAATTTCCTGACAGCCTCGGCGGCCGGGGACCAAGCGTCCGGTGGCATGAGCCTTCCGAGATCCTGGTAATGAATTGCCATTTGTCGGAAATTTCGAAGTAGCGGTAACCTGGGTCCCGGCCTTCCGCCGGGACGACGAGTAGAGCGTGACCTGAAGAGCAGCGAGAGGTCGCTTCTTTCACGAGCTCTCGGTTTGCTTACGACTCATTCGCTATACTACACTTATTCTAGTCCTGTAGCCAGGCAACCGATGGCCGCAAGCGCAGCGTTATTGCATCCAGGATCATTCACTCCTCTGGCCGAATGATCTTGGCGAGCAGCGGATTGAACCGGTGGGCGGCTTCGTATTGCACCCAATGGCCGGCGCCGGGGATAACCTCGAAGCGGGCGCCCGGCTGGACGCTGCGCAACGCGCGGGCGCGCTCTTCGAGATAGGGATAGGCGGTGGCGTCGCGCTCGCCCCAGATCCCGTCGATCCGCGCCTTGACCAGCGGTAATGCGTGGGCGAGCGTGGCGGCGCGCGAGAACCCGCGGCTCTTGACCCGTCCGCGCGGTGCATTGTGTGCTTGGATGTAAGCCGCGAGCTCATCGATTTTCGCCGGATCGGCAATCATCAGCGCGCCGAGATTGTGGCGGGCAACGGCCAGAGTTTCCGCTTCGGATGCGCCGTCCGGCACGCGTCGCAAATTGGTCGGCTGGCGCACCAAGCCCAGGCCGTTCGAGCCAACAATCGTAAACGTGCACACGCGATCGCCAAGCTGCGCCGCGACGTGACCGCCGAGGACTCCCCCGAAAGAAAAGCCGGCGATGTGCAGGCCGGTATGTTTCGGAAAGATGATCTCCAGACCCTCGACGATGATCCGTGCCAAACCCTCGGCGGTATGCGGCTCCGGTGGCGTCGCCGACTCACCCAGACCGGGCAGATCGGGGACTGCCACGGTGAAGGTACGACACAGCGGAAGCACATTGCGGATCCAATGTGTCCAAGACCCGTAGCCCCCGTGCAGCAGCACGAGAGGCGGCCCGTTTCCCCAAAGGCGCCAGATCATTTGGCCGTTCCCGCACGGCGTGCCGAGCCGCTGCGCCTCGGCCGCGATACCCTCGACGAAAGACACGGTTTCTACGCTGATCAGAGCCACTTTCGCCCTCATTTATCTGCGCTTCGACGCTGATAACCGGTTTCCGGAGAAACGCCTAGCGCAATGGCAGCGCGGAACTGCCCTATCGCGGGCCTGTTCAGGCAAGTAAACCTGACCACCACGGAGAACCGGCCATGGACGACCGGCGAGAGCGTGCACGCGACGTCGCCGAACAGGGTTTGGACAAAATCATCGAGGGCGACAAGCGCACCGGCGAAAAAGCTGATCGACCGAGCCAAGAAAATCGATCCGAAAGGGGTCAAGGAACTGGCCGAAGAAGTCGAGCGCGACAAGGAGACGGCGGAACGGTTTGTCGAGAAGAAGTAGCCCTCTCCCGGTCGAGGCGCACAATTCCACGACGGCACGCCGGCCAGCGCTGGTCGGGAAATTTGGCCTGGGCCGTCGCCGATTAACCCACCCTTCTCCCTTGCCGCGTTCACGTATTATATGAGACCGACGCGGCCCACTGGGCGGGCCGCACCGCTCGGAGCCGATGCCGCTAATGCCGAACCGCCAGCTCGAAGCATTGATGTGGGCGCAAGCCTGCGAGGCTATGGAACGCGCCGACCGCCTCCATCGCCAATTCTTCCGCCGCGCGCACGCTGCGCCCTGCTGGGAAGCGCCGTGTGATATCTTTGAGACCGAACGGGTGCTCACGATCGTGATTGCATTACCGGGCGTGGAGCTAGACCGCGTGCAGGTGACGCTGAGCGCTGGCGTGCTGATCGTCAGCGGGGAGCGGCCGCTTCCCCAGGAGCTGCAAAATGCCCGCATCCACCGCCTGGAGATCCCGCACGGGCATTTCGAGCGCCGGATCGAGCTGCCGCCCGCGCGGTTCGAGTTGTCTGGCCGCGATCTCTCAAACGGCTGCCTGATGCTGCAGCTGCACAAGCTCTGACGGCGGCAGCGGCCCGTTCGCGAAAATCTTGAGGACAGTTGCTATGGCCCTGGAGGAACGTGAATTACGAACGCCGGCGAGTGCCCCGCTGACTCCCCCCAACGCCGAAGAAGCGGCATTGACGAGCGTTCCAGCACTTCCCGAGGATGCGCTGATCCTTATTCCGACCCGCAACCTCGTGCTGTTTCCGGGCACGGTGTTGCCAATCACCCTGGGACGCCAGCGCTCTGTACTGGCGGCGCAGACGGCGATGCGGCTCAGCCGCACCGTAGGCCTTGTCCTTCAGCGCGACCCCAGCATCGACGACCCGATCCCGATAGATCTGCATCGGATGGGCACCGAAGCCGGCCTGCTGCGCTACGTCACCAGCCCGGATGGCGGGCACCATGCAATTTGCCAAGGCGAGCGGCGCTTTCGCGTCATCGAGTTTCTCGACGGCTATCCTTTTCTCGCCGCCCGGGTCGCGCGAATACCGGAATCCGAGGCCACTACAAGAGATGTCGAGGCCCGGCTCCTCAACCTGCGCAATCAGGCGCACGAAGTGCTGCAGCTTTTGCCGCAGACTCCGGCCGAGCTCGTAAATGCCGTGCAATCGGTCGCTTCCGCGCCCGCGCTCGCGGATCTCATCGCGAGCTTCATGGATATCACGCCGCCCGAAAAGCAAGAGATCCTGGAGACCGTCGACATCGAGCGCCGCCTCGAACGCGTCTCGGAAATGTTGGCTTACCGGATCGAGGTGTTGCGGCTGTCGCGGCAGATCAGTGAGCAGACTAAGGGCAAGATCGACGACCGCCAGCGTGAGTTTCTGCTGCGCGAGCAGATGCGGACGATCCAGAAGGAGCTCGGCGAGGGGGAGGACGCAAAGGCACAGGAAATCGCCGAGCTGACCAAGAAGATTGCTGAGGCCAAAATGCCCGCCGAGGTCGAGGAGCACGCCAAACGCGAGCTGTCCCGGCTCGACCGCATGCCGGAGGCCTCCGGCGAGTATTCAATGGCGCGCACCTATCTGGAATGGCTGACCGAGCTCCCTTGGTCGGTCGAATCCGGCAGATCGGTCGATATCGCCGAGGCGCGCCGGATTCTCGATGCCGACCATTACGGTCTCCGCAAGATCAAGCGCCGCATCCTCGAATATCTCGCGATCCAGCAGCTGAACCCGGGCGGCCGCAGCCCGATCCTGTGCTTTGTGGGCCCGCCCGGCGTCGGGAAGACATCGCTCGGGCAGAGTATCGCGAGGGCGACCGGCCGCAAATTCGTGCGGGTCAGCCTCGGCGGCACCCATGACGAAGCCGAGATCCGCGGTCACCGCCGCACCTATATCGGCGCGCTGCCCGGAAATATCATTCAGGGGATCCGCCGCGCCGGCGCTCGCGATTGTGTGATGATGCTGGACGAGATCGACAAGCTCGGGCGCGGCATTCAGGGCGATCCGGCATCGGCGCTGCTCGAGGTGCTCGACCCCGAGCAGAACTCGGCCTTTCGCGACAATTACCTGGGTGTGCCGTTCGACCTGTCGAAAGTGATGTTCATCACGACGGCCAATGTTCTCGACAGCATTCCAGGGCCGTTGCGCGACCGGATGGAGGTCATCGATCTGCCCGGCTATGTCGAGGATGAGAAGTTCGAAATTGCGCGCCGCTACCTCGTCGACCGGCAGCTGAAGGCCAACGGATTAACCGCTGAGCAAGCCGAAATCACCGACGCCGCAATCCGCGTCATTATCCGCGATTACACCCGTGAAGCCGGAGTGCGCCAGCTCGAAAGGGAGATTGGCTCGGTATTCCGCAGCGCGGCGATGCGCATTGCCGAAGGTACAGCGCAGCACGTCCGGGTCGAGCCCGCAGACCTGACGGAAATCCTCGGGCCGCCGCGCTTCGAGGGCGAAGTCGCGATGCGCACGAGCATACCCGGCGTCGCTACCGGGCTCGCCTGGACGCCGGTTGGTGGTGACATTCTCTTCATCGAGGCGACCCGCATTCCGGGGAACGGGCAGCTGATCCTGACGGGCCAGCTCGGCGACGTGATGAAGGAAAGCGCGCTGGCTGCGCTGAGCCTCGTCAAAGCGCGCGCGGCCTCACTCGGGCTCGATCCCGAGATTTTCGCGAAAAGCGACATTCACGTCCACGTCCCGGCGGGCGCCATCCCGAAGGATGGGCCGAGCGCCGGAGTAGCAATGTTCACCGCCCTCGTCTCGCTGTTGACCAATCGCACAGTCCGCAATGATACGGCGATGACCGGCGAGATCAGCCTGCGCGGCTTGGTGCTCCCGGTCGGTGGCATCAAGGAGAAAGTCGTCGCCGCCGCCCGCGCTAACCTGGCGTCGGTCATCCTGCCGGCCCGCAATCGCAAGGATTACGAGGACATCCCAGAGACTGCGCGGAACAGCCTGCATTTCGTGTGGGCCGAGCGCGTTGAAGACGTGATCGAGGCGGCGCTCGAGATCGCGTCGCAAAGGGCGCCCGCCATGGCCAATGTCGCGGAGGGTTGAGGATCTCGCAATGAGTGAGGCTGCCAACTGCGAAAAGACGAAGGGCACCGGTATCGTGCTGCAGCCGACAGAAGGTCAGGGGTATTGGCAACCGATCTGGGCGAACGGCTATTCCATAGTGAAACTAAGCCCGAAGAATGCCGGGCCAGACAATTTTGCGATGGGAGTACAAGTGATCGCGCCCGGCGGTTATGTGCGAGAGCATTCGCACACGCCCAATCAGGAGATCCTGTTCTGCTTCGCCGGAAAGGGCACGATGATAGTCGACGGCGTGCCGCAACCGTTCGTCCCGGGCACCACCGTCTACGTCGCGCCAGGGGTCAAGCACAAGATCATCAATGACGGGCTGGATGAGCTCTCAAAATGACCTGGACCTATCTTCCACCAGGCCTCGACGACTTCTTTGCCGCGATCGGTCGTCTGCGCACCCCGGGCGAACCGGCGCCCGAACCCTTTGCTCGGCCGGCCGACGTCCATGCGATCGAGCCCGAACGGCCCGCCGAGCGAAGGGGAGCCGGGCGAGCCCGCCGCGCGGGGTCAAGTCTTCGCGATTTGTGATTTGCTGGTTGCCTTCTTCGTGGAGCCCTTCTTCTGCTTGGGCTTCTTGGCTTCCCGGTTCGAACGCTTCTGTTCTTTGTTCGCCACAACATCCTCCCATTACGGTGACCGCGGCGAATATGGTGACGCGTCACCCGACCGTCACCTATCACCGTCGTTACGCCAGCGCTTGGCTTGAATGGACCCATTCACCGGGCCGGCGATTTTCTCGAGATTACGGCTGAGTTCGGGGCTCGGCCACACGGGGCCAGCGACTTCCTCGTAGGCGCGGCAAGCCTGCAGCACCCCCAGATCGTCATAGAGCTGGCCGGTGACCATCAGGCCGAGCGGCAGGCCATCGGCAAAGCCGCATGGAATTGAGCAGGACGGATTCTTGGTCAGATTGAACGCCGGCGTGTAAGGCATCCAGCTTGGATAATTGTTCGGGTTCGGCAGTCGGTCCTCACGCGGATCGGCATAAGCCGCCGGGATTGGCATGGTTGGCGACAGGAGCAAGTCGTAGCGGTCGAAGAACTGGCGCACTGCCCGCCCCAGCTTGCCACGCTGCGTGATAGCCTCGACATATTGCTCTTGGGTCACCGTTTTGCCCTGGCGGCACATCTCGACGAGCCCTGGATCCATCAGAGCCACCGCCTCGGGTTTCTGCGCCCGCAGCAACCCCCAAAAGGCGCCCAAGGCGAGCGTCTGGAAGATCGGGATTGGCGATTCCGTGAACGGGTCTGCCGGCTCGACCACAGCGCCCAGCTCAACAAAGATCTGGGCGGCACGCTCCACTGCCGCTCGAACCTCCGGCGCCGGTTCGGCGTAGCCGAGGGTCGGCGACAACGCAACGTGCTTGCCCTTTAGCGAGCCCTCCCGAATGCGGCTGCGATAGCCGACCCTGTCGTCCGGTAAGCTGTGCCAATCGCGCGAATCCGGCCCCTTCATTGCATCCAGCATCAGCGCCGCATCCTCGACCGTGCGGGTCATTGGGCCGACATGCGCGACGTCACCAAACGCCGATGGCGGATACACAGCCACTCGACCAAAGGTTGGTTTGTGCCCGACGATGCCGCAGAAGGAGGCGGGGATGCGGATCGACCCGCCCGCGTCGGTGCCAACGGCAAGAGGACAGACACCGGCGAGGACAGCAGCTGCGCTGCCGCCGCTGCTGCCGCCAGGAGTGCGTTCGGGGTTCCAGGGGTTGCGGGTGACACCACTCAGCGGGGAATCCGTGACCGGCTTCCAACCGAATTCGGGTGTCGTCGTTTTGCCGAAGAATACCGCACCGTCGGCCAGCAGCCGTGCGGTGGCCGGCGAGTCCTCGTCCCAAGACTGGTGCGGGTCGATCGTAAGCGAGCCCAGCAGCCGCGGCCAGCCGCGGGTCAGCAGCGTGTCTTTCAGGGCTACCGGCACCCCGTCGAGGAGTCCCTTGGGTTCGCCATTCTGCCAACGCGCTTCCGAAGCGCGTGCCATCGACACCGCCGCTTCCGGGTCGTAAAGCACAAACGCGTTGACCACGGCTTCGTATTTCTCGAGCCGTCGCAATGTGACATTGGCGACCTCGACGGGCGACAGTTCCTTGGTGCGATAAAGGGCGATCAGGCGGGTCGCCGGGATGAATGCGATTTCGTCGGCCATGCGCTGAAGCTCCTATAGAGGCTGTCTCCCGCCCCTCTACCCGAAGAAATGCGGCGTGATCATGATGTTGGCAAGCAAGGCGCGCCCCTCAGGCTGCTGCTCTCTCCGCTCACAGCGTCAGCCGAAAAACGCCGCCGCCAATCGCTATTCCCGCAGATCCTCGAAGAACTCCTTGACCCGCGCAAAAAACCCCTCGCTCTCAGGGTGGGTGGCGGCACTCTCGCCCGCGTTTTCGAACTCCCGCAACAGTTCTTGTTGACGCTTCGTGAGATTGCGCGGGGTTTCGACGACCGCCTCGATGAACATGTCTCCCCGGGCGGGGGAGCGCAGCACAGTCATTCCCTTCCCCCTGAGCCGGAACTGATGCCCCGATTGCGTCCCGGGCGGCACGGTTACCCTTGCCCGGCTGCCATCCACGGTCGGAACCTCGATCGTCCCGCCCAGCGCGGCCGTCGTGATCGGGATCGGCACCCGGCAGAATATGTTTGCACCGTCTCGCTGAAAGATGCGGTGCGGCGCGATCGTGATGAAAATGTACAGATCCCCGGCGGGCGCGCCACGGATGCCGGCCTCGCCTTCGCCCGCCAACCGGATGCGGGTGCCGTCTTCGACGCCGGCCGGGATGTTGACCGACAGCGTCTTCTCGCGGCGTGTCCGCCCCTGCCCGCCACATGACCGGCACGGGTTTTCGATGACCCGTCCGGCTCCCTGGCAGGTCGCGCAGGGTCGCTCGATGGTAAAGAAGCCCTGTTGCGCTCGTATGCGGCCGCGGCCGTGGCAGGTCGGGCACGCGATGGGCCTAGAGCCACCCTCCGCGCCGCTGCCCTTACATTGGTCACAAATAGCGAGGGTCTGGACGCGGATCGTCGTCTGTTTGCCGCGGAAGCTTTCTTCGAGAGAGATTTCGAGGTTGTAGCGCAGATCACTGCCGCGGCTGGACCCCGCTTGACCGCGCCTGCCGCCGCCCATGAACTCACCGAACATCTCATCGAAGATGTCGGCAAAGCCGCCGGAAAATCCGAAATCGCCCGGTCCACGCGCACCACCCTGGTCGAAGGCGGCGTGACCGAAGCGGTCATAGGCAGCGCGCTTCTGGTCGTCCCTCAGAACGTCATAGGCCTCATTGATCTCCTTGAACTTTTGCTCGGCGCTCTTATCACCCGGATTTCGGTCTGGGTGGTGCTTCATTGCAAGCTTGCGATAAGCCGTCTTGAGCTCGTCGGCGCTCGCCGATTTGGAGACACCGAGGATCTCGTAAAAGTCCTGCTTAGCCATTCTCGACGGGCGTTCGGTGTTGGGTTTTACTATCGCGCATCACCCCGGCGGAGACCCCGCCGGGGTGTTCACTTTTGCTCGGCATCTCTGCGTTCCGGAGTTAGGCCGAGCCGCGCTTCTTCTGGTCGTCGACCTCCTCGAAATCGGCGTCGACGACCTTGTCGCTGCCGCCGTCACTCGGACCAGTCTGGCCCGCCCCGCCCGACGGGCCGTCGCTCGGGCCGGCCTGCTCGGCCTGCTGTGCCTTGTAGAGCGCTTCGCCGATCTTCATCGAGACCTGCGCCAGGGCTTCGGTCTTGGATCTGATCTGGTCGGAATCCTCGCTGCTGAGGGTGTCCTTCAACGCCTGGATCGCCTGCTCCACCGCCTGACGGTCGGCCTGCGGAACTTTGTCGCCGTTTTCCTTTAGAGTCCGCTCGGTGGTGTGGATCAGCGCGTCGGCTTGGTTTTTTGCCTCGACCAGTTCGCGACGCCGTTTGTCCTCCGCGGCATGCGCCTCGGCGTCCTTGACCATGCGGTCGATATCCGCGTCCGAAAGGCCGCCCGAGGCCTGGATGCGGATCTGCTGCTCCTTGCCGGTCGCCTTGTCCTTGGCCGAGACCTGCACGATACCGTTGGCATCGATGTCGAATGTGACCTCGATCTGCGGCATGCCGCGCGGCGCCGGCGGAATGCCGACCAGGTCGAACTGGCCGAGCAGCTTGTTGTCGGCCGCCATCTCTCGCTCGCCCTGGAAGACGCGGATTGTGACCGCGGTCTGGTTGTCCTCGGCGGTAGAGAAGATCTGGCTCTTCTTCGTCGGGATTGTTGTGTTGCGATCGATCAGCCGCGTGAAGACGCCGCCCAACGTCTCGATGCCCAGCGACAGCGGGGTCACGTCGAGGAGCAGGACGTCCTTGACTTCGCCCTTCAGCACGCCAGCCTGGATCGCCGCCCCAACCGCCACGACCTCGTCCGGATTGACGCCGCGATGCGGGTCCTTGCCGAAGAACTGCTTAACGGTCTCGATGACCTTCGGCATGCGCGTCATGCCGCCAACCAGGATCACCTCGTCGATCTCGGAGGCCTTCAAGCCCGCATCCTTGAGCGCCGCGCGGCACGGCCCGATCGTGCGCTGGATCAAATCGTCGACCAACGCCTCGAGCTTGGCCCGGGTCAGCTTGATGTTGAGATGCTTCGGCCCGTGCTGGTCGGCCGTGATGAACGGCAGGTTGACATCAGTCTGCATCGACGAGGAGAGTTCGATCTTCGCCTTCTCGGCGGCTTCCTTCAGCCGCTGCAGCGCTAGCCGGTCGTTGCGCAGATCGATGCCCTGCTCCTTCCGGAATTCGTCGGCGAGATAGTCGATGATGTTCTTGTCGAAGTCTTCGCCCCCGAGGAACGTGTCGCCGTTTGTCGATTTCACCTCGAAGACGCCGTCGCCGATCTCGAGGATCGAGATGTCGAAAGTGCCGCCGCCGAGGTCGTAGACCGCGATCGTGCCGCTGCCCTTCTTTTCCATACCGTAGGCCAGCGCTGCGGCTGTAGGTTCGTTAATGATCCGCAACACTTCAAGCCCGGCGATCTTGCCGGCGTCCTTCGTCGCTTGGCGCTGGCTGTCATTGAAGTAGGCGGGAACGGTGATGACCGCTTCGGTCACCTTGTCGCCAAGGTAGGCTTCCGCTGTCTCCTTCATCTTTTGCAAAATGAAAGCGCTGATCTGCGACGGCGCGTATTTGTTGGCGCGGCTTTGCACCCAAGCGTCGCCGTTGTCGCCGCGAATAATCTTGTACGGGACGAGCTCCATGTCCCGCTTCACCATCGGGTCATCGAAGCGGCGCCCGATCAGACGCTTGATCGCGAAGAATGTGTTCTCGGGATTCGTAACAGCTTGGCGCTTTGCCGCCTGACCCACCAACCGCTCGCCCGAGTCGGTAAATGCTACCATCGAGGGCGTGGTCCGCATGCCCTCGCTATTTTCGATCACCTTTGCTGCCGCACCTTCCATCACGGCAACACACGAATTGGTCGTACCGAGATCGATACCGATGACTTTGCTCATGGACACCTCTTTCTGAAGCAGGACCGGGCGGCCCGGGGAAGCACCGTCCCGATCCCCCGGGTGGTAACCAGCCATCCCCTCATTTTGGCTGGGGTTTATATATGCGAGTCGACAGGGCGCTACAACCAGCCGCCGGCCTGCTTGATGCAGCGATGACCGCCCTTCCTTCGTCAGTGGCCGAAAAAAGTAAGCAACTGGTTTCCCTTCGGTTTTTCAGCTTGACGCGTCCGGCTTTGGGCCTCCCTTGGCGACGCCCACCATTGCCGGCCGCAACAGGCGGTCACGCAGCACATAACCGGGCTGCAGCACTTCGACAACTGTGCCACTCGGCTGGTCTGCGCGTTCCGCCTCGAAGATCGCTTGATGAAAATTGTGGTCGAACGGCTCGCCCCGCGGGTCGATGCGGCGGATCCCATGGCGCTCGAATACATTTAGGAGCTCACGTTCGGTTGCCGCTACCCCTTCCAAAAGGCTGCGCGTACGCTCGTCTTTGACTTCGGCCTCGGGTAAACTTTCCAGCGCCCGCCTCAGATTATCAGATGCCGAGAGCAAGTCTCTGGCAAATTCTGTCACCGCATACCTCGAGGCGTCCTCGCGCTCGCGCTGGGCGCGACGACGCACATTCTCGGTTTCGGCAAGCGCGCGGAGGAGCCGATCCTTTTGCTCCGCCAACTCCGCTTCCAGCGCGGTCAGGCGGACGTCAGCCGTGCGGTCCTCGGTCTCGACTTCCGGCTCGACAGGCGCATCTTGAAGGCCGTTGAGATTGTTATTGGCGGCGGTCTCAGGAGAAGGAATTTTTTCCTGTTCCTTTGTCGTATCGTGCATGGCTTGTCCTATCCGATGAGGCGCCCGATCATCTTGGCCGTGTAATCCACCATCGGAATGATACGGGCGTAGTTAATCCTGGTTGGACCAATGACGCCGATCGCGCCAACCACTTGTTCGCGGCTGTTTTGATACGGCGCGATCACCATCGAGCAGCCAGCCACTCCGAAGAGGCGGTTCTCGGCGCCGATAAAAATCTGGACGCCCTCTCCCTGCTTGCTGGCATCGAGCAGGCGCAACATGGTTTCGCGGGTTTCGAGCATCTCGAAAAGGGTGCGCAGCCTCTCGAGATCGGCCAGTGCGGTAACATCCTCGAGGAGATTGGCCTGGCCGCGCACGATCAAAGCGTTGCCCTCGTCACCGCCCGCCCAGCTGGCAAGACCCGCTGCAACGAGCTTTGACGTCAACTGGTCGAGCTGCACCCTGTTAGAGGCAATTTCTTGCTCGATTTCTGCCCTCGCTTCTTCGAGGGTCCGGCCAATCAGACGGGCATTGAGATAGTTGCTGGCCGAGATCAATGCCGAAGGAGGTAGGCCATGCGGTATCTCAATGACGCGGTTCTCGACAAGTCCATCTTCGGTGACGAGCACGACAAGCGCGCGTCCCGGGCCCAGATTCACGAATTCGATGTGCTTGAGCGGCCGGTCTTGGTTGGGGACCACAACGATGCCGGCGCAATGCGACAGGCCCGAAAGTGCCGTTGTCGCCTCCTCCAGCAGCTGAGGCAGGCTCTTTCCGCGCGCAACGCAGAGACTTTCTATGTTGCGGCGCTCCTCCTCCCCGAGAGACCCGATCTCCAGCAACCCATGCACAAAGAGTCGCAAACCCATTTCGGTGGGCAATCTTCCGGCCGAGGTGTGCGGCGCGTAGAGCAGGCCCGCTTCCTCCAAATCGGCCATCACATTCCGTATTGTTGCTGGCGACAAGTTTTTCGCGAGCCGGCGCGACAACGTCCGCGAACCAATCGGCTCACCGGTCGCGACATAGCCGTCGACGATCTGCCGAAAGATCTCGCGACTCCGTTCGTTCAATTCGACAATCGGAGAAGGTGCAATGGATCGGGTCATGCGGAAGCAATCTGATGGTCCCGGGTCGCGGAGGAGGCCGCCGGCGGCGTCGATCGGACCACGAGTTTACCAGCCGGTCATGTAGTCGTCCGATGTTGGCCAGCCAAGCGCAGCCAGCCGGAGCACCGCCAAGCCGACCTCTGGGATCGATCAATCCCAGCAAGGGCGAAATTTGGGAATGCCTGCTACGACCGTCAACACGTCGCGGCGGAGCCCGATTGGGCCGCTCCGCGTGACCAACTCGTGGCTGCGGTTTCGGCGATGGATCAAAACGTCCTCTTGAAGGCGGCCTCGTAGGACTGGCCGTTGGGAGTGGCCATGCGGCCAACGAGATCTGCGATACCCATACGGAAGGCGAATTGCGTACCATCGGAGTTTTGGAATCGGAGTTCGCTGTCGCGGATGATGCCTGTACCTTGGAGAATCCCGCCGGGCGTGCGCAAGCTCGATCCCAGCGGACCGTAAACATAAATCACGGAAGCTGTGCCATCGGGATCAACATTTTCGACGATCAGCGCAGCGCAAGTGTTGGCGTTCCAGGCCGCATCGCTCCAAGCCCCAAGAAACCGGCGATAACGCTCGGGCACCGTCGAAGGGTCGGCGAGCCGGTAGCTGACATTCTGCTCGCAAAAGACTCGACCGGCTTGCGGTTCGCGCGGAGGCGCGCCTTGCGCATGAACCGAGGCGGCGGCTCCCAGAAACAGACAGGAGAGGACGATCAGACGAAAGATCATGGCGCGGTGATTTCGGCTATGACCCGTCGCAGCTTTCAAGGCGAATGAGGCTACAACGCGATGTACTTCACAACATCGGCTAACGCAAACACGATTATAGGGGCTGCCAATTGGTCCGCCGTTGGCACGTCCTTTACGCGTTGGGCCGCGGTCGCGGCGCAGCGGAACCGATTGGCTCAAAACTCCATATCGAGCTCTTCCGATCCCCTATGGCGGCAGAGCAAAGGGGGGTCCGATTGCCGATGGGGCTCATTCGCATTCCCCGTTTTTCCCGTAGAATCGGGATTTTTTTCGTTTCTGGCTTTGTAGTGCCGACTTTGTACCCAAAATGCTCGCCAATTCAGACGCTTGCGACCAAATTCCCATGGCCCGCTAATCGGGAATTTTTTCGCCCCTAATCGGGAATTAGTTTTCAGCAATATATGATGTGACATTAGCAATTATTAGCTCACCTACACGCACCTAAACACGACTGAAAGC
>Ga0126371_10000411_pt1 | contig 34839 bp, 31 predicted proteins | sample PanSoiMetaPlot_4_FD_110145 | JGI IMG/M metagenome (GOLD analysis project Ga0126371, IMG submission 110145) | Tropical forest soil microbial communities from Panama - MetaG Plot_4 | ecosystem: Environmental > Terrestrial > Soil > Tropical forest > Bulk soil | place: Panama | collected 2016-02-17
AGCTCGAGCTGACGTCGACCGAATACAATCTGCTGGAATTCTTCCTGACGCATCCGGGCCGCGCCTACAGCCGGGATCAGCTGCTGGAGTCGGTTTGGGGAGAACAGCGCTTTGTGACTCCGCGCACGGTGGATGTGCACATCCGGCGGCTGCGCGAGCAAATTGAGGAGCAGGCCGACAACCCGCGCTACCTGACTACTGTACGCGGCTTCGGATACCGCTTTGAGGAGCACGCGTGACCGGCCGGATCTTCCTCAAGCTCCTGCTGGGCGTTTTCGGGCTGCTCCTGGTGGCGCTGCTGGTGATCGATTACTTCGCCACGCAGGTGGCGACCGATGCGTATATCGCGAATTTGCGGCAGCAGCTTACGGAAAAGGGGCATATGCTGGCGTTGTCGATCCCGAGCCCGGACAGGTTTCGGCAAGAGGACGCGCGGCCGGTCTCCCGCGCAGCCGGCGGCCGGCTGACGGTGGTGCGCTCCGACGGAGTGGTGATCGCCGATTCGGAAGCCGACCCGGCCCAAATGGAGAACCACCGGGCCCGCCCGGAATTGATCCGGGCGTTCCGCGGGGAAACCGGCTCCATCATCCGCCACAGCGCCACGATCGGAGTGGATTTTCTGTACGTGGCGGTGCCGATTCCGAACGGGGCCATTCGCCTGGCCGTGCCGCTTTCCGAGATCAACCGGCAGGTGACGGGAATGCGGATGAAGATCCTGGCGAGCACCGTGCTCGGCTTTCTGCCGGCCATCGCCATCGCGGCGTTGCTGGCGCGGTTCCTCTCAGGCCGGTTCGGCAACATCATGGCGCACGCGATGGAACTGGCGCGGGGCAATTTCCGCTCGCGGCTTCCGGCCATGAGCGGCAAAGAATTTGGCGCGCTGGCCCGCACGCTGAATGAAACGGCCGGGAATCTCCAGCAAACCGTGGAGCAGCTCCAACGCGAACACGCGGAATTGGAGAAGGTGGAGCGCATCCGCAAGGATTTTGTGATCAACGTCTCGCACGAGCTGCGCACACCGCTGGCTTCCATCCAGGGCTACACGGAGACCTTGATCGGCGGAGCTCTCGAGGACTCCGACAACAATATGCGCTTTTTGCGCATCATCCGGCACAACGCCGAGCGGCTGGCCCGCCTCACTGAAGACCTGCTCACCCTCTCGCGTATCGAGCAAAAACGCCAGAAATTCGAATTCGACGCGCATCGCGTAGACGACCTGCTGCGCGACGCGGTCGAGCTGATGACTCCGATGGCGGAGAGAAGCCAGATCCGCATCAGAGAAGAGCCGGCGGCAGCAAGTGCCGAGGTGTGGTGCGACAGCGAGGCGGTCTCGCAAATCCTCAGTAACCTACTCGACAATGCCCTGAAATATACGCCGCCCGGGGGAACGATCACGGTGGGCGCGGGGGAATTGGATCGTTATTTCGAACTATATGTGCGCGACACCGGAGCGGGGATTCCCGCGGAAGATTTGCCGCGCTTGTTCGAGCGCTTTTACCGGGTCGACAAGGCTCGGTCGAGGGAACTCGGCGGCACCGGGCTCGGCTTGGCCATCGTCAAGCATCTGGTGGCGGCGCACAGCGGGACCGCCCGCGTGGAAAGCCGCCTCCATGAAGGGTCGACCTTCTTCTTCACTCTGCCCAAAGACGAGGCTTCGCTCGGAGCCGAGCGGCTTAATCGCGAATTCACGGCACTTTAACTGTCCCGTAACAGACCGACTGTTAGCTTTAGAGTAAGCCGGGTGGCGCTGCCGCCGGTGGGAAGTGCAGGTCAGGAATGAAGAAAATTCTGTTGATCGAGGACGATACCGACCTTTTCGCATTGCTCCAATACAACCTGGAGAAGGAGGGTTTTCTGCTCACCGGATTGCAGACCGGCCGGGGAGCCCTCGAATTATGCCGCAAGGCGCGGCCCGATCTGATTCTGCTGGATATCATGCTGCCGGATTCGGACGGTCTCGACATCTGCAAAGGAATCCGCAACGATCCGGACCTGGCACCGATTCCGATTATTTTCCTGACCGCGCGCGCGTCGGAAACGGACCGGATCATCGGACTGGAAGTCGGAGCCAACGATTACGTGGTGAAGCCGTTTTCGATCCGCGAGCTGATTGCGCGCATCAAGCTGCAGTTTCGCAACCAGGCGCAGCCGGCGCGCGTCCTGGAAGCGGGGGGGATCGAGTTGGACCGCACCAGTTGCCAGGTGCGGGTGAACGGGACGCCACTGGCGCTGACCGCAACCGAGTTCCGGCTGTTGGAATTTCTGATGAGCCGTCCGGGCGCAGTCTTCAGCCGTGAGCAATTGTTGAACGCCGTATGGGGTCAGGATCGCGCGATCACGGACCGGGCTGTGGATGTGTATGTGCTGCGACTGCGCCAGAAAGTGGAGCGGGATCCGGCGAATCCGATCATGATTCATTCGGTCCGCGGATTTGGGTACACGTTCGAGCCGAGCAGAAACCGGGCGACGACGGCGTAACCGCTCAAACTCGGGCGGATCGAGCACGCGGTCCACTCGGGGTATCCGGTCCGCGCCTTCTGACGGTTGCCGCAAGAGATAGTGCGGGGAGCGGTGCGCGAGCTTTCATCGGGAGTTTTGGGCGCGTTCAATGCCTTCCATAATCAGCTTCTCCGATCCGTCTACATCAATCCACTGGCGGATGTCGCTCCACTTGTTTTTTTCGAGATCTTTATAATGCGCGAAGAAATGTGCGATCTGGTCTATTAAGATCTGCGGCAGGTCACGATAGGAATTGACGCCGCGGTAGAACGGATGCAACTCGTCGACCGGCACGGCCAGGATCTTTTCATCCGGCCCTGCCTGATCTTCCATCAAAAGAGCGCCGACAGGACGGCAACGGACCAGAGCCCCAGGCACCACGGGAACAGGCGCGACTACCATCACGTCGCAGGGATCACCATCACGTGACAGCGTATGAGGGATGAATCCGTAATTCCCCGGGTAGAACATGGCCGTGTGAAGGAAGCGGTCGACGCGCAATGTCCCGGACTCCTTGTCTAACTCGTACTTAACGGGCACTCCGCCAAATGGAATCTCAATAAAGGCATGGACCTCCTTCGGTGGATTGCGACCGGCAGTGATTCTGCTGAGATCCATGGAGCGGCTTCTTACTGAATGTTGATCAACACGCCGTCCGGCGACTGGAAGCTGCCCTGGATAATCTTCAGCGGAAGATCTCCGGCCGGCAGTGACACCGGAAGCTGAACATTGACTTGATACAGCCCGGCATAGCGCAGCACGCCGCCGAGCACTGTCACGTTCTGGCCGCCTGCCGTTACGGCAGGCATCGTCGCGATTGCCGGGAAGGTAGCCGGCTGCTGTCCGGCAGGCACCGGCGGATTGGTCGGTCCGAGGCCAGTCACCCAGAGTGTCAGCGAGTCCCCGGCATGTGCCGAAACGGTGTTCGGTATGACAGCCGGATTCCCCACGAACGCGCTGCCGTTGGTGATGAGCGCGTATGGATACTGTCCTCCACCCCATTGCAGCAGCGCCGGAGAATTGCTTTGATACGTGGCTGTGGCAGGTGCGCTGCTCACGCCGTTGTTTGTCACAACCACACTCACGGGCCCAAGCGTGCTATCGGTCGGCGCCTGCACGTTCACCTGCCCTGGGCTGATGGAGTATACGAAGGCGGTCTTGCCATTGATGGTGACGCTCGTGCCGTCCATCGATGTCGGGAAATTCTCGTTGGCGTTCCAGCCTCGTCCGGGACTCGTGTTCGAGAGGTTTGCACCCTTTATGGCGACCCAGGATCCGGATTGGATCGGCGAGTTCGGAATGTTGCTAAACGCATTGTCGACCTCCGTGATGGCGGGCACTGGTGTGAGTTGACGGATTACAGCACTAAACTTGCCTTGGTCGGTGAAATATATTTGGCCGCCGGCGCCAACTGCGATACCCCAGGGACCAGCCAGCTCAGCGCTCTTGGCGGGCCCTCCATCGCCCGTATAACCGGGAAGGCCGTTACCTGCAACGGTATCGATGAGGCCATTTTTTACCATGCGAACCCGAAGATTGCCCCAATCGGCGATGTAGAGAGTGCCCTTGCCGTCAACGGCAACACTCCACGGTTGATTGAGGGACGCGCTTGTAGCCGGCCCACCGTCACCGCTAAACCCGGGAGTCCCGTTGCCGGCGGCCACTGTCATGGTTCCGGCCGGAGCCACCTTCCAAACGACGTTGCAACGTTGATCGGCTATAAACAGATTGCCGCCGGTGTCCACGGCCAAGCCCTGGGGATCGGACAGTAATCCTCCAGTGCAACCGAAGGTGTTCAATGTTCCCGCGACTGTGACCTGCCCCCCGGAAGCAGGCAGTTTGTAAACCACGTTGCCGTTGATGCCGAGTGATATCCACACGTCGCCCATGTTGTCGGTGGCAATGCCAACGGCGCCAATATATTTGCCGCCGTCCAGGCACGAGGCGATGCCCCCGCTCACTAGAAGGACGGGACCGTTTCCGGATTGCGCGACGTAAAGATTGCCGGAGGTGTCAAACGCCACGCCTCCCAGGTCCGTCATCCCTATAGTCGTGGCGGCCATGCCGCACCCCGGGAACGGGGCGTTTGGCTGCGTGCTGCCGACGACCACGCTGGACCCGGATGAGTTCACCTTTAGTACCACGGATTCTGGTGCCGAACCCGGTACATAGACGTTGCCGGAGCCATCCGCAGCAATGCCGTTTTGCAGGCCGATCCCTACCGATGCTGTGCTGACTGCCAGGGTAGTGATCGTATACTGCGCAAAAACCGTCGTGGCCGGTATCAGCACTAGGACCGACGCCGCGACGCCTCTAACCCAGATGTTGTGGATTCGGAAGGCCATGACACCGCCATTGCAGTCCAAGAAAGACCTTTGGATGCCTCTGGACAATGATAGGCCTATTGCGCTGCAGTATGCGCGCATAGTGCTGTACCCAGCGCCGGATGGTGAGGTGATCTACGGTGTGGGCCAAACGGGATTTCCGTACATTGAAGGAGCGGGACGACACTCGGTCGCGGCTGAGTCCGGCCCCTGTCCGGATCGGCACTTATGCCGTGATCATCTAGATAACGCTTTCGGGATCGCGAGATAACCGATGACTCGCTCCCGCTGCACTTCGTTTACCACCAGCTCATACGGTTGCCTGGCTCGCGACACATAAAACTGTATGGGCTCATTGATCGACCGGTCTTTCTTCTCTACCATCTTGTCATCAGCGATGATGTCGAGCGTAAACTGGTTGTGCTTTGGATCCGTCTTTCGGACCAGCACGTTGACGTTACCAACAAGTTGCCGGTCGCGAATCTTCCGGAGATCGAAATCGATGTAGTTGCGGTCTCCAAGCGCTCGGAGAGCCGCCAGTTCCTTTGCGTTGGTAGCGATCAACCCGCTTTGTACGCCTAAATCCCCCCTTACACTCTTGAGATCTGCGATCGTTTGGTCCAAAGCGGAACTCGTTTTCAGTGCCTGAGTGTCCACCGCGCGGACTCGCTTGGCAACATCTGCCACTTTCTCATCAGTTGTGTTCGTCGCCTGTTTGATCTCCCCCAAGGCCCGTGTGATCTGTGCCCGGTTTCGGAGTTCTTCGGATTGAATTCTCCGGAGTAGCTCGCCCGCCTGTGTCCCGTCACGATTCGCGCGGTCCACGCGCCCGCGCTGTTCTTTCATCTGCCCGCTTAACTCATCCAGATTTCGGGCTGCCGCCAATGCAAAACTCGTTTGGTCCTCACGGAGGGCAGTCAGACCAGACTGCAGCGAGCCGTCCAACTGGCTGACCCGCTGCTCAAGATGATCGGTAGCCAAATATAAGTAAAGGCAGCCTGCCAACAGGATCAACATGACCGTTGAAATGAGAGGGATAACCCACATCCGGCCGCCCGTATGCGCTTCTTCCCGTAGGTTGCCGGGTCGGACGAGGTCGCTTGTGACCTTCAAAGTATTCGCGTATTTTTCCAGGGCAAGATTCAAAGCACGCAACGCGTGTCGATAGGTTTCTTGCCCGTCAACTGATTGAATACTTTCAGTCTGCAGGTCCTTCTGGATCTCAATCAGGTAAGCGTGAGCAAAATCCAGTTGCAGCTTAGCGTCGGCAACCCGTGCCTGCGGATGTTCTTCAGGGGCTTGCTGAGTGACAGCCATTGCGCTCACCTCCATATCGCTCACCTCCATATCGCTTGGTCAGATGGGCCCATCTCCATTTCCTGGAAAATGAGCGGTTTCGAAGGAGGCCTTCGGAAGTCGCTCGTCTCGCTTTAGCAGGAGTCTCTTTTAGGGAGCGTTGACCTGGTGCAACGACGCCCATTCCTGTCACCTGGTCGCAATTTTTCCACATTTCGTTCGGGCCGGGAAGTAGGCGGGCAGAAGTTCAGCAGGCGCTTCACAGCTGTTTTGTACCTATCACATCTGTGCGATGCATCACATTGATCGATGAATGTTTCCGTTTTGCTGATGATTGTAATCCTGGCAACCGTGGTAGTAGACGCCATTTGCGCTCGGGCGGACGCCTGGTAACCATCCAGCAAGCGCGACGCAACCCACTCGATGTAAGGGGAGGCTGCCGTCAGTCTTTCGCATAACGGCAATGGCATAAGCGCTCAGAGTGTAAGCCCGCGACGTTACCGGCGCGGCTGCACGGACTCAGCGCGGCGCAAGCGATCCCGCACGCCAGCCCACTCCGGGGTATCGGGCGGCGGTTCGACCGCGATCCAGTCCAGACCCTGGCTGTCGAGTTCGTGTAGCTTTTGGTAGAGTGTGGCGGCGCATGCGCGCGGGTCTTCGCCCACGCTCAGCCATGCACCGTTGCCCGCCGGCGGCGTGGCGTCGCGAGTTAACAGGTATAACGGAGTGGTAGGGCGGTAATGCCGCGGATGCATGCCGGGCGCCGGGTGCGGGCCGTCGGGCGTCGCGCCGCGATTGACCGGTCCGATTAACGCTTCGATCTCGGGGAGGGGAATGACGCCGTGGCGCAGTAACTCGGGCGCGCCCGCAAGGGACACCACAGTGGATTCGATGCCGACGCGCGCCGGACCGCCATCCAGGACAAAGTCGGCGAGCGATTCGTTGACGTGCGAGGCCAGAGTCGGGGAGAGCTCCGTGAAGCGGTTAGCGCTAGGGGCGGCGATAGGCACTCCGGCGGCGCGAATCAGTTGGAGCGCCATAGGGTGGTCGGGCATGCGCAATCCCACGGTAGGCAGTCCGGCGGTGACGATGTCAGGAATCACTGTTTTCTTGGGAAGCACCAGAGTCAGCGGGCCGGGCCAGTAATGGTGAGCCAATATTTCGGCGGCCGGGGGCCATTCCGAAACCAACCCGCGCGCCATCTCAATGGAATCGATGTGGACGATCAGGGGGCTGGTGCGCGGCCGGCCTTTCGCTCCAAAGATGCGCTCGACGGCTTGCGCGTCGAGCGCATTGGCGCCTAAGCCGTAAACGGTTTCAGTCGGAAAGGCCACCAGCCTTCCCTTCCGAATCAGGCTTGCCGCGCGCTCGATGGCGGTCACTCCGTAGGTTCGTCCTTGTTGTCGCCGGCGATTTTGCCGGTTCTGCGCCACACCAGAAAGGCGTGGATGAGAGGCTCGAGATCGCCTTCGAGCACGCGGTCCACGTCGCCGAGGGCCAGTTTGCTGCGCAGATCCTTGACCAGCCGGTAGGGCGCCAGCACGTAGTTGCGAATCTGGCTTCCGAAGTTGATGTCGAGTTTCGAATCTTCGGTTTTGCGAGTCTCTTCGCGCTTTTTTTCCAGCTCGTGCTCGTACAGCCGGGCGCGCAATTGCTTGAACGCGCTGTCGCGATTCTTGTGCTGGGACCGCTCGTTCTGGCACTGGACCACGATTCCCGTCGGAAAATGGGTGATGCGCACGGCCGAATCCGTCATGTTGACGTGCTGGCCGCCCGCGCCCGAGGAGCGGAAGGTGTCGATGCGGAGATCGTCGGGCTTGATCTCGATTTTGATCTCGTCATCCACCTGCGGATAGACGAACACCGAGGCAAACGAAGTGTGGCGCCGCGCGTTTGCGTCAAACGGGGAAATGCGGACCAGGCGGTGAACGCCGATCTCGGATTGCAGCAAGCCGAAAACGTTGTCACCGTTCACTTCAAACGTGACCGACTTGATGCCGGCGCCTTCGCCCTCCAGCCGGTCGGTGATCACGGTGCCGAATCCCTGCCGCTCGGCCCAGCGCAGGTACATGCGCAGCAGCATCTCAGCCCAATCCTGGCTTTCGGTGCCGCCGGCGCCGGGATGGATGGTGACGATGGCGCTGCGCGCGTCATTCTCGCCGGAAAGCAGCATAGCGGTCTCGAGTTTCTCGAGCAACTCGCCGTACGCTTTCATATCGCGGGCGATGTCGCCATTGACGTCCTCGCCTTCGCGCGCCAGCTCAAACAGAGTGTCGAGATCATCCGTCATGGAGCGGATGCGTTCGTCATTGGCAACCGACTCCTCGAGCCGTTTGCGGTCTTGCATGACTTTTTGGCTTTTCTCGGGCTGGCTCCAGAAGTCGGGCTGGCTGATTTGTTCTTCGAGCTTGGCTAGCTTCTGCTTTTGCGCGGGAGCGTCAAAGATACCTCCGCACGGCGAGCGCCTGTTCGCGGAGAGGAAGATATTCGCGGTCGAGTTCTTCTACGGTCATCAGTCTAATTCTAACAAATGCCCCTTTTTGCCGACGTTGCGGGCCCGGGTCTTGCCCATCTCGATCTCGACTCCCTCGGCTTCATGGATATGGCCGCAATAAAAGTAGGCGGGCTGCTGCTGCTCAATGAACTCACGGACGGAATGAGAGCCGGCATGCAGGCCGGTCCGGATTTGGTCGAGCGCGGTGCCATACGGCGGCGTGTGGCAGACCAAGACGAGAGGAGCCAGATCGGAAAACTTGCGCAGCCGATCGCGGAGCTGGGATTCGCTGTACTCCCCGGGCGTGTTGAAGGGAGTCGGATTCGAGTACCCCAGGCCCGCCACCTGCCATTTGCCAACCTCGATGTGCCGTTCGTGAAAATCGTTAAGCCCAAAGCGCGCGCACATGGTGCCGATCTGCTCGGCCGACTCATGATTGCCGGGCAGCACATAGACCTTGTCGCCGCGAGTTTTCAGGATCTCGCCGCACCGCTCGAAACCTTTGGCCCAGGTCACCTGGTCGCCGGCGGCGATATAGTAATCCGCGTCCACGGCCAGGAGGCGCTCGAGAGTCTTCCAGTCATTGTGGATGTCGGAAAAGATCAGAAGTCTCAATGAAGGCATCTTAGCGTACCGTCGGGACGGTTTGCGCCGCACCGGCTATACTTTGGGTGTCGAGCAACGCATGGGCGAGTACGACACCGAGCTTTCGCGAATCGTCGAGGAACTGAACCGGGCCGCACCAAGCCAGAAGCCCGTGACGGCCATGCCTGCCTCCATGGCGTCGTTGGACCAGTTGCTGGATTTCGCCGCCAAGAGAAACGCATCGGATATTCTGCTGGTGGCCGGCGTGCCTCCGGTGTTGCGGGTAAATGGCGCACTGGCGCCGAGCTCGGGCGCCGCGCTGGAGGCGGAAATCATCCGCTCCATGGTGCTGCCCCTGCTCGCGCCGTCTCAATTGGACGAACTCCAGAAACGGCGGTCGGTCGACTTCGGCTTCATCCGCGAGGGACTGGGGCGCTTTCGCGTCAATCTGCATCACCAGCGCGGTACCCTAGCGGCGAGCATCCGGCTCCTGCCGTCGCGGATTCCGTCGCTGGAATCGCTGCACTTGCCGCCGTCGCTCGGCAAACTAGTGGATCGCCGCCAGGGCCTGGTGCTGATCACCGGTCCGACCGGCTGCGGCAAGACTTCGACGCTGGCCGCTCTCATCGACATCGTGAACAGCCGCCGCGCCGCGCACGTAGTGACCATCGAGGACCCGGTTGAATATCAGCATGCCAACCGCGCGGCCATCATCGAGCAAATCGAAATCGGCCGCGACACTCCTGATTTTTCGGGGACGCTCCGCAGCATCGTCCGCCAGACTCCGGACGTGATCCAGATCGGGGAAATGCGCGATCCGGAAACCATGGCAACGGCGTTGACGGCCGCGGAAACCGGGCACCTGGTGTTGTCCACGCTGCACACGAACGATACCATCCAGGCCGTCTCTCGTATTCTGGATTCGTTTCCTGCGGCGAACCAGCCGCAGATCCGGCAGCAAATTTCACTTGCCCTGCTGGCGGTGATCGCGCAGCAACTGGTGCCCGGGGCGGATGGTCATACGCGGTGGCCGGCTACCGAGATCATGATCGCGACCGATGCCGTACGGGCGCTCATCCGCAAGGGCGACGACCACCAGCTGCGCAGTCAAATCTCGGTCGGGCGGGCGGACGGGATGATGACCATGGAGCAATCCCTGGCGGAGCTGGTTCGGGCGAGTCGCATCACGCGGGACACGGCGTTCGCGCATTGTTTCCGCACCGAAGACCTGCATCGATACCTGGGGGCGTGAGGAGCGCCGGCCGGCCATCATGGAAGAGAGGCTGCTTCGCGGTCTTCCCGCAGATAAACCAGTAACTGAAGGCCAGCGGACACGCCAAATACCAGAACGAGCACAATCGGAAGCCACCATTTTCGCGCCCAGCCACCGGCGCTCGAAGCCCACGCACACGAGGACTGTGAGAGCCGACAGGGCCACGTCGGCGCCGAAGAACCCTCCAACGCGGTTGGCAAACAATTGTTGAATCAGTAGGGCAAATTGAGCCCGTGCTCCAAGAGCCAGGGCCCAAACTCGAGATAGGGAATGAGCACGCCCGCCAGGCACAGAACCAGACAGAGATTCCGGTGCTGCATCTAATGAATATGGGTTTCCCGCCTTTGGTGGTACCCAGCACACGGACCCAATGTCACGATCGCAGAGCCCCACCCCCGGGCGAGTGTTAGCGGCTGTTGTTGAGCAACCTCCCAGTTCAAACGCCTCCCATTAATAGTGGGAGATCAAATCGTGTTCGGAAGTATTTTGCACGGTCGCCTGCGACAATTCTTGCAAGCCAGCAAGAATAGCGCGCCCTCAAGTAGGTAGAAACCCAGGTTTGTGGGTTCCGGGAGGGCATTCGTCGGGGCCGTTCCAGTAACGAAATACTCTGCAGAATCGATTGTTGCTGTTCCTCCGTCAAGCGCTTCGATACCGTAGAGGGCTTGGCTAAGCCGGTCGGTGGCGGAGACCGGTCCTAAATTGAATAATGTTGTACAGGAGGCGGGCAGGTTCCCACTCGGACCAGGTCCGATGCCACAGTTATCGGCGCTGCCGGGAACTCCCGGCTGAGCATAGGCCGAATTCACAGGGCCGTTAACACCGTTACTGTTCGCGTCTACTTGATTGAACTCCGCATATCTCGTCAAACCATTTCCGGAAACAGATCCGCTGACGCCACTTATGACACCAGTGACCCAGGCCTGCCCATCCAGCGTAGCGAAGCTGACTGCGAGGTTGAGCTCGTCGGTATGGATGCCTCCCACTGGAGCGGTATCGGAAAATGTTCCACTTAAGATGAACCCGTTGTGACTGGCATCAGGAGTCAAGAAGATGTTGCTCGTTGTAAAATTGGATATACTGCCCTGATTTTGGATTGAAGCAGATTCAAACGAGTAAGCCAAGCCTCCTATGCTACAAGTTGTATTGAGCAGCGTAGAGAGTGCGCCTGCGACACAAGGGAGTACATCAGCCTTCGCCGGCTGGATCACGACAAAGGCAATGGTGCAGATGGCGAAGACTATTCGGGAGATCACTTTTGCGATCGGCTGCGGATGTTTGTTCATGGCGTGTCGTTTCAGTCTAAAGTAGCGATTTTCGAAAGAATACAACGCCTTCCCTGAATAATCAACGACATTCCAAGTAATAAATGCTTTCAGCATGTACCATTACCTAAGTAACGTGAATTCTATACTGGTAAGCGGTTTAAGAGAAGCCGTGTCCTTTAGCCTAAACTACTAATGAGAAGCCGTTCACCGGCGCGGAATTTGAGCTGAATGGTCCGACGATCCGCAGCCGGGCACAATGCCTTCCCTCACTAGTCCGATGGACCGCGCGACCGCGACATGACTGCCCGCAAAGCGGGCTTACGCGGGGTCGGCCAGGCGTTCGGTTGCTGGCCCTGGCTACTCTGCCCGTCTGGCTGATCGTGGGACTCGCGAACTCACCCGCGGGCCGGGGATCAGTGCGCTGCCGGTACAGGTCGCGGCACGTGGAACGACATCAGTACAATCGTGCCGTTGATGGCGCTGAACCAGTGTGGCGTGTTCTCGGGCACAATGAAGAAGTCCCCCTTCGAGACGGTTCGCGAGGCGCCTCCTTCGATGGCCGTGCCGGTCAGGTTCTCCGGGTTGGTGCGGGATTCGTTCACCAGTTTGCCGCCTGTCATCAAAGTGGCCGCTCCGTCGATGACGTAAAACATCTCGGCCTCCTTCTCGTGAACGGCGGCCGGCCCCACCGAGGCGCGATATTCCAGGTTTGCGTTATAAGGCGCCAGTTGCAAGATCCGCTGCGTGACGATCGGCTGGTTTTCCTTCCGTTCACTTTTGGCTTTGGCGATCATGGCGGTGATGTCCGCCGCCGAAGAATAGGGTTTGGGTGTAGCGGGCCCGGGTTGAGCAAGACCCAGGACGCCTGTCATAGCCATCAAGAGAGCGATTCCGATTCCGCGCATGCGACCTCCGAGAGTGTTTGATTCCCGTTGCCGGGCTCAGAAGATCCTAACACACCGTGGCGCGGAGGGTCTCGCCGCCGGGAGATCGCTACAATGTGAAGAGACCGTATGAAGTTCGGCCGGTGGGGCGTGGGAATCGTTACGGGCGTGTGCTCGCTGTTGGTGTTGGCTGCCGTGGCGCAACGCGGGAGGTTTCAGTTCGAATTACCGGAATCGGACGCTGCCGAAACGCCGCCGCGGGCAGCGGAATTCCATTTCCAGCGGATGGAATACACCGACTTACCTCAATTCCGGCGCGGCTTCGGATTTCGCTCGCGCAACGGCCGCGGCGCCGGCTGGTGGCTGCAGGATTGGCCCGACGCGGAAGACCATTTCACCGCGGGCATCGAAAGGCTCACCCGGATCGATAGCGGCGACCCGCGCCACGTGAGCCTGCTGGATGACCACCTGTTCGACTACCCCTGGATCTATGTCACGCAGACCGGCTACTGGGACTTGAGCGACGCGGAAACCGCCCGCTTGCGGGAATATTTGCTGCGCGGCGGCTTTTTGATGGCCGACGATTTCTGGGGAGAGTACGAATGGGAATGGTTTCGGCAGACGATGGACCGTGTGCTGCCAGGCAAGCCGATTACCGACATCAACGAGTCGGATGAAGTGATGCACGTGCTCTACGACATTCGGGAGAAGGACCGCACGTTCATTCCGGGCTCGCGCCACCTGCGGCGCGGACCGGGCGGCTCCATCGTCGTGGTTCAGCCTCCCGGTACGGCCCCGGCGTGGCGCGGGATGTACGATGACCGGAATCGCATGGTGGTCGCCGTAAACTTCAATACGGATGTGGGCGACGCCTGGGAATTCGCCGACGTGCCGTATTACCCGGCCGCCATGACCTTGCTGGCATATCGGTACGGCATTAACTACATCATTTACTCAATGACGCATTAGGCGGGTTTTACTGGTAGTTGGTGGTGCTGAAGAGGCCAAGCGCACCCAGGAAGAAACCTCCGTCGATGTTACCTCCCGCCACTAGGGGCGCGTTGAACAGACCGTCACCGGCAGCGGGTTGCGGGCCGACCGAAACCGACAAATAGCTGATTCCGCTCTGGTCAGCCGGCGTCACGGGCAGCTGCTGCAGGAGCGAGGACGGAATCGTGATCGTGCCGGCGTTGGCCGAAGCCGTGCAAATCAAGCGGCCGGCGTCGAAGACGGGAATCGAACTCGTCCCGCCAATGGTGGTTCCGGAAATCCCGGTAACGGAAACCATGTCGCCCGGGCTGCCTCCAGACCATGTCAACGTGAGGTCCTTCGTGCGATCCACTGACTCTGGCAGCCCGCCCGGAATGGTCACGGGCCGCCCAACGTTCATGCTTGCCGTGAACTTCCCGACATCGGCGCCGCCGCTTCCAGTCAGCTGATACGAGCCGGCTCCCAGGATCGGTGCGAGGTTGAATGACGGAAATCCGAGCGGCAAATGCAAATTCACGTTCTGGGGGCCTGAGGCAGACAGCGGGAGAACATAGGCGCCGCTCGAGTTGTCGAGCACAAAGGTCTGGTTCAAGTTTCCGGGGCCGGTAAGGCTCACGGCGCCCGGGTCCAGCCTGGTGCCCACGGCACCGAACGTAAGTTGGGCTGCGTTTCCCACAATACGGGCTAACTGGCAAGAACCGACCGGATTAAGAAGTGCGGCGGCGCTGCCTAGTTGAAAGCCGGAATATTTGACGAAGGAGCCGAATGCCGATTCGTTCACGCTCGCGATCCCAAGCGCCGGCGGCCGTGAACCGGATACGGATAATTGGGCGACGGTGAAACTTCCCAGAGTGAGACTTCCTCCCTGATCCAACCGGCTGAGTACGTCGCTGCTGACCGGCGCGGGACTGCACGTATCGTTGCCGGCCGGAGCGATCGCAATTGTCGCCGAGTTGCTGATCTGGCCGTCTACACTCACCTGGAGGGCCACCGTGCACCCCGTGATCACATCGGCAGGAATTTGCAGGTTCAATTGGTCGAGACCTGGATAATTCGGAGAGCGGCCGGCATATAAAGGAGCCACCGGTTCCCCTCCGATCAGAACCTGAATCCGCGCCTGATCGCGCAGATCTAACACGCCCGGCGGCGATTGATCGGGTACGGAAACCGGACCCAAGCCGGTTCCGTAAGCCACGAGAAAGTCACCGGGATGGGCCGGAGATATCGCAGTGCCCGCGATCGATTGCGTGGTGAACCGGTTGTAGTGGTAGGCTCCGGAGGAATCAATGTTCTGCAGGGCAGCGGCGCCGCTCCCCGAACTGTCGGCCGTGAACAGCCGGAACTTCCGCTGCACCACGGTAACCGCTACCGGCGCGCTCGATACGCCATTGGATGTAACCGTGACGCTATAAGTGCCCGGCACAACAGTAGACGGTAATAGCGCGGCCAACTGTGAAGTTCCCCCGTTGCCGTATGTCGAAATCATGTAGGAAGCTACGTTGATTCCGCTTGACGGAGAGGAAAAAGTGATGGAGACGCCATTAAGAGCTGTATTCAATGGATAGCTATTCGCCTGCACTACGCCATCCGGACATAACTTAGTTCCCTTCACCACGAAGACTCCGCCCTGAGGGAGATTCGGGGTATAGCCGGCGGCGTCCAGCACGCCCCCCGGAATACCTGAAATGACGGGTGTCGAGACTGCCGGTTGCGTGACCGGCGCGGTCAGACTGAAGACGATGCGCTGCGAAGTCGTGTTCAACCAGGCTGTCAGCAAAGCGGAGGTATTGCTCGAAACCGCGCCGGCGGTAATGGAAAAATTGGCCTGCGACGACCCTGCCGGAACGGCCACGACAGCCGGTCCGGTGAGCGTGGCATTGCTCGTTAACAAGGTGACACTGATACCTCCGGCGGGAGCCGGCTGATTGAGAGACACCGAGCACGTCGCACTGCTCCCGGACGACAAGACCGCCGGATTGCACGACAGGCTGTTGAGTCCAAGACCCCCGCCCGATGACGTGGGCGGACCGCCGGAACCGGTGGGGGGCGGGTTGCTCGGTGGAGGATTGCTTGAAGGCGGATTGCTCGGAGGCGGATTGGTCGGGGGCGGGTTGGTCGGGGGCGGGTTGCTTGGTGGCGGAGTGCTTGGCGGCGGAGTGCTTGGTGGTGGCCCCACCAAGGGGCTTACTGAAATCGCTCCTGTCGCGCCGTTGGAGGAAACAGCGGTTGCGGCGGGCGTTGCTCCCATCGCATTCGTGACGCCAACCGACACCAGGCTTGCGGCTGAGGAGGACAACGTCACAGTAATGACCGCCACAACTCCGTCCGAGATCGGGTTGGCGTTTACGCCCGAAATCAGACACACGAGCGAACCCGGGCTGCTGGCGCACTGCACAGTCTTGGCGGCGGCGCTGGCGGAAGGTCCCGGGAAGGCATCGACGGCGACAATGCTGTTGGTGTCATAAGTAAGAGTCCACTGGATACTGGCGGGCCCGCCACCGGACGTCAAAACCAGATTCGAAGCCACACTGCCGCCCTGGGATCCGGAGACGTTGGAGAAGGTGAGAGAAGCTGTCTGTCCGAAGATAGTGCTCACAAACGCCAAGCTGGCGCAGGCCTTCAACGCGCGAACGAGTGGTCTCAATCTGTCATCCTTTTGCCAGTGGAAACGCGGAGCGTCCTACTGGGCAATTCATATGCCAAGAATTCTTAGCAATAGATCGGACTATTTTTGCGGCGTCAGGAGGGTGGGTGCAACTCTTTTACATCGTAGAAAATACATCGGTGGGAGAGGCTGGAACGGACTAGACAGGCTAGGCTCGGAATGCTCCGAAGGAGCTTCAGAGAATCGCCGCGATCACTTCTTGGGACTCAAGCTCCGATAGACCGCCTCGACAAACATATCAGTGGTCCAGAAGCCTGTGCTTGAACCGTAGAGCGGGTCGTAGTCTCTGGTTGGCTTGGAGGCTTTGACCTGCTCCAGAGTCATGCCTTTCTTGATGGAGTCTTCGATGCGGTCGCGGATAATCGTGAGCATGTCGCGATATTCGACTACATCGGCTTGATCACACAAGCGGCCATGACCGGGAATCACAAATGTGCCGCCTTCCTGCTTTTCCGCGGGAACCGCAATCTCGATGATCTTATTCAAGCCGGCGAGCACTCCCTCGACATTGCCGCCGCGCGCCAAATCGATGATGGGGTAATTGCCAGGAGTGAAAATGTCGCCGGCGCTGATGACATCGGAACGGCGGAAGAATACGATGCTGTCGCCGTCGGTGTGCGCCTTCGAGATGTGAATAACCTGCACCGCCTCTCCATTAAAAAAGACATTCTTCTCCGCAGTGAAGTATGTATCCGTTGGCAGATCTCCGAACGGCAAGGGTGGCTTTACGGTGCTCATCCGGTTGAGAACGTTCTCGTGAGCAATGATGCTGGCGCCAACACTCGCATCCGAGATGTTGCCAGCCACGTTGCCACCGGCAATCGTGCTCCCCATTTTGGCAATCTTCTCGTTACCGCCGACGTGATCGCCATGGGCGTGTGTGTTGATGATATAGCGGATCGGCCCATTGGAAACCGCGCGCACCGCCGCCGCGATTTTGTCCGCTAACGGAGCATATTCTGTGTCGACCAGCAGGACGCCGTCCTTGCCGGCTTGCAGCGTGATATTGCCGCCGGCGCCGACCAACATGTACACGTTTCCCTGCACGGGCAAGGTGTGGATTTCTACTTTGTCGAAATCCGGCGTCTGCGGCGCTCGGGCCGGTTGTGACCAGGCGCAAAGACCGACCGCTGCCAGCCAGCCGAACCTCCCAAGACGATTTTTCATAGTGTGCTCACGAATAAGAGGTGTTACTTCTGGGCGACGGTCTTCGTCTGGGTCTTGAGTTTGAGCTGATATTCGGGATACATGGTTTCCGCGCCGCCTCGGGCGGCATCCGCCGGAATGCCATGGCGTTCAGGAAACTCCTTCAAGAACGTGTTGGTGCCGGGAAGGTGATGCGGCACGGCGCCGAGCGGTCGCTCCACTTCCACTACGGATTCGCAGGGGTACGGATCGATGCGCTGGTCCGGATCCATGGTCCAGTTCGTCGTCCGGATAAACGGTTCGGTGAGGTACACCGGATCGGTGATGACGCTGACCAGCGTCAGATAGTTATCGTGGCGGATCCAATGCTCAACTAAGGTTGCCTTGTCGCTGCGAGGGATTCCGTTGCGCCGGATCCAGCCGATCTTGAGATGCGTGGTGGTGACCGTCAGCATGTCCCCCTCCCACTTTCCGGTGGAAAACCCTTGCCAGGTGTGCGCGGCATACTCGGGCGGATGCTGGCGTCCATCCATCCAGATGGTGCGCTCCGGCGCCTGCCAGGAAATGTGTGTGTGGTAGGCAACCAGCTTTTGCGTGGCTGTATCGATCTCCTGCCAGATGCGGAGATTGGCGGGCCCGCGCGGGCCATAATCGGCGGGGTGTGGTTTGCATTGATGCTCGGGGAGGGTCAGCAGCGAAGCATCCCAACTGTCCCCGCGCAGGCGGGCCGCATCATTGATCGGCAATCCAAGGTAGTCCCCGATTTCGGGGCCGGGGATTCGTTCCGGCTGATCTTCGTGAAACCGCGGGGCCCACTCGCCGCTCGGATCGCGGGGAGCCGTTTCCACATTAGGAAACAGTTGGGCAAAGACCGGAAAACTCGAAACCAGCGCCAATGCCAGCAGCGAAATGCGGCTCATAATACCCCTCCGGACAATGAGCATACCACCGCCAGTCCGGGTCCGATTATATGAGATAGCGGCCGCGGCCGCTATCAGAAAGGCCGCGTTGTTGAACAGAATCTTGACGTTGCAGGCGAATAGCGCTTCCCCGTTGGCTCGTCAGTTTGGCTATGGCGGAATCGCTTGCGCGCGAGTTGGCGGATCTTCCCGGCTTGGTTTTCGCCCTTTTATCGCGGCGCGGAGGGCTTCCCGGCGGCGCTTCAGGATCGCCTCGGCGTCGGCCGCGGCCATCACGACCGTTTCCACATGGATGCAGAACTCCCTTTCGGCGCTCACCTCCCGCATTTTGGCGAGATACGGCTGAATCTTCGCGAAGGTGGCGAAAATCTCTCCGTGGGCAGCGCGGAACGCATCGCCGTCGATGGCCCCCGTTGTCACCAGCGACGCGGCCATGTCCCAGTAACCGAGCACCATCCGGAACGAGGCGTTGCGGTCACCACTCACTGCTGCAACCAGATCTTCGAAACTCTCGGGGTTGAATTCGCCCAGATACCAGGCGCGCGCCTCCCGCAACACAGCCTCACGCCGGAGATCAAAGAGTTGGAGATTCAACTGCGCGCTCTCAAACGGTGTGGGCATACTGGGCTCCATTGTAGGCCTCTCGCCCGGAGCATTTCGATGATCTGCATCGCGCCCACACTTACACCCCGATGTCTTCGTTCCACAGGTCGGGATGTTCGCGGATGAAATTACGCATGAGTTCGACGCATTCGGGGTCTTGCACCACTTCGACCTGAATCCCCTGGCTCCGCATGTAGTCCTCGGCGCCTTGAAACGTCATGTTCTCTCCCACCACGACGCGCGGAATCTTGTACAGCACGATAGCCCCGCTGCACATCGGGCACGGCGAGAGTGTCGAATAGATCGTGCTCTTCTGATAAACCTTGGCCGGCAGGCGGCCTGCATTACGCAGGCAATTCATTTCCCCATGATCGATGGCACTTCCGGTCTGGACCCGACAGTTGTGGCCGCGGCCAATGATCTTCCCTTCGTGGACCAGTACGGAACCGATCGGGATGCCTCCTTCGGAGGCGCTTTTCCGGGCCTGATCGATCGCTGCCCGCAGAAAGGGATCCTGGATCATGGACAATGCCTTCGTCCATTCTCCCATCTGAGACGGGCGCGACCTATTTCTTCGGAACGACCGTGACGTGGAGCGTCATGTCTCTTTCGTAGACTGTTGCCTCAACCTGGTCGCCGGGTTTGATGCTTTTCAGCACGTCCGGATTATCGACACGGTAAGCCATGATCATGGCCGGCATCCAGCCCTCGACTTGTTCGCCGTTCACGGTGGGCTTGGCAGTTTTCCGGTCTACCTTTTCCACTCGACCGTGAAGAGTATACGTTTTCTTGGCGGTCTCTTGAGCGGAGGCGGTGACTGCCACCAGGCCGGCAAGCGCGAGCGCGACCGGCAGCACGCGGAAGCTTTGGCTTGAGTGGGCCAGGGATCTCATCTGTCCCTTCTGCTTTCTCCTCCAGGCGAAGATGCAGCCCAGAATGACCAGCGCCGCGACAGACGAGATGCTCGAGATGCTCAGAGTCCAGGAAGGCTCCCCTTCCTGAAGCAGCGTACCGATGAGTTTCCGGAGATAGGCTTCGTTCTCCAGGACCGGTTCGCCGACCGCCTGGCTTTGCGCGCGAACGACGCCTTGGCGATCGATGACGACAATTTGGGGCACACCGAAACGCTCGTTTCCCCTCCGGCCCAGGAAGGCATCCACGTTGTCCGCAGAGGTGTAGCCTGCCGGATAAGCGAGCTTCGCATCTTGCGCGAAGCGCGCCACCAGAGGTCCATTCATATTATTCTCGAAGGCTATACCCAGCGGCTGAAAGCCGCGCGGGCCCAGATCCTGGTAGAGCCTGTTGATCGTCTGCGCCACGCGCGAGCAGTGCTGGCAATTGGTGAGCAGGAACTCGATCAGCACCACTCTGCCCTTAAAGGCGGAGAGCAGCATTTCATGGTCAGAACCGTCCCGCAACTTCAATTCCGGCGACTCGCGGGGCACCGGCGCGCGGGCCGCCACGGGACAAACGCCTACGGCCAGAAGAAGAGCGATTGGGATCAGGTTTCCTGTCGACACCGCGGCGCCTTTCGATTTGTCGTACTCAGACTTGTTTCCATTTTTCGACGATCTGTTTGATTTGCGCTTGCGCCGCCAGCGCCGCGTCCCCGGGGCTGTGTTCTCCTTTGACGGCACTCAGGAACATCCTCGGAATCACAAAGCTGTTAAAGACGTCCATGGCCGCCGGCGTGGTGTATCCCGGGTAACCCACATGGCGGCTCCAGTACAGCGCGTCCTTCAGTGTCTGGTATTTCCAGGCAGGGTCGGCTTCCGAGTCCTTGGAGAGGCGAACGATCAGATCGGGAACAGTCTTCTGAAAAATGGGAAAATTGCAGCCTTTGGATTTCTCGTAAATGGCGCGTGACTGACTGATCATGTCAGCCAGGAATTGCTTCGCCCCTTCCTGGTTTTGCGCAAAATTCCAGACGAGAGAGCAATTGGTGACGTGGGCGACAGCCCGGACTCCGGCGGAGCCGACTAACGGCGTTTGCAGCATGATCTGCTTCGCGACTTGAGGCTCCTGCTTCTCTGCGGTACGGATCAGGCTGATGGCGTTGGTAGTGCACGAAGTCTTCCGGGAGAGCATCGCCTTGACGTTGCCGGACGAGCCCCAGGCGAGTTGCTCCAGGCTGCCCGCATCTTCGTGCAAGGCCTTGGCGTATTTCAAGGCCTCAACCGTGCGGCCATTGTAGATGGAGACGTTGCCCTCCTCGTCCAGGACCCGGCTCCTGAACGCAAAGAGCAAAGTGTGCAACGTGATATTGCTCTCGAGCGTGGATGCCATTGCCAGACCGCAGGGGATGCCCCGCTTTGCCCGAATCCGCTGGCCGCCGCTTCGAAGACTGTAGTAGTTCACCGGACCGAGCGGCATATTAACCTCGGCCCAGTAATCCTCGAAGAATTGAAACGGCGCCGGCATCCAGGAATCGCAGAACGCGAAGTATTTCTTGCTCTTCGGGTCGAACGTCGAGCGGTGGGCGAAGCGATTCAGGTTCCCGAACTTGAATGCTACCGTCTGATAGACCTCACCATGGTCGATGGCATGGCGCTGGTAGACAGCCGGCGGCCAGGGAAACATGATCAGGTCGTGGCCGCCTCGATTGGCAGCTTCAGCCGCGGCGAGTGCGTCGATCCTTTCCACCGGAACGTGGTCTATAACTACATCGGTGTCGTGCTGCTTACCCCATTCCTCAGCCAGTTCGCCGCTGAACCACTGATCGAACTCCGGCAGGAAATGCGCCCACTTGGCGATTCGCAACGCCTTTCTCTTTTGGGCGTGCGCCCGGCGGGAGAGGAGCAGAGAGGGACCGCACGCCGCTGCTCCGGCCGCCGCGCGAATGAAAGTTCTTCGATCGAGTTCCTGGATTCTTGCCATCTGCCGTGTTCCTTCAAAAGAAAAACCACCCTTGAGCCGGACCGCCGGCCAAGGGTGATTTTTCGCCAGCCGAATTCCATCCGATCAGCCCGTCACAGCGTGGGCGGAGGCGGATTCTGACACACCCCGTTCACGGCGTATTGTCCAGTCTGCTTCAGGCATTGGAAGTTCTGTGCGAACCGCGGGTCGATTGGCTGAATCCCGTTAAACGTGAACCTGCGGACCACGTCGAGGAAAGCGTCGGGAGCGATCGCCCCACTTCTGGGGTCGAGGATCGTCGGGCAAATGAGCCACACTGCACCTCCATCCGCACCGCCGATGTCCTCCTGGCCCTCAGCCAGGCATGGCGCGGTCGGTGGCGGTTGAGAGCTGGGCCCGAGGCCGAACGCACTGCTCGTTCCGTCCCCTTCCAGAAAATTCTGCTCATCGCCCGTAACCAGAATCGGTGTCCCATCCACGTTGACTCCATTCTGCTTGGAGGCAATGGCCAGCAGGTTCTGGCAAGTCGGCGTCGGGTTGATGCGGGCACCCGTGTTCGAAAATCCCCCGACCGAAAATGCAGTGAACCAGGAGTACGTGATGATCCAACTGCCAGTCAAGTCGTCACAGAAGTAGCCGAAGGGCGTCGTGGGATCTCCGGAGCTCCCATCAATGGCGTTTCGGTTACTGCTGATTCTCCAATCCTGCCGCAGGTGCGGCGTGGCCACGCTGGTCACCGGAAAGCAGGGGGTTGCGGCGATCGTGGGATCGGCCATGCTACCGCACGGATTAGGAGCGAGAACTCCGTTCACTCTTTGGGAGAGCCCGCCGTAGGCCTCGAACTGGGCGACGATCTGCTCGGTTGTGTAGCCGCGGGCGTTGGGCGTAGCATTGGCGCCTCCGCTGAAAAAGTTCTCGTTGAGGAGGAACGCAATCAGCGAAAAGAACTGCGTGGGCGCTCCGTCATCGTCTTTATAAGCGCCCGTCGTGGCTAGGATGCGGACGTTCCGCGTGCGGCCCGGGTCGTTGTTCGTACACGTGGTGTCGTTTACCCAGTTCGGCTGCCCGGGCAGGAAGGCAGGAGGACCGAACTGCCGGAAGTTGCCGAAGCGGCCGGCTCCCGCGGTGTCCAGGTTGAGCACGCTGAAACCGTTCTCGGTGTAAAAATTGTCGCTGAAGTCGCAGGGCGGGGGATTAAACCTCGGAAAGCTGCTGAACGACGACGTCGTTGTCTGGGCGGACACCTGGCCCGCCAAGAGGAATACCCCGCCGAACAGGGTTAAGAGAAGAACCCCTATGGAAACGAGCGGGTTCTTAGTTCTATTCATCATGATCTGATCTCCTCCTCGCTCTAATCGTTCCGGATCATCCAGTTGATGGATTCGGCGATAAACTCGGGTCGGGCCTCTCCGGGGCAGGCGCCCCAGAGCATGAGGCGCTCGTTGCCGTAACGCACGTTGCCGATGTGCTGGTTAATGTCCTGATCCAATTTGGGGTCGGGGTTGGTGAAGCCCAGCTTCCGGCGCAACAGTTCCAGGTCCTCCGGTTTGCCGGTAAAGAAGTTCCATCCCGGTTTTCCTTTGACGCCGTGCTCCTTCACAAAGGCTCTCAACTGTTTGGGCGTATCCTCCTCCGGCTTGAGACTGAAGGAGTTCATGAAAATTTCCCGGCCCACTTTGTCCCCCAGCAACTGATGAACGCGCGTCAGGTTGTGGGTGACCAGCGGGCAAATATCCTGGCACTTGGAGAAGAAGAAGTTGATGGTCACAATCCGGTCCTTGACGATGTCTTCGTAGAACCGGAACTTCTTGCCATCCTGGTTGGTCAGGATTACGTCCGGGAAATACCGTTCGCGTATTCGCTCGCGTGCGGCCACGCCGGTGTCATGTCCGGTTGTGGCGGCGCTTGCCCTGCCGGAAAGGAGTGCCCCGGCCGCCGAGCCGATTGCCGCCAGCCTCATCAGGTCCCTTCTGGATGGTTCCATCGTCTTAGTCTCCCTTCTGCCGTTTTCTAGCCTACGGATTCTCGACCGTGTCTCCCGTGGGCTGCACGTGCCACAGCGCCATCATGGCGTGATCTTCGTGGACCACGTTATGGCAGTGAATCGGATACTTGCCCAGCCAGTCGCGGAAGCGGAAGAACAGCAGCACGCGCTCGTTCTGCTGTAGCCTCGTCACATCCTTTCGCGAATGCTCGATCGGCAAAGACGGCGGCACGCGGTTCCGCGAGAGGATCTGGTGCTCTTCGAGATGGATGTGGACCGGGTGAGTCCAATCGCCGGTAGCATTGACCAGAATCCAGTTCTCCACGCTGTTCTGCTGCACGGTGAACCGGAAATTGTTGCAATCCATGAACTGGCCGTTAATGGACCACTGGCCGTTCAGCCGGTCGAACTTGAACGTGCGCGTGACTCGCGGGGTCGCATGGGTGCTGGGCAGCTGGTAGAAGGTGGGGTTCGTCGCCGGATCCACGCTGTTATCTCGAACCGCATCATCGCTCACGCGGAACTGCAAAAGCAGGTTGCCCGCTCCTGCCGGCAGAATGTCGGACAGGACGTTCCCGTTCGGATCACTGCATTCCACCTGGCCAGGCAAGAAGCCTTGCGGAGGCACCGGACCCATGCCATTGATTTGGAGGAGCCGGTTCTCCAGGTAGATGGTTTTGCCGGCGAACTTGCTGAAGTCGATGATGATGTCCACGCGCTCGGCCGGGCCGATCCGAACGCTCTGCACCTGCACCGGATTGGGCAGCAGGTTCCCGTCGTTGGCGATCACCCAGAACGGGTTCACCGCGCTCAAATTATTCGGATCGGTGAGGAAATACTCGTAGAAACGCGAGGGCCCGGTGTCCAGCAAGCGAAAACGGTAGCGCCGCGGCTGCACGTTGAAGAATGGCTGAATTTTGCCGTTGACCAGGAACTTGTCGCCCAGGATGCCGTCCAGGTTGAACAGATCGAATGCGAGCAAGCCGCTGCTGGGATCGAAAACCCGGTCGGCAAACACCAGCGGAATGTCGAACTGCGGGTAGCTGGGAAGGTGGAAGCCGGTGAATTCGTTGCCGGTGTCGAACTGGTTAAAAAGCAGGTAAAACCCTACCAAGCCCTTGTAAGTGTTCTGCGACGTGAAATCCACGCGATGATCGTGATACCAGAGCGTGCTCAGCGATTCGTTGATGTCACCGAATGGCGGATTTGTCGAGGAGAACCCGGCCAGCACGTTGGGGTAGTGCTGATCGCAGAAGTGTCCCTGGTCATAAAAGTCGCAGGGGTTCCCGTCGCTTTCCGAAGGGTTGTGCGAATTATGGAGATGGGTGCTGACGGACGGCATGCCAAAACCGCCGTTTTGGCTCGCGGGAGGAAGACCGTTCCAGTTGCGCGTCAACTGAGGCACGCCATAGTGAGCCACATACGTGGGTCCCGGGCTAGTGGCATGGCCATTGGAGTCGTCGAAGCCCCAAACCGTCTGTATCGGGAGGTCCGGGGACATGCTCACGTTCAATGCGTGCTGCGTGACGTTATACAGGAGCTTTGGCGGAAACAAGGTAAACGCCTGGTCGTCCGCCGCGCGCACCTCGCCGGCTGCTGTATTCGGCGCCAGCGTGTGCGCCGGATTGAGCGCAGGTACCGGTGTCATCTGCGGCATGATCGGAAGCGGCTCGATGAATGCCCTCGTGGGCGGGCTGGCTGCCTGATTGCCGACCAGACAGACATTGAACGACCCACCCGCTGGGTTCGGCGCCTGGGCGCTCAAGCCCCTCTTGAATAGCAGCGTGCCGGCAGTGGTCAGCAGCCCCATTTTCCAAAGGTCCCGCCGGCTGGTTAGGCCGGCCGCAATCAATTCCCGCCGGTTCTTCGCGGCGTTGAGCATCTCCTTGTAGCGTGCTCGCGAAACTTTATTGCCATAGACGTTGTGATACACTACGGCCTCCTTCGTTTCCTGTCCTGAAAACCCGCTTCGCTGCTCTACGCGGCTTGCCGTCTTGAACCCGCTGGCGTGAACAACGAAGCCCGAGTGTACCCCAGCCTATTTAGGAACGGAACGAGGAATAATTAACAGAAACGGCTGTAGTATTAGCAGAATCTGCTATTCGCTGGCGATAGGCACGCGGCGCCTCGGTGAAACGGTTTTGAAAGGCGCGAATAAAGCTGGATGCGTGTCCGTAGCCAACCGCATGCGCAACCTCTTTGATGCTCATGTCGCTTTCCGAAAGAAGGCGTGCAGCCCTCCGGAGACGCTGGTCGCTCAACACGCGGGTAATGCAGACACCAACCTGTTGCTTAAAGAGATGTTGAAGATAGGAAGGACTAAGATTGACTTTAGCTGCCAGATCTCGAACTGTGCGAGGCGATTCGGTCTCAATGATCTGCACGATTCTTCTGAGCCGGGCGTCCGGTGAGGCCGCAGGACGGCCAGGGAGTAACTTCGCCGCGGCTTCGGCGTAAGGGGCGGCACCTTTCAGAGTAAACGATCCGGACATACGATACTCCTTGAAGCTTCAAGTCCACGGCGTTTGGAGAAAGCGGAGCTCCCTCCCAGCCGTCCTGGAGACACGAATAGCGCCGAGTTCACGGAATTGTCGCGCGGAATCACAAAACATGGGCTGGAATCCAGATCCCCCTCCCAGACTCCGCAGATGCCGCAATGGCGCGCCCGGTTAAGGACGCTTGTTCCGGCCTGGCCGTACGGGCGCGCGTGCTGCACTCTTCAATTTGGGGCGATTAACCTGTCCTGCGAGATGCTAGGCGCTTCCACCTCATTCAACTTCAACATCGGTCGCCTTGTGTACCGGAGAATGCCTACTATGACTGTGCAGACTGAGAATGTGTACTATAACGGCTATATCGGCACGAGAATATCATCGAAAAATCGGCGCTGTCAAGCGGAGATTTTATAATTGTTTCGTTAGCTAGTCGACTTACTCAGTATTTAACTAAGTGTGGATACTAAATTGACCAGGCCCGCCTATCTTATTTGCCAGGATCACATTGGCCGCGCGCAACCAAATCTGCCTGCGCTGCCGCCACCAGAACACTGGTTAAGGATCGTACGGAATCATCCGGACGGCCTCCTCCTTGAGGGATTTACCTATTCAATCCGGATGGCGCGTGCCGAATTGTGGTAGAGCTCAAGGACTAACTCGGCCCGGTGATCCAAAACAGCTCGTTGATTAATCGAGCCCTTGTCCGTCACTTCGTGAGCGTCGATGGACGGCGGCTCGTCCAGAAGGATTGCACTCACGATACGGTTGGAGCTGCCGGTCGCGGTGCGGGCAAATTCTTTCAGGAGCGTTTTGAAGAGGGAGCGGACGGGCGTGCTGTCCAGCAATTGTGTTGGCGCTGTGTCAGGTGAGGCATCCGGAGAAATCCTGCGGCACGCATCCAGGTTGGGGATGATCAGCACACTCACGTAATCCCGGTCGTGGCCCGCGATTACAACGTCTTGAACGTAAGGGGCGAAGTGGCTCAAAAAACGCGCCTTGAGCGGGCCTACACTGACCCACGTGCCAGTGGCCAGCTTGAAATCTTCGGCCAGACGGCCGTCAAACATGAATCCCCGGCTGGGCGTGGTCTCATCGACGAAACGCAGCGCATCGCCGAGCTTGTAAAATCCCTCTTTGTCGAAAGCCGCGCGCGTCAATTCTTCCTGGCGCCAATAGCCCGGCGTGATGTTCGGCCCTCGCAACCGCGCATCCAGCTTGCCCTCTGCCGGAACCAGCTTGAGTTCAACTCCGGGGGCCGGCAAACCAACCATCCCGGCGCGGCCGGCTTCCTTCGCAAACAACGCATGCGGCGCCGTCTCGGTGGAGCCGAGTCCGGTGAGCATCAGGATTCGTTCGCCGCAGGTCTCGATGGCCAGTTGCTCGAGCTCGTCCCAGACGTGCTGCGACAACCCGGCCCCGGCGTAGTACATCAATTTCAGGCGGCTGAAAAAATTCTTGCGCAAGCGGGGCTCGCGCCGCAGGTAGGGAACCAGCATTTCGAATCCACGGGGCACATTGAAGTGCATGGTGGGCGCGATCTCGCGGAGATTCCGCGCGGTCTCCTCGAAGAATCCCGGCGCGGGTTTTCCGTGATCGATGTAGAGAGTTCCGCCGTTGTACAGGATCATTCCCATGTCGGCGTTCCCCGCGAACGTATGGTTCCAAGGAAGCCAGTCCACGATTACCGGGGGTTCTTCCTCCAGGAACCGGAAATAGGCGCAGGCCATAGCCTGGTTGCTCGACCACATGCGGTGCGTGTTGATTACGCCCTTCGGCCATCCGGTCGAACCCGAAGTGAACAGGATCTTGGCGATCGTATCGCCATTCACTTTGGCGTGCGAGGCATCCAGCGAAGCGCCCGCGGGCGTGTGTACCAGGTCCTGGAATAACGTGGAGCCCGGTGGCGGGTCCGCTGTGACCACCACTTCGGTCCCGGCCGGCACGATGGCCTGGATCGCCTTCTGAAAGCGAGAGCCGCTGGAGGCAAACACCAAGCCCGGGGTGAGCAGACCGATGATGTGGCGTAGCTTGGCGAGATCGCTCGAAACCAGCGAATAGGCCGGCGAAATCGGTACGTACGGGATGCCGGCATAGAGCGCGCCGAACTGAATGAGCGCATGTTCGAGGTCGTTGGCGGAAAGCACTGCCACCGGCCGGTCCGGAGAGAGGCCCCGATTGACCAGCGCCTGACCGACCGAGCGCGCCTGGTCTCTTGCCTCGGCGTAGGTTAGCCGGCGCCAGCTCTTGTCGGGAGCGCGCTCCGCAAGGAAGGTCCGGTCCGGCGCCACGACGGCCCAGTGATCCAAGCGCTCCGTCATCTTTTCCGCGTAGGGCCCGAGCGGGTCTTTCGAACGGACGTAGATGGTGCCGTCCGGGCGCCGGTCGAGGACCACATCGGAAGCGCCAAGGCGCACTTCCCGAATCGGGTGGGCCGCGGTGCTCATCGTGTAGCCGCCGGCTCCTCTTGCGCAGCGTCATAGCCCGCAAAGCTTCCGCCCTGTTCGGCAAGGCGCTTCAGCAGCGGGGCCGGCTCCCACAGCTCCCCGTGACGTTGATGCAATCGCTCGATCCGGCCGTAAACTTCTTTCAAGCCGATCGAGTCGGCGTACCACATCGGCCCGCCGCGATACGTCGGAAACCCATAGCCGGTCAGGTAGACGACGTCGATATCGGCAGCGCGCAATGCGTACCCCTCTTCGAGAATCCGCGCACCTTCGTTGATCATTACAAGCAGGCAACGATCGAGGATCTCCCCGGTGGAGATCGTCCGCCGCGGGATGCCCGCCGTTTGCGCGGTTCTTTCGATCAAGGCGCGCACCTCGGGATCGGCGGCAGGCCTGCGGTTTTCATCGTAGCGGTACCAGCCCGCACCCGTCTTCTGTCCCAGCCGGCCCATCTCATAGAGCTTATCGTGCACCAGCGGCCGGCGGACCCCGGGCTTCACCAGATGCTTGCTCTCCTGCCGGACCCGCCACAGGACGTCGATGCCGCCCATGTCATCCACCGCGAAAATGCCCATGGCCATTCCCCAATCGGTGAGCGCCTTGTCCACCTGCTCCGGAGTAGCCCCTTCTTCCACGAGGAACTGCGCTTCGCGCATGTAGGGGAACATCATCCGATTGCCGACGAACCCGTGGCAGTTACCTACGACGACGCCCACTTTCTTGAGCCGCTTGGCCAGTGCCAGCGCCGTCGAAACCACTGTCTTACTCGTGGCTTTGCCGCGTACGATTTCGACCAGCCGCATCACATGCGCGGGACTGAAGAAATGCAGCCCCAGCACCATCTCCGGACGGCCGGTGGCCGCTGCGATTTGATCGATATCGAGCGTCGACGTGTTGGACGCCAGCACGGCACCCGGTTTGGCAACGCGGTCGATTTCGCTGAAGATTCGTTTCTTCAGGGCCAGGTTCTCGAAAACCGCCTCGACGATCAAATCGGCATTCTCAAAGCCTTGGTAATCGAGCTGCGGGTAAATCAACGCCATGCGCTGATCCATCACCTGCTGCGAAAAACGGCCTTTCTTGACGGAGCCCTCGTAGTTTCTGCGAATCGCTGTCATGCCGCGATCGAGCGCCTTGGGATCGGCGTCCTTGAGGAGCACCGAAATACCCACGTTCGCCATCGCCATGGCAATCCCGCCGCCCATGGTGCCCGCGCCGATGATCGCGACGCTGCCGATCGGAACAGCGGGCGTGTCCTTGGGAATATCCGGTATTTTCGCGACGCCGCGTTCCGCGAAAAAGGCGTGAATCAGCGCCCGGCACTGGTCGGAGGCGAGGCATTCGGTGATGATCTCGCGCTCTTTCCGGCAGCCTTCGTCGAACAGCAAGGCCGCGGCTGCTTCCAGCGCGTCGATGGCAGCTTGCGGCGCGGTCATGTTCCGGCGCGTCTTGTGCGCCTGTTCGCGTGCTGCTGCAAACAGTGGCGCGTTCTGCGCCGCCGAGCCGAGCTTTTCCTGCCGCTCCCGCGTCTTCGGGTGCGGACCACCGCGCGCCGCCATTTCCCGCGCGAACTCCACGGCTCCCGAACGAAGGTCGCCGTCAATGATCCGGTCGATCAATCCCAGAGACAGCGCCGTTTTCGCGGAGACGGGCTTGCCCGAGACGCACATTTCCAGGGCCGCCGCCACGCCAATGAGGCGTGGCAGTCGCTGCGTTCCTTCCGCCCCCGGGATAATGCCCAGGTTGACTTCCGGCTGGCCGGCTTGCGCGTCCGGGCCGGCCACCCGGTAATGGCCGGCCATCGCGACCTCGAGGCCGCCGCCGAGCGCCGTGCCGTGCAAAGCCATCACTACGGGCTTGGCGCAGTCTTCGATTTGGGCCAGCAGCGGATGCAGCTTGGGCGGCGCTCCCCGGCCGGACGCGGCTTGTTCCAGTTCTTTAATATCCGCTCCGGCGATGAATGTCCGGCCGGCTCCAAGGATCACAATGGCGCGAATGGACGCATCCCGTGCGGCGGCCTCGAGGGCCGCGGCAATCGCCTCCGGCACCCCGGGGCTCAATGCGTTAACCGGCGGATTGTCTATAGTGATCAGACCGACGTCTCCGTCCCGGCTCAGGCTGGCGAGTTCTCTGCTCATGGATTGACGTTCCCATGTTAGCTTGAAGTGCGCCGGCACCGAGCGCACCGAGTTGTCCTGTCCCGGCCAGGACTCGCGGTCTGGCACAATGGCTGTTACCGGTGACAGAGCGGCTTTACTATCTCGATTCCTACCTGCACACCTTTACGGCGCGGCTAGTCGAAACCTCGGCCGACGGAACCATCGCGTACCTGGATCGTTCGGCCTTCTATCCGGCTTCGGGAGGGCAGCCGTTCGATACCGGATCGATCGCTGGAGTGCCGGTATTGGAAGTACTCGATGAAGAAGATCGGGTGGCACATCGCCTGAGTGCGCCGGCTCTTCCCGGCGAAGTGGACTGCCGGATCGATTGGCAGCGGCGCTTCGATCACATGCAGCAGCATACCGGCCAGCACCTGCTTTCGGCCGTATTCGAAGAGCGGTTTGGGCTTCGGACCGTCAGCTTCCACCTCGGGCAGGACGCTTCTACCATCGACCTCGAATGCGGCACCGCCGACAGTCGCGTCGTCGAAGAAGCCGAGAGGCGGGCCAATGAGGTTGTCAGTGAGAACCGCACAGTCACAGTTGAGTTTCAGGACGCGGATCAGGCGCAGGGGTTGCGGAAAGCGTCGGATCGGACAGGGCCCCTACGCATCATCGTCATTGAAGGACTGGACCGCAGCGCTTGTGGCGGCACGCATGTGCGCGCCACCGGAGAAATCGGCGTGATCCTGATTCGAAAACTGGAAAAGGTGCGGCAGAGCACCCGCGTCGAATTCCTGTGTGGAGGCCGGGCCATCCGCCGCGCCCGCGCCGATTACGAGGCGCTCTCCCGGTCGGCGCAATTGTTTTCCGCGCCGCTCGATGAGACGCCGGCATTAGTGGCGGCGCAATTGGAAGCCGCGCGTAGCGCCGACAAGGCGCGACGCAAGCTGGAGCTCGAAATCGCGGCGTATAAGGGGAAGGATCTCTACGAAGCCACGGCCGCTGGGCCAGACGGCGTCCGACGGCACGTCCAGCGCCTCACCGATGGATCGATGGAGTCGCTCCGCGCTCTGGCGCAGAGCTTTGCCTCTCAGCCGCAAGCTGTTTTTGCCGCGGCTCTCGAAAATCCGCCGTCCCTGCTATTTGCCGTCTCGGCGGATGCCGGAATCGACGCGGGACAGGCTCTGAAGGAGTTGCTGGCAACTGCTGGTGGACGCGGCGGAGGCACGGCCCGCATGGCACAAGGCAGCGTACCACGGCCCGATCTTCTCGAGGAACTGCTGGAAAAACTGGTGTCCGGTTGACTTAGCGGCCAACCACCACATCGACTCCGCCCGGCTGCACGTCCAGGCGTTCGATTCGATCGCCCAGCTCGAACGGGCGGCCGACTGCCGCTTCCGGATACACCGGCAACAGAAAATGCTGGATCAGAAAGTCGAGGGTTCGCCCATCGAGCGTTACTCCCGAGATTTGCACGCTGAGAACGTCGACCGTGGCATTTCCGCCGGATGACCGGATCCGCGCCGTGACCGTGACCGGGCGTTCCCCCTCCAGTAGCTGAGACATTAACCACCCCGGTGGATTGCCCTGCGAACGGCGTACTTCTGCGAAATTGATGAGCGCGGTCCCTTGTGCGACTTCGGGCCGCAGTACTGTCAGCCGAGGCTGGCGCACGCCACCGGTGACCATTGGTAGCTCGTGCTCCACGTAGGCGTTGAGTTCTCCTACTGTCAGGTGGACGCGCGAACCGGGCCTTAGATGTCCCCCTTCAATCGTTTGGAACTTCTGTTGGAGCAAGGAATAGTCGCCGGTGGCTGCAATCAGCACAACCGTTCCGGCAATCGTCCAAAGAAGTCCAAAGATGGCTTTTTTCACAAGTAGATAGACGCGAACCCAGGCCGCCTCGTTGCTTTTTAGCGTCAAAGTACGCATTCGCTGTGCTAACGCCCCCAACTTTAAGAATCGTCCTTCGCTCTCCCTGTTATTGTCTCGCATGTGAACTCAAGCACTTACGAGTGGTGTGAGAATCTTGGCGGGATTATGGCCTGGTTCTTGCTTTAAATAGTTTAGGGTGTGAATATGTCGATACTTGCGGCAATTATAATCGCAATCGCGGTGATTCTGTCGGGTTTCGCCGCGTGGCGCATGATTGGCGCCTGGCTGAAGTACCGGGGCCGCATGGTCATCACGTGTCCGGAGAACCTTAGGCCGGCGGGTGTTTCCGTAGACGCAGGGCACGCGGCAGCGACGGGTTTTGGCGGACATGCCGAGTTCCGCTTGTCGGACTGCTCGCGCTGGCCGGAAAAAGCCGATTGCGGGCGCGAGTGCCTCCGACAGATCGCGGAGTCACCGGAGAACTGCCTGGTTCGCACCATCCTGGTGCAGTGGTACGAGGGAAAGAATTGCGCCTGGTGCGGCCGGCCCATCGGCGATATCCACCTTGCCGAGCGTAAGCCTGCGTTACTCATGCCGAACCGAACGTCTGTCGAATGGGCCGATATTCCCGCCGAGCGGCTCCAGGAAAGTTTAGCGACGGCTCTGCCGATTTGTTTCTCATGTCACACTGCGAACACCATGGTCCGGACGCATGCGGAACTGATTATCGACCGCTCCCGGCCGATGGTGAGCGGGACCTCGGAAGGTTCCCGCGTCGCGTAATTTCAATGAAGGCTGCCATGTGGTTGCTGACGCTGGGCGTTTTCCCTGCGTTCGGGGGGAGCCGTGTCGCTCCCGTACGCTTATACATCCATTTTCAGCAGGACCCGCCTGACGCCGTGCTGGAAGCCATTCAAGAAGAACTGTCGAACATTATGGTGCCCGCCGGCATGGAATTCGACTGGCGGTCCCTCAATGACACCAAGGGGAACGAGGTCTCCGTCGAGTTGGCCGTCATCCACTTTAAGGGCACGTGTGACGCGGAAGGCCTTTCGCCGATGGACGCCTATCCCGGCCCGTTGGGATGGACCCATATGAGCGACGGCGAGATCCTTCCGTTCAGTGATATCAACTGTGACGGAGTCCGCCTGTTCTTACAACGAGATCTGCTGCGGGTTCCGGAACCCATTCGCCCGGTGGCCTATGGCCGCGCCGTCGCCCGCGTGCTAGCGCACGAGTTGTACCACATCTTCGCGAAAACGACGAAGCATGGTGGTTGGGGCGTAGCAAAACCCGCCTACAGCGTGCAGGAGCTGCTGTCGAGTAAATTCCAGTTTGACAAGAAGCAATGCGACCGGCTGCGTGAGCATCAGGAGCATATTGCCTTGGTCAGCGGCTTCGCCGGGCAATAGCGACTGTGCTGGCATCGATCACTCCGCTAATCCATTTGCTGAAATTGTAAACGAACTGGCCGTCACCGCCGTGCATGTCGAAGCCGCCTATAGCGTGGCTAAGCCCAGCGGTTTGATGAAACTGGTTGGCCCGGACATACTGAAAACCCAGATAGGTTTCATATTGGGCGCCTCGTTCTGCGCTACAGCCACCACGGTGGATAGCACGACCAATACGATGATTGTAAAGTACTGTTTCATTCTTACTCCTCTAAAAAATCGGCAGTCACAACTCTGTCTTTGTTGGCAGATCCTCTTTTGGGAAGATACGGACCTGACCCCAATAGCACCTATAAATGGAGCTTGAACGAGGGAGATCTAATTGTTGGGGGTGGAAAGCGATGCTGCATTTTAGTAAGTTCGTCGCCGTTGGTCCTGTGGCCGGCGGGTATCGTCTTGCGCTCTGACAACACCGGCACCGCAATATTGATCACACCCCGTAAACTGTGCTCGCGCGAGCCACGTTAAGCACTGGTGGTTCAACGTCTTATCAACAGGTTACGATTTGCCGGTATAATCCCCAGGTATGTGAAATCCTCAATTTTTCGGGCTTTTTTAGCGGATTCGTGGACAATTGTGGACGATTCAGACGGCTTTCCTGATCGGAACCACCTTCAGCCGTTGATCTAGAGCCTCAATTGCTGCCGCCTGACGGGCTGTAACGGGCTTCCTGTACGTCTGGAGG
>Ga0126371_10000412_pt1 | contig 34832 bp, 31 predicted proteins | sample PanSoiMetaPlot_4_FD_110145 | JGI IMG/M metagenome (GOLD analysis project Ga0126371, IMG submission 110145) | Tropical forest soil microbial communities from Panama - MetaG Plot_4 | ecosystem: Environmental > Terrestrial > Soil > Tropical forest > Bulk soil | place: Panama | collected 2016-02-17
TCGTGCTCAACGTCTTCCACCAGTGGTTTCACCCCTCGTGCACTCTCAGTCTTTACATACTGTCCGCGAGGGAGCAGCTCATACTTCGCTGTGACTTCGGAGATCTGCCCCTTGGTTTTGGGCCGGACTTTGTTCGACATGACCACGACATCGCTTGGCGTTGTCACGGCAAAGTATGGTTCGGCGGTGATGATCAGGCCGAAGGTCTGAAGATCAGTCGTCACATCAAGCTGAGCATGATCGTCTTTGAGCGGCAGCTCGCCGAGGTTCACTGCGCGGCCCTCGGGCGTGATGGCCCACATGACATAGGTCAGGTACTCAGGCCCGAATTGGGACGCCGGCCCGATCTTATCGACTTTCGAGCTAATGACCACGCGCCCATGGCGGCTGTCAACATGAGCGTCGCCTTTGGCCTGCGGCATCAGCGTGGTGCCCATCATGTCAACTTTGGTTTCGCCACCCAGGTGGCGGTAGTTCACAGCTTCGATCGTGCGGCTTACGACCTGAACAATGAACAGAGGCACAGTCTCGCCAGTGTCACTCGTGGTTGTGCCTTGCGCATAGCCGTTCGGATTTTGCTCGGCAGGCGGCTGCGACGTTGGATTGGGAACCTGTGTGAGAGCAAATCCGCACAGGAGCAAACAGAGAGCTGAGACTCTAAGGTTCATAGACCACCTCTGAATCACAAATGAAACTGGGACAGTCTTTAATCTGCCTAGATGCGCCGCCTATGAAAAAGGAGGGCGGGTTGAGCTGTCGGACAGAGTCGTCCAGAGAAGCTGATGCACCCTAGAGCAACCTCACTCCGTATTCGCCCCCGTGGTAGAAATAGGGTTGTGAGTGACCCCACCGTTGAAGCGCTTATGGTCGACCTCCTTTCCTGGCTGGCGAAGGGCGAAAGGAACTACGAAGAGGTGATGGAGGCCTGGCGGACATCATGTCCCAAGCTCCCGGTTTGGGAAGAAGCTAACGATCGCGGCTTGGTGACGCGCGACCGCCCACACGATCGCTCGATAGTTAAAATCACGCAAGCTGGGCTCGCTTACCTCGCACGCAAGGGGATTATCGCTGGGCGATGAAGAATACAGATCCCGCTCTTTCAAGTAGGCGTACAAGACTCAATGTACCGTTGAGACACTGGTCCAGCGAAATCCATCCCTGCGCGATAAAATAGGGATAGCGAACCGCCTAGTCATCGAGCCAACCATCATGCTTTTGCGAGTGTTTGTTATCGTCGCTACCTTTTTGATGCTTGTCACCTTCAGCTACTCAGCCGACACTTCCGTCCTGAAGCCTCCGCCGGGACAGAGTGTTGCGATCGTCGAATTTCTCGACTTGCAGTGTCCGGATTGCGCCAACGCCAATCCGTTGCTGAAAGAAGCTGCGAAGACGTACAACATCCCCATTGTTCGCTATGACTTCCCGCTGCCCAAGCACAACTGGTCCTACGACGCAGCGGTGATTGCCAAGTACTTCGATAGCAAGTCGAAGTCGCTTGGCGCGGCATGGCGGGACTATTGCTTCGAGAATCAACCAGCGATTTCTCCCGAGAATCTGCGTAGCAACGCCGAGAAATTCGCCTCGCAGAACAAGACAGCCTTACCGTTCGTGGTGGATCCTGACGGCAAGTTTGCTGGAGAAGTAAAGGCTGATTTCGCTGTCGGGCAGCGCGTTGGAATCGAGCACACGCCGACGATTTACGTAGTCTCGAACAAGGCTTACGGGAAGCCGTTCGTGGAGGTAGTGGACCGTTCCAAGCTGTATTCGATCATCGACGAAATGAGGGCACAGGCAGGACCTGCGACGACGCCAGCCAAGCCGACGAAGACGCCCAAGACCTCCAGTCTCGCCAAGAAGCAGCTGCATTAATTTCCCATTACGGCGGTCCGTTTATGAGCCCCGGACCGCCGCTTTAGTATCAGCCACTTCCAAGCTGAATCAATCATTTACGCTGCCACAATCAGGGGTTCAGTTACGTCCGTTATTTGTCCTTAGGTTATAAGGCAGGTACATTCTGACGGTGATGCTGAAAGCCCTGCTCCTCACACGCGATCAGGAAGTCCTGCGCGTCCTTCGACGGGTGCTGGAAACCGTAGCCATTGATATGGAAACGGTTAGCTCCACCGACGCCGCCCGGCAGACCATCTCCAGTCGTAGGTTCGATGCGATTCTTGTCGACTGCGACGACATCCAAAGCGGTTGCGACGTGATCAAGGAGCTGCGGAGGGGCAAATCGAATTCCAAGTCGATTGTCTTTGCGATCACCAACCGCACGACAACCGTGAAAAGCGCCTTTGAGCTAGGCGCCAATTTTGTGCTCGATAAGCCCGTTTCGCCTGACCGTGCAGCCCGGAGCCTACGCGCTGCCCATGGTCTGATCCTGCGCGAGCGTCGCCGATATCATCGCCACGCGGTGAACGCGACAGTTCATGTGAGCTACGGCACAGTTCGCGACTTACCGGTTCCCCTCACGAACATCAGCGAAGGCGGGGTCGCCCTGGGAACTAGACGCACCAACGAAATGGCAGGGCCGGTACAACTGCGCCTCCAGCTGCCTGGTCTGAATCGCGTCATCGAAGCCAAGGGAGAATTCGTGTGGACAAACGACGCTGGCCGCGTCGGGGTGCGCTTCACCACGATCGCTCCGCTCGTGAAATCAGAGCTTGATACTTGGCTTGCACGCCAGTTGGAGATCGCCGCTCCGAACCTTGTGAGCGCCGGCTCTGGCAGATTGTTCTAGACCCATTTGCCGCAAACGCCGTCTATGGTTAGAGTCAATGTCTGACCATGAGCGCACTTCCCCTCGCTTTCCTTTTTCCCGGACAGGGTTCACAGACGATAGGAATGGGCAAGGAGCTAGCCGACAGATACTCAGTCGCGCGTCAGACCTTCGCTGAAGCCGACAATGCCCTCGGCTACTCGCTTTCCCAGCTTTGCTTTGATGGACCGGAAGACAAGCTGAAGCTCACCGAGATCACGCAGCCAGCGATTCTCACGGTTTCAGTGGCCCTACAGCTTGTCCTGGCGGAAAAAGACATCCGACCACAATACGTCGCAGGGCACAGTCTCGGTGAGTACTCAGCACACGTCGCGGCGGGCACTTTGGAATTCGCCGATGCTGTGCGCACAGTCGCGAAGCGCGGCAAGTACATGCAAGAAGCCGTGCCTGTCGGTGTTGGAGCTATGGCGGCGATCCTCGGACTTGGTCTTGAACCACTCGCAGCGGCATGTCACCGGGCTGCACAAGATACAGGTGGCACGGTATCTCCGGCTAACATTAACTCTCCTGACCAAATCGTGATTTCAGGTAGCAAGGCTGCCGTCGAACGCGCTGCAGAGCTAGCCAAGGAAAAAGGAGCGAAGCGAGCGGTGATGCTACCCGTAAGTGCCCCCTTCCACTGCTCGCTGATGCAGCGCGCTCAGGATCGCCTCGCGACGGACTTAAAGGCACTAAAATTCTCAACGCCGCGCGTCCCCGTCGTCACGAACATCGATGCTAAAGCGATTCAGGACGCCGAACAGGCCCGTGATGCCTTGGTTCGACAGGTGACTGGAGCCGTGCAGTGGGTGAGGTCCATCCAAGCACTCGTCGATGCGGGAGTTCAGACCTTTGTTGAAGTCGGTCCGGGCAAAGTGCTCACCGGACTGTTGCGGCAGATCGACCGCTCCAAAACGGGATTGAATGTCGAGAATGAAGAGTCGCTGCAAAAGACGCTAACAACGCTCTTAGCGCTGCCAGCTTAGCCTCACGGCTCGATGCGAATATTCAAAGTCGGCGGCAGGAATGTAATGCTGCGATCCTTCTTTTCCACCCACAGGGCCAATGGCACCTTTCGGTCGTTGATCATCGAGATCACGACTACGCCGCTCGAATTTTTTGGCGTGAGCGAAGTCCGGACTGAGTGCGATCGAATCTCCCCGTATTCGCCAGTCGGGCCCCAATCCAATTCGAAGGTTCCAAAGTTGTATCCGGCGTATTTCTGAGGATGTTGTTTCCAATTAGGATCCGCGTTCCAAACCGCATATGCCTTCTCGTAGTCTTTGTGTTCGATGGCGGTCAAGAACTTATTGACTGCATGCTCTTCGCGCCAGTTCCAGAAGTGATAGACGAAAAATCCCAGAAATATTACCAGCACCAGAGCAGCGATCGCGTATATGCGACGCTGCTTCTCAACACTCGGATCGTATTCCTTCGCCTGAAAAAGGGTCATGCTTGAATAGACACCTGCACAGAAAGATACGACTCACGCGCACGACCTGCAAATGAAGATGTGGAAGATAAGTTGACTCAAATTGGTCTCCGAGTTTGAAAGCAGGAATGTTGGCTGCGGGAAAGTCCGTGGATTCGGGTTTTGTGTCAGGGCATGTCCTGCGCAAGAGTCGATGCCCTGACACAGGCTCGAGCTACTTCTTTTTCTTCTTCCCAAAGAGCCCAATAATGTCGTTCACCGGGTTCTGCTGCTGCTGCTGTTGCTGAGCAGTTCCTTGTTGTCCTTGGGCCGGTTGCTGCTGCTGTTGTTGCGGCTGTTGCCCGCCCAGGGCGCCTAGAATTCCTTGAACCGGATTGCCCTGCTGCTGCTGAGCGCCTTTGCCTCCGATCAGTCCTGCGATGCCGGTGGTGAGTGCACCCGGATTTCCCGCAGTTGGAAGGAGATTGTTCAGTTTCATTTGAGCGAGCTTCTGCAGGTCTGGAGCGATCCTGGGTTTGTTGACTGTTCCGGTGACAATCACGGGGATCACCAACTCCCCATTCCTGTTTGCCAACGCGGTGTTCAAATAACCACCAATTCCAGTGCCTCCGACCTTTTGACTGAGATCTTTGGCGAGCACAGCGTTCATGCGCATGTTCAGTGCTTCGGTAACCAGATCAACCGCTCCCTCAGCGCCGACCGTTCCGCCATCGATGGTTGCCTGCAGATTGTTGGTATTGGCGACGCCGTTCTTGATGTTGATCAGGCCAGCCAATTTCACGATGTTCGTGAAGCCCTGCGACGGTTGCGATTGAGAGAACTTGGCGATGGAGCTCAGCTCGTACAATAGATCGACTCCCTGATACTTCCCGTTGCCGGTGTTGAAGTTGATGTCTCCGTTTAACGTGCGCATCAAATTCCCCGTCGGGTCGCCCGAGAAGTTCAGATTCGACTTGAAGTTCGTCAGCAGTAACTGATCGAAGATGATGCTGCCCACACTGAGAGTCCCGTTTCCGGCCAGATGTGACATTGCAGAGCCTGCCGGCCGCGCTTGTGCGTACGCCGATGGCACAAGCGAGAAGCCATCCGCCGCCGAACGCTTTGCGTTACCCCCGGTGATCTGCTGCAGTTCGGTGATGTTCAGTTTGTCAGCGTTCAGGGCAAACTGAAGTTGTGGAGCGGAGAAATTGCGCACTGTCGCCGTTCCCGTGGCGGTGGTGCTGCCAAGCGAAGCCTGCATGTTCTCAAGCACGGCCGAATTTTGCGCGAAGCGCAGATTCGCCGTTTTCACGAACAAAGGTTTTGTCAGCGCGGGCGTATTGATGGTTGCATTCTGCAAGGTTCCGGTACCGCTGTAAACAAGGCGATCTGTCTGCTTGATCGGCCCCTGCACATGAGCGTCGAGCGAGAGCGATCCCGTTCCGCTCATTCCCTCGACCGCTGAAACGCCATACGCCTTGGCGATATTGATAAGTTCGCCGAGGTTCGCTCCGGAAGTGCGGATGGCGGCGTCGATCACTCCGTTTGGCGAGGTGTAGTTCGATAATGCAAAGTTGCCGTTGAGCGAGGTCCCGCCGCTCTGCGCGGTGAAGTTGTTGGACTTAACCACTTGCGGGGTGAGTTCCAGATTGATCGCCGGAATCTTCACCGGCTGCGGGATATCTTTGCCGCTAATCACCAGGTTCTGGGCGCCGAGATTTCCGTTTAACGTCGGCTTGTCGGTCGACCCCTGGGCGTGGATGTCTGCATTCAGAGTTCCCGCGACTTGCGTTCCCGGGTTGAACGCGACGCCGAAGGCTCCTGCCAGCCGCGCCATCTCGCTGATCGACGCATTGCTGGCTTTTACTTGCACATTGAGCTGTGCCGGAGTAGGCCGTGTGTTCAGCGTACCGGTCATGCCGATCGGCGTCGGTCCAAGGTTGAGATTCAATTTGGAAATCGTGATTACATCGGTATTCAGGTTGTCGCCAATGTTGTAATCAGCCTTAATGGGGTAGCCGATATCGATTCCGCGAACACGAACATTATTAAGCTGCAGCGTGCCGGTCGAACTCATTTGCCCGCTATTGTTGCGTACGGTGGCATCGCCGCTGGCGACAGCGTCGTACTGATTCAGTTGCGGAGAATTGAGGAACTTCTGTACGCCGTCAAGCGAAACCTGGTTGAGCTTGATGCGACCATCGAGCGGCGTCGTCAGCGAATTTTGATCGTTCATCGGACCAGCAGTTCCATCGAACTTCACGTACTGATCTCCCTGTCCGGGAAGGTGAGCTGCCAGCGATAAGTCAAATGGCTTGCCTGGCGCGTAGTTTGAAAGCGCGACATCGATGTGGTCGTACACGCTGCGGCTCTGATGCTTCTGCTGATCGGTGATCGCGACCTGGCCGTTGGTAATCTTCAGCTGCGACAGCGAGAATGCCTGACCCGAGCTAGGCTGATTGGCGTTGCCGGGCTGCTGAGTCGGACTGGGCTTGGCTGCAGGACTCGGCTGCTTCTTGTTCGGCTGGCTTGCCACATTCGGCGAGGCGGGCTGTTCCTGCAGACTGGCGAAATTCCAGACTCCCTCCGCGTTGCGGACAAGCTCAATCTTGGGATTCAACAGTTCAACGGAGTCCACTTGAATGTCGTGGTGCAGTAGAGGCAACAGTTTTGCACTGACCGCCAACTCTTGCGTCGAAGCAAACGGCCGTCCTGTATTGAACCTCGGATCTTCCCCGATTTCCGCGTTGGAGACTCGAATCGAGAACGGGAAAATCTTGAGGCTCATATTTCCCAGCCTCACCTGCCTGTGGAGCTTCTGCTGAAGTTCCGCCTGGATTCTGTCGTGATATTGATTCACGTCGAGCAAAGAGGGCAACGCGATGACCGCTATGACGATAATCACTACGAGAGCAATCAGGACGCCAGCTAACTTACGCATAAGAAATCTCCTTACTTGAGCGCTGGTGCGGACGCAGTCGGGTAGGAAGGACGACGCGAGAGCTGCTGCACGGTACTCTAAATGAAGCGCCTACGTAATTGGAACCCAGCGGCGCACGTCACGTTGCACGTGCCTGTTCCAATTTTGGTGCATCCGATTAGTCGCGGTCAATACGACAAGCCGGAATCAGGCCCCCTATCTCGGCCTTCGGGTCGGCTTTCCTGCCATCGCCGATCCAACGTACATGTACGCCTGCAGCAACGGCGTTACCCACGTAATCGCAATTGGAATGTAATCATTTGTGATCGGCTTCACTGCCTGCCTAAACTCCGACGAGCCCCATAGCCCATGAAGATGTCGAAGCTGAGCACTCACGCCCTCCTGCTTTCCTGCCTCCTGGCTGCGCCCGCTGTAGCCCAGCAAAAAGCATTCGACTGGGTACGCGACACCGACGAATTGGTGCGGCTGACTCCGGGCGTGCGGCAGAAGACGCATCTTTACAATCCCGGCCAGGGCGGCAACATCAAGCTCGACATAAGCGCCCAGAAACCGGTGACGATCGCAGTGATCCAGCGCCGCGATTGGGACGACGCCACACAAGATCCGCAGGCGATCTACCGCCCGGCAGTCATGGACCGCCTGGAATACCGTTGCGTGCAGGAGCACGTGGTGAGCGCAACCTACAGCTGCTACCTTCCCGCTTCAGACGATTCAATGGCACTAATCATTCGCGACGAGCGCGCGCTCGATCACGCTGTCCTCGCGGGAGTCGGAAGCGCATTAGGAGTTGGCGACGTAGCCAGCGCATTTGGCAACCCGAACGAAGTTCACCTCCAGTACTACCGCTGGAGCTGCATACAGAACTGCTATCCACCGCAATTTCGCGGCGTCCGTCTGGCAAAGGAGAAGTACCAGCTCACCAGCGTGCTCAAGCTCTACAGCCTTCCCTTGCCCGAACACGACGGCGAACAAGTGGACGTAAAGCTGAAGTCGCCTGTTCCGATGCTGGTCGCGGTGGTTCCATCAGCGATCGCGGAACAGCTCTACAGCAAGCCCGAAATGCTGCAGTCAGCCGTTGCCGGCGGCATTTGCCAGCAGCGTGCAGCGCAGTCAGTCAACTTCGGATGCGAGTTAAATCCGAACGGAGCGGCGCAATCTCTGATCCTTATTCCAGAACCAAACGTCAACGTTCCCGCGAAATCCAAAGCTCAGATTGAATTGACGTCAGTAAAGTGCGTGGCGAATTGCCGGGCTTTCGCAAATTGACGCTCTTTCCGCAGGATTGCTAAACTAACCTCTTAGCCATCAAAGGTTTTCCCTCCTTGGCTGACAATCCAGCAATGAAGGACTGTTCGTGCAGAGTTACACCCGTCATCAATTAAAGGAAGACAGATTTCAGGAAGTTACGCGTGGCGCGATCGCCCAGGCGCAGGAGCATCGGCAGCAGCTCACGGTACTGGGTATCGTGGTGCTCGTGTTGGTGCTCGCCGGCGGAGCATACGCTTATTGGCGCAGCAATCAGGACGATCAGGCCAGCGCGGCTATGGGTCTGGCCATGAATACCTACGCAGCTCCGATCCGTGCGCAGGGGGCGTTAGTGGATCCCAGCTTCCCCAGTTATGCCAGCGCTGCCGAACGCGACCAAGAAGCTGAAAAGCAGTTCCAGGCAGTCGCTGATAAGTTTTCTCGCACCGACACGGGAAAGAATGCGCTTTACATGGCAGGAGCAGCCGCGTTGGACGGCGGTCAATATCCTGATGCTGAGGCAAAGTTCAAGAAGGTAATGGATATCGGCAATCAAGACCTTGCAGCGCTTGCCAAGCTGGGTTTGGCATCGGTGTACGAAGCCACGAATCGCGATCAGGACGCGATTAATATTTATAATGAGCTAATCAAGAAGCCCACTCTGTCGGTTTCATCACAGCGCGCGCAGTTTGCCCTCGCCGACTTATATGAGCGCAAGGACCCAGCGCAGGCAAAGAAAATCTATGATCAGCTTGCGTTGGATAAATCACCGGCCGTGGCTCAGATGGCAAAGCAAAGGCAGGGAGGGGTAAAACAGTAAGAATCAGCTTAAAGACAGCAATTAGCGACTAGCCGCTTCCTCTCAGGCGGTTGATTTGGTTGCATCTGATTGCTTAGTTGCTAATCGCTGCTTTCATTGCTGCTTTGAAACAGACTCCCCCAGTCTTCTGTCTTCGCCAGCGGCTTGGCTGCTACCCTCAGATTTGCCTCTACATGATCCTTGCGGCTCATTCCCACGAGTGCGCTTGTGATTCCAGGAGCAGACCGAACGAATTGAATCGCAGCCTCCGCATCTTTATTCGACGCCATGCGTTCGCGAATAAATTCAGGCAGGCTGCCCGCAAGCTTTCCTTGTAGCAACGAGGCGCTGGCGATCACGGCGATACCCAATTCCCGCGCAGCAGTAAGCAGCGAAACCTTCCTTGCCCCGATCTTCTGATTTTCTTTCGTGAAGGCCTCGGGCAGTCCCAAATTGAAAGGCAGCTGGATCGCACGGAAATGGTGCCCATCTCCGCCAACCTCGCGTGCGATCCCAAAGATTTGGGCCAGGTCGAGATAATCGGCAGCGGTTCGATCCTGGCGGTAACCGTTCCAGGTTGCAGTGCCGTAGACGCGAATCCTGTTCGCTGCTGCTTCCGCTTCGAGCGCGGCGAATGCGCGGCGCAGCCGGTCATGAAAAATGGCGCGCGGAACTTCGCTTAGCTGCTGCTCGGGATTGTGAATGTAAAAAACATCGATGGTCTCGATTCCCATGTTGTGCCGGGAGCGTTCGAGTTGATTCTTCAGATAAGACGGCGCGATGCAGTGCATTCCCCCAACGAGTTCCTCGCGCGAAACGATGGCGGTGTCGATATATTCCGCAATGAAATAGCGGCGGGGATCGGCGGGAACGGTGCCGTCGTAAGTCAGGTATCCAGCCTTTGTGCAGATCAACAACTCATCACGCTGCACGTTCATCAGCTTAATGGCCTCGCCAATGCTGCGCTCGGATCTCTGGAACCGATAGTTAATCGCTGAATCGATGACATTCACGCCATTCCCCATAGCCGCGAGCACGGCTTCGGTGTAACGCTGGTCGGTTGCGGAGTCTACTTCGCCGAGATATGTCCCGATGCCAATCGAAGAAAGCCAGAGATGACTCAGATGCGGAACATGTTCGGGCTGACGAAAATGTCCCGTAGCGTTGAGCTTCGGAAATCGCGTGGAGAATCGAGCAGTGCCCGAGTGAGAAGCGTGGCCGGGAACCATCGTGGAAGTTTAACAAGAGATCGGGTATCGGGTGATCGGGTGCATCGCGTGATCGGGTTCACACGAAGCGAAACATGCCTGGGCGTCGAAGCCGGGCCCTAACGAACGTTACTTTCGTTCGCTCGGTGGGAAGGCGCGGGATTTCTTAGCCTTGCGGCGTTAACCCCGGGTTGGTGTTCCCATAACGGTCCCGAGCCGGGGGGCGGCATTCTTGTTGCCACAATGTGCACAGCCAGCCCAAGAATTCCACGATTCGGACTCCAAAAATACTATGGGAACAAACCAACCCAGGGCTCACGCCACAGGGCTACGAGAATCCCACCCCGCCGGCTGGCGGTTCTACCGATTCAACTGGGCTTGCAGAACTCTTATCTATTCAGCACAAAGTTCACCGTGATCTGCGTCTGCACGGCGACCGGCTCTTGGTTTAGCAAATAGGGACGATACTGCCATTGTTCCACCGCAACCATCGCTGGCCTCACCAGTAGCGGAGGACCGCTTATTGGCTGAACATGCTCTACTCGACCGTCTTTGCCAACTGTTGCCAGCAACACCACCGCGCCTTCGAGTCGCAGTTGCTTTGCAATGATCGGATACTCAGGAATTACTTTGTGGATGAGCCCGCCTAACCGCATCTCGGAGACGCGGGGCGGCTTGGTCGCATGTGGCTGCGTGACCGTAACCATCGGCGGAGCGCTGCTGATGATATTCGTGATCGGAATCGCGTTGCCACAGTTAGACCCGCACGGCGGACCAAACGATGACGAGCTACTCATGGGCGGTTGGTCATCCCCCTCCGCGACATGCCGCGGTATCCACTTAGGCACAAGTATCGGTGTCTGCATTGCCGGAATAGTATTTGCTGAGGCGGACGTAGTTTGCTCATGCATCGCTGGCGGCTGTTCGATGATCGCCATGCGGATATTTGGTGGCATTGGAACGAACTGGAGACGTTCCACGTGAAACAAGGGAATAGCAAAAACGACTGCGAGAGCCAAACTTTGCAAGAGCACAGAAACAAGTTTGGTCCAGGCGGCGCGATGAGCAGGGTGGGGGGCCGATTCCAACAGACTGTCAGCAAACATGACTTCCTCCCTCCCGTTGCGGGATGAGGAAACTGACACCACAGAAAGAATTCCGGAACTTTGTGAGCAAAACAAAAAGCCGCTCACGAGAAGGCTGTTACAGAACTGACCTTGGGTAAGTAAACAGACGGTGCTCTTAAATCGGAGCACCGTTTTTTTAGTTTCAGGATTGGCTTTTCGGGGAATAGTAAGCGAGCCGAGCCGCTAGGTTAGCGCTACCGCCAGCTCATGTGCTCCAAGGAAGTTGATCATGGTCTTCAGGTTGTGGGCGAGGCTCGCCAAGCCTATTTCGACCTGCGACCCTGCACGTCCGCGTAGCAAAAAGCGCGGATGTCCGAAGATAACGTATTTCAGCATGGCAAATGGGCGCTCGACGGTATACCTTCCCAACCGCATCGCCTCGGTTGTGGCTCGCGCGTTCATCCGTTGAAGTGCACCACCGTGCAGGTGCCGTTGGACAAAGCGGCGGGTCGTGCTGGTGCATTGCGATTTCAGGGGACAGCGGGAACAGACTTCGACTGGGGCAGCATAAACCACGCTCTTCCTACGTGACAGTATCTGCTTACGATGTAGTGTCTGATGCGCTGGACAGCGGAACGTGTCGCTGTTTTCGTCGTAGACGAATGGCGAACGATCAAACAGCGTGCCTTCGCCTTGGTGGTTGATGGCGCGATTAGCAGGCACGTGTGGCCGGATGGCTTGTTATTCGCAGCCCGTGGCCTGCTCTCCGTTCGAATACCCCGCGTCGGCAACGACGTTGAGTGTTCCTGGATTGTCCAGCGCCTGTTTCGCGGCTTCCGCCATCGGCAGCGGACTGCGATTGTCGTTCGCCTCGGTGGTCACTTGTTGCGCCACGATGATGCCGTGTTCAGCATCCACCGCGGTTTGCACGTTGTAAGCAGGCGCATTCATTCCAGAGGTCATCCGCAGGAAGCGCGCCTCCGGCTCGGGATCATTTTTCAGTTTCTCCAGCGCCGCTCGGACCGCCCTCGGATCAATTAACATCTCCTCCTGCTCGTCAGCGCTCTCGAGCTGATCAAGATAGCGCTTCATCGCCTCGCGCTCGCGAACCGCGGACGCACCTGCTCACAGCACGGAACTTCGATCCATCGATGGCCACCCACTCCCCACGCACCAGTCCTACCTGGCGAGCGAAGCGCACCAACTCGGCTCCCGCTCGACTTACCCCCTCACCATGCATTCGCCGAAACTCGGCGATGGACTTGTAGTCCGGCGCCAATCGCCCCAGCAGCCCACATCATTTCCACATTGCGGCGGCACTCGGCTTCTAACCGACGCGACGAACGCACCTGATGTAGATAGCCGTACAACTACAGCTTCAGCAGATCTCGCGGATCGTACCTCGATGACTCAGCAGACATGATCAGCAGGTATCAACTCGTCCAGAGTCGATGGAAACAACGTGTGCTGCCCGCGTGCTTCCCCTTGAATGTAAGCCCAATGAAAAATGCCCCCGTTTCCGAGGGCATCTTCGCATTCCTTGCGATGGATTGCTAGTTAGAGTTTCGTAACAGCTTCACGAGGAGCGGCCTTCCGAAACGTGGGAACTAAAGTTCCTATTTTGGTGTCGTGCTTGTCGCAGCGGGCTTGGGCGCGCTGACCGGCGGAGTTGTACGGCGCGGGACCGTCGCGCTCGGAGCCGCCGGCGCGCTAGAGGCTGCAGGTCTTGCTGCAGGGGCAGCTACGCCCGACACCACATTGTAGGCGTCGATCACGGGTTTGGTGATATCGACTGACTGTGCAGCCCAAAGGACTGGACTCTGCTGCGATGAAATGTCTATCACAACGGCGTAACCATTTTGTTTGGCGTAGGCGTCGAGCGACTGCATAAGCTTGCCGCCGATGCGCTGCGCGATTTCATTCGACTGCGTCTGGTAATCGTTCTGCGCATCTTCAAGGTCTCGCTGCAGCGTCTTCTGTTTGGTCTCGATGGCCTGCACACGCCTATTTCGTTCTTCTTCGTTCAGCTTTTCCGTTTGCGCCTGCAGCTGTTTCTTCAGGTTGTCGACTTCGTCGCTCAGGCTCTTGAGCTCGATTTGTTTGGGCTCGAACTTCTTCTGCAGGGCGTCCAGATCGCGTTGGCCTTCATTCGTGTTGGCAATTGCTGCCTGGATGTTGATGATCGCCACCTTGTTAGGACCAGCAATTACGGAATTCGTTGTGCCGGTGGAAGGGGCTGCGTTAGTTGCGGCTGCCGCGGTTTGCGCCACAGCTCCGGCTGAAAGCAGGGCCGCGACCGAGAGGGCTGAAACAATCTTGCGTGTCATTGTTGCGCTTAAAAACTCCTTGGTTCCGTGCGGGATCAGTTCCCAGTGTCGCCTTAACTTGGACGGGCGAATTATTGCCGATTCCTGGCATTCCGGCTGACGCTCGCCGGGCCTCTTGCGAGGTTCTTGGCGGGGTACGGGACTCTGGCATTATAGGAGCAGCACACCCGGAAAAGCAACGAACGGAGCGTTATGAATCGTTAACCGAGCGCGCTGGAAATCCCTTGTGTTTACAGCGGGATAATCAGGCTCAGGTAAACGCTTCTGCGGGGTTAAGCGCCGCGCCTGAGGGTCGTCTCTCCTTGATGCGGATATACCTTAAGAAACTAAGCAGAAACACTCAAATAATGGTCGGGATCGTAACCGAGAACCCTGGGGGTACTTTACTGAGCGGTTGCTAGGGCCCCAAAAACCCTCTTCTCTGCTATAATCCAAGCGCGTTAGATGCACGCGGTTGTGAGCGGTCCTCGCCTCAAAGCTGGTCCTGCCTGAAGTATCTTCCGATTGACATCTCAGCGTAATTCACCAGATTAAAGGATTAGAGAGCAACACTATGGAACAAGGTACAGTGAAGTGGTTCAACGACGCGAAGGGATATGGATTCATCAGCCGCCAGAACGGGGAAGATGTGTTCGTGCACTTTTCGGCAATTCAGGCCAATGGCTTCCGCAGCCTGAAAGAAGGTCAGCCAGTGCAATTCACCGTCGTAAAGGGACCCAAGGGTTGGCAGGCAGAGAGCGTCCAACCGCTCTAATCCTGAAATACCGAAAGACAAAGGCGGCCGAAAGGCCGCCTTTTAGTTTGCAGGACCATGAAGTCAGTAGCGTCCGCCATAGCGGATGGGTGAATCATTGGTCAAAGAACAATGGTGAGTTTGCCGAATCGCGCCGGACTCCCATAAACTAGAATTTCCCGGAAAACTCGCGGAGAGGCTCCGTGTGCCCCGGTGATACGAAGGAAGGACTTCATTGAAGGAAAAGATTCATCCCGCATATAACGAAATCCGCGTAATGTGCGCTTGCGGGAACTCGTTTACCACCCGATCCACTCATAAGGGCGATATCCACCTGGAAATCTGCTCGAATTGCCACCCGTTTTTCACCGGCAAACAGAAGCTGGTCGACACCGCTGGACGCGTCGAACGCTTCCGCCGCAAATACGAGAAGGCTGGCACAGCAGCAAAGACAGGTACAAAGTAAGAACTCGAACTTCACAGTTACGCCAAAAAGCCCTCGCCTAGCGAGGGCTTTTTAGTCGAATTTCAGCTGGCGCCGATCGAACTTACTTCAGGGATATCGGAGCCGGCTCAATCTCCTCCACATCCACCAGGCTGGTTGGATACTTACCTGTATAGCAAGCTGTGCAGTACGTAACCTTCTTTCCCTCAGCGCACGCGCGCTTCAGGCCTTCGAGGGACAGATAGGCCAGCGAATCCGCCCCGATGTACTCGCGAATCTGCTCCACAGACTTGTTGGCAGCAATCAAGTGCCTCTTCGACGGAGTGTCAACTCCATAGAAACAAGGCGAGATCGTCGGGGGACAGGAAATTCGCATGTGGACTTCGGTCGCGCCAGCGTCGCGCACCATGCGGACGATTTTGCGGCTCGTGGTGCCGCGCACGATCGAGTCATCGATCAGAACAACTCGCTTGCCTTTCAGCAGATGCTGTACTGGATTCAGCTTCAGGCGCACGCCGAAGTCGCGTACCCGCTGCTCCGGCTCAATGAATGTGCGGCCAACATAGTGGTTCCGGATCAGGCCAAAGCTAAACGGAATACCACTCTCATTTGAGTAGCCAATCGCCGCTGTCACTCCCGAATCCGGCACAGGAACGACTAAATCAGCTTCTACCGGCACCTCCCGCGCGAGCTCCCGTCCGAGCGCTTCGCGGCTCTCCTGCACCGGGCGGCCAAAGATCACACTGTCCGGGCGCGAGAAGTAGACATGCTCGAAGATGCAGCTTGACTGCTGGCGGGGCGCGGCAAAGATGCGCGAGTGCACTCCTTCATTGCCGACCACGACGAACTCCCCTGGCTGCACATCGCGCTCGTAATGCGCGCCGATCAGATCGAAGGCGCAGGTCTCCGAGGCAAAGACGATCGTGGGCTTACCTGACGCATTCGGCATAGTTGCCATCGAGAGCGGACGGAACCCATGGGGATCGCGGGCGGCGAAGACGCGATCGCGCGTCATAAGCACCAGAGAAAAGGCGCCTTCAATTTGCCTGAGCGCGTCCGCAATAGCATCCGGCAAAGTCTGCTCTTTCGACTGCGCGATCAAATGCACGACAACTTCGGTGTCGCTGGTAGTTTGAAAGATCGATCCGTTCTGCTCGAGTTGCCGCCGCAAAAGGTGGGCATTTACCAGATTCCCGTTATGGGCCAGAGCAATTGCGCCCTTGTTGCACTCCACGCGAATCGGCTGCGCGTTCAAGAGCGCGGAATCCCCGGTCGTCGAGTAGCGTGTGTGCCCGATTGCGAGCGAACCGGGAAGCCGGCCAAGGACATCCTCGGTAAAGATGTCGGCAACGAGCCCCATGGCCTTGATGTTGTGCAGTCGTCCCAGATCCGAGCTCGCTATACCGGCCGATTCCTGGCCACGATGTTGCAGAGCATACAGTCCCAGGTAAGCAAGCTTCGAGGCTTCGGGATGACCATGGACGGCCATCACGCCACATTCGTCGTGGAATTTATCGGATTTTTCTATGATCGACATTAACCCAGGTATTCGAAGTGACTTCGAATCTATTTATCCAGCAACTCTGGCACCAGCTTTTCCGGCACGTCCGAGTGTAAGGCGCATTCGAGAGCCTGAGCCCATACATTTTTTATATCGGCGATATAAACCGAAATCGCGTCGGAGGGGCCCCGCTGAATGACGAGCTTCTCGCCGCCGGTTCTGCCCAGGAACTCCGTTTGAATTGTGTGTTTTGCGGCTATCTGTTGGACGGCTTGACGGTCACCTGGAACGCAGGAAACGAGCACACGGCTGGCCTGCTCGCCGAATAACCCGATTTCGAGAGAATCCGAAGTCTCAGGCAAGCGCAGCTCCACCCCAATTTCGTTGCGGAAGCACGACTCTGCCGCTGCTACCGCCAGACCGCCATCAGAACAATCGTGTGCGGATTCAATCAGACCTTTTTCGACCAGCTCCAGCAAACATTTTTGCAGCGAGGCTTCAGACCGAAGGTTCAGGACAGGCGGTTCTCCCCACAGAGATCCAGTGATCTCCTTTGCGTACTCCGATGAACCGAGCTGGCAGTCGTCATAGGGAGCCGTCGCGCCGGAAAGCAGAATCACTTCACGCCCCGGAGACTGAAAGTGAGGTGTCGCGGTGCGGTGAATGTCGTCGATGATCCCAACAACGCCTAACACAGGAGTCGGGTAGATTCCCTCACCGAGGGTCTCGTTGTAGAGACTGACGTTCCCTCCGGTGATGGGAGTTCCCAACGCGGTGCAGGCCTCGGCAAGACCGTCGATCACCTCGGAGAACTGCCACATGATCTGGGGCTTTTCCGGATTGCCGAAATTCAAACAATTTGTGGCCGCCACTGGCAGCCCGCCGGCACAGGCAACTTTGCGTGCTGCTTCGGCCACAGCATGCATTGCTCCCAATTTGGGATTCAAGTAGCACCAGCGTCCATTGCCGTCGAGCGACATCGCCAGTCCTCGCTCAGTGTCCTTAATGCGCATTACGCCGCCGTCGCCACCTGGACCTTGCACGGTGTTGGTTTGCACCATCGAGTCGTACTGCTCGTGAATCCAGCGCTTCGAGCAGATGTTCTGAGATGCAAGCAGCCGCTTCAGGACACCCGTCAGGTCAGGGTTCGCGCCGAGTTGGAGGTTTGCGGGCTTCTCCTTGGGCACGGGAGCCGACCAGGGCTGGATCGGACGTCGATACACAGGCGCGTCGTCAGTTAGTGAGGTGTTCGGGATGTCGGCGACGATATTTCCATGTTCGAGCACACGCATGCGCGGCTCGTTAATCACGCGGCCGATCGTTACCGCGTCAAGCCCCCACTTCTCGAATACACGGAATACTTCGTGCTCGCGCCCGCGCTCGGCCACGAGCAGCATGCGTTCCTGCGACTCGCTGAGCATGATCTCGTATGCGGTCATGCCGGTTTCGCGTTGCGGAACGTTATCCAACTCGATCTCGATGCCAACACCGCCGCGGGCGCCCATCTCGCACGTAGAGCAGGTGAGGCCCGCCGCACCCATGTCCTGGATGCCGACCACAGCGCCGGTCTGCATGGCTTCAAGACAAGCCTCGAGCAAAAGCTTTTCGAGGAAAGGATCCCCAACCTGAACATTCGGCCGCTTCTGCTCCGATCCTTCCTTAAACTCCTCGCTGGCCATGGTCGCGCCATGAATGCCGTCACGACCTGTCTTTGCGCCCACGTAAATGACCGGATTCCCGTCTCCAGCGGCTTTGGCGTAAAAGATCTCGTCCTTACGCACCAAACCTAGAGCAAAGGCATTCACTAATGGGTTCCCGAAATAGCACTCCTCAAATTTAGTTTCGCCACCGAGATTGGGTACGCCGAAGCAGTTGCCGTACGAAGCAATGCCGCTGACTACGCCCTCCAGGATGGAGTGGTTCTTATGGATAAGCTTCTTAGCTTCGACGCTGCGAAGCTTCCGCACCGGAGAGTACTGAGCTTGCAGTTGCTCGCCGCTGTTTCCCACCTGCTGCTTGGAATCCCCAGTCCCTTGTGGTTTCCGGCGATCCATGATTCGTCCGAAGCGCAGTGAATCCATTACGGCCAGCGGGCGCGCGCCCATTGTGAAGATGTCGCGCAAAATCCCGCCAACGCCGGTCGCCGCGCCTTGGAAGGGCTCAATGTAAGAGGGGTGGTTGTGCGACTCGATCTTGAAGGCACATGCCCAGCCGTCACCAATGTCGATGATGCCCGCGTTCTCCCCCGGACCCTGTACTACTCGCTCGCTCCGCGTAGGCAGCCGCTTCAGATGAACCTTCGACGATTTGTAGGAGCAGTGCTCGCTCCACATCACGCTGTAGATGCCCAACTCGGTGATCGACGGCTCGCGGCCCAACGCTTGCACGATGCGTTCGTATTCCTCGGGAGTAATGCCGTGCGTCTTAAGCAGCTCAGGGGTGGCCCGACAAGGGAGCGGGGGAGTTTGCAGCGATTGAGTGGCCATTTCGGGGGTAAGTCTATTTTCTCACGGCTAGAGTGCTGTTGTTTAGCTTTCAGCTAGAAGCTGGTAGCTTGCTTCTCCACCTCAATCGCGAGATCTGGACGCAACCGGAATAGTCCTTCCAAGTGGTATGCGACACGCTCCAGCGGAATCGAAAGATACTCACCGGTTTCAAGGAATCCGCGAACGTATAGCTCGGCGAATTTCTCCAGGCCAAGCTCCTGGTATTGCACAACATGGACGAGCTCATGGAAGACGAGAGACGGCGTGAACTCTTCCTGCGTGACCACGACGTCAACGAACGTTACCGCCGCCATCTGTCGAAACTGAGGCAGGTTCCGAAAACCCATTCGCTCCAGCTCGGCATAGAAGGGCGGGTTCTGTAGATGCTTCACGCGCGCCAGGCGAACGCGATCTAGAATCCCTGCAGGAAAGTGGACAGCCAGTTGTGCCCGCTCAGACTCTTTCAACGGCCGGGCAATCGATGCATATACGTTGCGTTGCTCTGCGATAAATGCCGCGACCTTCTCAATGACCTCAGTGATCTGAGTGGGCGTAAGTGGAAGACCAGGCACGCACTGAATATATCGTTTTTCATCACTTGGGACCTCTTCCCATATTGGGAGGTCGTCAAACCCGTCAAGCGGAGGATCGGCATTCGCGCCCAGAGCTGCGGTCGAGACGAATGGCATTGTGACTGGTCATCGGGAATTATTTACTCGCGCGAGACGTAGCACGGGATTATCCTCCACAGGCTCAGCAGGTTTAAGTGGCACGGACATTGCACTTTAAGGAGGCGATTGCTCTTAGTCCTTGGATTCTCTTTATGGGAGGACGCATGTTTCGCACAGCGGCGAAATTCAGGAGTACCCAGTATGTTCGCTGTTGGTTAAACGCTGACGAGCACGGGGACCGGAATCCGTGTTTCAAAGGCTGGCCGACACTTGCAATGTTCAATTATTTCCAGAATCAGATATGGCTAAGCGCGGAGGACTCTCCCGAGAAGGGAGATCGGAACCAACGCGGGGAAGATACGGAAATAATTCGCGCTCAGCTTCAAGAGTTGTTGTGGAATGCCCATGCAGAGGCCGAAAAAGCTAAACAGTTGAGCAGGAGAGACGCCTATCAGTAGTATGCGAATGCTGGCTTCCCATTCTGGAACAATCCAAAACATGGAGCGGGGCGGCATGTTACGCCCCTTGGGCACTTACCGTTGCTCTCCTCTTCGTCGTGATCTCTTGCAGCGCGACATAAGCCGCAACAGAGGCTGCTTTGTGGTCCGCGGTCCAGGGTGGGCCTAGCTTCTTTCCGCCAATTGCGAGCTTTTGTAGTGCGCTTTGAGCCGAGGCCCCCAACTCGCTTTTGGCAATTTCTTCGAGAGCAAGCTCGCGGTATCTCGCTACCGGAATTCTGACCAATTCACACGCTCGGGCCATGACATCGCGAAACAATTCTCCTTCAGCGGTGTGAATCAATGGGTGTGAGGCAAGGATTTGCGGTAGCTCCGGCAGGGGTCTTCCCGAAGCCGAGAGCACTCCAGCGGCCATGATTTTATATCCCCGCGCGTTTAGCTCGTTCGCAGTTGCCCTGATCGCCTCGCAGGCCATTCGTTCCGACTCCACGCGATATTGCGAAAGATACGTTTCCGCTTCCGGGAGGCCCAGTTCCTTGGCGTGATGGAATGGTTGATTGCCTCGCGGACCTTTGTTCTTTGTAACGGTGATCCGGCGACGGTCAATGATCTCGAGCTCGTCGGTGACTGCGACCAGGATTCCCCATCCAGAGTGCATGCGAATACCGAAGGCCGCGCGCTTCATAGGGTGTCGTCCGTGCAAGGAAGTCTATTCGGGGCGCCGGGTTGTGGTCTTGGAAAAATCGGAAGAGAAAAACCAGCTCGCCTTCTACCGGCAGAAGCCGCCGGAACAACCGAATTGCGGATTACTCGCAGCGGGTCTTTGAGAAATCGGCCACGTGATGCGGTGACATGCGCCCGGGTGTGGCACCAAAAAATTGGGATATCTCTTTCGTGAGGTGAGCCTGATCGAAATAGCCGAGGTCGACTGCGCGGGCCGCGGAGGATTCGTTGGGCTCCGTCTCCATCTGCTCCAGGAACTTTTGAAAACGGGTAACACGTGCAAGCGTCTTTGGCGAGAGGCCGACCCATGTCCGCAGTAGGCGTCCGAGGCCGCGAGTGCTGAGATTGCAGCGCGCGGCTAATTCGGCGATGCGGACCTGTCCTCCGGTTTGGTCTACGATCTCGATTGCTTTCTGCACGCAGGGATGCATCGATCGTCCCGCAAGACGCGACAGCATGAGTTCTTCGAGCGCGTCGAAGCGCTGATCGACGGTAGATGCCAATTTGAGGCGTTGTTCAAATCGTTGGGCTTCATCCAGCACGAGCTCGGCCAACTGCCTTCGCTCGCCGACCAGATCGCGCACAGAAGTTCGTACGAACAGAAATGCCGCGCCGGGTTTAAGCCGAACACCGAATAGCGAATGTCCGATAGAAGGAGTTCCTTCCCGGGGCATGAGTCGCGGACCGATGAAATAAGACTCCGGGGGTGCTCCAGGTCGGACAACGACGGAAACGCTGGTGCAGGCATCGGGAAACGTGCGCAAACGGGTGCCGTTCGCCACGTCTACCCACCAGTAACAACCAAGAAACGCAGTCAGAGCTGCGCAAGGCCGCCGAGTGCGTAACTCCGCTCCCTGAACCATGGCGCTGGCGGCATTCACCCTTGTATTCTACTGCGCCGCAGAAGCCGCCACATCCAGAGATTCCAAAGCTCTATTGAGCCGCGCCTGGCCGCTGCTGATGCGCATTTTGCGCTGCCACACGCGATACTCGGCCTTTCTCATAGCGGCAAGATGACGCGGAAGAGTGCTTTCCGACTCGCGCGAACCCATTCGACGACATCCGGACTATTATCCGAGAAGTTACGGGACAGGTGGGAGACGTATTGCCTGTTATTACCGTTACGAATAGGCCCTATACCGATTTCCATAGACCAGTCCTTCAATCCCTCCAAGAATTCGGAATTCGTAACTTGTGAAACGTAATGTTTTGTTAAAGATGCGGCTGGCCATTCAGTTGCTTTGATTGCGGCAAAAGGGAGGAGCATGAACCAGGAGATTTCCATCTCGTACAGGGCGGTCAAATCGAAGATCTACAAGCTGATTGATGCCTTGGTCGAAGGCGAGAAAAATGAAGCCGAGGTGCAGGAGTCGATCCAGCGCTGGTGGAAGATGGTTCGGCCCGATGATCGCGCCGTCGCCGAGAAGTATCTGGCGATGGTACTGAACCGGTCGAATGCCAGCCTGCTCGCGATCCGCGACGGCGTTCATTCCTACGAACATTTTGATGTGCGGCACGATTCCATCTCACGGGTTGGAAATCGGGTGCCGGCAGCTTAAGCTCTTACTTGATAGAAATCATAAGGCGAGCCGAACGGCTCGCCTTTTTCATTACTAGAGACGCAGTACGCTACATCACCCTAACTTGCCAGCCTTCCCACTGGTTGGTCTTCGCCCATCTGCAAACGCTCCAGCACTGCGTAGACACCTCCATCATGAATTAGCTCCTCGTGTGTCCCCTTCTCGACCAGCCTTCCATCTTTGATCACAAAAATCACATCTGCCGAGCGGATCGTGGATAGGCGGTGGGCGATGGTGATGACGGTCTTTCCCGCCATCAGACGATCGAGAGCCTCGTACACCAGCCTTTCTGAGCCGGCATCGAGGTCGGAAGTCGGTTCGTCAAGAATCAGTATCGGAGTGTTGCGGATGATGGCCCGGGCAATCGCGATACGCTGCCGTTGTCCGCCGGAGAGCGTCATTCCGCGCTCGCCGACGATCGTGTTGTAACCCTCCGGCATTCGGCCGATGAACTCCGAAGCGTTGGCGAGTTCCCCGGCACGAATGATTTCGTTACGGGTCGCCTCTGGTTTTCCATATGCGATGTTCTGCCAAATTGGTCCGTGGAAGAGTACGGTTTCCTGGAGGACGAAGCTGATCTGCTGGCGCAGAGATCTTTGCTTGAATTGACGAACGTCAACACCGTCGATTCTGACTATGCCGGAAGTGGGATCGTAAAAGCGCGCAATCAGGCTGATGATCGTCGTCTTGCCAGCGCCTGTAGGCCCGACAAATGCAGCAACCTGTCCCGGCTCAATTGTCAGCCTAAGGTCCTCCAAGATCGGTGACTCCGGGGAGTAGGAGAAACTCACGTCCTCGAACTCTATCCTGCCCTTGAATCGCGGGGCAGGTTTTGCTTTGGGCAGATCCTTCACTTCGCGCTCGGTTTCGAGGATCTCCTGGATTCGCTCGTAGCCAACCAAAGCCTTCGAGTAGGAGTCTGTCATCTTTGACAGCTCCTGCATCGGCTTGTACATCTTGCTGAGATACTGGATGAACACGACTAATGAGCCCGCGGTGATGACTCCGCTCAAGACCATCCGGCCGCCAAACCACAGAACAAGAAACGTACCGACCGCGACGATGATCTGCACAATCGGTGCAAGCTTGGCTTTCAGGCTTCGGGCACGCAGAGCGATCTCCACCCCTTCGAGGCTTTCTTCCTCTAATCGCTTTGACTCATAGTCTTCACGCGCAAAGGCTTTCACGACGCGGATCGATCCCAGCACTTCTTCGATGACGGATACGATCTCACTCTCCTTCTTGCGCACTTCGCGCGACGCTTTCTTGATGCGGCGGGTGTAGGTATACACAATCGCGAACAGCGCGGGCGCAATTGAAAGCGCAATTAGTGTGAATTGCCAGTTCAGGCACAACATCACCACGACCATACCGATGAGCGTGATCATGTTGATGAAAACGCCTAGCAGCCCCGAGGTAATAAAGCTTTGAATTGAGTCGATGTCGCTGGTGACGGTGCTGATCAAGTCACCCGTGCGCTTCTGATCGTGATAGGCGAGAGACAACCGCTGCAGATGCGAATACAGAGCGCGGCGCAGATCGTGTGTCACCCACTGTCCAACACTGGTCGTGAGGAATTTCTCGGCATAAGATGAGATCGCGTCGAGAATCGCGATTCCGACAACCGCAACACAGGCAAACTTCAGAATGCTGAGTGGATCATACCCAGCAACTCTATGAATAACGCCGTTCAGCCAGCCATTAGAGGTCTTGCTGCGGAGGACATTATCGAGAACAATTTTCAGCGGCCACGGTTCGAGCAGATTTGCAGCCGACTCGCCGACAACCGCCAACAAACCCAAAACGAGCGCCCCGGTATGTGGGCGCAAAAGCGTGCGAATCGTGAGCCGTTTTGGTGAGAGCGGCTTGTGCGACACCTTGCGCTCGTGGAGGAGTTCAGTCGTAGACACACGAATTCCTGTGCCTCCCTAGAACTGCGGAGGCTTCTTTGAAATCGCGAACTGCTGCTCAGATTAGATGCAGTCTAGTAATCACGCGAAAGCGGGGCTGCACACATCGCACGGGTCTTTGCTTTGTGCGGTGGGCATCCGTTTGATGGCAAAAACATCGGTCGAGGACCCTCGGCGCTCCATGTCCTGCGCTCATCCTAGCTTGCCTGTCGCCTATTCCTGCCTTTTCTCACGCATATTTCATCCACTTCAGGATTTCAGGCAGAGTTGGCCGTTTGCCGTACATGAGAATGCCGATACGGTAGATGCGCGAGCAAATCGCTAGCATCGCGTAGATGGTCCCCACAAGGAGAGCGAGGCTGAGACCAATCTGCCACGCCGGAGGCGTCTCCACCAGAATGCGGGTGAACATGATCAGCGGCGTACAGAAGGGAATGAGCGAGAGGACAGTCGCTAGCGCCGAGTGTGGCTGCTGAATCACTGGGGTCAGAAAGATGGCTGAAACGATCAACGGCATCATGATCACGAACTGGAATTGCTGCGCTTCCTGTTCGGAGTTCACCGCCGATCCCAATGCCGCTCCAAGCGCGGAGTAAAGCAGAAAGCCAAGAACGAAGAACACTCCGAAGAAGATCATGTTCATGACGGTGAGTCTCAGGTGAACGCTCTCGCCATACATCATGATGGACTGCGCGGCAAGCGGTGAAGTTACGAGCGTCCAGATGGCAATTTGTGTGAGCCCAACGGCAGCGGCGCCGAGAATCTTGCCAGCCATGAGTTCCTTCGATGTGGCGGTCGAAAGCAGCACCTCAAAGATGCGGGAGTTCTTCTCCTCGAGCACCGATCGCATCACACTCATGCTGTACATCAATATGGTTACGTAGAGCAGGATCATGAGCAGCAGGGCCGTGAAGAACAACGCCAGCCCGCCGGAGTCAGTTATCTTGCCGTTCTCAACTTTCTTAGTGTCGATGTCTATGGGCTTGAGTGCGTCCGTGACTTCTTCTGAAGACACACCATGTTTGCGGAAGGATTGTCGCAGCAGAGCTTCGCGTATCGCGCCACTCAGAGAACCAAGCGTGTCGAAATCGCTGGAGGTCCGGGAACGATAACTGATCTTCCGCTCAGCAAGTAGGAACGCCGGAGCCCATAAGTATCCATCTATTTCGTGAGAACTCACCTTATTAGTGAGTGCAGCTTCTTCTTCCGGAGTCACATTCGTGTCGACTTGTACTTCGAAGGTACGTGTGGAAGCCTCGCGGCGTCTTGCGGGAACGATTTTTTCTTCCGAAGGCTTCATGAACTTGTCGCGCACATCGTTGCCGAACTGCTGGTCAAAGGTGGCGATGACAATCCGCTGCGTCTCGTTCGACTTCTTCGATGCCACCATGCTAGGCAGCACGGTGAAGCCGAACATCATTGCCGGCAACAGAATCGTCATCACGATGAACGATTTCTTGCGGACTGTTTCCAGGTATTCGCGGCGGGCAAACAGGAAAATGTTATGCATCGGCCTTCCCTACAACGTCGATGAAGATGTCCTCGAGCGACGGCTCAACCAGCTCAAACTTGTTCACTCGCGAACGCTGAGCCACCATGTGCAGTAACTTCTGCGAGTCAGCGCCGGGTGCTAAGCGCACTTCCACGTAGTTGCCATAGTTGTTGAAGGATTGAATCAGACCGTTTTCACGCAGGAATTCATCCGTGCCTTCGTATTCGATCTGCACGTTGCTGCGGCCATAACGACCTTTGATCTCCTTCAACGTTCCTTGCAAAACGGCTTCGCCGCGATTGATTAGGCAGATCGCACTGCAAAGCTTCTCTACCTGATCCATGCGATGAGTCGAAAACAAGATCGTGCGGCCTTCTTTATTGAACTCAAGCAGCACGTTCTTCAGAAGCGTGGCGTTGACCGGATCGAGTCCTGAGAAGGGCTCGTCCATGATGAGGAACTCAGGTTCATGCAACAGGGTCGCGATGAATTGCATCTTCTGTTGCATTCCCTTGGAGAGTTCTTCGGTCTTCTTGTCCATCCATGCAGCGATCTCCATCCGCTCGCACCATTTCTTCGCGCGTGCGGCGGCATCGGCAGCAGAGAGGCCGCGCAACTGGCCGAACAGCACCAATTGTTCACTCACCTTCATCCTTTTATATAGACCACTGGTTTCGGGCAGATAGCCGATGCGCTTAAGATGGTCTCGCCTGAAAGGCTCGCCGAACATACGCACTTGGCCCGAATCGGGAACCGTGATACCGATCATCATGCGGATGGTGCTGGTCTTACCCGCCCCGTTGGGGCCAAGCAGACCAAAGATGCTGCCCTGATCGATTTTCAGCGAGAGGTCTTTAACGGCAACAAATTTGTCGTAGCTCTTGCGAACTTGCTGCAGTTCGACGGTGTGCATAGTGGTAGGTACGCTGAAACTCAAATTAGGTTCAACAAAAATGTCTGGCGTGTGAATGAATGACAACTAATTCCGTTGAGTGGCCCGGAACTGCCTGCGGGCACCTACGCGGTCGTCTTGGGCGCAACCGACGCTGCTGAAACCCTGTTGCGACCAGCTTCTTTGGATACATACAAGGCAGCATCAGCAGCAGCGACCAGCTCGTCCCGCGTCTGGCCATGAGCTGGGAATTCAGCAACTCCCGCGCTGATCGTTACCTTCACAGGCACGCCCGGAAAGCGAAATGCCTCGACCATTCTACGCAGCTTTTCTGCAACCTCCATTGCATTGCCGCCAGACGTTTGCGGCACGAGGATGACGAATTCCTCTCCGCCAAAGCGGCAGACGACGTCAACCTTACGAAGCTGCTGCACGAAAACGCTGGATACCTGACGCAGAACTTCGTCGCCCAACAGGTGCCCGAACTCGTCGTTGAGGCGCTTGAAGTTGTCGATGTCGATCATGATGATGGCCAAACGCCCCCGATAACGGGTGGCACGCTCGATTTCTGAGCTGATCTCCATCTCGAAGTATCGACGGTTATAGATGCCAGTGAGACCATCAATATAGGCGAGCTGTTGCGCCTTCTCAAAATAATGAGCGTTCTGGATGGCTCCCGCGCAGATGTCCGCCACCGATTCGAGCGGCGTAACGTCCTCTTCGGTAAAGTTATTAGGCTTCTCGCTTTCCAGCATGAGTACACCTAGCTTCTCGCCAAAAAAGATCAGAGGCACGCACATCTCGGAACGCGTCTCTACGAAGCTCGCCATGTAATGAGGAATGAAGGCTACTTCGTTCTCCACCACGGTCTTTCCCAGTTCCAAGGCGCGCATTCCCATTCCGGTACCGGCGGGAAGGGCTGCACCCTGACTCAGGATCGGCGTAAGTTTCCCTTTATGAGCGCGGACGGAAAGACGGTCATCTTCGTCGAGAAGGAGCACGACCACATGATCTACGGGGAAGGTTTGCAGCACCAGATCGCAAACTTTCCCAAGAAGCTCATCCAGATTCAATACCGCCGTGGTCTGCCGAGCGATGGCATTGATGGCTTCCAGCTGGCGTGAACGGCGCTGTTCTAGGGTGTATAGCCGGGCGTTTTCCAGAGCGATTGACGCCTGCGTTGAAAACAAGGTCAGCAGATCCAGGGTCTCGGAGTCGAATGCATCGAGCTCTTCGCTTTGAATATCGAGCACACCGACGACCTCGTCCCGCACCATCAGCGGGATAGCCACCTCAGACTTAGTGTTTCCGAAGGGTCCGATGTACCGCGAGTCCTTGCTCACATCAGGTACATATACGGGCCTCTTCTCCAGTGCAGCTGTGCCAATAAGGCCGGTTCCGGGTGCGATCCGCAGCTTAGTCTGGCTGGCGTGGCGTCCAATTGAGGTTCGAACGAAGAATTCGTGGGTATTTGGGTCAAGCAGAAAGACGGCAGAGTCGGCTACGTGAAAGTAATCACGCACGATCCATAGGATTTGCTCCAGTACTTCGTCCAGATTGAAGGTGGACAGGACTGCCTGGCTGGCGTCGTAGAGAAGTGCAATCTTTTGCATGTGGCGCGATAAACCCAACAATCCAAAGCTAATCCAGCTAATCTGCTGCCAGGGGGAGGAACAGTCAGAACGTCAACCCGAGGGGTTGTGAAAGTGAAACAGTGCTCTCATTAAGCCCGATTCATGCGAAATTGACAAGCATTTTTAGGCGGTTTGGGCATCCCAAAAGGCGCATTTCGAGCCACTTTTGATGCCAAAAAGGCACTCTTTGAGGCATTTCGCCTTTGCCAATGAGTTCCGTCAGGTGACAGGTACCGCCCCTTCCGACCTAACGGCGCTGTTCGCTGGTTGGGGGTTGAGAATGGGGACGAAAAAGGAGGGCAATCAGGCCATACATGACCAGACAAATCCAGAAATCGATCAGCAAACCGAGGTCAGGCCATAGGGTATAGCTGCGATGGCGAGCCGCGGGCGGCAGGTAGGGCATGAGCAGAAAATAGATGGCGTTTCCTAACACCACCGCTGCGAGGGAGATGGCGAAGTTTCTCGAGAGACTCACTCTCCTCACTTAGACACCTGAAGCGCTCGCACAGGTTTCCAAAGGCCACGTTCGGAGAAGGAGAATCGCGTTTTCAGCGAAGGCTATCCGAGAAGCTGCCTGGAAAAGCTGCAACAGATTCGAGCCGATTCACGGAATTATATTCCCGTAAAAGCTTCGCTTAGGCGGTTTCTCCGGTTCGATGTCGTTGTGTCACACTGGAGTTAATGATCCGCAGTCTCACACTCGTGCGTCGTACATCACCGGAGCGATTCCAGCAGCTTTCAGGGCTGTTACACGCATTGGGATTCGAGAATGAAGCTGGCTGGGCTGACGAGCACAGCCAGGGAGCTCCATTCCTGGCTCCCGTCGGCAACCTCGAGCTCGTGGACGGGCCCGCGCCAACCGAGCCTGACGTACTGATAGAGGTTAGTGACTTGGATACGGCGCACCAGTTTGCGCGAAAGCAATTTCGTGACGACGTTGGAGAAATTGAAGACACAACTTGGAAATCGCGGATCTTCTCTGTTCGACTCGACGCTAATTCTCGTATCGGATTCTGGGCATTCAACGATCCGGAAAAATCCGCGCCCAAGGCGGTGGAAGGTGCATTGAACGCATGCGGCATGCGTTTTGGAATCATCGTAAGCCGTTGGAACTCATTTATTACTGAGCGTCTGCTCCAGGGAGCCATGGATTGTCTGCGGCGGAGCGGCGCCAAGTCGGCCGACATTCACATTGTGCGAGTGCCTGGTTCGTTTGAGATCCCATCTGCCGCGCGCCTGCTTGCTGAATCGGGCACGGTCGATGCAATCATCACTCTCGGCTGTCTAATTCGCGGTGAAACGACACACTATGAACACATCGCAACCGAGGTCACGCGAGGCATAGGCCAGTCCGCACAGGAGACGGGCATTCCTCACAGCTACGGAGTACTCACCTGCGAGAACCTTGAGCAGGCAATTGATCGCGCTGGCCTCAAAAGCGGGAACAAAGGCTGGGAAGCGGCGATTACAGCCATTGAGATGGCCTCGCTCAAGAGCAAACTCAAGCGCGGAGCCTCCGATGTCTGCTAAGTCAGGCAAACGGCGCAAGTCGCGCGAAATGGCGCTGCAGATGCTGTTTCAGTCCGACATGGGCAAGCAGAAAGAAGAGCATGTCCGCAAGACCTTCTGGGCGGAACGCTCCACAGTAGACAAGGAAACACGCGAATTCGCCGACGACTTATTTCGCGTAGCCCGGGATCGCAACGAGGAAATTGACGATCTAATTCAGAAGCACACCGAACATTGGCGCATGGACCGAATGCCCGCCGTAGATCGCAACCTGCTGCGCCTGGGAGTCGCCGAGTTCCTGGGCTACCCGAAGACACCGCGCGCCATTGTCATCAACGAAGCGCTCGACATCGCCCACCGATACTCAAGTCCCGAATCGGTCCAGTTCATTAACGGCGTATTGGATTCTGTGGGCAAAGAGCTGGAGAGAAAGTAACAGACAACGAAGTTGCATGACGGTCCATCGAGATCTCCAACTCAATAAGACTGTCATCCTGAGCCCGTCTTTGGGCGAAGGATATCCCGCGATGCATGAGTTTTACATGCGACGACCTGGCTTTTGGCCAAGACCCTTGAGCCCGGTGAAAATAACGCGAGGCAAGTTAGTCTGAGGCATCACGGGAGATCCTTCGCCCGGCGGGCAAGGCTCAGGATGACAGCGTTTACTCGCAATCATTCCAATGCATTCACGTAGTGTGATTGGAGATTGCAAGCCCACTTTCCTTGCCAAAGCGTTACAATGCCAAATCGATTTAATAGGAGGGTTTCCCCTTGTTTCGAAGGATCGCTCGATCAGGTTGGGTGGCGGTGTTGGCGGCTACGGTCTTGTTTGCTCAATCGAATTCGCAGAACAGTTCGCCTGCTCCTTCCAGCGATCCGGGCGTTGAAAAACGAATCGATTCCATTCTTGGCCAAATGACGCTTGAGCAGAAAATCGATCTTCTGGGTGGCGTCAAGAGTTTCTACATTCGCGGCTACAAAGACCTCGGATTACCTGAACAGAAAATGGCTGACGGTCCGGTGGGCGTGCGCAACTACGGGCCATCGACAACAATGGGCGGCATCGGCCTGGCCGCTTCATGGAATCCCGAATTGGTCGAGCGTATGGGCAAAGTCTTTGGAGAGGACGCTCGTGCGCGTGGCGTGCACTTCCTGCTTGGTCCCGGTGTAAACATCCACCGCGCTCCCATGAACGGGCGCAACTTCGAATACTTCGGAGAAGATCCCTTCCTCGCTGCTCGCACAGCTGTAGCGTACGTGCGTGGAGTGCAGAGTGAAGGCGTAATTGCGACTATTAAGCACTACATGGGGAACAACTCCGAACACGATCGTCACAATACCGACTCTGTGATCGACGAGCGAACCATGCGTGAGATCTATCTGCCGGCCTTCGAGGCTGCGGTGAAAGAGGCTCACGTTGGCGCCATCATGGATTCTTACAACCTCGTCAATGGCGAGCACGCGACGCAGAACGCGTTTCTGAACAACCAGGTAGCTAAGAAAGAGTGGGGATTCGACGGGGTTGTCATGTCCGACTGGGACGCCACCTATGACGGTGTTGCAGCGGTCAATAGCGGGCTCGATTTGGAGATGCCCTCCGGCAAGTTCATGAACCGCGAGACGCTGTTACCGGCGGTTAAGGCGGGGAAAGTTTCTCAGGCGACGATCGACGAGCATGTTCGACGCATCCTCCGCGACGCCATCCGCTTCGGATTCCTCGATCACGATCAGACGGAGACATCGATTCCCCTTTTAAATCCTGAAGGGCAGCGTGTCGCCCTGGAAGCAGCTCGGGAGAGCTTCGTTTTGCTAAAGAATGAGGGCAATATCCTCCCACTAAGCAAACAAGAAGTAAAGACAGTTGCCGTCATTGGGCCAGATGCCTATCCGGCTCAGGCAGTGGGCGGTGGGAGTGCGCGAGTGCAGCCATTTCATGCAGTCAGCTACCTCGAAGGATTTAGTAAGTACGTGAGCGATTCAGGCCAATCCATCAAGGTCCTCTATCATCCAGCCTTGAAGTCGTACCGCGACATCGCGGAGGGCACCGAGTTCACAACGGCTGAAAGCGGTGGGGAGGCCGGCCTTCGCGCGGAAGAGTTCGAGGGCACCGATCTCAGCGGATCGCCCATTCGTACCCATGTCGACCGCCATGTGAACTTTGGCACGGATAACTACGACGCGCCAATAGGCAAGGCATCGATTCGCTGGTCTGGGTACTACACTGCCCACGCAGGTGGCCCGCATGATTTCTTCGTACAGGGTCCCGGCGAGAATGGTGGTTATCGCCTTTTCGTCGACGACAAGCTTGTCGTTGACAATTGGGAGCGCGTTACCGCCATTCTGAACTTTGCCACGTTGCAGCTCGAACAGGGCAGCAGACACAAAGTCAAGCTTGAATACTACCGTCGCAGCGGCTGGGGACCGAAGCGTGTTTCGTTCGGGGTGCTGCCGACATCCGAGGCGGTCAATCCTGAGGCAAAGGCGATCGCCGCCCAGGCAGACGTTGTCCTCCTGTTCCCCGGATTCACCGATACGATTGAAAGCGAAGCTGGCGATCGCACGTTCCGTCTACCTCCTGGTCAGGATGAATTGATCAAGGAGATCGCTGCGGCCAACAAGAAGACTGTGGTAGTGCTTACCGCGGGCGGAAATGCGGATATGACTTCCTGGATCGACCAGGTTCCTATCCTCCTGCATGGATGGTATTCCGGCGAGCAGGGTGGCACGGCACTGGCGCAGCTTGTCTTCGGTGAATTCAGTCCTTCCGGGCGTCTACCGATCTCACTTGAGCGCCGATGGGAAGATAACGCAACCTACAAGAGCTACTACCCCAACGATGGGCCGAAGAGGATCAAGTACACGGAAGGTGTGTTTGTGGGATACCGGCATTTTGATCAGGACAAGATCAAACCTCTCTTCCCATTTGGCTATGGCCTTACTTACAGCACTTTTGCCTACAAGAATCTGACGATCTCCGCTGTTTCATCCTCGAGTCAAAGCCCGGTCACGGTCAGCTTCGACGTTGCCAATACGGGAACCCGCCCTGCCGCCGAGGTAGCTCAACTCTATGTGGGAGACTCCCACAGTTCCGTGCCGCGACCACCGAAAGAGCTGAAAGGATTTTCGAAAATCTTTCTTAAGCCCGGAGAGACCAAGCATATTTCAATCCCACTCGATGGACGCTCATTTTCCTACTTCGACGTGAAGTCGCACGGGTGGAAGACCGATCCCGGAATCTTCAATATCTACGTAGCTAGTTCGGCGTCCGACATCCAACTGGAAGGCAAACTGAACTATCGACCAGCACTTTAGTAACTAGGAAAAACATAAGAGTAACGCCGAGAATCAAGGCTAATATCCCCTATTTGTGCTGGAAAGCGCGCTGTTCATGGTATAAACCGAGATGCCTCACACGGTGCGCTGGTCAAATTCCCTCTTAACAGCGGACCTGCAAAAGGAGATGACAGTTTGTCTGACGCGAGAACAGGCAGAAGGTTTCCTCTCAATCTGCCAATAACAATTCGGGAGGGGGAGTCGGCCGACCAGACTTCAGGGACTACGCAAAACGTAAGTGCCGCAGGTGTGTACATTCGCGCCGATGCGGAGCTAGAGGTCGGATCGCAAATCGAATTTGAAATTACGCTGCCGTCAGACGTGATTGGCGGCAATCATGATGTACGGGTGAAGTGTCAGGGCCGCGTGATTCGCCGGGAAAGCGATAAGAGTTCCAGTGGCGGCGTGGCTTGCGTGATCGACAACTACAAGTTTGTTCGTGGCGCATAGTATGCGCTAAAGATTCCGGGGCATCGTCGTGATCTTATGCGGTCGATGCAGATAAGAAGGACAGCGGCAACCCGCTGCATAATACATGCTTAAGATCATCCTTGCAGACAGCCAAGCGATCTTCCGCGCCGGTGCAGCCAAAGTGCTGGCAGTGGAAGACGACTTCCGAATCGTCGCGCAGTGCGAAAACACCGAGCGCATGCTGGCGGCGGTTGAAAGCTTCCGTGCCAACGTTCTAATTTTCTCCACCGCCATGCATGTGGACATTCGCGCGCTGGTCGAATTGTCAAAGAAGACCAAGACGCGACTCATCATCGTGATCGAAAGCAGCGACAACAGCGCGCAATACCTGCAACTGGGTATCGCCGGCGTGGTCTTCCGCAACGTGAGCGGAACTTCGCTGGTGGAATGCGTCCGCAAAGTGTCACGCAATGAGACTTGGGTGCAGGACACCGGTGCTGCAGCCGAAGCGACAGAGAACGACATCGTCGGGGCTCGCGTGCGCGACCGCTTGACGCCCAAAGAGCTGCGGATCGTCGCGCTGATTGTTCAGGGCTTCAAGAACAAGGAAATTGCGGTTCAACTCGGAACTACCGAACAGGTCATCAAGAATTATTTGCGGAACGTTTACGACAAGATCGGCGTCTCCGACCGACTCGAACTCGCGCTCTTCACTATTCATCACCGCATTCTCAACGAAGCTGCTGCAGCCCTGGCTGGTACTACAACCAGCAATCAGATGAGCAATTGAACGGTGCAATAGGGGATAGGCAATACCCGCAACGCCGGACTGGATGTCCGGCGTTCTGATTCTTGCGACCAAAACAGAGAGCCGCCGCCCGCGCGGTTTTCGTCACGACTTACTCGGACAAGACCTCCGCTACTGCAGCCGACCCAGTGGCCGACGCTTCCTTGCATAGATCGCCTTCACGACGGACGTGACACCCTTGAGATTGCGAGTTCTTTGTTTCATAGCGCTCAGTTGGCAGGCAGCGCGCAGATATTTGCTTACAGCGGGATTCTGCAGGTCGACAGCGGACTTGATTGTTATGTGACGAACTCGGCGACCCGTCCCTTGGAGCAACCCCTTTTCGTTATCCGGTTCGGCGCCATGATTGAAGGCGATATTCACGTGTCCGGTGTAAACGGCGACGTGAATTAACACCATCTTTGAGTCGATCGCTCGATCCATAGCCCAGCGCCACCGCGCTGTAAGCGTCATAGATGTTTTCGGCGCATGGTGCCATTTCTTCCAA
>Ga0126371_10000413_pt1 | contig 34801 bp, 21 predicted proteins | sample PanSoiMetaPlot_4_FD_110145 | JGI IMG/M metagenome (GOLD analysis project Ga0126371, IMG submission 110145) | Tropical forest soil microbial communities from Panama - MetaG Plot_4 | ecosystem: Environmental > Terrestrial > Soil > Tropical forest > Bulk soil | place: Panama | collected 2016-02-17
CTCCTTCTTCGGATCCTTCTTGGCGGCAGCCGCGGTCGCAGGCTTTGCGGCCGGCTCGGCCGGACGCTGCAGTGGTGTCTCTGCGGCTTCGATCGGCTCCTCGTCGATCGGCGCATGATGCGCAGCAGCGGCGGCCGCTTCCGCGGGCGCACCTTGACCCGGCTCCAGGCCGGCCATCTTCTCGACCGAGCCGGCGATCCGCCGCAGCGGGTGGCCGAAGTTGGGAATCTCGATGAAGGCGAGGATCAGGGCCGCGATCCAGAATATGTGCATGTGCGTGAACAGCGCGATCAGGCACAGGACCGAGACGAGCTCCATCTGAATCTTGTGCGATCCATGCGCGATGTGCTCGGGCAGTGCATGCAGGCGGAGGAACAGGACACCGAAGCCGATGACGGCTCCCAGCAGAAAGAGGGCCGTGACCACCATCAGCACGTCCGTCTCGCCGGGCGCCGTGATGAAGGAAGGGAGATGGTGCGTCGCCTGCGGGTGTAGCAGATCAGCCATGCCGGCCTCCGCGGTTGGGGCGCCGCCCACGACCCGAGCGGGACACCTCCACGTCTGGTTCTTGCGCGGCTCGCCTCACCGCATTCACCGGGATGCTAGGATCGCGGGGACCGATACGTTTGATTTGGATCAAAAACGTCCAAGTCGTTGCCAAGTCGAATGCAGGGTCGCGATGCCAATGTCGGGAAGGTAACCCTCGGCTACATTAAGGTACCTTAGGTTCAGCCAGTCGCAACTTTTCCGATAGTTTGTGCACTGCGGTCGTGCTATGAGTTGGTTCAGCAGCGCCAGGGCGCGTCGAGCGTCTTTTTGGGCTCGAGATCGCCACGACGCATGGGCGGGATTGGAAGAGGATGTCAGTCGTTTGCGTCATCGACGACGACGTTGATGTGCGAGAAAGTTTGAACGGCCTGTTGCGGTCGGTCGGACTTGAGGTGGCGCTGTTTGCCTCGGCGGCCGAGTTTCTCAACAAGACGCCCGCCTTGCCGGTTGCCTGTCTCATCGTCGACATCCGCCTGCCGGGCCTGAGCGGGCTCGATTTCCAGGCCGAGTTGGCGCGCAGGAATCTCCAGCTCCCGATCATCTTCATCACCGGCCACGGCGATATTCCGATGTCCGTGAAGGCGATGAAGGCGGGCGCCGTCGAATTCCTGACCAAGCCGTTCCGCGAGCAGGATCTTCTCGATGCTGTCCGGGTGGCGCTCGACCGCGACAGCGAGCGGCGCCGCGACGAGTACCGGCTGTCCGACCTGCGCACGCGTCTCGAGACGCTGAGCCCGCGCGAGCGCGAGGTGGTGAGCCTGGTGACGCTGGGACGGATGAACAAGCAGGTCGCCGCCGAGATCGGCATCAGCGAGATCACCGTGAAAGTGCATCGCCATAACGCGATGAAGAAGCTCGGCGCGCGCTCGCTCGCCGAACTTGTCCGGATCGCCGACATGCTCGAAATCCACAGTGCGGGCGTGACCGACTGAATATGGGTCTTCCTTTTTTGGGTCTTTGTCACAAATCCGCCATCTGCTGCCCCGACCTCTTGCGTACCGCGAGCGATTCGCCGAAAACGGCAAAGCTTTCGGAGATAGCGCAATGATTTCCATCGTCGATGACGATATCTGGGTGCGCGATGCGATCGCCAACTATTTGCGCTCGCGCGGCTTTCCGGTCGCGGCTTTTGCTTCAGCCGAGGATTTTCTCCAGTCGGATGATCTCGATCACACAAACTGCGTGGTGCTCGATATCCAGCTCCCAGGGTTGAGTGGCATCGATCTGCATCGAGAGCTGCGCTCGACCGGCCACACCATGCCGGTGATCTTCATCACCGCGCTGGCGGACGAGGATGTGCGCAGCCGCGCCATGGCAACCGGGGCGGTCGCCTTCCTGCGCAAGCCATTCGAAGCCGCCGCTTTCGATCGCTGCCTGGACAGCGCGTTGCACGCCTAGGGCGGCCTTGCTCGCGGGCATTGTCGGCCGGCCCGTCCCGATATCAGTTAACGGAATCATAAACCAAAAGGTCACCGGACCAGCCTTTTGGAGAGTTCGGCGCGCCCTAAGCGCAATCGATCCGCGCGCCGCTTCCACCTAACCTCATGATCAGAAGCGATCCCGCGACCGACGGTACGTCCGTCGGCCACGAGAGATCCGGGTGGGCGTCAAGCACGGGGAGCGCGAGATGGGCAGCCATTCACCTGCGCCAGTCGATCTGGTGTCGCAGATTCCGGACCTGCGCGCATTTGCACTGTCATTGTGCCGCAGCGCGGACCAATCGGACGATCTTGTCCAGGACACGCTGCTCAGCGCCTGGGCGCACCGCGATCAATTCAAGGAGGGCACCAATCTCGGCGCCTGGCTCACCACCATCCTGCGCAATCGTTTCGTGAACCTCTACCGCAAGCAACGTCAGCGCGGAGAGATCACCGGCAGCGGCCATCTCGAAGGGGCGCCGACGGTCCCGAACCAGGACGGGTGGGCGATCTCCACGGACCTCGGGAATGCGCTGGCGCAGTTGCCCTTGCATCAGCGCCAGGCAGTGCTCCTGGTCGGCGGCGACGGTTTGAGCCTCGCAGAAGCCGCGGTGGTCTGCAATTGCGAGGTCGGCACGATCAAGAGCCGCGTCAGCCGGGGACGCGCAAATCTTTCGACGCTGCTCGCGGATGACGCCGCCCCGCCGGCGGAGCGGCCGCGCCGGCGCGCGCGCCACGCGCCGCGGTTCATTCCGCATCGCTCGAGTGCTCTGCGGCCTGCCCGCGCGGACGACCGTTCGTATCTGCGGGCTCCGGCGGCAACACAAAGCTGAACACCATTCCGAGTGGCTCGGCCCGATGCGCCGTCAGCCTGCCGCCGTGCGCCTCGACCAGCGAGCGCGAGATCGAAAGCCCCATCCCCATACCCTGGGCTTTGGTCGTATAGAAGGGCGCGAATATCTGATCGATGTCGTCCACGGCAACTCCGGGACCGGAGTCGTGCACCCCGACGCGCACCCAAGCGTCGCCTTCGCGCGCAGACGTGACCCGCAGGCGGCGCTCGCGGTCCGTCACGGCGTCCATCGCATCGGCGGCGTTCACCACCAGGTTGAGGATCACCTGCTGCAGCTGCACGCGGTCTCCGCGGATCACGGGCAGCGGCTCGGTCAGCGCGAGCTCGACCGTGACCCCGCGCCGCCGCAGGTCGGTGTCGACGAGGAGCAGCACGTCGCGGACGAGGCCGTTGACGTCGAGTAATTCGCGGCTCGGCGGCTCCTTCTTGAAGAAGGTCCGGATCCGTTCGATGACCTCGGCGGCGCGGTGTCCGGCGCGGGCGATCTGCTCGAACTTTTCCCGCGCTTCCGCGATGTCGGGGGTCGGGCGCGAGAGCCAGTTCCGGCCCGCTTCCGCGTAGGCCACGATCCCGGCCAGCGGCTGATTGACCTCGTGCGCAATCGATGCCGACAGCTCGCCGGCGGTGGCGAGACGGTTCATGTGCGCGAGCTCCGCTAATTCGCGGCGCGCCAGCTCCTCCGCCGCGCGCCGGCGCCGGTGCTCGTAGAGCAGGCCGACGATCAGCGCCGATTGCAGCGCGACGAGGAGCGCAACGGACAGGATCTCCCATTGATATCGCGGCCAGATGTCCGGCTCGCGAAAGCGGATTTCGCTGCCTTGCGGAAGCCGGGCCTCGCTGATCTGCCAGCGCTGCATGGCGCGCCAGTCGAACACCGGCCGCAACGTGTCGTCGACCGTCACGGGTATGCTCGAGGCGTCTTCCCCCTGGAGAATGCGCAGCGCCAGCGATCCCGCGTCGCGCCCGATCCGGTCCGGGGTCACGAGAAGGCCGCCCACGGGACCCAGGCCGAGGTACGTCTCCGACGCGACCACGATCGGCCGATTGGCGGCGTGGGCGATGACCGGCAGCGCCGCGGCGCCTGACGCGAAGACCCGCTTCGGATCCGAGTTGATCCCGATGTAGAGAATCACGCTGTCGTCCGGCAAGGCCGCAACGCGGCGTCGCACCTCGTCGAGCGAAAGCCCCGTGAGATCGATGTATCGGTATTTGGCGGCGTATTCCGGCAGCGCGTCGGTGAAGTTGCGATAGTAGAATTTCTCGTCGAGACGGTTTCCGACGATGGCAAAGGCCTTGAGATCGGGAACGACGGCTCTTGCCGCCGTGATCATGCTTGCGAGCGTCACATTGAAGGCACGGCCGGTGACCGCGGGCGGAAGCGGCTGAATGACGCTCGTCTTGTCCACGGAGGCAAACACGACGGGCACTTTCGGCCACAGCGCATCGCGCAGTTTGACCGCCGGCGCCAATGCGCCCGGCCCGATCGTGATGATGACGGACGGCGGCCGGTTGCGGTACTTTTCGCCGAAGTGCGCCTGCAGGCTCGGCACGTATTGCGGACTGTCGAAGCGGTAGAGATCGAGGTGCTCCACGTCGAACGACACGCTCCCAAGCGGATGCACGCTCATGCGCGTCCGGATGTTGGCGATGATCGCGGCCGGCCACGGACTCAGCGAGGTCGATTGGTTGATGATCAGGACGGAGCGGGATTGCGGCTCGGCGGCTGCCGATGCGCGTCCGGTCGCGAGCAGGTAGACGGCCGCGACGACGCACGCCGCCACCAGGCTGAACGAACGCAACTGTCGGCAAACCCGAGCCACCGCGAGCCGCATCGGCACGCCCGAAATACTGAAGTCCATGCGCCGCCCCGTGCAGAGGGCTTCGATTGAAGATTGCAATTCGAGATCATATCTACCCATGGAGGATTCAAAATTGCGTATTCGGGCGACGCCGAATTGAATTAAACTGTCGCGAGCGAGAGAATTTCTTTCAGCTTGACCGGGCTCGCGAAATTCAACGTCGTCCAGGTGACTTTAATTTTCCCAATCACCGAACACTACACTTTTGTCTGTCTTTTTTGTCATCCTTTGATCTGAATCAAAAAGGCGGGTCTGGGTTAGGTTGTGCTGCGACCCTCCTCGCACGCGGCGGTCCCATGCTCGTCGAATCGCCCCTTGCCCACGACGACGCGACGCACGGCGGGCGGCATCCGCGCGACGGCTTCATTCATTTCGATCGTGAGGAGCTCAGCGGCACCCTGGTGGAGCTCGCCATTCGTGTCGCAGTGCTGGCATTGCTGCTCTATTGGGCGCTGGCGCTGCTGCGTCCGTTCGCGTCGGTCGTGATGTGGAGCGTCATCATAGCGGTCGCGCTCTATCCCGCGTTCAGCCGGTTTGCGCGCTACCTCGGCAACCGGCGCCGCCTCGCCGCGGCCGTGGTCACCGCCCTCGCCCTCCTCGTCGTGATCGGACCGGCGACATGGCTTGCGATCGGCCTGATCGACAGCATCCGGGTCGTCGCCGAGCGGCTCGAGCCGGAGCGCCTGGCGCTGCCGCCACCCTTCCCGTCGCTCAAGACCTGGCCGCTGATCGGCGAGCGGCTCTACGATTTCTGGATGCTCGCGTCGACCAACCTGAGGGAGGCCGCCGCGAAGATCGCGCCGCAGCTCAAGCCACTCGGCAGCACCTTGCTGCACACGGTGGCCGGCACCGGCACCGCAACCATCAAGTTCCTGGTCGCGATCGTGGTGGCCGGGTTTCTTCTTCCTCCCGGGCCCGCATTGGTCGCCGCAACGAAGCGCGTGGCGCACAGGCTGGCAGCCCAAGGCGACCATTTCGTCGATCTTGCGGGCACGACCATCCGCACGGTGGCGCGCGGGGTCATCGGAATCTCGGCGCTGCAGGCGCTGCTCGCCGGGGCCGGCCTGTTGGCCGCCGGCGTCCCGGGCGCGAGCCTGATCACGTCCGCGGTGCTCATTTTCGGCATCGTCCAGATCGGCGCCGGCATCGTCCTCTTGCCGTTGGTGATCTGGGCGTGGTTTGCCATGACGCCGATGTCGGCACTTCTGTTCACGGCCTACATGCTTCCCGTCGGCCTGCTCGACAATGTGCTGCGGCCGATCGTGATGGGTCGGGGACTGAGTGTTCCGATGCCCGTCATCCTTGTCGGCGTGATCGGTGGAACGCTCGCCTACGGCATTACCGGACTCTTTCTCGGTCCGATCGTGCTGTCGGTGATCTGGGAGCTCGCTGCCGCGTGGATCGAGGCGCGCCAGGAGGCGTGAGCCTGGCCGTCTCGCCTGTCGGGGCGATCTGACCCTTTCGCGCCGCTACAGCACAACACCGACACCGCAGGCGCGCCCGCGGGCACGCCTGCGTTCAGGAAGCGGCAGCTTCGCGATGAGCCGGCGGCGATGGCGTCGCCGACACGCGCTCAATCGTCCGAATCGTCGTCTTGCCCTATCGTCCGTCCGATCGCGTCCCTCGCCCTGGAGATCATGACCATCGTGACGAAGCGCATGCGCTGCTTCTGATCGGAATCGAGCGTCTGGTAGAGCGGCTGCCAGGCCTCGGCGAGCTTTTTCAGGCCGGCCGAGCGCTGCGCCAGCGCGTCGGCGCGCCGATTGAGGAAGGCGACCGGATCGGCGTTCTTGAGCGCGGCCGGGCCTCGTTCCTGAAGTTGCGCGACCCGATCACCGATCTTGTCGAGCCGCTCTTGCCGCGCCGCCGCGCGGGCACGAATGGCCTGCTCGACGGCGGGCCAGAGTTTTTCCTGCTCGGGCGTGAGCTGCAACGCGGCCTTGATGACGTGAATGCGCACGTCGGTCAGCGTCTTCGAGTCGATGGCCGCGTCGCTCTGACCTGTGCCGGTGGTCTGAGCATGCGCGGCGGGTGATAAAGCAACGAGAAGCACGGTGACGGCGGCAGCTGCGGTCTTCATCATGGCGAACTCCTGGGGAAACCGCCCCCCGGCTCGGCGACAAGCTAACGGCGCGACGCGAAGCATTTTTGATTTGGATCAACGCGGATGATGACGATGTCGATTCCGCGGAAGCGCGCCGGCCGACGGCACGCGCGCCAACGGAAGTTGCGCCCAGCGCGGCGACGGCCGCCGGTTCACTTCACCTCGCTACTTGCCCGGCCCGCGAGCGCATGAGGGCACTTCCGGTGCGGCCGTTTTTGATCCGGAGCGACGGAAGGCGTGAACGTCACGGGGGCCGTCCAGACGCCGCCCCCAATCGGGTCTTCCGGCCGCGACGCCGTGTTCGGGAGCGGCGTCCCAGACTTGGTGCGGACATGGGATTCAAATCCGCTCGACCGACTCGAGCGTGAACAGCTCGCTCGCGGCGTTGCGCCCGATGCGCAGGCGCGACGGCGCGACGATCTCGTGCGGCGGGACCGGCAGATTGTATTCGGTGATGCCCGAGAACGTCCGCCCGGCCGGGTCGTAGCGCGCCGCGCAGCACGGGCAGCCGTAACCGCCCGGCACCGGCAGGATGCCGGCCTCCGCGAAATAGGTCGGCACGCAGCCGCAGCGCGTGCACACGCCCACCAGCACCGCATAGGCGGGGTCGAGCGAGCGGTGCCAGTTCCTGGCATAGGACGGCTGCTGGCGCTTGTCCGATCGCGGATCGAGCAGCCCGCGCGCGAACGCCTCCTCCTGCATGGCGGCGAGCATCGCGGGCGTGCGCCTCGTCACGAAGATCGGCCGGTTGTGCCAGCGCACCACGCGCTGCGTCCCCATCGGAATCGCGGCGAGATCGACCTCGAGAACATCGCCGCGCGCGCGCGTGGCGGCATCCGGATTCATCTGCGCGAGGAGCGGCCAGGCCGCCGCGCCGAAACCGGCCGCGCCGACCGCGGCGGTGGTCGCATAGAGCAGGCGGCGGCGGCTCAGCATTGGTCGGGCCTCATCCATCCAGACCGATCCTCCGTCGGCGGCATGGGCAACGCTATGCCCTCCCCGGCGTCGCGGCCACACCCGTTTGGGTCCGTGTCCCGTGCGGCGCGATCAACCACTGTCTTGCGATGCCGTTGCCGCATAAGGCGGCGTCGCGAGCAGGCTCACGAGCTCGGCCTGCCGCCCGGCCCCCGTCTTGGCGAAAACCGACTTGAGGTGCATGCGCACGGCGTTCTGGCTGACGCCCTGCGCCCGCGCGATCTCGGCGACTGACTTGCCCTCGACGACCTGGCCGGCGATCCCCGCCTCAGCGTGCGTCAGGTCGAACAGGGACTCGATCAGCTCGATCTGCGGCGCCCGCTGGCGCGTGATCGGCGTGACGAACATGAGGGCGGCCGCTTCGACGAAGATGTCCCGTCCGACGCCGCGCAGCGGCAGCAGGTGCGCGATCAGCGGCGGCTTCTCCTGATCGGCGGCGACCGGAATGGAGCGGCCCGCGCCGGTGCCCGACGGCGTCGCCAGCGCCGCCAGCGCGTCGGCGAACAGCGACTGGGCGGCGTTGCTGGCAAAGTGCAGCCGCTGCCCTGCGCCGATCGTGATCTGCGGCGCGCAGCTCAACAGCCGCGCGTCGGCCGCGACCGCGCGGCCGTGCGCGGTCAGCGCCGCGGCCGGCAGGCCGATCGTGTCCAGCGCCTCGACATTGGCCCGCATGCGCTCGAGGCCGCCGCGTGCCGACAAAAGGGCGGCACGCGCCAGATGCGGCCGCAGCCGGTCGAGCCGCGCGACCGCATGACGGTCGACCGCGCCCTTGCGGTGCGCCTTCTCGACCGAGAACACGACGGTCTCGCCGCACGGCGAGTGGATCGACGTGGAGGCGCACCAGCCGAGCCCGTGCGGCCGCAGGAATTTTGCGTAGAACGGCTCGCGCTCGAGCTCCTCCGGCGTGAAGGCGTCGAGGTCGGTGCGAAAGCGCGGCTCGCGCCGGCCGGCGAGCCGCTTGCTGCGGCCGTCGCGGCCGAAGTCGCCGGCCGCCATCCATGTCGCGACCGCCCTCTTGATCGCCGGCGAGCACAGCCAGCGCACGTCCTCGCGCATCGCCACGACCATGAGCTCGCCTTGGGCATCGCATGAAGCCGCGATGGCATCGAGCACGCGCGGCCAAAGCTCGGGCGCGACGCTCGCCTCGTAGATCGTATCGATGAGCGCTGCATCATCCATGCGCGAATGCCCCCCCGAGGTGCGGCGTCGAATCCGGCGCTCGCCGCGCGGCCAGTCTGCAACGCTCGCGCGCGCGGCTGCAAGCTGGATGTGCCTCGACGTCCCTCCCCGCTGCAAATCGGCGAATGGGTGCGGTCCGCGCGGATCGGGGGTTGCGTACCGGCATCGCTTGGTGGAGAAATCCGGCGATGCGCTTCCAACTGCCTCGCAACATCGCCGCCGTCGCGGCGGCACTTTTGATCGGCCTCGCGCTTGCGACCGGCCCGGTGCATGCCGCCGAGCCGGCGGGCGCCGCGCCGCAGTCGCCCGGCCAACCCTCCGAAGAGGCATCGGTCCAAGGATACGGCGACCACGACAAGAGCTGCCTCGCCTGGACCGATGCCTGCGTGAGCTGTCGGCGCGACATCGCGGGCGCCCTGACCTGCAACAACGTCGGCATCGCGTGCCGGCCGGAAGCGATCAAGTGCACGGCGCGAAGGAACGAGCCCGCCAAGTGACGCCGGCCTGGACGCATTCCCATCGTTAGGCACCACGCTGGGACACTTCCACCATCGAGAAATCGATAGGCGGCTGTCCGACATCCTTACGGATGCAAGGCAGCGGCGATCATCTGCCGCTGGGCATCGTCCGGCGGCAGAACGGCCGGCTGGGCGTCGAACCCGCGATCGCCGGACGAATTGGCCGCGAGCGCGCTGACCAGTTGCGACAGGCCGGCCTCGACGCTGGCGCCGCTCGACAGCATGATCGGCGCCGAGCCGGCGCCCGACGCAGGCGGGCCGCCGATCGCCGCCATCAGGGCAGAATACGGGTCTGCACCCGCGAGGACCGGCGCGCCGGCGTCCGCGGCGCTTGCGACAGGTGCAGCCTCTCCCGGTGGCGCACCGGCGGGGCCGGCGCCCGACGCGTAGGCGAGCGCCACATCGCCGGCCACGCCCGTCGTCCCGTCCGCCATCGCATAGGTCGTCGTCCCGTTGATCGCCGACCCATCCGAGAACTGCTGGGCAGGCCCGGCGGGCTCGAGGTTGATCGACGTGATGCCGAGCTGGTCGAGCGTGAAGACCTGACCGGTGCCGACGCCGTTGGAATTCACCCAGACGCGGAAGTCGCTCCAGTCCGCGTCGCCGGCATCGAGCGCGCCGTTGTGGTTGGTGTCGAACACCTGCGCGAGCGCCGCCATGTCGGACGTCGTCCCCGGCGCCCACTGGGTGAACTCGATCTGCTGTGCCCGGTCGATGACGTTGCCGTCGGCGCTCGGCTGGCCGTCGGGGGCGAGATTGATCGCAAGGATGCCGTCGCCGGTCCCCGCCCAGGCGGTCGCCACCGGCGTTCCGGTGCCGCCCATGTCGAACCGTGCCGTCGAGGCGCCGAGCGGCACGATGTCGATGCCGTTGCCGTTGAGGCCGAGCAGGACCGGCGTGCTCGCGTGCCAATTTGCGCCGGGGTTGGAAGCGACCCCAGATCCGATCGGCGTGGTGCCATTCATGAACCAGATTGACGGCGTGCCATCGAGGAACTGGAACAGGATGTCCGACCTGCCGTCGCCATTGTAATCGCCGGTGCCGACGGCGCGCCAACCCGAACCTGGGTTCGGGAGGGTCACGCTCGCGGTGACCGACATGCCGTTCATGATCCAGATCATCGGCGTGCCGTCGTTGTTCTGGAAGAGCAGGTCGGAGTGGCCGTCGCCGTTGAAGTCGCCGGTGCCGATGAGGCGCCAGGCGGCGCCGGGATTGGGCGTGAGTCCAGCCTGGGCGATGCTCATGCCGTTCATCAACCAGATCGAGACCATGCCGGTGGCAGGCCCGCCATCGTTGAACTGCAACACGATGTCCGACTTGCCATCGTTGTCGAAATCGCCGGTGCCGACAGCGCGCCAGCCGGAGCCGGCATTCAGGACGATTCCTGCCTGGGCAATGGCCATGCCGTTCATCGACCAGATCGATGTCGTGCCATCGGCGAACTGCCACAGGATGTCCGACTTGCCGTCGCCGTTGAAGTCGCCGGTGCCGACTGCACGCCATCCGGAGCCCGGATTCGTGAGCCCCGCCGCCTGCATGATGGTCGTGCCGTTCATCAACCAGATCGACGGCGTGCCGTCGCTGAACTGGAGCAGGATGTCCGACTTGCTGTCGCCGTTGAAGTCGCCGCTGCCGACCACGCGCCAGCCGGAGCCCGGATCGATGAGCGTGGTCTGCGACGTGGCGGCCAGACCGTTCATCGTCCAGATCATCGGCGTGCCGTCGGTGTTCTGAAGCAGGATGTCGGAGTTGTGGTCGCCGTTGAAGTCGTTCCGCACCAGCGCCGAGATCGAGACGGTGGTCGTGGCGGCGGCGATATTGTTGGAGGCCGAACCGTCGTTGACCGTCCAGCTCAGGGTCCTGGTCGGGTTGAGGCCTGCGTTGGTGGGATCGGAGCCCGAACTCAGGGTTATGCTCTCGAGCGCCTGCTGGTAGTGTGCAACCGTATCGGAGCCGGTCAGCGTCAGCGTCTCAGTCGCTGCGCTGTAGCTTGCCGCGATGCTGGTGCCAGAGACGTTGGCGAGGAGTTGGTCGCCGTCGCCCGCGAATGTGCCGCCGGTGATCCGCACCGTGGCGCTCGCCAGCGTAGGACTGTCCGGATCCGACAGCGAAGCAGCCGATGCGAGCGTCACGGTGTCACGAATGCGGAACCCCTCGACCGATGGCACTCCAGCGAGCGTCGGCGGATCGTTGACCGCCGTGACGTTCACTGTGGTGGCCTGCGGCGCGCTCGTGTTGTTCGAAGCGCTGCCGTCATTGACGGTCCAGACGACCGTCCGGGAGGCGTTCGCGCCGAAGTTAGTCGGGTTGTCGCTCGGGTCGAAGAAAGTGACCGAGTCGAGCACGCTCTGGTAGTGTGCGACCGTGTCCATGCCGGACAAGACCAACGTCTCGGCCCCGACATTGTAGCTGCCCGTGATCGCGGTACCGGCGACGCTGAAACCGAGCACGTCGCCATCGCCCGCAAAGGTACCGCCGATAATCTTCACTGTCGCATTGGCGAGCGTGAGGTTGTCCGGATCGAGGGCCGAAAGGCCACCCGACAACGTCACCGCGGCAGCCTGCTCGGTGTAGGCCACGCTGGTCGCGACGCTGCTCACGGTCGGCGGGTCGTTAATTGGCGCGATATTCACGGTCGTCATCGTTGGCACGCCGCGTGTGGTGCCATCATTGGCGGACCATGTGATCGTGCGGGTCGGATCGGCGCCATAGACGGTCGAATTGAGGCTGCCGGAAGCGAACGTCACCGAATCCAGGACCTGGCCGTAGTGCGCCAACGTATCCACCCCGCTGAGCACCAACGTCTCGGTCGCGGCATTGTAGCTTGCGGTCACGCTGGTGCCGGCGGTCGACGCCGCAAGCACATCGCCCGCGACCGTGCCGGACGCGATGGCGACTGTCACGCTTGCCAGCGTCTGCGCGCTCAGATCCGACACCGCCGCGGCGCCGGCCAGAGGCACGGCTGAACCTTTCTCGGTGAAGGCGACGGCTGCCGGAATCCCCGAAAACCCCGGCACGTCAACGATCGTAGCGGCGATGGCGGCTGACGTGGAGGCCTGCGAGCCGTCGGATTCGATCGCACTCGACGTCACCGTCAGGTTCGCAATTCCCGCAAAGCTGCCGGGCGTCACTGACAGGCTGAGGTTCGCAAGCTGCGCCTGTGTCAGCGTCCAGCTGCCATCGGCATTGTGCCTTCCGGCCGACAGCGTCGGGCCGGGCGGCAGACCGCCGATCGTAATTGAAAGGCTCTCGGTCCCATCGGTCGCGGTCAGCGCCGAGGCGATCGACAGCGGGATGGGCGAGCCGGCAGTGCCGGAGGCGTTCTGCACCGCGAGCGTCGGCGCCGTCGCAACGCCCCCGACCGCGACAGGAAGGTTGGCCGATGGGGACGTCTGCGAGCCATCGGACTCGGAGGCGGTCGCCGCGACCGTCAGGTTCGCGATGCCCGCAAAGCTGCCGGCCGGCATTGTCAGCGTGAGACCAAAAAGCTGATCCGAGGTCAGCGTCCAGCTGCCATCGGCATTTTTTGTGCCAGCAGACAACACCCAATCGCTCCGCAGGCCGGTGATCCGGACCGACACGGATTCTTGTGTGAACGGCGCTCTCGCCACGATCGGCAGCGCGATCGCTTGACCGGCATTCCCCGACGCCGGCTGAACACTGAATGAAAAAGCGGGCGTTCCGACCATGCTGGCAATGGCGGCCGTGTCGAGCGTCGTCCCGTCGGCAAACTGAAAGGCCTTGACCTGGTCGGCCGTCGTCGTCCAATTCTGCAGGGTGATCTGGTCCGGAAGAGCCGCAAAGGTCGCGGTCAGGTTGGCTGGATCGATCACGCCGACGACGAGGTTGCTCCCGTATTGCTTGATTTCGAGGTCCGCCACGCTGATCCCGGGGCCGAACGCCAGCGTCCCGGCCGCGTCATCCACGATCGTGTTCGCCCCGTCGCCGCGATTGAACACATAGGTGTCATTGCCGCCGCCGCTGACCAGGATTTCGCCTGGTCCGGCGAAGAGCGTGTCGTTGAACGGCCCGCCGGTGAGCGTCGCCCCGGCGCCGCCATGCAGAAAGGCCGGACCGTTCTGCGGGCTTGCTGCCGCCAAGCCGAGCGCCTCGGCCTGCAACAGCGTCACAACCCAACCGGCCGCGAATGCCGAGTTCGGGTTGAGTGCGATCAGGTCGTCGATGACGCTCTTGTCGGCGAGATAGCGCCCATAGTCTTCGCCCACCTTGAGATCGCCCGCGAGCTGCTCCAGCGTGGTCGCCTGACTGTTGGCGAGCGCCTGCTCCATGTAGATGTTGCCGCCGCTGAACCCAATCCGCTTCAGCGCCGCGATCGCCATGTTGTCGATCATTTCACCGGATTCTGTGGCGGACCCATTCCAACTGGCATAGATGACGGGCTTCGGGCCACCGACGACAATACCGGCCTCGGTAGCGAAACCCGACGCGTTCCCGTTCTGCAAAAAATAATCCAGCACCAGGGGTTCCAGTAGGAACGCCTGTCCGCCGATCGCATCGATGAAATGGTTGATGATCGAAGCCGTCGCATCAGCGAGATTCTGTGCCTTCTTAACGTCGTTCCCGAACCCGCCTGCAGTCCCGGCCAACGCATGGCCGTCACTGAACGAAATTGCGACGTCGCCCTGAAAAGTGTCGTCGCCCGCGAACAATGAGCCGAACAGATCGCCAAGGAACATGCCGATCAGCTGGCCGATGAACGCGCCGACGAGGGGGAAGGCGAAGGAGAGCGCGGTGCCAAGAATCAGGTCCGCCCCGGTATCGACAGCGGCATCGAAGCCGAGCGAGGTGAGGATCTGCGAGCCGACGCTGCCGAGCAGTGTCGAGCCGAGCGTGCTACCGAGTGACCCGCCGAGCGCTCCGCCCTGGTTCTCGGGTTGCGCGATCTCGTGCGCCAGGAAGCCGCCGATGAAGTCCGCTACGCCGACACTAATGCTTCCCGAAACTCCAGCGAACAAGGTTGTTGCGTCGGCGTTTGCCGTGGCGATCTTGACCGCATTGCTGAGCACGGTGTTGAGCAGCGACCCGGTCGTTGCCTTCAGAAGCTGAGCGCCGAATGAGGTGCCGGTGAACCCGAGGCCCTGCGCCAGTTCGCCGGTCAGGAATGATGACAGGGCGCCGAAGGATTGGGCCTGGAAGGCACTCGCCAGCGATGGGCTGATGCTAGCGAGGGCGCCGTCCGCCGCCTGCTCGATCGAGCCTTGATCTCCTGAGGCGCCCGCGATGCTGTCGATCTCCGACGCCAGCGTTCTGCTCACCACACTGACCGCGGTATTCTGCGCGAGTTGTGCGAAGGTGTTGCCATTACCGAGCGACTGCCCCAGCGTCGAGCCGAACACGGCGGCGGCCTGATCCCGGTTGGGTGTCGAGGCCGGATCGATCCACGACGGACCGCTCAGGGCGTCGCCCTGGTTCCGGTCGATCAACGTACGATGATTTGTCGAGCCCTGATCCGCCGCGTATTGCGCAACCGCAACCGCTATGGCCGCGATATTGCTTGCTGTGCCGCTTGACGCGTGGGCAAGCGCGCCGAACATTTGCGCTTCCTGCGCGGTCGGCAATCGGCCGAAACTGTTCTCGAATGCCGCAATGACGGCGACTGACATCGTCGACGGATGCGCCGTGCTGTTCAGGTCGAAATTGAGCACATCGTAGAAGTCGTTCGCGTACTCGCCCTTGCCGTCGGTGACGATCGCCTTGGCCAGCGCCTGCCGGTCGAGCACGCCGTTGCTGATGTAGTGCGCCAGGTATTGCGTTTCGGCGCCGTCCATGCCGCGCCCGAGCAGCGTCATGTAGATCTGGTTCGCGATGGCGACGTCTTGGCTCTCGGTCGCGACATCGATAGTGATCTGCCCGGCCGAGCCGTCCTGCCAGCTCCAGGTGTCGATGCCGTTCGCGTCGATGTCGTGCGTCGTGCTGCCCGCCGCGAACCCTTGCGTTGCGGCGGCGCTGCCGGCCGCCACGGTCTGGGAGAACTGGTAGCTGCCGTTGCCATTGGCGAAGGTCGCCGTCGTGTCGGTGATCCCACTCGATGTCGTCAGCGTGGTGACCAGCCCGTCCTCGCTGGTCGTCGTCGTGTTCGAGCCGGTGACCGTAGTGGCGGTCGCCGCCGTGTCCCCGTAGTAGTCGACCACGTCGGTGGTCGCGCCGTTCGGCATGACGGTCCTGGTGTCGACCTGCTCGAAGATGCCGTTGCCGTCGTTGTCGACCTGCGTCACGGTCGAGAGGCCGTTGGCTCTGGTCGTCGACGTCGTCAGGGTCCGCAGATTGGCGAAGCTGTTGCCCGACGCGGTCTCGACCACCTCGGTCCGACTGCCGACCGCGTCGAGCGTGGTGGTGTCGGTCTCGATGATGTCGGTCGACAGCATGGTCGACGGCCTCGCCGCGCCGGCGAGCAGGTCGGCGCCCGCAGTCTTCATGGTGGCGAGCGATTCCTGCCCGGTGGTGTCGAAGACGAAGCTCTTGGTCAGCCCGTTGGCCGAGACGTCGGCAACCGTCTGCCCGATCAACTTGCCGGCCGCATCACAGTTCAGCGTCGTGTTGGTCTGGCTGGCGTCGGCGTTGATCGCCGTCGTGACGCTCTGGGAGGACGCTGGCGCGCCGAACGAGCCGGTGCCGCTGCGGGTCTCGCTGGTGGTGCCGTCGACGTTCTTGACGGCGGTGTCGTGCACGACGTTGTACTTCGTGCCGTCGAAGTCCTGCATCGTCGTGGTCGATACCGTGCGGCCGTCGAAGCTCGTGTCCACCGTCGTCTGTCTCTCGATGACCGACGGGCTGGCCTGGTTGAAGTAGGTCGTGACCTCGTGCGTCGAGCCGTCGAGATTGGTCGTCTTGGTATCGACGATGTACGAGCTCGCGGCGCCGAGCGCCGTGGACGTCGCAATCGTGCGCCGGTCCGCCGACGTCTCAGTCGTCGTCGTATCGCTCGCGGTTGCCGCGCCATTGATCTTGTCGGTGACCGTGTCGATCGTCCTGCCGTCGTCCTTGATCTCGATGTCGTCGTTCGCTACGGCGCTGAAGCTTGCCGTGTTGCCGGCGGTCAGCTCGCCGGTCAGCGCCAGCGTGACGGACTTGCTCTGGCCGTTGCCGGAGGTCTGGGTCCGGACCGAGGACAACAACACGGTGGCATCGGCGACCAGGGCGTCCTCGCAATCCTCGAGCTGCCCGCCGTCACCGTTCGCGTCGTAGGTGACGATGCAGGTCTCGCGATCAATAGGCGCTCCGGCCGCGTTGTCGTACTCGATCATCCGCGTGAGGCCGTTGCCACTCGTCGACTTGGCCAGCGTCCCGAGCAGCGCGCTCGCCGCGTCGTAGCTCTTCGTCGTATCGGACACCGAACCGTCCGCTTGCGTCTGCACGGTCTCGACCTGATCGACCGTCGCGGCGTTGCCAGTCTCGCCGAGGCGGCGCTGTGTGGTCACCGTCTGCTTGTCGGCGCTGGTCGTCGTGTCGGTCTGGCCGATCGTCGTACCGTTCGCGCTGGTCTGCGTGACCGTCTCGGTGCGGCTGCCGTCGGCCGTGTTGAGGACGGTGTCGTCGGTGGTCGTGAGATTGAATATCGCCGCGCCCGTGCTGTCCTTGGCGCCATTGGCATCGACCTGCGTCATCTTCGACAGACCGTTGGCGGAGGTCGTCGTCACCGTCTCGCTGATCAGCCCCTCCTTGTTCGACCGGGCGACCGTCTCGGCCCTTTTGCCGTCCGCGCTGAGCACGGTCGTGTCGGAGGTCGAGAAATCCGTCGACGTGTCGCCGTTGACGGCCGTCGCCGTCGTCTTGACGAGCCCGTTGGCGCTGGTCGTGACCGTGGTGGCGAGCAGGAGCGACCCACCTGCCGTCGCATAGGTCCTGGTCGTATCGGTCACCGTCCCGTCCGCACTCGGGACGATCGTCTCGACCTCGTAGCTCGGAACCGAGCCGTTGGACTGGCGCGTGATCCTCGTCTCGAGGCCGGCGCCCGCCACGATGATGCCGGACTGGGTCGTAGTGACGTCGCGCACCGTGCCGTTGGTGTCGCCGGTATAGTCGGTGACGACCTCCGTCCGGCTGCCGTCCGCATTGATGGTGGTAAAGTCGGTCGAGGCTTGGTCGGTGATGCCGTTGCCGTCGAAATCGTTCTGCACCGTGGCCGACAGGCCGCTCGCGCTGGTGATAGTCCTCGTATGATCGATTGGTACGCCATTGAACGCACCATTGTGGCTGTAGTCCCTGACGTCCTCGGTTCTGCTGCCGTCGGCGTTCAGCGTGGTCGCATCGACCGTCTGCGTCGCGAAATCCGGCGTCGCGTAGGGGTTCGCCGTCGTCGTGACCGTGAGCCCGTTGGCGCTCGTCAGGGTGCTCGAGGTCGACAGCAGTAGGCTGGTATTTCCGCCGTCACCCGATTTCACCTCGATCGTCTCGGTGCGGCTGCCATTGGGGTTGATGACCGTGGTGTCGCTGGTCGTGCTGTCGAAGACGAGGCCGCTCGCCGTGGACGCCGCCAGCTGGCCCTGGATGTCCTTCTGCACCGTCTTGCGCGGGCCGTCCGCGCTCGTCGTCGTGACCGTCGCCTCGATGACGTCGCGGTTCCGGTCGAGCTCGACGATCTGGTCGCTCACCGTGCCATCGCCCGCGGTGTCGACCGTCTCGACCTGCTTGACGAGGCCGGTCGTGCCTTGCGACGTCGTCGTGGTGACGGTCCGCCGGTCGGCCGACGTGTACGTCTGGGTCGTCTGCAGGACGTGGCCCGCGCCGTCCGTGACGGTGATCGTCTCTTTCAAGGTGCCATCGGCATTGACGGTCGTCTGGTCGTCGCTCACCTGATCCCACGTCGCAGCCGCGGGATCGGCGAGGCTCGCGCCGGTGAAGGCCTGCGACACGGTGGTGTCGAGCCCGCTCGCGCTCACCACCGTCTGGGTGCGGTCGATCGGGTTGTCGGTCGAGGCGCCGTAGTCCGTCACGGTCTCGGTCGAGGCTCCCCCTGACGAGGTAGTTTCATCCTTGGTGATGTGATCGAAGACGGGCGCGTCCTTCGTTCCGGCGCTGGTCGAATCGACGTAGGTGGTCGTCGTGAGCCCGGCCGTGATCGTCTTGGTCGCGTTGACGAGAGTGCCGACGGCGTTGAGGTTCTCCAGCGTGTCCGTGGTCGTCGCGCCATTGACGGCGACGACCTCAGACTGGGTGATGGCGCCGTCGCCGTTGCCGTAGACCGTCGCGGTGCGCGCCGTGCTGCCGATGGTGCCGGTCGTGATGCTCTTGGACAACAGCGTGCCGTTGGCGCTGTCGTCGACGACCGTCGTGGTCGCCGTCGCCCCCGCATTCGAGATTGTCGTCACCTTGCTGTCGACCGCGACGAAGGTCCCGCTGCCGTCCAGCTCCGAGGTCGTGATGGTGGTCACCAGCCCGCCGCCGCTCTGCGGCGCCACCGTCGTGACCGTCCGGTCGAGCAGCGTATTGTTCGCGCTGGTGTCGGTCTGCGTCGTTGTCGACGAGCCGTCCGCGTTGGTGTCCGTCTCGGCAAAGGCCGTCAGATCGAGGGTCGTGCCGTCGGTAAGGTCGCTCGTGGTCGTGCTCGTGACCTTGTTGACGCCGGTCTGCGTCGCGGTCTGGACGAACCTCGTCACCGTCGTCCCGGCCGAGCTGGTGATCGTCTCGGTCCGCGTGCCGCCGCTCACCACCGTGGCGTCGGTCGTGGTCGTCGACTGCGCCACGATCCCGTCGATGAGATTGCTGATCGTGCGGGTCAGGCCGTCGGCGCTGACCGTGGTCTGCTCGACGTTGCTGAACGAAACGCCGTTGGGGTTCAGATCGGAGACGACGTCGGTCGCCGAGCCGTCCGCATAGGTGGTATCGACCTCCTCCTGCGTCTTCGTCCCGCCGCCGGACTGGTCGCGATCGATGGTGACGCCGGTCGTGCCGCCCGAGGTCGTCGTCTTGGTCGTCGTCGAATTGAGCTTCTCGAAGCCCACCGTGCCCGTCGCCGGAAGCTCGCCGCTCGCCGACACGGCTCCGTTCGCATAGTTGACCAGCGTCTCGGTGGTCGTACCGTTGCCGGCATCGATCTCGTCGGTCTGCAGGCTGGTGACGACCCCACCGCTGTTCAGGTTGGCGAGCGTGCGGGTCGTCGTCGTGACGCCGGTGCCGGTGTTGGTGGCGATCAGGGTATTGAGCATGCGCTCGTACGCGACGCTGCCGTCGGAATTGCGCGTCGTGTTGGCGATCGTCACCGAGCCGTCAGCATTGTGGGTCGTCGCCGTCGTGACCGCGTAGCCGTTCGGATCGGTCGCGAAGGTGACGGTCGCGGCCTTGCCGGTTACCCCGCTCGCGGTCGTGAACGTCGTCTCGCCGTCGATCGACGAGCCGTCCGGCAGCGCGATGCTGGTCGCGTCGGCATGGAGGTTGATCGACGTGATGCCGAGGCTCGCGAGCGAGTGCGCCGTCTGCGTGCCGTCCGCGTTGGTCTCCATGACGAAGAAATTGGCGAACGCCGCATCGCCCCCGTCGAGCGACCCGTCGTGGTTGGTGTCGAACACGTCGAGCAGCGCCTGCATGTCCGAGGCCGCGCTCGGGTCCCAGTCGGTGAAGACGATCTGGTTCGTCTGCGTAAGCTGTCCGTTCCCGGTCGGATCGAAGAACAGCACGCCATTGCCGGCCCCCGCCCACGCGGTCAGGTTCTGCTGACCGCCGCCCGTCATGTCGAAGAAGGTGTTCGACGCCGTCCGCTGGGCGATGTTGATGCCATTGCCGGTCAGATCGAGGACGACGGGCTCATCCAAGTTGTCGTCAGGCGGCGCGTATCCACCGTCTTGCCGTTGGGGGGAAACGTATTGAGGTGGTGTCGGTACGTAGTCGGGTGGTTGAGGCGGACCTCCACTGTCGTTCGGGTACACAGGCGGTGGCGGCTCGTATGGGTCCACGTATGCGATCGTTCCCCTTGAACTCTGTCCGGTATTATTGAAAGTTAGCGTAATAGTCCCATAGTATATAATTGGCGGTGGTATGTCCGCATCACCGACAACGGGCGTCGTTGGCGTCTGAGGCCATAGCCGATCGAACGCCGAGGTTGCCAGCTGCTCGCCAACGATCCCTCCATAGATCCCCGCGCCAAAGCTGACAACGCCGCCGACGACGGCACCGATCGGTCCAACCGCGAAAGTGCGAGTAATGGCTCCGGCTGCTAAGCTGGCAGCGAGGCCGCCGCCGAAGCCGCCCAAGAAGCCAACGATGGTTCTCGTGCCGCCGCGCGTATCCCCGCTTCTAAACTGAGTGGCGGCTTCAGAAGCCGTGATAGTTGTCCCAAGCACGGCTCCCGCTGCGCCCAATTTCTTGAAAGCTGCCAGCAACCTGCCGGAACTCGCCGGCAGGCCAGTTTTGGGAGCGAGAGGCAAGAGCTTGGTGTTGGGAACAACGGGCACTCGTTGCTGGGCCCCGATCCTGGCCACCACGTCGCGATTGCGTTGCAAGAGTCGTTCGTCTGACCAACCTTCGAACTTTTCATCCTTGGCGTTGAGCGCGAGCTCGCCCTTTTTGACGGCCTGTGCCAACCCGTCGCGCAGCGCCAGAATCTGCTCGCGAGCGGCGGCGATGGCACTATCACTATTTGGCCCACCTCGGTATTGTTGGGATACTGAATCCAGATATTCGCGTGTTGCCTGCCAGGCAGTGGAATGCGCTATATCCCAGCCATTGTGCCCGGAGGGGCCCCCAAGTAGGCCCGCCTTGGGCAACTCGCTTATATTCGGCCCCCCAGCTGCATAAATGCTGCCAAACGAAAAATCGGATTCTTCGAATCTGAGCTCCCGCAGTAGTGGACCAAACTCCTCCCAGGTCTGCTGCGCAATGTTGTGACTGAGCTGGCTATTTGCCACGCTTGTCCCCCTCTCTTAGACAACAACTTTCACTCACCGACCCGCAGTGCATTCAGCTGGTCGGGAAAATTCGCATCGAGCTCATGCCAGAGAACGTCCTCGACGAATATGCGAGTATGACCGGCGTAGCGCTTCGTTCCGACAATCCAAGGGTCATCTCGCCAAATCAGCGGTTCCGCGGCGGCGCGCTCGCTCAATTTCCAGTCACGGAAATCCGGCAACGGCATAAAATTCACCGTTCCGTCGTCTTCCGGTGGGAACTCTTGTTTGGGCATCTCGAGCCACTGCAATCGCTGGGCGCGCCCGAGAATATTGATGAAGTAATATGCGCTGGCGAGATTCAACCGCGCAGAAATGTTGGGTCGCGCTTGGACAACGACGGAGATGAACTCAACCTGGCCAGGCGCGGAGCGCTCCATCACCACGCGCGCCCGCTCCGACAACACGATGATATCTCTAGCCGTGTGAAACATATCTGGCAGTTCGGCGCTTGCGCCGTCAAAGGTGATCGCTTTCGGAAAATAGGAAGCCGGGATTGGTCTGTTATTACGTTCAAATTCGGTCCACCCCCCTGCCATCTTCCAGGTCTCTTTATCGAGACGAAAGATCGTGCCATTCCAGTACATGGGGTCGAACAAATAGACCACGGGCTACCTGCTCTCAGTTGTTGGCATCGAGGCTGAGGCACGCAACGGGGAATGAGACAAAATCACCGGAGTCCGCATGGGATACGGTGAACCTCGCCTGGCCCTCGACTCCGATAGTTTCGCCGTCAGCCAGATGCTTGCCGGAGCCGAGAAGATACTCCGCCGTCGAATAGGCGTGCTGCATGATGAAGCTTGGATCGATCGCGGCGGACGCATATTCTAGCTCCCTCAACCCAAAGATCCGCAGTCCCAACGTGCCGGCCTTCATGGCGGGTTCCCCGCGCGGCCCGGGCGCGGTTCTGGCCAGCATGAGCCGCACCCAGAACGGCGTCGCATTGACGCCCGGTTGACCGATGTTTTTCGTGATTTTCGCGAACGCTGATGCGCTCACCAGATTGGCAGCATCGGCCCATGTCGCACCAATGGCCTGCACACGCCGCGCAATAGCGGCCGCCAGTAACGTAATCGCCCTCGCCTTCGCAAGCGCCACCTCGCGGCTCACCGGATTCTCCAACCCGATGATGACGATGTGGGCTTCGTGACGCGCAGCTTCCGCCTCGGCGTTCGGCCACAACAAGTTCGCGAAGGGCCCCGGGTGCGAGATCGCAGCGGGCGCCGGCGCGTCGACGACGAGCACCGACAATTTCTCGCCATCGAGCGTCAACATTTCCACCCCCGGATCAACGGCGGGATCAACGATCGGACCGCCCCAATGTCCAAGGACCGCCTGCGGCGCGATGCGCTTGAGCTCCGCCCGCAGCTCGCCAACCGAAAGGTTCACGTGCCGTTCAAGCAGCAGTGCAGCGGTGAATTGGGCTTGCGCCCGCTGACCGCTTACCGGATTTGGCGTGTGAGCGTCATTCATGATTGCGGTTTCCACTCGAGATCGTCGAGTCCCACAAACAACGTTTTGGTGACGCCTTGTCTATCGATCACCCGCATCTTGGGATGTTTTCCGGGAAACCGCGTTGCGACAAGCTCTTCAAGGAACGCAGGGACAATATCCGGGTGCCCAACCGCATCGATGATCCAAAAAATATCGCCCGATTGCCACTCTTCCGGTGCCAACATGACCGATCGGTCTAAATCCTCGGAAAGCCGGCAATCTACCTCCCGGGATACGCCTGCCCACAGCGCAGCAGCAAACGGTGAGAGAGCGACACCGCCCATCGGCACCGCCTCAGCTATCGCGAACTGATCGAGCAACAGGGGAGGTACCACGAGCCATCTCAAATCACTGACGTGGAAATGATTATGCGCCGGCGAATTCATCATCAGGGAGACGATTTTTGAAAATGCAGCTCCGTAGAGAAGATCACGATGTGTGAATTGCTCAATTTGCGCAGGCGTGGGGGACGGCCCGATCGGTTCGAGCGAACCATTGGTACTGGCAGGACCCGCGGCGCACCTGACTTCTGCTGTAGCTTTTGTTTCAATCATGAGGTTGCCCATGCATCAGAATGAGGACACCCGACAAACGTTCGGGATTGTCACCAGTTCGTCGACCCCGACCGCAACCATTGTCACAATGTCCTCACCTCTCGCCCCTCCGTTCCCACCGCCAGCACCTTCATCTCTCTCCCCGCGAACACCTTCGCCTTGAGATCCCGCACCATCTCCTCCCCCTTCCCGAACGGCGCGATCACCTCGACCACCCAAAGCCGGTCGCCGCTCTTCCAGTCCTGCGGCCGCATCCGCGCATTGCCGGCGGCGAGCCGCGCCTCGACCTCCTCGCTCACGCTCGCCCAGAACACGGCGCCGACTGGCTTGGCCTGGTCGTAGAACAGGCGGAACTGCCGCAGCAGCATCGGCGTCATCACCAGCCATTCGAGGTCGGAGATGAACATCTGCTTGTGCAGCGGCGACTGGCTCATCAGCCAAGCGATCTCGCCCAGCACCTCGGAAGTCTTTTTTGCCGCGCCGGCCGGCGCCGGCTGATCGAAGATCGTGCCGCGCGATGCCGGCTGGTCCGGGCCCGGGTTGGTGGGGTGGTTGGAGCTCGCTTGATCGCTCATGAGGGCGTCCTCGGGGCTGTCCCTGCGCTGATGATGGCGGCTCAGCGTGGTCGCTCCCGCGCGATGGCGCAAGCGGCGGGCGCCGCTGCGACCCATGTCGCGCATGAGATTGAGATGGCCCGATCATGGCGCCCCCGCAGCCACAAGCCAGGAACTCGAACCGTTCCGCCGACCTTCGCGCGAACGGGAGAACTAAAGGTTGCACAATCTTGTGTCGAAACTATACCGTCGTCAATGGAGCGAATGGCATTTCCCGAGCGAAACTCGCAGATTTTCCACAACCTCAATTCGCAGTGCGATTTTGGCCACCCCGATCAGGGACTCCGGCTGTCATGGCCCGACGATTTGTTACGCTTGGACACAGGTCGGGAGGGCAGAGTTCGACTTTTGGAATATATGGTGGACAAGGACACTCACTTCATCTCCGGGCTGCCTTGCTCGGGCGCTACGCTGATGTCAGCGATCCCGTGGCAGAATCCAAGTTTCATGAGGGGCCGCATGATTGCGCCGCAATGCCTGCCTCTTCAGGTGGGAACGGACGGGCCCTAGCACCAACTCAGCACCCGCACCTGATCTATCAAATGCCCTCTGCGCGGCTCAATTTTCGCCTGTCGCGAGCGGTAGCAGCTTCAGACGTGCCCGGAATCCGTCGATGATGGAGGTTTGGAGCGCGTCCGGAATCCTGCCCTTGGTCTTATTGACAGCCTGATGGATGCTCTTATCCGCCCCAGCCAGTATCTCCGCGAAAATCTGCTCCACTGCACGGGCCGCAAGACCACATTTGCGAGCGGTCTGCAGGAAATGTCGCCCCGCGATCCTGTTTACCGCGTAATGGCGGTTGGTCCCCACAGCCATTGCGAGTTTCATTTGATTGCGCGAGATCTGGGCTGCATCGAGGCTCGGCTGCGTCGAGAGGATGTCGTAAAGCGGCGTCAGGCGGAATCCGCCTCCAGGCGCCAGCCGGACACTGAAATTCTTGGCGTGCCCGTCGGTCGCCCCAAGAAGCCAGAAAACGATCTGGGCTTTGAAGAATACTCGTTGGTCTGCTTCCGGCGCGTCGCTGCCCTTGAGGAATTCCATGATCTTCGAAATGCCTGGCCCACCGTCTGATTCATATTTGCGCGCTGGCAATACCGACAGCGCTTGGCAGCAGTCCTCCTGCGGTATGCGCAGCAGCCGGCCATCACTCGTCCAGGTGCGGTCGAAGCGCTCGATCACGAGCACGCGCTTTCCCGCAAAATCCACAATCTTCGACCTCGCAACGGGCAGGCCGAGCGCGGCAACGAGTTCGAGGCAGAGGTGTTCGTTCTCGACGCTATTGGTGAGATTGATACCGTTGGGCAGCCTGCCGATCTGCGGCTTGATGATATGTGTAGTCGCCGTTGTCCCGTGCGGCAGGTGCCACCGGCCCTTCCAGTACAGCAGGGCCGTTTTCTCCTGCGCTCCGGCGAGCGAGATTCGAAACTCGCGATCGGCCCCGATCCCGAGAGGGTTGCGCGCAAGACCTCCGACCAGGTCGGCGACTTCCTCGTCGTTCACCCGACGAGCGTCGATGGCGCCGGCCGGGCCCGCCGCCGCGCCCACGGGTAGAAACTGGAGCGCCCCGACGCAGTCGCGGCCGATGGCCGCGAGAAGGCTATAGGCATCCGCGCCGCCGGCGTGAGCCCGCTCCGCCACGCGGCGGCGGATGTCCTCGTTGTCGGGGAGCAGATTATCGAAGACAGCGACCACCGGATTGCCGATGTAGCGATCCTCTCGGAGCGGCAGCGACAGCGAGACCGGAATCGCATGTTCCCATGCGAGCCAGCTTGGATCGTAGTGGAAATCAACCGCGCCACTGCTCTCCCGCCGAAGACGACCGACGAGGCGCCCATTCAGATAGACGTGGAGCGGGGCGCGGATCGGCGGACGCCCCATCAGAAGAGAGCCTCGATGGACTGATCGGAGGCCTTCGTTCGCGGCCGAATGACGATCTCGAGGTCGAGTGCAGCAAGAGCATCCATCAGGGTGCGAAGCTGTGTGGCGGGCTCTCCGCTCTCAAGTTTCGAGACAGTCGCTTGGCGCGCATGCATCTTCTCACCGAGGGCCCCTTGGGTAAGCTCTTTCAGGCGCCGATAGCGTCGGACGCCTGTGCCAAGCTGCTTGGGTGTTCGCGCGATCGTATCCATGCCCATTTGATACGCGATCGCGAATAATTTGTCAATATACGGATTTGCGCATATATTGGAAATATACGCAAATCAGTATAGACCCGAAAATACGCTTAGGAAGACAGGATCGACCAGTTCGTCGTCCTGATCGATAATCTCGAGACCTCGTGTAAGCGCGGCGAGCACCAAAGCCTGCAGCCGTTCCGCACGTAACCGTCAACGCTCCCTCAAATTATCCCTGCCTGTACCGCGGCGACGGGCGCTGGCTGCTCGGCCGCCACAATAGTCCCTGGTATCCAAGCGCGCGGCTGTTTCGTCAGCCCACCGTCGGCGATTGGGCGAGCGTGATCGCGCGGGGTCACGGCGGCGCTCCACGAAAGCTGAGCGATTCACACACTATGATGTAACAGCCAACGCCCACTTTCCCGTCGTTTCAGCCTCGTAACCGGATTACAGATTGACACGTAATCCGGTTACGGCTTATGATGATGGAATGAGAGATCGAACTGCGGCACGCCGCGTCCAAAGCTACCGGATACGGCAGAAGGCGGATCGCGGAATCAAACGCGTGGAAGTGCAGGTTCCTTCCTCTGCCGTCGAGGACATCAAGGGCCTGAGCAGGAAGTTCATCGCCGCGTTCAAGCAGGCTGTTCATGCCAATCGTCAAGTGAAGTCTGTCCTCACGACGATCAACGCCCCACGACCGACTCCAATCGACGTGAACAGCTTCGTTCATCGCCTCTTCACGCGCGAGGCTGACGCTCGCTGGCGGCCGCATATGGAAGCTTTGTTCGACGAGGTGTCACCCGAGGCCATTCACGACCTGGTCCTCGCGGGCATTGTCAGCTTCGAGGATCTCTACAGGGCGGCTCGAACCTGGGGAGTGACAGATGGCAGGAACGTCGGCTGGGTCCGCGAAATGGCAGACCTCCGGCTGGCAAAGCTTATTGCATGACGCCGTTGCGCTTCTCGACACGCTGGCGCCGCAGCCCAGGTGGTCATTTGGTGGCGGCAGCTCGCTTGCGGTCTTCTACGATCATCGCGTCAGCTACGACGTCGACATCTTTCTTGCCAGCACGGACGCGATGACGGCTCTCTCGCCCGGGCGCAATCCCGCGACGACGGCGCTTCTGGCCGGACGAAGCTTCCAGTTCCCCGGAAACTACCTGAAACTCGAGATGGACGGCGGCGAGATCGACTTTATTCTCGCCGGGGAGCGCACCCGCGATCCCGTCCAACAATGGGAGTTCGAGGGTCGAGAAATCTCGATCGAGACTCCCTGGGAAACGGCGATAAAAAAGATCTTCCATCGATCATCGACGTTCAAGGTGCGCGATGCCTTTGATCTCGCGGCTGTGATCGATCACGACGGAGCGCGACTCAAGGCACACCTGTTCGAGGTGGAAGACAGGCTCGACAAATTGACCGATCGCCTCGACGCCCTAACGGCAATATATGAAAAGGCAGCGGCGGTCGAAATCAATGCGACAGCTTCGGGTCGCCAATATATGGAGGAGCGCGCGATTCGATCCGCCATCTCCTTCTTGACGGATTGGAGAAAGCGGCTGGGTCCGTCATGATCGCTACGTCGAAAAGGCTTGCCCGCGCCGGGCGCCCCGCCAGCGCGCGGTCGATTTTCGGCAGAGCGAGACACGCGAGTGCCTCATGCCCACGAAAAATCGATAGGCGGCTGTCCGGCATCCTTACGGATGCAAGGCAGCGGCGATCATCTGCCGGTGGGCATCGTCCGGCGGCAGAACCGTCGACTGGGCGTCGAACCCGGCCGACCCGGCCGCAACGGCGACTTGGGTGGGCTATCCGCCGTGCTGCGCGGCCTTTCTGCGGACAGCAGCGGCCGAGCGGCAGAGCCTCGACACGACCTGGGCCATGATCGAGGGGCAACGCGTCGACGTTCAAAATGGCGCGCAGACCGTGGAAATAGAGTGCTGCGGGGTCAATCCCCTGCTGACGGCGCTCGGCCTTCGCGCGACCCCGCACCTACCGTGCAGCTTCTTCTGCAAAGAGACGGAACGCCTGGCAACCGCCTATGGCGAGCTGAGAGCCGGCGCCGTCGCGCAATCCGGCCCGGCTACGCTGGCGGCAGTGCTCGGCTGGCCGATGGAGTGGTCATCACTGCACGGCATCATCGAGGTGACCCTTCCAATCCTCAAGCTTTGCTACGACGGCGACGCGACGGCGACGGCCTACAAGGTGCGGCTGGTCGGTGGCGCGCTGCCCGAGCACGCCGCGCAAGGCCTGGCGTTTCCGCACCGATTGCCCGAGCGGCGCGCGGTCGAGCCCGAGGTCTGCTGAGACACCTTCATCGATTGGCTCGACTCACGGCCTCGGTGGCCGCATGCGATATTTCGGCTTGCTTCTGACCTGCCGAAGCTGGCGGTACCTGCTGAAGAAGAGTCGGGAGCTCGTGGATCGGCGCGATGCATCGACCACACTCAGCGGCTCAGTGCATCGGTGAGCGCCGCCGTGGTTTCGCGGGGCGGCGACCGCATGAGCTGAAGGTGCAGCTCTTGCGTCTCCGGCATCGGAGCTACACCGAGCTCCTTGTCGAGAATGTGCTCGCATTGCCGATATTGCGCCACCGCCTTGGCGCGATTGCCGCTGTGGGCATAGGCGAGCATGAGCAGCCGGTGGACGTCTTCGCGCAGGGGTTCCTCCTGGTTGAGACGGCGCCCCATTGGAGGGCGTCGCTCCACTTGAACGCTGCCGCATAGGCCGCAGTCAGAAGGTAGAGGGCGTCCACATACAGGTTGCGCAGACGTTGACGCTCCGACGCGACCCATTCGTCGTCGATTCCCTCGAGGTAGTCGCCTCGATAAAGCTGAAGCCCGCGTTGCAGGCGCCTGATCTCCTCGGCCCCCAAGGCGCCCGGCGCGATGCGCAGCAGCCGCGTCACCCGCAACTCCAGCGCGACCGAGTCCACCCAAATCGGCCCTGCCCAGTTCAGCGACACCTCGTCGCTGCCGCGAAAGGTCAACAGCGTCGGCGCGGAGGGCGCCGACCGCTTGAGCCGCCACAGCGCCGTGGACAGGCATCGCCGCGCATGATCGCCGCTCTGCTGACACCACAACGTCTCCGCCAGCTCGGTGCGCGACACACGTCGCCGACGATGGGCGATCAGATATCCCACGATCGCATGGCATGATGCCGGAATCGACACGGCGCCGGCCGTACCGATCGTAACGCCGAGCCTCCCAAGGACCTGCACGCGAAGGTGCGACATTTTGCTGAACCCAGGTGCTACGTCCGCCTATCGAGTTCCTGCGGCGCCGGTCTGCTTCGACCTCCGGACCGCCTGGGCGTCACAATCGGACCTACCTCTCCCGCAGACTCTCCTGCCTGTACCGAAGCAGCGGCGACAGCAGATACTCGATGATCCGCCGCTGCCCGGTCTTGATCTCGACCGTCACCGCCATGCCGGGCGCGAGGTCGACCATGCGGCCCTCGACCTCCATGCGCGTCGCGTCGAGGCCGATGCGCGCCGCGTAGAGCAGCTCCTGCCCGGCCGGCTCGCTGGTGCGCGACGACGTCGAATTGTTGCGCGCGTCCTTGTCGCCGTCGCCGCCGTTCTGGGTCGGCGGCTTGTCGCGCTGGATCGCGTCGCCGGAAATGCTCAGCACCTTGCCGCGCAGCAGGCCGTACTTGGTGAAGTTGAACGTGTCGATCTTGATCTCGGCCGCATCGTCCTCGTGCACGAAGCCGATGTCGCGGTTCTGCACCATCGCCTCGATCTCGATGTGGGCGTCGGCCGGCACCACCACCATCAGCTGCTGCGCCGGCGTGACGACGCCGCCGATGGTGTGCAGGGCGAGCTGCTGGATCATGCCGTCGATCGGCGCGCGCAGCGTCTCGTCCGCGATCTTCTTCTCCGCCTTGATCAGGTCGTCGGCGGATTGCGCCGCCTTCTGCTCGGCCTCGGCAAGATCGCCGACGATGTCCTGGGCGTATTCGGCCTGCGCCTGCCGGCGCTGGGCCACGAGCGCCTCGCGCGCGGCCTCGATCTCCACCGCCTTGCGCTGCTGCACGATCAGCTCGTGGCGCTGCTCGGAGAGCTTGAGTTGCGCCTCGATGTGCGCGATCACGTTGCCGTAGAGAAGGTTCTTCGCCTTCTCGCGCACGTCCGCGGTCTGCTCCAGCCACGGCAGGCCGTCCTGCAGCTTGGCGATGGTCGCGGCGGTCTCGTTCGCTTCCGCGACCTTCTGCGCGATCTGGTGGTCGAGGGAGGCGATCTTGGCGGCCTGCTGCTCCGCCTGCGCCTGCATGCGGGCGCGCGTGCGCGCGACCGCGGCCGGCGGCGCCTCGGCCGGCGGCACGAAGCCGACCGGCGCAAGACTTCCCGCACCTTGCCCGCCCGCCTCGAGCCCGGCGCGCAGCGCCGTGAGCCGCGCCGCGTCGAGGCGCGCCGCGATCAGGTCCTCCATCACATGGGCGCGCTCGGCCGCGCTCACGGTGTGGTCGAGCTCGACCAGGACCTCGCCCGCCTTCACCCGGTCGCCGTCGCGCACGTGGATCGCGGTGACGGTGCCGGCTTGAAGAGGCTGGATCACCTTGATGCGGCCGACCGGCACCACCTTGCCCTGCGCGGTCGCGATGATGTCGACATGCCCGATGCAGGCCCAGGCGATCGCGATCACGACGAAGGCGATGAGCGCGCCGCCGATGGCCCGGCCGAGTGGCGAGGCCGGCGTCTCCATGATCTCCAGCGCGGCGGGGAGGAACTCGCGCTCGTCGCGGCGCGAGCGCCGCGCGCGGCGCGGCAGCGCGATCACGTTGGCGGTCGCGGACTCAGCCGACATGACTGGTTCTCCGCGGTTGCGCTCCGCCCCCGGAAAGGGAGGGCGATCGCAGATGGTATCTGGCACGGCGCCCGCGCTCCCTCTCCCCGCTCTTGCGGGGAGAGGGTTGGGGTGAGGGCCGCTGAGTCGCGGCAAAACACGTCATTCGTAATGACTCGTGGAGACGCCCCCTCACCCCGACCCTCTCCCCGCACGCGGGGAGAGGGAGCGCGAGCGCCCTGCTCAACCATATGCGCTCGCCCTCCCCTGGCGGAGAGCGAGCGCTGTGCTCAACCCACTTCGTGGAGCCCGGCATGGTGTCCTGCCTGCATGCGATGGAGCGTGGCGTAGCGGCCGCCGGTGCGGATCAGCTCGTCGTGCCACCCGTCCTCGACGATGCGGCCGCGCTCGACCGTGATGATGCGGTCGGCGATCGCGACCGCCGAGAGGCGGTGCGCGATGATGAGCACGGTGCGCCCCTGCGCCATCCGGCGCATGTTGTCCTGCACGATGCGCTCGCTCTCGTAATCGAGCGCGCTCGTCGCCTCGTCGAAGATCAGGATGCGCGGGTTGCCGATCAGCGCGCGCGCGATGGCGATGCGCTGGCGCTGCCCGCCCGAGAGGCTCGCGCCGCGCTCGCCCACGATGGTGTCGTAGCCGTTCGGCAGCTCGAGGATGAAGTCGTGGGCGCCGGAGAGCTGCGCCGCCGCCATCACCTGCTCGCTCGGCGCCGACGGGTCCGAAAGCGCGATGTTGTCGCGCACCGAGCGGTTGAACAGCACGTTCTCCTGCAGCACCACGCCGACCTGCCGCCGCAGCCAGGCGACGTCGACCATGGCGGTGTCGACGCCGTCGACCAGCACGCGGCCGCTCTCCGGCACGTAGAGGCGCTGCACCAGCTTGGTCAGCGTCGACTTGCCGGACCCCGAGGGGCCGACGATGCCGAGCACCTGGCCGGTCGGGACCTGCAGGTTGACGTCGTGCAGCACCTCCTGCCCGTCGAGCCTGTAGCGGAAATGCACGTGGTCGAACGCGATCGCGCCCTTGACCGGCGGCGGCGCCGCGTGGCCGGGCCGGTAGGTCGGCTCCGGCGCCGTGTTGAGGATGTCGCCGAGCCGCAGGACCGACAGGCGCGCCTGGTGGAAGTCCTGCCAGATCTGCGCGAGCCGCAGGATCGGCTGGGCGACGCGGCCGGCCAGCATGTTGAAGGCGACGAGCTCGCCGACCGTGAGCTTGTTGTCGATGACGAGGTAGGCGCCGAAATAGAGCGTCAGCGCGGTGACGACCTTGCTGATGAGCTGCACCGCCTGGCTGGCCCAGGTACCGAGCGAAAGCACCGCGAAGCTCGCCCGCACGTAGCCGGCGAGCTGCTCCTCCCAGCGCCGCTGCATCTGCGGCTCGACCGCCATGGCCTTGAGCGTCTCGACGCCGGTGATGCTCTCGACCAGAAAGGCCTGGTTCTCGGCGCCGCGGTTGAACTTCTCGTCGAGCCGGCGGCGGAAGATCGGCGTCACGCCGGCGGAGAGCGCGATGTAGAACGGGAACGAGCCGATGACGATCCAGGTGAGCAGCGGCGAGTAGTAGAACATCACGGCGAGGAAGACGAACGTGAAGAAGAGGTCGATGACCAGCGTGAGCGCCGACGAGGTGAGGAAGTTGCGGATGTTCTCCAGCTCGCGCACGCGCGCGACCGAGTCGCCGGCGCGACGCACCTCGAAATAGGCGATCGGCAGCGCCATCAGGTGGCGAAACAGGCGCGCGCCGAGCTCGACGTCGATGCGGTTGGTGGTGTGCGAGAACACGTAGGTGCGCAGTGCCCCGATCAGCGTCTCGAAGATCGAGACCGTGATCAGGCCGAACACCAGCACGTCGAGCGTGGTCAGCCCGCGATGCACCAGCACCTTGTCGATCACCACCTGGAAGAACAGCGGCGAGACCAGCGCGAAAAGCTGCAGGAAGAAGGACGCGACCAGCACCTCGCTCAGGATCCGCCGATACTTGTGGATCGCCTGCAGGAACCAGCCGATGTTGAACTCGCGCGCGAGGCTGCCGAGCGAGGCGCGGCGCGTGACGAGAACCAGGCGGCCGCTCCAGCGCGCCTCGAGTTCCGCGCGCCCGAGCAATTCGGGCCGCCCCACCCTTGGGTCCTGCACGATCGCCTTGTCGTCGACGATCTTGCCGAGAATGATGAAGCTGCCGTCGTGACATTCGGCGAGCGCCGGCAATGGCGTCCGCGCAAGGCGCGTCCATTCGGTGACCGTCGTGCGTGCCTTGAGGTGCAGTCCTTTGGCGCAACGGAGAATCTCGGTGACGCCGAACGACGACGTTCCGAGCTGATGGCGGATCTGCGCCGGATCGATCGCGAACTCATGAAAGCGCAAGAGCAAAACGAACGCGTCGAGGCTGGACGCCTCGCTCGGGCTCCGTTCGGTACTCGACATCGCCCCTACCCCGCGCGCCCCTCGTGCTGGAGCGCGTGCCGCCGACGTACTGCCCGCCGCCCCCGGGTGCAGTGAACTAATGGTTGCACACTTTGGGAGCGGAGGTTGTTGTCGTCAATACAGGAGGTCGCGATTCCGGGCCCGAATTTGCAAATTTTTTCGCAACCGCGGTTCCGCGTCGCAAAGTTGGCCGCCGAAGCTAACCTTCTAGTTGTGCGATAATAGGTTAGGGCTAAGGCCGCGCGCTCGCGGGGCACAGTTCGGTCTTTTTGAATATTTGGACGACGGACGACGGCATTCGCTGTAGCGAGGGGTGGCGGGCAGACGAAGACAGCGGAGCCCGCCTCGCACCAGCCCTAGCGTGATGGATGACGCCGTTTTTTTCCGTCGCGCTCGAAGCTCGGCAAGTCCGCTTCCAAGATCGATGTGAGACTTCGGCTCAATCAGAACGTCACGAATGCCGGCATTCGGTCACACGCTTGATTTCCGGAGGACCATCGCAGGTCGTCCTTCATTCTCGTCAGCGCGGCCCGGCTCTGCGGCATCTCCTATGAAACGGCACGCAAGCGGCTCAAGAGCGCCGTAGCCCAATATCAAAAACGGAATCGATCGAGCCGCGCGCGGCGCTCGACCACATCGGCAAGGTGCGGGGTGCTTCCGGCGGCGGAGGGATTTGACCCATGCTGCCGTCGAGCATGTCGGTACCGGATCGCGTGCGAGGTCGCGCTCTCGTGGTCGAGCAGCGCGCCGTCCGCGACCGGAAAGCAATCGACCCAGACCACGACTCGGCTCACGAGAGCGCAAGCCGCTTGATCGGCGCAGACCGAACGGCGGTCCCGTCGCGTCACTCGACGGCTGATTCCCGTTCGACCTCATCTTCATCGTCGCTTGCCAAGGTCGCCAGCGCCGTCCGATTGCGGATCGCGAGCTTTTCGTACATGTGGTGCAGGTGAACCTTGATCGTCCCGTCCGAGATATTGAGTTGGCGCCCCATCTCCTTGTTCGACAGGCCGGCGCAAACGAGACGCACGATCTCGCGCTCGCGATCCGTCAAAGAGGTCATCTGGTCTTCGCGTCGGTCTGGCGAATCCCGGTCACGATCCGCGATGGGACAGGCCGATGGCAACAGCCTCATGCCGAGTATCACTTTGCGGAGATTCCGCATTAGCTCATCAGGAGATTCCTGTCGCGAGATCATTCCGTAAGCGCCCGACGCAATCGCCCGCGTCACCTCGGATCTTTCGCAAGCCTCCGAAAAGAAGACGATGCGCGTCGGCGCTTGCGTCGCCTTGGCGGCCGCGAGTACCCGAGCGCCGTCGAGACCGAGATCGATCAGAGCCAGCGCGGGAGCGAATCCTTGGATCGCCGCTATGCAAGTCGCGCTGTCATTGCAGCTCGCAAGGACCCTGAAATCACTTTGAGCGCGCAAGATCGCGATC
>Ga0126371_10000414_pt1 | contig 34685 bp, 26 predicted proteins | sample PanSoiMetaPlot_4_FD_110145 | JGI IMG/M metagenome (GOLD analysis project Ga0126371, IMG submission 110145) | Tropical forest soil microbial communities from Panama - MetaG Plot_4 | ecosystem: Environmental > Terrestrial > Soil > Tropical forest > Bulk soil | place: Panama | collected 2016-02-17
CGGATATGCTTTCTTAGGTGCCTGAGCTTGCCCTTGCTTCGTTCCAATCAGCGCAAGGACTAGAGCGAAACTTAGAGAAGCTGCCACCACCCACAATTTTCTTCGGTTCATCGGTTCCTCCTGGGTCAGAATCGCCGCCGTCGCCTATGAGGGTTGCCTCAATACTCGTCCGCGGCAATTGTCGATTTATTCATCACGCTCAGCACGGTGGATGCCGGCCCGTAGGTTACTTCTGCCCAGTGCTCACTGCTGACGGAAAGCTGGATTGCTCGCCGAAATAACACTCGATGGATTCCAACTTTCCGTTCTTGATTCGGAGATACTCCACGTTCCGGAACGATTTACCGTTCTTAGTGTGGCAAAGAGACTTCACAAAAGCATCGTCCGCGCCGGTGATGATCCGCTCCAGGTCAAAATGCCTAATGAAATCGATCTGTGTTTCCCAGCATCGCGTTTTGAAAGTGCTCTTGCTGATGTGGTCGTCGCCGTTCGGGCTGGTAAAGGTGAAGTCATCGGCGAGCAGGCTATCCACCGGACCCCAGTCTCTCTTCTCCCAGGCTGCGTACCACTTCCGGACTAGCTCCTCGTTGGTTAAGTTCTGCCCTCCCAATGTGCCGGCACTTGCGGCCGCCGGCAAGCTCACGGCACCGGCACCAATCAGAGCGCAAGCTCCCGTCGCCAGCAGATTCCTGCGCGACACTGTAATCCTTATCATTGTTCGTCCTCCTTTTCATGAGTAGTTTTGAAACGCTTCGCTCGATCGCGATGGAGCATACGTACCGGTTGGTATGTAACAGTGTCAAACCTGCCCAGGCGGGATCGGTGCGAGCGGCTCCGCTTGCGGCTGCCCGGCGCGCGAAGAGAGTTCAGCCAACCCACAATATTTCTGATTCCCACATTCCACACCTTCGCATCCTGAGCATTCTTTGCCAACACTTCGTAGCCTTCGACCATCGCGATCAGAAAGCTGGCAGTCTCTTCAGGAACCAAGTCGCGGCGGACGGTCCTTTGAGACTGTCCCCTCCGCAAAGCCATGACAATGCCCTCTTGCCAGCCGTTGAAGATCCTCTCCAATCGCTTGCGGAATCGTTCGTCGAGATGAGACATCTCCTGCGCCAAATTGACCAGGGGACAACCGCCCTTTACGTCTCTTGGCCGAGCTGGTATCGCCTGTACAATGCCGATCAAAGCATCGATAGGATCCTGGTCCTTGCTCCGCTGCAGAGGACGTAACCACCTGTCACGGTTGAGTTCTGCGACGATCTCTTCGATAACGGCATATCCTAGAGCTTCCTTGCTCTCGAAATGGTAATAGAGCGCTCCCTTGGTGACGTTGGTGGCGGCCAGAATCGTATCGATCCCGGCACTCTGGAAGCCGTACCTGTAAACCTCCCGAAAAGCCGCTTGCAGCAACGATTCCCGCGTGCGCTCTGGATCACGCAATCGTCGCTTCTTATCCCGAGCAATTATCATACCGACCAGTATGTATGTTACATCATCTGAAAAATCAATCACAAATTGAGGCGGCCTGACTTTTGCGGCTGCTGACGTTCCCGAATTTCGTAACCTCTCGCCACTGTTGTATGAAAAGTTGGAGAAACAGTCGCTCGAGCCGTTTTGGGGATCGTCCCAGGAATCTGTTAGTCCGCCACTCGTTTTCGAACGCTGAAATGTTGGGCCTGTTGTGTCACGTAATCGTTGTGAACGTGGAACACCAAATGCTTCCTTAGTTGTCGCTCAGCAGGAATGTGTGAGGTTGTGAGCCAATCCTGCTCTGAATTGCACACGAGCCGTTAGCGCGCCGAGTGGTACCTGACGTCAATCGCCAGTCATCTCTGCAACACGACTTTACCGGAGGAAAACTCGGCCGATTCGAGCGAAAAAGGATATTCGGAACCGGAGGTAAGCGATCGATGTGGATGGGCAATGCGCTGAGTACGGCATTTCCGGAAAACAACCGAGAGCCAGATCCTCGGCTAATCATCAAATCCGGCGGCCGCGTGATCTTCATTCGGATTGACGAAATCGATTGGATTGAAGCCGACGCAAACTATGTCCGCCTACACGTAAACGGCAGAGAGTCATACCTGTTTCGCAAAACGATCAGCAAGATGGCTGCAGAGCTCGATGGCTCGCGCTTCATCCGCATTCATCGCTCGTACATCGTGAATGTCAGCCGCATTCGAGAGTTGCAATCCTGCAACAGCGGGGAGTTCATCGTATCTCTCCGCGATGGCAAAGAGCTGCCCTGCAGCCGAACCTACCGCCGCGCACTCCAATCGCTGTATCGTCCTCGATAGCTCTTAATGCGACAAGCGAGCGTCGAGTGGTGGTTAGAGATCCTTCGTCACGTTGTGAATCGTGCGAACAATGAATTGGGCTTCGCGTTGCTCAGGGCCCGAGATATTCATGTGATCGAGCACCATCTCGACCCATTGATAGTCGATGTCCCCAAACATATGCCTAAGTCCATCGATCGTTGAGCGAACGGCTCTTTCGTCTCTGGAGGCAAGCAACTTCTGTCGAATTATCTCTGGGTCCTCTGAATATCGACAATAGTAATAGATGTCCTAGGGGTCCTTGGGTTTTTGCGTGAAATGGCTGACGGTCGTTTTCAGCAATAGGAATCCCACGGCATCAGGGATTCTAATTTCGGCATTTTCCGTGCTCTCATCGTTTAAATATGTGATCCGAATATTCTCGACATGATCCGCTAGCGACTCGGCTCCATCGGCTGTGCGTTAGTGCGCCGAGTTCGTGTTGATGAAGTCGTCGACGTCCTTGTGCAGTTTGTCGTGGGCCTTGCAGTCGATGTAGATCATGTGACCCGAATCGTAATAGGCAAAGCTGATGTTCTTGCGGATCGGGGGTTCGAGTTGCATGTGGGAGACGGTTTGTTCGATGCCGTCGAAGGGCGTGGCGAGCGAAATCGAAGCATTCCCGATCCCCTGAGCTCTAGTGTTACCATCTCGCGCAAGAGAAAGACTTGCCTATCGCGATTGGACAAACCTTAGGCCGGTACCGCATTGAGGAACAGGTCGGCGCCGGCGGTATGGGAGTGGTTTACCGTGCCTACGACGAGAGGCTCGAACGCGAGCTCGCCATCAAGGTACTCGTACCCGGCACGCTGATCGATCCGGCTGCACGCAAGAGGCTGCGCGCTGAAGCCCGCATACTCTCTCGCCTGAATCATCCAGCGATCCAGACCATTCACGACTTTGAAACAATCGATGGCGACGACCTGTTGATCAGCGAATTCGTGCGAGGCATATCGCTCGATCTGCGACTGCAGTCGGGACGTTTCCCTGAAAAAGAGGTCATCCGAATCGGCGCACAACTTTCGCAGGGATTGGCAGCCGCACATGCCCAAAGCGTGCTCCACCGCGATTTGAAGCCGGCCAACCTGAAGATCACACCTGACGGACGACTGAAGATCCTCGACTTTGGATTGGCCACGCTCTCAACAGATGCCGCGGTGTCTCTAAGCAAGACAACCGCAAGCTTGCCCGAACTTCCTTCGAGCATAGCCGGCACACTTCCTTATATGTCGCCGGAGCAACTGCTGGGAGAAAACCTTGATGCCCGCAGCGATCTCTACTCGGCGGGCGTCGTTCTGTATGAACTGTTGACCGGAGAATTGCCCTTCAAGTCCGCGCTGGTCACGAAGCTGACCAACGACATTCTGAATACACCGCCTCCATCTCCAGCGTTATCTGTTTCCGAAGTCTCTCCCGATGTGGAACGCATCATCTTAAAGTGCCTGGAAAAGAACCGTGACCTGCGCTATCAATCGGCGAAGGAACTGGAGGCGGATTTGCAACGCGTGGAAGCCGGCCCAGCACACTCCGCCGCCGCGACTCGCAGATCGAAGCAGAGGCGGCTGCTTTACGCTTCCCTCATTGCCACGGCACTCGCGACCACGATTCTGGCAGCGACATTCCTGCTGTCATCGCTTCGTGATCGCCGTGACGCTGCACCCGGGCCACCGGTTCTACGCTGGGAACAGCTCACCAATTTCAACGACTCGGCGCAGATTCCAGTCGTCTCTCCCGACGGAAGGATGGTGGCTTTTATCCGCGGCGCCGGGGACTTCGCTTCGTCGGCGAATCGCGGACAGCTTTGGTCCAAGGCGCTCCCCGATGGCGAGCCCGTCCAGCTCACGCGGACTCCGCAACGAAAACACACACCTGCCTTTTCCCTGGATGGAACGCGAGTATATTTCACGCAAATTCAAACGTCGTTTGCCTGGAATACCTACGAGATCCCGCTGCTCGGCGCCGCGGATCCAAAGCTGTTCATGGCCAACGCAACCGGTCTGAGCTGGGTGGCAAAAGACCGCGTGATGTATTCAGCCATTAAGAACGGCATTCACATGGCTCTGCTTACGTCAAACCTGAGCCGAAGTGATGAGCGCGATATCTACGTTCCCGCCGATCACCTTCAGGGGATGATCCATCGCTCCGCGCTGTCTCCTGACGGCAAATGGGTGTTGGGCGTCGAGATGGATAGCGGATGGTGGAAGCAGTGCCGTCTGCTTCCTTTTGATGGCAGTTCGACGGGAACTCCTGTCGGTCCGAATGGCGCGTGTACATGGGCGCAGTGGTCACCAGATGGCGAGTGGATGTACTTCACGGTGAACACGGGCGCAGGCGGATCTCATGTTTGGCGTCAACGTTTTCCCGACGGTGTCCCGCAGCAGCTTACCCCGTCGGGAGCCAGCGAAGAGGAGGGGATGGCTGTGATGCCCGACGGCAAGTCGCTCATCACCGCCTCGGGAACCCAAGGGTCGGAGATCTGGCTCCACGATGACAAGACCGGCGACCGGCAGATTACCTCCGAGGGATATGCCTTCCTGCCATCCTTGTCGCCCGACCGTAAGAAGGTCTATTACCTCCGCAAAGCCAGCGGCGGAGATCCTTTTTTTAGCGGGGAGCTATGGTCCTCCGACGTCGAGACCGGCGACGCTGAACGCCTGTTTCCCGGGCTCTTCGTCACGCAATTCGATATTTCCCAGGATGGGAAGAAGGTGATCTTTGCCACCGAACAAGGTCAGACGCATTCCGGCATCTGGATCGCGTATCTCGATCGCACCCAGCCACCGCGGCAGCTTACCTCTGCGGGCGAGTACCGCGGCTTTTTTGGCCGCGAGGGAGAGATCGTGTACCAGGGCGCCAAGGAACCTGTTCGCGTAATGCGCATGAACGAAGATGGTACCGGGAAACGTCCGCTATCAGAGCTGCCGATCATTCAGCTGCAAAGCGTGTCCCACGATGGGCGGTGGGCGATCCTTGGTGTCGCTCCACCAGGCAGTCACGGTGATCGCAATACGATGGCCGTGGCATTGCCTCTCGACGGGGGTAAGCCATTCACGGTTTGCGATGTCTGCATTTTCGGCTTTGGGAACGCCAGAGTGGCAGCGCCATTCGTGCTGTGGAGCAGAGACGGAAAGTGGCTGTATCTGTCGCTCCGCTATCTAGGCTACAGCGAAGGAAAAACTGCCGCTATTCCCATTCACCCTGGAGCTCAACCGCCAATGATTAAGGAGACCAGGAACGAAGCCGACATCCTGTCGATTCCCGGCGCACGCGCAATTGCCTCTGACGATGTCTTCCCACTCACCTCGCCCGACTACTACGTAACCTCACGGAAATCTGCCAAGACGAACCTGTTCCGCATTTATCTCTCGGAAAAATAGCGGCGCGTGGTTCATCCTGCTCCCATTTTGGTTTCGGGCCAGTTGGAGCTCCCTTCTGGAAAGCCCCTTTTTCATTCACGTAATGAAGCGAACTGCAGGTGCGTATCCGTGCGGCACCCAGCCGCCCGACTGACAGTCAATCTATGGGCTAGTTCGCGAATTCGCGTTGATGAAGTCGTCGACGTCCTTGTGCAGTTTGTCGTGGGCCTTGCGTCGATGGAGATCATGTGACCGGGATTCGTAATAGGCAAAGCTGATGTTCTTGCGGATCGGGGGTTCGAGTTGCATGTGGGAGACGGTTTGTTCGATGCCGTCGAAGAGAAGGGCGTGGCGACATCGTAGTATCCGCACAGTACGAGGACTTTCAGGTAGGTCTGCTGCGTCATGGCGGCGCGCAGCACCTCCGGCCACGGCGGTGTTTCCAGTCTGGAAACCTGGGAAAATCGGGGACGGAAAATCGGAGACGGACGGAACGTATTCCCATATCAGGCAAACGTTCCCCGCCCCAGTTTTGACAGTCGATCTATGCGTTAGCGCTCGGAGTAAGTCATTCCCCACTCAATTCGACGCGACTCGCGACGCTGCTGCCGCAGCCGGTCGCAATTAGGTTACCGGTAGTGCCCAGGATTTCAAGCTTAATTTCATCGGTGAATGAGTCCGCGTCGTTACCCAGGTCGATCGTCCGCGTGAGCCGGTGTGTCTGTATCCAGGCTCCGGCGGAGCTGAAAACGAAGGCTTCGGACACCGCGCGGTAAGAGTGGCCCTCTGTGTGTCGCCAGACACCCAGGGGCGGCGTGCTTAGGGAGGGGAGCTGGCCAGCGGTCGTCGCGGTTAGCGTGCCTCCTTTGGCAAAGGTAAACAGGGCCGGGAATGTCCTCAGCTCCTGTCGGGTTGTACAGTCACGGACCGTGACCTGCACGCGCCACGCCCCCTCGAGGCCGTTGTCAGATCCATCGCCCTCGGAATGAGCCCTGGCTGTTAATCCTGACCCCAGAAAAAACATGGCGGCTAGAACCAATGCTGCCGTTCCACCGGAAGTTGCAAAGCGTTTCACATTTCTTGACTTCATGCTGGTTTTCTCCTTTTTGGTCTGACCATCGCTGGGGGATTCCGCTGCTGCGGCGACTACCGGCGGCATAGTGACATTGGCCGGCATTGATGACCATAGAAAGGGTCTGAAGTTAATCTGGAGTTTTTCTGAAGCGGCGGATAGCATGGTCCGGTCCAGGGGCGGCTATCCAGGCCATGTCGCAGCCTGATTCACACTCAACCTTTCGATTTGGTGACTTCGAGCTCGATCCATCGGCCTACGAGCTGCGCCGAGGCGGGCGACCGGTCCACCTCGAGCGCCACCCCATGGACCTGCTCATCCTCTTAGTAGAGCGCCGTCGCCAGCTCGTCTCCCGCGCCGACATCGCAAAACGGTTGTGGGACCCAGGCGTCTTCGTCGATGTCGAAATGGGAGTCAACACCGCGATCCGTAAGCTGCGGCAAGCTCTGCGGGATTCTCGAGAGTCGCCGGCATTTGTTGAGACAATTTCAGGCAAGGGCTACCGTTTCATTGCTCCTGTGAAGGCGGTGCTCCCGAGGCGGCACGAGGAGGAAATCGAATCGGTAGCCGTGCTGCCCTTCGCCAACGATAGCGGCGATCCGGACGCGGAATACTTGAGTGACGGCATCGCCGAAACCCTGATCAACAATCTTTCCCAAATCTGGAACCTGCGTGTCGTCGCACGCAGCACGGTATTTCGCTACAAAGGAAAGGACATCGACCCCCAAAAGGCAGGCAATGATCTGCACGTTCGCGCCGTGGTCTCGGGCAGACTGCTGCAGCGCGGGAGTACGCTGATCGTCCGTGCCGAGCTAATGGATGTTGCAACCGGCGCGCAGCTCTGGGGCGGCCAATACAATCGCACGGCGGAGGACGTCTTTGCGCTCCAAGACGACCTTTGCAGAGAACTTTCTGAGAAGTTACGTCTGCAGCTGACCGGCGATGAAAAGCAGAGACTGACGAAGCGCTACACGGAGGACGCCGAAGCGTATCGGCTTTACCTGAAGGGACGCTACCACTGGAACAAACGGAATCCGGAAAGTTTTCGGAAAGCCGCTGAATATTTCGGCCAGGCTCTCGACAAAGACCCAACTTATTCGCTGGCTTACGCAGGCTTGGCTGACACCTATGTCTATTTATCGTTCTTCAATGTGGTTGCGCCGCGGGAGGCGATGCCAAAAGCGAAGACCGCCGCTCTAAAGGGGCTGGAGATAGACAAGAACCTCGCCGAAGCTCATGTTTCACTGGGATACGTCAGCTTCACCTACGATGGGGACTGGCCGTCAGCCGGAAAGCACTTTGAGCAAGCCCTCGCCTTGAATCCGGCTTATTGCAGAGCGCACACGTTCTATCCTTTCTATCTCAGCTCTCTCGGACGATCTGAGGAAGCTTTGGGGGTAGCAAGGTGCGCCCTGGATCTCGATCCTGCTTCCCCCGCTCTCAGCCATAGCCTTGCGGTACAGCTCTACCTCGCACGGAAATTTGACCGGGCTATCGAGCAGGCCCATGACACGCAGGAGATGGATGCAAGTTTTGCCATTTCATACGCGGTGCTGGGAGAGGCGTATCTCTCAAAAGGAATGTACCGGGAAGGTCTTTCCGCGCTGGAAACGTTTTGCGCACTAAGCCGAAGCAGCGCCGCCGCTCTCGCCCTTCTCGGATATGCGCACGCTCGATTAGGAGAGCGAAAGGAGACGCTACAGATCATCGACAAGCTTAAAGCGACTTCGATGCAGAGTTTTGTGCCCGCCCTTTTCGTTGCGCTGGTTTACGCGGGGCTGGAAGAAAAAGACGAGGCCTTCACTTGGCTAGAAAAGGCTTGCGAGGATCGGTTCAATCGCCTTGCTTACCTCAACGTAGAGGCCCTCTGGGATCCCCTTCGCTCCGATCCCCGGTTCACCGACCTCCTTCGACGCGTCGGCATTTCACGGTAAGCTCTTCCAAGAAAAAGGCCGCCGAATTGGGCGGCCTCAGACGAGTGAGAGCAATTTCGGAACAGCAATTTCAGCGCGAGGTTTAAATGCCGGAGATCGCGCGGTGAGCACGGCGGGTGGAGCACCCTTCTGGGAAGCTCGGTTTTCATTCACGTCATGAGACGAACTGCAGGTGCCGCATCCGGTGGGGCACTCAGCCGTTCGACTGACAGTCAATGGCTTAGTGCGCAGAGTTCGTATTGATGAAGTCGTCGACGTCCTTGTGCAGTTTGTCGTGGGCCTTGCGGTCGATGTAGATCATGTGGCCCGAATCGTAATAGGCAAAGCTGATGTTCTTGCGGATCGGGGGTTCGAGTTGCATGTGTGAAACGGTTTGTTCGATGCCGTCGAAGGGTGTGGCGACATCGTAATATCCGCACAGTACGAGGACTTTCAAGTGGGTTTGCTGCGTCATGGCGGCGCGCAGCACCTCGGCTACGGCGGTGTTCCCAGTCTGGTCCCAGGGACGGACGTTGCCGCTTACGGCGTAGTACATGTCGCTGTCCCATTTCAGTTGGCGGCGAACATAGTCCTGGAAGGTTGCGACGAACGCGCCTTCGTACGACGCTTCACTGGAATCGTACTCGTTGCGCTCGCCGGCGGCGTCGACGTCCATGCCTTCGAAACGGGAATCGAGACGTCCGACCGTACGCCGCTTGTCGCGCTCCAGTTCCTTGAACCAGCGGAATGAACTCACGCGCAGATTGCTTTGCTCGATGTAATTGGGAGAGAGCGCAGTGAAGTGAGCGATGTCTTGCACCACCTTCTGATACTCCGCCGGAGCGAGCTGGTCGCCTTTCTCGAGTGCCTGCGCGTATTCGCCATGCGCGAACTCCCGCGCCTGCTGCGCAACTTTTTCGACGGGCTGGTTCTGCAAGTCGGGTGGAAGCAGATGGTGATACCACGCGGTAGTCGTGTAGGTTGGCAGGAAGAATTCAAAGCGGTCGTCGCCGCCCCAGTTTGCGAAGGCGACGGCGGAGAGCAGCACGATGCCGTTCAGATACATCTGATGGCGCTCCTGGAGCACGCCCGACAACTCGGCCGAGCGAGTGGTGCCGTAGCTTTCCCCAATCAGGAATTTTGGCGATGCCCACCGCTGGTTGCGCGTGATGTACTGATAGATAAAATCGGCGAACCAGTTGGCGTCTTCGATGATGCCGTGGAATTGTGCCGGACGCTCGCCCGGGGCCGGACGGCTATATCCGGTCGAGATCGCGTCTACGAAAACCAGGTCGGTGGCATCGAGAAAAGAATCGTCGTTGTCGACCGTGGTGTAGGGAGCGGGCATACCGTGCCCGTCGGGCGTGAGCACGACTCGCTGCGGGCCCAGTCCCATGTGGGTGAAAAGAGAGGCCGCGCCCGGTCCACCGTTATAAACAAAAGATATGGGACGCTTGGCGATGTCGGGCACTCCCTCTTTGGTGTAGGCGACAAAGAACATCGTCGCCTTGGGCGTGCCGTCATCCGACTTAATGACATAGGTAGCCGCGGTCGCAGTGTAGGTGATCTGCTGTCCGGCGATGCGCGCGGAATGATGTGTAGCCGAACTCTTTTCCTCCGGCGGAGGCTCGCGACGCGGCTGCTGGCCTTCGCGCCTCTCCGGCTCCTGCAATTGCGGTTGCTGTTCCGTAGGTAATCGCGTAGCCGAAGGCCGCTGCTGCGGACGCTGCGCCTGCGGCACGGTCTGCTGCGGATTGGGTTCAGCCTGACTCTGAGTTTGAGATCGTTGCGCGATCCCGGTTCCGACAAACAACAGAATGACTCCCGCTAAACCGGCATAATGCCGCTTCATTTTCCTCGGTTCTCCTTATTGAATGAGTGGGACAGATGAACAGTGGCACGAGATTGTAGTGTGACCTCCGGGCGATGGCAAACGGAGGAGAGGAATACCGCGGTCAAGCGGAATGTATTCCATCGCGGGAAAGTCCTGCGGTTTAGGGAAGGGCAACGGCTTTAACTGTGCCGTTATGGGAATTATCGATTGTTTTGGCTTTAGCCGCTGAGGTAAGATTTTTGTTTCAAAGTGGAGATGAGACCTCAGGCGCTAAAGCGCAGAACAAGAACATTTGCGCTAACGGCTGAAGGCACGGCTAAAGCCGATGCCTTCCCTAAACCGCATCATGGCACGACTGAGGTCATGGCACTGCGAAGGCCCGATTCAGGAAAGGCACGACCTCGCCACATAGGACTTTCCGGCTATTCGGGCCGGCCAAGATCCAGCAGTGCTATGTCAGAGCGATCCTGCACTCTTTCGAGAACGACTTCACGGCCGTCTGGCGACAGATCAAAGTCGCGAACGTCGAAGTCGGAAGGCAGGTTGATCAACTGCCGTTCGTCGCCCGTATCCAAGTTAATAGCCCAAAGATCCTTGTGTTGAATTTCTCCTTTCAAGAACACAAGCGTTCGGGTTCCAGGCAAGAACGCCAAATGTCTCGCTCCTCGCGTAAGCGTCAGGGACGGCAAGCTATGCAAGGATCCATCGGGGTTGGCGGCCTTCACGCGAAAGGTGGTGCCGATGTCGGACCCGGAGAAGACAACAAAGCTGCCGCCCGGTGCCCAAGCCGGATCGAGAGAGTGGTCACGAATGAACACGGAAGGAGAACGACCATCTAGCGGCACGCGTAGGAGATGTGGGTTATCTCCGTCGTCGGCTGCAATAGTAATCGAGTGTCCGTCGTGCGTCCATGCTGGATTGCCTTGTAGATTGAGGGAATCGGCCACGACTCGCGCATTTGTGCCGTCGGCATCCATCACGTATAAGAGCGTGCGCCCGTTCTGACGCGCTGAAAAAGAAATAAAACGTGCGTCAGGAGAGATAGCCGGGCCGCCGAGGATCCTCGCTCTTTGCCCTCGCCAGAGCTCCATAGCCGCTCCGTGAGTAAGCTTCCAGATGCTCTCGCTAGTACCGGTTTGGGACACATAAACCAGATAGTTTGAACCGAGTCGAGGCGAAAAACCCGTAGTAGTTGTCAACGAGATCGGAACCGGCGCGGAGACGGATGCGGGATCACCGATATGCAGCCGCCAAAGTGTCGTTTTTGGGCTTGCGAGCGTGACCACTAGACGGCGACCATCGGCGGTGGATGCTAATGCGGTATACCGGTCGAGGTCCTCGGTCAACCGATGAGCGATGCGCCGCTCAACATCCATGCCATAGAGGCTTGGTCCTGAGCCATCAGGATTCGTGCAGAGATATATCAGAGTTCGCCGATCCAGCAGCACTGGATGGGTTACACGTGAGTTGTGCGACGTGATCCGTTCTGGAGTTCCGCCATGGGGCGCGATACGCCATATGTCTAATTTGTCCGGTAGAGAACCCTGAACGACATAGATAAACTTTCCGTCTGGTGACCACAGAGGAAAATGGGAGTGAAGCCCGGCAGGTGCAGTGAAGACAGGCCGAGGGCCAGGTTGCACGGTGCCGCTCGAAACAAAGAGTGGATCTCCAGGACCTGGCGTGTGATAGGCGAGCCGCCGGCCATCACTTGACCAATCGTACTCAGCCACGCCGGCGAGATATGGCCTCGGCTCACCACCGAGAGTGGGCACTGCCCAGATGCTGATGTCAGTGCCTTGCGAAGTATCCGGCCTGCGGACCCAAAATGTGACCAGGGACCCGTCTGGTGAGAACCCCAGCGTGCGCACTGACGGATTCACAAGCTCCGGAGCTCTCCCCTGGGTCAAATTGTGGAACTGGCCTGAACCAGCTTGGGTGATCCAGACATCTGTATGTCCGTCACGATTCGACAGAAATGCAACAAAATGCCCATCGCGCGATACTGCCGCGGCCTGCTCGACTCCATCCCAATCGGTGACTGTCTGAAATCGCGCTCCGCGGATGGGGTTTTGCCAAAAATATTCCGTCCTTAGGATCCACAAAGTAACGACAACCGCCAGCGCGGCTCCGAGTGCCAGGATGCCAACTCCTCGCGGAATCGTCTTAAGGTGTCGAGAAGGAACTCTTGTGCCGGTAGTAGAAGGCAAAGCAACATCCGATTTCCCCTGAGCCACCGGAATCGGGAACGTCATTGTGCTCAACTCTTGCCGGCCCGAATCGGAGTTCGAGTTGCTCCGCGTTACGGGGGCGGCGAAGCGGTAGCCTTTGCCGATTATGGTTTCAAGGAAGCGGGGCTTCTCAGGGTCATCACGCAGCGCCAGGCGAATCTTGCGGATAGCGGTGTTGATGCTGTGATCCACATCAACGAAGACGTCCTTGCCCCAAATATGCCCAGCGATCTCTTCGCGTGAGACCAATTCTCCGGGCCTTTGAACCAGAAGGATGAGCAACTCCATGGGTACTTTTTCCAGGCGCAGAAAACGGTCACCCCGTTGCAATCGATAGCTAGATTCATCAAGCGTGAACTCGCCGAAATGGAACTTCTGCACCGTAAGTCACCGCATCTGTCTGAGCAAGTTGGCGGAATCATCCTTCATAATCGCCTAACAAGCAAGCCCACCAGTGAGTTAGCGGTTCAGACGAAATTTATCTCTCCTTCAGAAGGCCTGTATTGCCACGCGCAGCTGCTCTGCGTAAAACACGTGATCACATCACACTTGAAGGGCTGAAAAATATGCAACGGAAACTACTGTGGTTGTCACTGTGCATTGCTGTGATTGGTCTCGTGACTCTTTTTCAAGCGGAATCTGCCAGAGCGACACCGGCTTCCAAATTCACAGGCCAAAACTTAATCCCTTTCACTGCCACTTTCAAAGATTTTCAAGTCTTTAACCACCTCACTCAAAAAGAGCTTCAAGAGCTTGCACCCGGATTCCCAGACAATACCTGGTCATCATTTCAGAAGACCCAGGGACCGTCTGACCTGTACCTGCAGAGCAACACCTGGCAACCTGGTGGGAGCACCGGCTGGCACCGCCATCCCGGCCACAGTCTGATTGTGATCACGTCTGGACAGGTAACTCAGTATCATGCGGACTGTACGCCAGAAGTGTACGGACCGGGCACGGTAAATGGTTCCACATTGATCGATAGCGGAAACGACGAACACCTCATTCGAAACGAAGGAACCGTTGTAGCGACAGGTTTCGCAGTGCAGCTCGTGGCTAACGGCGCTTCGCGTCGAATTGACGTACCAACAGCGCCGGAGACCTGTCCGATTCTGTGAGTACGTCGCGGTGAGCAGGAACTGAACGCAAGTAAGTGGAGCTACACGGCTCCGATCAAGGCTTGGACTGACGGTTTTCGCTCACATCGGAGTCCGGTCCTGTTGCACGTGAGGCGACTAGGGAAAAATCTAGGACAGACGGAAGGTATTCCCAGATCAGGACAACGATCGGGGTTCGGGAGCCCTGGGTTAAGTGTCAGTACCCTGGGCGGTAGCGAGGGGCTAATGTTGAATCTTGGTAACACTACTCTGCCGAAGGCTCGCGCGTAGACGCCTTCACGCTACCACGGACGGAACTGACCACCCATGTTCCCACGCAGCTGACGTTTGATAAGCCAGGCGAGGCTGCCAGCAGCTCCGAGATCATAGGCGAGACAAAAGGCCGGCCACCGCACTAGCACGCCTGAGTTTTCCACCAACCTGCCGTGGAGAGCATCGAAGATGCCGTGACCAGCCAGCGCTGCAACGACGATCCATGCACTGGACTTGAATCCGGCAACCGCTGCGATCACGAACACGGTCATTGCGGCTGACTCCAGGATTACCGTGTGAACCGACTCGCTCATCGCCCCGAATAATACGCAGCACGACGCAATCACCATCGGCACCGTCGGATAGAACGCTCGATCGCGATCGAAACCCACCCACCTCGCAAACAACGCAACGCTCACCGACAAAACAATTCCTATAACGTATGGCACTGAACCTTCCTTCAGCTAGCCTCGACGCAGAGTACAGAAAAAGGGACGAGTCGTCCCTTTTTGATCCCGGATTTAGCCAGAAAAATCCCTCCCACAGTTGTCATTTTCTTTCTCACATTCTCGATTACTAGAGCAGAACTCTTAAAGAGATCAACTTCGACCCTCAGGAGGGGTGTGTGAACTGTAGTCGACCTATATTGACCCGCTCTCGTTTGAGCCGAGTAACTCGCTTTTTAGTACAGATTGGTTACTGGATCGCCATTGCAGCGATCCCGCTGCTCATGCTGGGCTCCGCGCAGATAGCTGCGGCCCAGACCACTATTCAGGTGACAACCACGCAGCAAGGAGTCACCGACGCTAACAATTGTTCTCTGCAGGAAGCAATTTATGCAGCGGAATTTGACAGCAACACAGCGGTGAATGCAACTGATCCCGACAGTTTTTATACGACCGGCTGCATATTACAGGGCAATAGCGGACCGTTCACAATCGTTTTGCAGAAGACTGTATACGCCTTCAACACTTTTTGGGATCGCGATGCGCATAACCCCTTCGGGCTGACCGCGACGCCGATCATCTTCGCGAATATCACTGTCCAGGGAAACGGAGCAACGCTGCAATGGACGGGAAAAGACAACTCCCGGTTGTTTGCCGTCGGAACTGCGTCCATTTTCGACACCTTGGACAATAAGACCGTTTCGGGAACAGGTGCCTTGACGCTGCAAAACGTCTACATCAAGGGATTCACGGTAAAGGGTGGGGGCGGAAACTGTGGAGGCGGTGGAGGTCTCGGAGCCGGCGGAGCCGTGTACGTCGGCAAGGTTGCAGACGGTGTACCCAGTCTCACTGTCGAAAACAGCACATTCGATTCCAACTTCGTCGTAGGCGGCAATGGCAGCGTCCATGACCTGGGTTGCAACGGCCAGTTCGGTTTTAGTAGCGCAGGTGGCGGCGGCGGTGGCCTCTCCGGTGGTGGGGGAGCGTCCGGCCTTTTCGGTGGCGGCGGTGGTGGCGGCGGAACCATCTTCGATGGTGGGGACGACAACGACGGCACTGGCGGCTCCGGCGCATTCCTCTGCGGTGGCCCAGGCGGCGACAGAAAGAGTAATGGTCATGGTGCCTCTTGCCCGGGCGGCGGCGGGGGTGGAGGAGGAGACTCGAGCTTCCTGGGAGGCGGTGGATCCGACGGAGGAGCCGGGGCCTATGGCGGCGGTGGTGGCGGCGGCGGCAGCGACGACGACAACTTGTCGGGTAGCGGAAGCGGTGGGAACGGAGGTTTTGGCGGAGGCGGTGCCGCCTCAGGAACGCACCGGTCCCTCGTCAGTGGCAGCAGCGGAGGAAATGGTGGATTTGGCGGCGGCGGCGGTTTCGGCATCGGCACCGACATTGATAGCCACGGCGCTCCCGGATCGGGCGGCGCTTTCGGAGGAAGCGGCAACGGCAATTGCTGTGGCGGAGGTGGCGGAGCTCTCGGAGGCGCCGTCTTCAACGACAGCGGTACGGTTGTGATCCGCAATAGCACGTTCACCAATAATGACGTTTCCAGGGGCGAAGGCGGACACACCGATACGGACAAGGCGAACAACGGCGCGGATGCCGGCGGAGCAATCTTCTCGCTGAATGGCTCCCTCACTCTGCAGAACGCGACCATCAGCGGCAACCTTGTCACGGGTTCTGACAACCAGGCTGGCGGTGGTGTCGTGGTGATGAATTCCGGACCGGGAGCATCCCTAAACCTGTTTAACACTATTCTTTCCCGAAACGGATCAAATGACTGCTTACTGAAGGGGAATGTTGACGTTAAAGGCAGCGGCAACTTGATCTTGAATAACACCGGTTGTGCTGGCGTCGCGGTAAGCGCTGATCCGCATCTGGCGGCTTTGGCACTGGACCGGCGGAGCAAGACAGGCACACCAACGTTCGCTCTGCCGTCTGACAGTCCTGCGGTCGATGCCGGCGATGACGACCATATCCTTGCAACCGATCAGCGGGGAATCGCGCGTCCTCAAGGCCCACACGGTGACATCGGAGCCTTCGAAGTAGCTCCGCCGGCTGCGGATTTGACTCTCACCAGCCAAACGTCGGCAGCGCAGGTTGTGGCTGGCGACTCGTTCACCTACACCGTTCAGTTGACAAACTCCGGACCAGACGACGCTCAAGACGTGGTCTTTAGCGATCTTCCACCGGCGGGCGTAACCTTCAATTCCTGCAGCTCGACTGCGGGCAACTGTACGGTCTCCGGCGGAGGAGCGAGTCTTAACCTGGCAACTCTTCCGGATGGTGCAACAGTCACGATCACGATTCAGGCTACGTTGAGCGCCACTGTTAACGACGGCACGACTCTGGCTAACACTCCATCGGTAACTTCCAGCACGTCTGACCCGGATCCCAGCAATAACTCCGGATCGGCGAGCACAGCCAGCATCACCGTCGAGAACAAGTCCGACCTGTTCGTGACCGCGCAAGCCAACCTCAGCGCAGTAAAGTCTGCGGACAACCTGGTCTACACCGTGAGTGTGACAAACCTTGGCCCATTCCAGGCATCGGCAGTCACTTTGGTGGATCCAGTTCCTGCGGCGTCGACGTTTGTTTCGTTGAGCCCCGGCGGGGTGTCTTGTACGGCTCCGGCGGTAGGTCAGGTCGGAACTATTACTTGCAACGTTGGAAACATGGCGCCCGGAGCCTCGGCGACTGTAACCATCACGGTGAAAATTTCGGGATCAGGGAACAAGACGTCGATCACGAACACCGCTGTGGCCAATTCGCCCAACTTCGATCCGAATCCGGCCAACAACTCTGCGAGTGTGACTACGCAGATCTTCGGCAACAAAAAGTAATAAAGAATAAAGACACGGACGGGGCCGCGTGCCCCGCCGAATGTCTTTGATCCGAGTCAAAAAACCAAAAGGGAAACGGTGGGCTACCAGCCTGAAAATTGCTTAAAATTGGGATAGAGGCAAACCGTGGGTGAGCTGCTATACGAACATTCCACCAGAATCAGGAACGGCGACACGACCTACATCGTTCGAATTTACGGGGAAAAGAGACCCGACGGAATATGGGAAGGCTGGCTCGAGTTTCATCCTCTGGAGAAAAGCAAACCCGTATTGCGTACGGGGCATGAGACGACACAGCCTAATCGAGTGACGATCGAGTACTGGGCTTTTGGGCTGGAACCTGTTTATCTTGAAGGGGCGCTCGCCCGCGCGCTGGGACGATGGCCTAATGGAGTCGATGTTGGTCTGGGTACGGATTGAACGCTCCCAGTAGACAAAGTGGGTGGCGCATAATGGCCGTTGTTTCCCTCGAACAATTCAGAGTACAATCCAACAAATTTCCGAACTGTCGCTATTTCCCCTGGGCCCATTGCCGAAGAAAATTGTCCAAAAGCGCAAGGCGCACCCCAAGCGCTCCATCGATAAACCTGGCGCCGACCACGACCTCGGTCTGTGGATCGATTACGAACGACTGCGGAAACATCAAGGCCGTCCCCCCGAAATCCTTATTCAGGGACCTACAAGTGCTACGAATAATCGTTATCTGGAATTGGCAGACCTTGCCCTCGGAACCAACAAGCCGAAGAAGAAATAAAGGCCATGCGGATGTACTCAAGAACCCCGTCTTTGGATAAGACCAGGGGACAACACGGCTCATAGCGCCGATCACTTCACAATATACGAAGTGCTCTCATAGGCTGGCACATGTCTTTCGGTAATGTCGCGCAGAATGAGCCTGACGATTTCAAATACAGGAAGCTGCGCCATCTACAATCAGACCTTATTGTAGCGTCGCCTCTGTAGCAGTGCTTGAAACCACGTTCAGTAGCGGGAAATGCGTGTACTGCGATGCCTCTCCTTCGTCGAATCCCCATGCTCCAGAAAATCGTTGGAGAAATTCGCGAGCTGAAGCCACTGGCGCTCCTCTGAGCTCATATCTCTGCCAAATACCTGCCGGAACGTTTCCCGGAACTGTTCAAACGACATCTGCGGCCGCCCTTGTATTTTGATCTGCATTGGAGTGCTCGATGACTGAGAGAAGATACTGCAAAGAGTATGAATACGAACAGAAGAATTAGTTAAATTTCCGGAACAGGCTAATCGCGAAAGACTGTCTCCAAAAACTGTCAACTTTGACAGTTGCATCGATCACGATTCGAAGAAGCTCACGAGTTCCATATGAAATTGTTCCTGTATTGGAAAGAGTCGCGCGCGATTCTGGCCGGGTGGCCAAGCCATTCCGTTTCGGAGTTCTTCTGCCTTCGCTGAATGCGTTGGGGAAAGCAGGCCCACCCTCCCCAGAGTCGGACGGTAGGCAGACAGGCCGTAACCTGGCAGCCATCGTTCGGCTAGATCACCATTCGCCGTGTTGACGGATCCAGGATGAGCTGGCGAGCTTCACGTTCGTGGTGTTCTTCATTGAAGTTGAACCGGCCCAAGGAACCGCCTCCGATCACGTCGAACGACTGAGGATCACCGATCCGTCCGAGTTTGCAATTATCGCCGGATTCCTAAGTTCCGAGCGCAGTGGATTCCCGTTATGAGACGGCAACATTCCCGCCGGTCCCTGATAAATCGGCCCACACCGTTAGTTACTGATTCCTCTTGCAGCGCACGTACATCTGTATTGCGGCCCGATTCCACCCTCAGGAGATTTCAAGCGCTTGAAAAGTAACCCTGCTGTACGTGTGCCTTTTTGTTGTTTTGCTTTGCTGCTGGTGTTGGCAACTCATTCCGCATTGGGACAGACCGCCGGTGCTTATGGCGAGACAGGTCTTGTCGCGGATAGGCCCGGGGCGGACCACATATCGACAACGTTGTTGAATCCCTGGGGAATCGCATTTCTGCCCGCTGGGAATTTCTTTATCGCAGAAAACGCAAGTGGGCGAGTGGACTCATACGACGCGGACGGCAACTTTGTCGCCGGGGTGATGATTCCAGCTCCGCCCGGAAGTGCCGCTCCTTTTTCTGGGCCAACCGGCATTGTGGCTATCCCTGAGGCAGATTTCCTACCCTCACTCGGCAGCAGCGGCTTTCAGTTTCTTGTTGCTGCGGACAGCGGTACCATTTGGGGATTCACAACCGCTAACGGAGTGCCCGAGGCTGCGACCAAGTTCGCCGACAACTCTGGCGCTGCCAGGTATACGGGACTCGCTGTTCTGCGCCCCGACTGCTGCGGTGCGTTTCTAGCAGCTGCAAATTTCCGGCAAGGAACTGTCGATACTTTCACGCGTCTTGGAGATCCACTCTCTCTCAGCCCGCTCGTTACAAATCCGTTCGTCGATCCGAACCTTCCCCCCGGCTTCTCTCCTTTTAATATTCAAGTAATTGGAAATCAGGTGTTTGTCACCTATGCGCAACGCGAGACAGGCATTCTCTCGGTGCCGACCGACGGAGCAGGTCTGGTCAACATATTCGATCTCATGGGAAACTTTATCCGGCGTTTTGTTTCCCCCGGCGACGCAGTATCAGCTCCCTGGGGAATCACGCAAGCAAGCGCAAACTTCGGCCCATTCAGCAATGACATCATCATCGCGAATGCCACGGGAGATGGAAGCATCAATGCCTTTGATCCCACATCCGGAAATTTTCTTGGCCAGCTCAAAGACGGGACGGGCAATGCCCTGTTTTTCGTGGGAATGCGGGGCCTGGCATTCCGCGCTGACGGTGTGGGAGATCCGAATGCTCTTTATAACGTTGACGGAGCCGCCCAAGGCGCCACACCTGCCGGAACTTTTGGCACGATAACAGTCGGAAACGCCGCTTTCCTGGGTTTGACCTTTGCTGACAATACACTGCGGGCAGCCGTCGTGCCCAACGATCCTGTGACTGTGACGGCAACATTAGGTGCGGCTTCAGGCACTCCGACTGGTAATGTTGTGTTTGTCGACACATGCTGCACTCTCACGCCCCCTCTCACTCAGACAACATTGGGAACCGCGAACGTTGTCAATGGAGTGGCTTCCATTGTTGCTACATTCGCTGCAGGCGATCACCAGATCTCTGCCAGATATTCGGGCGACACGAGCTTCGTGCCCAGCAGTAGATCTTCGCTTCTGGCGGTGCTCTTCGAGACACAAACTACCGTAACGGCGCCTTCGAGCGCCACGGTGGGAACGCCCGTCCTTCTAAGCGCGAATGTCAGTTCGACCCCGCCGGTGCAGCCAAGCTCCCTCACGGGTCAGGTCACCTTCTCTGACGGGAATATCACTTTGGGAACCATCCCGCTGGTTGGCGGCGCTGCGCAATCAAGCATCAATTCACTGGCTCCAGGTGAACACAACATCGTCGCAGCATTTTCAGGAAGCGGATTTTTCCAGGGCGGCCAATCCGCGCCGGTAACCATAAACGTAGGAAATCCTGTTCCGGGAATCACCTCACTCGTGCCGTTTTCTGCGACGCAGAACTCGGGGGCGTTCACGCTGACGGTGCATGGCTCTGGTTTTGTAAATGGGGCGGTTGTGACATTCAATGGGTCCGCCAGGGCAACCTCGTTTGTGAGCGACACCCAAGTAAGAGCGTCCATTACAGCCTCCGATCTTGCCTCCTCGGGAACGGCGACTGTCGCGGTATCGAACCCTGTTCCAGGCGGTGGCAATTCGGGAATGGCGATGTTCGCCATCGACACAGCAACCGCGACTTCGGTGACATTGGACACCCTGGCACTCAGTGTGGTCGCCGGCCAAAGCGTTACGGTGCGAGCGCATCCGACGGGGTTCACGGGAACCGTTACGCTGATGTGTCTCAACGCACCGGCAGGCGTTACATGTGCATTTGATCACGCGAGCAATTCCGTTACGATCCAGACCTCCACTACGACGCCGAAGAGTTCCAGTGCCATAACGTTGGTATTCAATGCTCAAGCATTGGCTCGCAATCTCTCCGCGCCTGCCGCTCTAGCGATGTCGCTCGGTGTGTTGGGCCTTCCGCTTGGAACGGTTGTCATTGAAGCTCGCCGCCCACGGAAGCTGAAGACTGTATTTTGGGTTGTTCCAATGTCGCTCCTGCTCTTGCTAGTCGTGGGCTGCGGTGGGTACGGCGGCTCAGGAGGGACGCAGCCCAACCTGACACCTCAAATTCAAACGGGCCAGGCCTCAGCAAGCTTGACTCTGACTGTGCAGTAGTCACATGGCTGGACGAGCTGAGATGCTCGACCGGAAGGGAGTGCTGCGAAGGTAAAGGCCCAATACGGGAGCGTAGCTATTGGCGGATAACGCGACCGCATTGAGTGCGGGGGTACTCGCCTGACGACCACACAGCGCGCCGCAGAGGATTACGGAGTGGCGGAAATGTAAGGGGTTATGGGTTGTTATGTAGTTAGCATTCTTAGGAGAACGTGACCTCGCCTGATCATCGGGCGTAATTGCCCGGCAGCAACAATGGGCTTGATGCACGCGCCTATAATTCAAGTTGAAGACTTCTCATGTGCTTCATTTGAAGTAAAGAAGGCGGCTATGGATCTGACTGCTGTTTTGACTCAACCCAGGAAGATGTTTGCGACGACAGCGACCTTGCTGTTTATGGCATGCATGGGATTTGCGTCTGAAGCGGCTGTAGTGTCGCCGCCTTTAACCATTCGACCGGGCGCGATTTTAACTGTACGCGTTAACAAGCCGCTCTCGTCCGATCACAATCGGGTTGGGGACGTCTTCTCCGCCACGCTTACACAGCCGGTAGTTGTGAACGGCATCGTGGTAGCGCAGCGTGGCCAGGCGGTGGCTGGTCGTGTTGTGGAGGCAATGAAGGCAGGGAGGGTGTCTGGCGTTTCCCGCCTTGGGATCACGCTGACCAGCCTAACTGCAGTGGATGGACAAAACGTGCCAATCCAGTCGCAGTTGCTGGCTCACCAGGGCTCGACGTCCGTTGGACGCGATTCTGCTGCGATCGCCGGAACCACCGGCTTGGGTGCGGCCATCGGAGCGGCTGCCAATTCGGGAACAGGCGCCGCGATCGGAGCGGGAATAGGAGCGGTGGCTGGCACCATTGGTGTCCTGCTGACCAGAGGTCACCCGACGGTAATTGATCCCGAGACGCTGCTAACGTTCCAGGTTTCGGCTCCAACAACCGTCGAAACCAACAATGCGCCGCAAGCCTTCCACTTCGTCGAACGTGCAGATTATGCGCAGACGGAACCGCAGCCCCAAGTTCTAGTCCATCGAGCTCCGCCTCGCGTGGTTTATCCGTATCCCTACTCATACTATTTATCGCCGTTCCCCTATCCTTATTATTATCCGTATTACGGGTATCCCTATTATTACGGACCAAGCCTGAGTTTCTTTTTTGGCTTTCCCGGCTACTATCGCTATCGCGGTTTTTATGGGTATCCGGGATACTACGGACATGTAGGCTTTCACTCACCCGTCTTGTACCGTGGCGGCGTTGCCCACGGTTTCCACCGCTAAGCCACGAAATTCTCGCAGTTGTTAAGTTTCAAGGTGGGCCTAGGAAGTGTTAGCGGTTTCAGCAGTCGATCTGCGGAAAGTGCGGCAGCACGCCAGCCATGACGCCCGATCCGCGAAGAGCCAGAAGAATCAGGATTGTCCCGATTACGCAGACCGTGAATGTGAACGCAATCACAACCGCAATCAACACAATGAAAAAGGCCTCATGGTCTTTCTCCTGGACTGGTGCGGTTCTCGAAGCTGTCGCGATCTTCTGAATGACGGGTTCAGTACCGGGTTGTTCGATTAAGACCGGTGCGGCATTCATTAGGACTCTCTCTGCAACAACCGTAATACCGATCTTCTCTGGGGATTGTGACTTGCATCACAGCATGAAGTGAGATTGCTATCGTTTCACGGTAGGTTTTTCTCAAAATGAAGCGGAGCTTAGGGGCTACAAGACTTGCAGCATCTCCTTGCCGCCCAGGTGAGCAGTGACGACACCAAACAACTTTTTAATTAACTGTGCGAATGTAGCTCATCGTCCGGCTTCCCCTTCCAGCGTGAGATCGTTCGCCTCTCATGCGTGACCGGTGCTGGCCTCTGCCCGAGAAAAGAGCGGCCCTTGAGCACTGTCATTCTGGCGGCAGAGAAGCCGATGGCGTTCTCAACATCAGACCAATTACTAAAGCCGCCGTGTCGATTGCGGTAGTTCACGATCTTGTAAGCAACGTCCTTGGTAACGCCTGGGAGCTGTGTAAGTAGCTTCCGGTCCGCGCTGTTCAAGTCCATCAAGCCATTAGCCTGCATAAATCCAGTTCTCTCTAAAAAGCATTGCAACACGCGGTTTAAGAAGCGGCAGTGATTCTGGTCACACGAGTCTAAGAAGCAGCTAACGCGCAGGATCGAACCGCAATTGTTCCGTAGATCGAGGCAAAGACCTAAATGGGAAAAGGGGCAGAATTCCCTCCGATTCGTCCTAAGGAATCAGTGGTATCTCCGAAGCCAGTTGGAAATTGATGGCTTGGCTGAGACGGTTATCGACTTGATAGAACTTGGCAGCGCGCTTCGCTCCGAGAGCTTTCTCAAAACGGGGATAAAACTTTTTCCTTAGAGACTGCGTATCGTCCTCGATGCCAAACATTCGCTGACTAAGGTCGCGGGCTTTGCTGTCGTCTAACTTTTCGAGGCTCTGCGCGTAATCGATTATCAGAGCCAAACGTTTCGCTGCGATGGCTTGCTGATCGGACGCGTACTCCTTATAGACTGGCCAAAAAGCGGCGGCTTCCGATTCCGTAAAGGTCATAGTGTCCGTGATGATCTGGTTTTTCTGCGCCTGAATGTCCTGGCGTATTAGTTGGATATCGGCATCGGTGATCGGCTTTGCCTTAACTTCTACGGTTTGGGAAAGAGCCGGAGCGGAGAGACCCAAGATCACAACGAACACTTTCAAGATTTTCATGAGTTGTTCCTCTTCATTTTGGTACATGCAAGGTGGAGCGGCTCGAGGATTCAGAATGATTTGCGTGCGCGACCTGTTATTTCAACTAGTACTTTTCGCAGTATTGGCTCTCCCACAGACCCCATGAGCATTGCCGAGTACCACTTAGCGTGAGGGCAGAGAGATTGGCACTCAGGCCGTACACCGTTACATCTTTATCGGAGTGTGTGTAGGTTTACTGGGTCTATGCACGTCCGGTCTTCGGTTCGCGGCACTGGGAGATCGTCCAACGTAAAGAGTCACCTCCCGTGCAGCCGATGCTTAGGACCCAAAAGGAAGCATGGGTCCCAGCTCCAGTTGCACGGGAAAAGGTGAGTCACACGGTCAGAAATCTTTGACATGTTCATTCGGGATCCTTGGGGTCGTTGAATAGAACAGTCAACTTGATGCTTCCATGCCCGGCCTGAGGATAGTTCGGTGCTCCTCTGTTTCCGGGATCCAGCGTTGACGCGGTATCTTCTGGCGGAAAGATGACGAGCGAGTTCAGGAACGCAATCACGGCATCCTGATCTTCGGGTTCCAGAATGGCAAAGGCGTTGGTTGAGGCTTGCGATTCGCCGCCGTGGCGGAAGATCACCTCAGTCAGGTTGATGCTGCGTCCGTCGTGACCATACGGCCCCGTGGATCCTACTCCCCAAAGAGGCCGGGTTAGGAATTGAGTGGTTAGGGTGCCGTCGTAGTTTCTTTCGTAGAAGGCGGCACCGAGGTCGTGCCGCTTGAAGTCGGTGTAAATGTCTTTGACTAGGAACGGCTGCAGACTCGGCTTCTTGAGCGCTGGGAAGCCGGAGCCGTCGTCGACCACGTTGAGCAGTGGCGTTGCGGTCGCGAAAAGGCCATTCAAATTACCGCGGACGGGATCGTAAACAGTCTCCACATCGGCGACACGCCGATCGTGGTTGATCCAAAGATCGGCAACGTGACAAGACGCGCAGCCGATCTTGTTGAACAGCTTGTCTCCTCGCAGCGACTGACGAGTCTGTTTGTAGATTCCCGGTTTGAAGTAGTTGAGCAGATAGAACTCCATGTGGTCGATGAGACTCACAGGTACTTCGTTCACAACATGATCTCCATCGGGATCGGCTCCCGGATCTGAGGCGGGAGAAGCGTCGACGGTGTCTTGCGAACCATCGAGCACCATGCCAGACGGAGTGGTTACCTTTTTTCCGCTGGAGGCGAGGAGCAGATCGGGGTCTGCTGCCGGCATTCCCAACTCATTACGGAATGCGCCGACGAGGAACTCGCGGATCGAGATCGTGCTGCCTTCGGCAAAGAAGGGCCGCACGCGAAGATCTGGGTTCACTCCACTCACTTGCGACGTATCAAACGAACCGTCGGCGTTGGCAGTGATTACACCGTAGGAGATACCCTTGCTCTGGAGACGAGCGGTTACACTTTTCCCGCTACCCTTAGCTACAGCCGAAGCTGCCGCACGAATCGCGCGCAGATCGGAAGTGATCTCATCGGCGAGCATCTCTTTCAGGCCAAGTCCAAAAAGATGTGGAGCGTCGCGACTGTCGGGCCTGGTGGCGACGTCTCCGCCGGAGCCGGCGGAGCCTTTCGGACGTCCATGGCAACCCGCACAACTATCGGAGAGCCCGGCTCCGATTCCCGCGACGGTATTAAGGTCGCCGACCCCATCGCTGTTATTAGGGCCTTGCCCCTGTGCGCGAGTGAACTTACGCTGAAAGATCTGGCGGCCACGACGAATGGAACGGTATGGATCGCGGTTGATGATGAATAAAGACGAATAAGGGGTCATGATGTCGCCCCTGCCAGTACCAACTTCGTCGGCTAGTGATTTGTTGATCCCCGCATTGATTTTGTTCGACGCTTGCGTGTTATCGACCAGCTGTGCAGATATCGGCCGGGCTAACAGTAGTGCGATGACATTGGTAATCCAAATAACGTGCTTGGCCCTCATACTCAACCTCCTTTGAACGCAAAGACATGTCGTTAACGGTCTGGCAACATTTGGCTGGATGATGCAGCAGTTCCTGCTTCGGGACAATGGCGACCGCCTGAAGATTGTCTTAATTCGCGCTGAAGAGGCCGCTTCCTTCGAATATTCGTTGTTTGGCCGATGGCAAAGGGCTGTAAAATTGGCTCCTTTGCTTGGGGGAACAGTCTTGGCTTCCGAGCCGGTCCGGGCCTTAGAACCAATTAGGTTTGGGGAAGATTTTGAGCTCGACTTACGTGCCTATGAGCTGCGGCGGTCGGGTCGCGCGCTCAAGCTCGAGCGTATCCCCATGGAAGTACTGGTGCTCCTGGTGGAGTGCAGGGGACAGCTGGTTACCCGACATCAGATCATCGAACGAGTCTGGGGCAAGGATGTCTTCCTCGACGCTGATAACAGCATCAACGCGGCCATCCGCAAGATTCGCCTGGCCCTTAAGGACGATCCTGAACATCCTCGCTTTGTAGTGACTGTAACCGGTAAGGGCTACCGGTTTGTGGCTCCACTCCAGGAAGAACCGCCAACCGCCGTTGCAACTGAGCCGTCCTCCGCCCAGTCCGGAGGAGTTCTAGGAACAAAGGTTTCCCATTATCGCCTGCTCCAGATTCTCGGCGGTGGCGGCATGGGCATCGTTTACAAAGCGGAAGACCTCAAGCTTGGGCGGCAAGTCGCACTGAAATTGCTTCCGGAAGAGCTGGCGAGTGATCCGGTAGCGTTTCAGCGACTCCAACGTGAGGCGCGGGCGGCGTCTTCGCTTGATCATCCCAACATCTGTTCGATCTACCAGCTCGGCGAGCACAAAGGGAAACCTTTTATTGTGATGCAGTTGCTCGAAGGGCAAACTTTACGCGAGTGGATCGAGAATAGGGATGCCTCAACTTGTGTCAGGCAATTGTTCGACCTTGCCACTCAGATTGTGCATGGCCTGGAAGCTGCCCACGAGAAGGGCATCATTCATCGCGACATCAAGCCAGCCAACATCTTTATTACTAATCGAGGACAAGCGAAGATCCTCGACTTCGGTATTGCGAAGTTTGTGGATGCGGCTGAATCGGAAGCCGGAAGCAACACCATTTGCAGCACTTCTGTTGATGGCGCCTGCGGCCGTTCCGCTGACTCTCATTTGACGCAGACTGCAATTTCCGTTGGCACACCGTCTTACCTCTCTCCTGAACAGATCCGTCGTGAAAAACTCGACGCCCGCACTGATTTGTTTTCCTTCGGCCTGGTGTTGTACGAGATGGCGACTGGCAGGCAAGCATATTCGGGAAAAACGGTTGCGGATATTCATCATGCGGTCTTGAACGTGCCTCCAGCCCCAGCGCGTGAAATTAATCCAGAGCTCCCGCCCGAATTGGAACGAATCATTGGCAAGAGTCTGGAAAAGGATCGCGATCGCCGGTATCAAACTGCAACTGCGCTTAAGGCCGATCTGGTGGAATTGATAGATCGCCCGAAGAGAGTGTCGGCGCATCGGGTAAAGGTTCTGAAATGGATTGCTGCTGCTCTGGTCGTAGTCGCAGTCGCGCTTTTCTCGATCAATTTCAGCCGGATCAGGGCTCGATTATCTCGCGAACGCACTCCGACGGAGTCGGTAGAGCAAGTCAAGCCGCGCGCTTCAGTGGCAGTGATGGGTTTCAAGAACCTCTCAGGCAGCGATGACAAGGCCTGGATTGCGAGCGCTCTTTCGGAGATGGTCGCGGCGGAATTAGCTGCGGGTCAAGAACTGCGTGTCGTCTCGAGCGAGGATGTGGCGCGCACGAAGCTCGAACTGTCTCTCCCAGTCACGGAAAGCTACAGCCAGGAGACTCTAAAGAGGATACGGAATCATCTCAATAGCGACATCGTCGTGCTCGGTTCCTACCTCGACCTGGGCAAAGATGCCGAAGGAAAACTTCGCATTGATTTGCAGCTGCAGGATGCCCGCACGGGGGAAACGCTCGGCGTTGTCTCGCGAGCAGGCACCGAGGCAAACCTTGCTGAGCTAGTTTCTGACGGCGGTTCGAACCTGCGGCAGAAACTGGGCATGAGCGATGTTTCCGCCGGCGATGCGCGGCATGTGATTGCATCCGTTCCATCGAACCCCGAAGCAGCCCGGCTGTATGTAGAAGGACTGCAAAAGCTGCAGGCCTACGATGCGCTGGCCGCTCGTAACATTTTGGAAAAGGCAATCGCTCTGGATCCGAAGCACGCTCTTTCCCATTCTGCTCTTGCCGAGAGTTATTCTGACTTGGGCTATCAAGCCAAGGCTGAGGAAGAGGCGAAAGAAGCCTTTGATCTCTCCACTGATCTGTCGCGCGAGGAGCGCTTATCGATCGAAGGCCGCTATCGAGAGCTCTCCCACGATCTTCCTTCCGCAATTGAAATCTATCGCACTCTGCGGAACTTCTTTCCTGACGAGATCAACTATGCGCTTCGTCTCGCAACCGCACAGACTAGCGCCACCCTGGGCAATGATGCCTTGCAAACGATCTCGTTGATGCGCAAACTGCCGTCGCCGATCAACGATGATGCTCGCATTGACATTGCGGAGTCCTCGGCTGCGGAGGCGGTCAGCGATTTCAGGCGCGGTTTGGAAGCTGCCAGCAGAGCGGTAACCAAAGCGGAAGTACAGGGAAGCTACCTTCTTCTCGCCACCGCTAAGGTCAGAGAAGCCAGGTCTTCATTCGAAACTGTTGATTTAGGTCGAGCGTTGGCATGTTACGTGAAGGCCCGAGAGCTGTGGACTAAGGGCGGTAATGCGCGAGGAGCAACTGCGGCGCTTCATGGCATCGCCGCAATTCAGCGCGACGAAGGAGACTTCGTCGCTTCCCGTAAATCCTTCGAAGAGGCTCTGAGTGAATTTCGCAGAATCGGGGCTATGCGGGACCTGGGATCCTGCACGCACAACTTCGGAGTTCTCCTCTACTACCAGGGCAATCTGGCGGAAGCCAAAAAGCAGTTCGAGGACGCGCTGCGAATTCAGCGTGAACTCCATGATCAGCGCGCGGTGGCTAGCGATCTTGACGACACTGGAAATGTCTTGGAGAGCCTGGGCGATCTGGCAGGTGCGGAGCGCGATAAGGAGGAAGCCCTTCAAATCTTTCGCTTGCTACATAACCGCTATGGGGAATCTGTAACGGTGCTGAATTTGGGTGAGGTGTTTCTCGCTGAAGGACGGCTGTCGTCGGCAAAGGAAAGATTCGATCAAGCGATGGCAATCTCAAAGGAGATTGGAGCCAAACGAAATATCGGGTACTGCCTCCTGGGTTTGGCAGCGGTTGCCATGGCTCAAGATCGCTTGGCGGAGGCCAGAGCTAAAGCAGAAGAATCGATTTCTCTACGAAGTGAGAGCAGGGACGAAGCTACGATTTCCGAAAGCCGTATCAGGTTGGCTGAGATCGCTCTAGAGCAAGGACAAGCAGGCGAAGCAGAATCTGTCGCGCGTCTAGCCAGTCAAGCGCTCGATAAACAAAAGTCTGTTGCCAGTGGGGCTCAGGCCTACGCAGTCCTGGCTCGCGCATTCTCCGTTCAGGGGAAAATTCAAGATGCCCACAATGCCGCGGTACGTGCCTTGTCACTTTCCCAGACGAGCGGCGATAGTCTGGCTCGCTTTGACGCGATGTTGGCCGCTGGGTCAGTTCAGGCGCAAATGGGTCAAGTAGAAGAGGCAGGCAAGTCGATTCAACCTATGCTAGCGGAGTCCACCCGTCAAGGTTTCCTGGGCTATGAACTACAAGCACGTTTGAGCCTTGGCGAACTTAAACTTAAGTCCGGCAAGACGACCGCCGGCAGAGTCACGTTGCAACAGGTTCAGAAGGACGCAGCCGATAAGGGTTTCTTCTTGATTTCCCGAAAAGCCAGCGCTGCTCTGAGCGACCTTTCCCATCAAAGTACAAGCGGTCGCTGAAAACAAACGCCAAGGCTGGGCGCCGCAAGGAATCGGCCTTCCACTCTTTATTTCTTCTGGCACGTCGCAGCCTCGGCCTTCGCAGATAACTGGCAGTCTTTTCAGTGGGCTGGAACTGCGTGGCTTTTTAGCATGGGTTGTGCGCAAATCCCATTCTTTGATAGGGCAAACGATCTTTCGTTATCGCGTTGTAGAGAAACTCGGTAGCGGGGGAATGGGTGTCGTCTATAAGGCGGAGGACCTTAACCTCCGGCGGTTTGTCGCGCTGAAGCTTCTCCCCGACGATCTGGCTCGGGACCGTCAAATGCTTGAACGGTTTCGGCGCGAGGCACAGGCCGCTTCCGCTCTAAACCATCCGAACATCTGCACGATCCACGACATTGGCCAGCAAACTGGCCAAGCCTACATTGTTATGGAGATGCTCGAGGGCGTGACGCTGAGCGAGCGGATCGCCGGAGCGGCACTGGATCTGGACACAATCCTGGGGCTGGGCATCGAGATTGCGGACGCGCTCGATGCTGCACACACGGAAGGCATCATTCACCGCGATATCAAGCCCGCAAACATTTTTGTGACGAAGCGCGGTCACGCGAAGATTCTGGACTTTGGGTTAGCCAAGGTAATGCCGGTGGGCAGTCGCCGAGCAGCGACGGTGGGAGGCGGAGACAATGTGCCAACGGAAGTAAGGCAGGAACCGCTGACTGGCGCGGGGGCCATGATCGGAACCGTGAATTACATGTCGCCGGAACAGATAAGGGCCGAGGAGTTGGACGGGCGCACAGATTTGTTCTCTTTTGGCGTGGTCCTTTATGAGATGGCGACAGGGGCCATGCCATTCCGTGGAGAAAGCTCAGGCGTAATCGCTGAAGCGATTCTGAACCGCACTCCTGTGGCCCCGGTTCGTCTGAACCACAATATCCCGTCGACACTCGAGGAAATTATCCGCAGAGCCCTGGAGAAGGACCGCAACCTGCGTTATCAGCATGCTTCTGACCTGCGTGTCGAGTTGCAGCGGCTAAAACGGGACACGTCGATGCAACTCTCCACGGTCGAAAAGGAGCCGGCATTCGTTGCGACGTTGAGCAGCAATTCTTCCACGCCAAGTAAGGGAAGCGCGAAATCAGTGTTTCGGAGCGACACCCTTGCTCCGTTGATGACGCCTTCGAAATCTCGAACGTTGCCAAAGTGGCTTCCCTGGCTAATTCTTGGGCTGGCTCTGGTTGTTGCTGGGGGATGGCTAATAGCCCGGCGCACGAAACCCGTGGAAGTGCCCGCGGCGCCCTTAACCGTTCGTCCACTCGCGAGTCTTCCCGGCCGCAAACAGTTACCCATCTTCTCCGCCGATGGGAACGCGGTCGCCTTTGCTTGGGATGGTGGACAAGAAGACCGAAACTCTGATGTCTACCTAATGCAGCTGGAAGGCGGCAAGCCGCTACGGATTACCAATCACCCTGCGAGCGAATGGCCCGGATGCTTCAGTCCAGACGGGAGGCGCCTTTACTTCAACCGGCAGTCGGACAATGGATTCACCTCCTACTGGGTTCCCACTTTGGGAGGGGACGAAACGCGAGTGGCGGAAGGCATCATCACGGACATCTCTCCCGATGGGCAGTTAGCAGTGCTTGTGCGACCCAGCGGCTCGGAAGGCAAACAATTAGGTGACTTCGTACTCGATCTGGCCACGGGCTCGGAGAGACGGCTGGGAGACTACTACGGCAGGATGAATCCTCAATTCAGCCCGGACGGAAAGTGGGTATTCCTCCCGTTTGGACCAAATCGGGATCAGCTAAGCATACATCGAATTCCCATCGACGGCGGGAAGCTGGAGCCCGTGCAGTTCGATGAGCTTGGGCCGGACATCGATCGCGTTGAGGCAATCCGCTTCGGGCCCAGGCGCACGCGGATGCTGATCGAAGCGCGGGAGCGTAATTCAAATGCAGTAATCTCCTTTGTGGCGAATCCCGACGGGACCGAGCCAAAGCGGCTCCCACGCAGTATTGCTCCCGGCATGCTGTCGCCGGATGGTCGGCAAATTATCAATGTGCGGAATACGTTCGCGGTGGACATTTACCGTGCCGAGACATTTCCCGATAGTGATCGTCAAGTGGTGCCGGAGAAAATCCTGGAAACACCCAACGAGGAATACTCTCCCAGCCCTTCGCCCGATGGCAGTCGCGTCGTTCTCAGTTCGTATCGGAACGGACGCTGGGAAATCTGGCTTTGGAACGCAGCGATGACCGATGGGCATCCGGTCTTCAGCAAAGAAGGTGGCACCGCCGGCTCACCGGCGTGGTCGCCCGATGGTAAGTGGATCGCATTCGACGCGCGGACGAACAATGCCGCCGCCGATCTTTGGATCATGCCATCGACGGGTGGTGAGCCAAAAATCCTGGTCGGTCAACAGGGAGAAAACATAACACCCTGTTTCGATCCCGCCAGTCAGTGGGTCTACTTCAGTTCCAGCCGGACCGGTTCGCTGCAGCTCTTCCGCGTGCCAGTGGCCGGCGGTCCTGCGACGCAAGTAACACGGGGCGGCGCATTCACATGTCAATTCTCTACAGACGGTCGCTTCATCTACTACCTGAAGACCCGCAACGGCGGCGAGATCTGGCGGCTGGAATTAGCTACGAATCACGAGGAGCCAGTTGTGCCCGAGATGAAGTCTAGGAATTGGAAGGTTCTTCGCAATGGAATTTATATGTTGGACTCCCACACTAATTCCCAGATTGGGACCGCAGCGCGGATTGCCGATGCACGCTTCTATCGTTTCACAACGAAAAAGATCGAAGACCTGGGATTTCGTACTGCCAAAGCGATTGCCTACCTCGGAATCGATATCTCGCCGGATGGAAAGTGGGTGTACTACAGCCAGGTCGAATCATTAACGAGCGAACTGTATCTGGTGGAGAATCTGCCCTGAGGCTTGCAATCTGGACGCAATGATCGAAATGGCATCGACAATGAAGAGTCGCACGGATGCCGAATTTCGTCATGCAAACACAATTCGTCTATGGGGAAGACTTGACGATTGTCTCTTAAGTTCGGTTATTCAGGCAAGAACTCGTCTGTGAGACGCTTGAGCAGGGCATACAAAGCTGCACTGCCGTGTTCAGTTATAAACCGGTATTCCGCATCGCGGACGGGATTCTGCTCAATCTCGGCACGCAATTCAACCCGAGTTTTGGATGCGTCGAGCGATCGCTTCCATCCGTTCGCACCTTGCATTTCATCTGTGAACGACTTCCCCTTTTCCAGCTGCTTTCGTGCTGCCCGCAAATTCCTGACTGATTATCAAGGTCGTGGAAGACTTGCAGCGCTTCCAGCGGACGACATCCGTTGGCGATCTTTCCGTCCGGGCCGACGGTGTACACATTTGGGATTGTCGAGATGCTCTGATTCCAGCCGTTTGCCCATATTAGATTTGCACTGGCGTAATGGAGATCGCGCAGGCTGTGTATTTCGGGTACGGTAACAATCATTTCATTACTCGTGCCTATCGCACGCGCGTACTGGTTCCAGATGCTTGCCACACGCTCTTCCGGAATTTGCTTTGCGAAATTCGTTACGGCTGCGTACTCTGCTCGAGCCAGTCGCACGTCTCGAGTAGCCCAGGGTGGCGGAAGCTCATCTGCGAACATTTTGGCGATGGAGTCGACGAGGTTCTCAGCATCCGATTCTGTTTTGAGATGGCCTGCAAGATCGTTGAGCCGGATCGCTTCGTCGCGATGCTTCTCGGCAGCTTCCGACGCCTCGCGCCGCAGCTGTTCCAGATCCTTCTTCGGTTGGTCAGCCTGCAAGAGCAGTAGCGCCAGAAGAAGTGAAATGGTACAGATCATCGCCGACATGATTGTAGGACGATCGCGTCCGGCAAGCACAGCGTTACTTGGAACGATTTGGTTGATGTGTTAGCCTAAAGCTTCAGTTACGAAATCGACCGCCCGAGAGGCAACTGCCTTTCGGGCGGTCTTCTTTTTGGAGGAAAACTTGAGGTTATTGCTGCTCTTGCTGTTTGTTGCAACTGGCCTTGGCCAGAGTGCAAAGCCCTCGCATGTCCGTCGCAATGGACAGATCATCTTGCGTGGCTCAGTGGATAGAGTGTTTCCGCTATTTGGCCCAGTAGATGAAGCCAAATGGGCTCCTGGCTGGGATCCTTTGATCAAGCATGGAAGCAATGCTGAGGCGGGAACGGTTTTTACGGTCGATTCGCCGCAGCCGGCCACGTGGATCGTCACCCGCTACGACGGCAAAGCTCACGACATGCAATACACCGTGGTATTCCCGGACCGCGTTGTGCAGCTCGACATTGTGTGCCAATCCGGGAATAGCTCGGAAACTCGTTGTGATGTCGCTTACACGATCACAGCTTTGAGCGATTCGGGGCGTCAAGTGGTCGAGCACTATACGCAAGAGAGGCACGATGA